>Ga0208454_1001190_pt1 | contig 11167 bp, 9 predicted proteins | sample EasRivMeERMZT100_FD_187530 | JGI IMG/M metagenome (GOLD analysis project Ga0208454, IMG submission 187530) | Soil microbial communities from meander-bound floodplain in the East River, Colorado, USA - East River MetaG ERMZT100 (SPAdes) (version 2) | ecosystem: Environmental > Terrestrial > Soil >...
CCGCAAAAAGCAGCAACCCGATCAGCAGGCTGAATCGAAAGGGTGAAAGCCATTTCTCGGCGGGGCTCCCATTGGGGGTGGTGGTAGCCGCAATCTCTGCAGCTTCGGTGCGTGCAACAGATTTTAAGGTCTCAACCTCCATTGTCTTCTGCGCATCCATTCTCCAAAGCGGTGCAAAAAGAAGAAGCAGCGACCCTGCGACTAGGGTTTGCGCGCACAAAGAATCAACGAGCCGCTAATCGCACGCAGGCCGGGACATTTTTCCAGAATCGATCCCATGCGCGCCACAGTGGATATCCAGCGTCGCGGAGTCGATGGATGGAGGAAATCAAAGTTCCGAACGGAAATCTCGGCGTATCCTGCTTGTTCCAGGAGTCCCTCCAACTCCCAACGAAAAAAAGCGGTTTCGTCCGGACTGTAGCCCGCGCGCCGCCGGATGAAACCCACATGGCTGGACACCGCGATTTGTGGGTTGAGCATGTTGGGTTCTGAGAATACGCACCATCCTCCGGGCTTCAGGACGCGATGAATTTCCTTAAGCGCTCCTTTTGGATCCACATGGTGAAGCATCGAGCAGCCGAATACCGAATCGAAACTCGCTTCCGGCAAAGTCATTCTCATCACATCTTGCGGCTCGAACTCGACCATGGCGTGCGGACAGCAGGCCGTCACTCTTTCCTTTGCACGCGCCAACAGATCGGGAGACAGATCGGTCGCCTTTAGCATCTTTACGTGCGGCGCGATTCGGTAAGTGAATTCCCCGGTGCCACAACCGACCTCCAGAACAATGGACTGAAAATTCATCCGGCCCAGTTCTCGAAATAAACCTCCTCGACGGTCGGCCCGCGCTTGTCCCGCCGGAGTTTGCCAACCCCAAATTTCGTCGGCTTTTCCCTGCCAGGCTTTCCAATGAGCCAACTCCCGTTCAACTGTCATGGTCTCACTCATAACTCCAATGCATAGCAATGCGAGTTCCAAGTACCGCGACAGTGTCTAATTGTGGTACAGGAACAGAAAATCGGTATAACCCCCGTCGCGGCATAGGGATAAAGCCTCTGACATCTCCAAGGCGGTGGAGATATGGCGGCCTTGAATGCGATGGATTCTGTATCCAGAACCGGCCAAGTGCTGAAAGATTCTTTCTGCGCTGGAACCCATGCTCCGTAAGATCGGGTCGTCGATCTCGATGAACAAAGCAGGGTGGAATTTGGCGAGCAATTGCCCCGCTCCTGTCAGGACTCGTTCCTCGGCTCCTTGCACGTCAATCTTGACCAGCGAAACTCTCGGCCATTGGCGCTCAGCCAAAAGGTCGTCGAGGCAAACGGCGCGAACCGAGACACCCTCTTCCGCAATGCGGTGGTCGCCCGGATTCATTGGATTGAGCTTGAGCTTCAGGGTTCCGCCCCGCTCGGCCGCTACGGCCTGAACTATTTCCACTACCTTGCCGAGACGCTGCCGGAGCACCATGTGACTCAGCCGTTTCACATTGAGCTCTTCCGGTTCAATGGCGATCACTCTTCCGGTCTGGCCAACCCAGTTTGCAAAGTGCCGCGTGAAAAATCCTATGTTCGCGCCCACATCGATGACCGCGCCTCCTCGGGAAATCAGACTTGCCAGTACGCGGATGTCGCCCGCTTCAAACAGCGCTTTGTAGGAGAGGTAAGCCCAGTCGAAAAAGGCTCGTCCCCAGGCAGTGCCGAATATGCCGGTGGCGGATACCAATTTGTAAAGACCGAGAAGAGAATATTGCAGAGCCCGCTTCATCCGAGGCACTGCGAGGGGAACGCCGGGGACAACACCCTCATCGATCTATGGCCGATAATTTGGCCGGAAAAAATGTCAGATTCCATCAAGGGCCCGACTATAGACACGAGGTCGAGTATGTCAAATCGCGCGCCTCCAGAAGCACTCGCAAACAAAGAGTGATGGGCGGCTTCAAGCTCGCCTCATCCCTGCGCTCAGCCGACAAATGAAGTGCTGCAAATTATGACTAGTCATGGGAGTGGTTTTGCGATAGCAACCTAGCGCATGACCGAAATTGAGCGGTCCGCCAGTTCGCCCGTGCCATCCCGATCCGCAGAAAAGCAAAGCGGATATCAGCAGTTGCTGCGCAGGCATTATTCGTTTTTTGTGCCGCCGATGGTGCGGGTATTGCAAATCGGTTGTGGTAGCGGTGAATTGCTGGCCGCATTGCAGCCGTCACGAGGCCTGGGAATCGATGGCGATCCAAAACAGATCGAACTCGCGCGCCAGTATCATCCGCACCTGGAGTTTCAGGTCATGGATTCGGGAGGCCTGGCAAACGATGAAAAGTTCGACTACATCGTTGTGCCGGACTTGCTGAACTCCATGCCTGATGTGCAGGATTTCCTCCAGCAGTTGCAGCGCTATTCCTATCAGCGCACACGGCTGGTCCTGAATTTGTTTAATCAACTTTGGAGACCCTTGGTGTTGCTGGCTCAAAAAATCACCGGCAAAGAACCTAATCTTCCCCAAAACTGGCTTTCTGCCTGGGACATCAAAAATCTCCTTCACCTCGCAGGCTGGGAAGTCGTCAAGACGGACGCCCGCATATTATGGCCGCTTCGCACTCCGTTGGTCGCCAGGTTTTTGAATCGCTGGCTGGCACCCATATTGAAACCCTTTTGCCTGACGCTCTTTGTCATCGCCCGACCGCGGCCGCTTCCAAGTTATTATCACAAGTACAGTTGCTCGGTAGTGGTTCCGGCGCGTAACGAAGCGGGCAACATCGAAGCCGCCGTCCAGAGGATTCCTGAGATGGGCATGGGCACAGAGATTCTCTTTGTCGAAGGCCACTCCCAGGATAATACCTGGGAAGAGATTCGACGCGTCGCTGCCAAGTACCCGACGCGGAACATCAAAGCTCTCAAGCAAACCTCCAAAGGCAAAGGGGGGGCGGTGCGCGAAGCGTTCGCTGTAGCGACAGGCGATATCCTGTTTATCCTGGACGCCGATTTGACGGTGCCGCCGGAAGATCTGATGAAGTTTTACAACGTTGCCTGCACCGGCACAGCTGATTTCGTTAACGGGGTGCGACTGGTCTATCCAATGGAAAACGAAGCCATGCGTTTTCTGAACATGGTGGCGAATCGCTTCTTCAGCTTTGCCTTCAGCTGGTTGCTCGGCCAGCCGATCAAGGACACTCTTTGCGGCACCAAAGTGCTGTTTCGCTCTCATTACCAACTGATCGCCTTGAATCGCGCCTATTTCGGCGACTTCGATCCGTTCGGCGATTTCGACCTGCTGTTCGGCGCGGCCAAGCTGAACCTGCGCATGGTGGATTTGCCGATTCGCTACCGCGCCCGCACCTACGGCGAAACGAACATCTCGCGCTGGAAACATGGGTGGTTGCTTTTGCGGATGGTCTGCTTTGCCGCCAAGCGTCTAAAATTCTTCGCATGATCCCGCTGGACCAGCACCAGGCGGAAATTCAGAAAAACCTTCAGCACTGGCAGCAAAAGCCGTTGCTCCAAAAAATTTATGCCGGCTTCTATCAGCGCATCCTCAGGCTCATCGATCCGCGAGAGCCAGGACGGATCGTGGAGATCGGTTCCGGCGTCGGCAATTTGAAGACCCACCTTCCGGCAGCCATTTCCACCGACTTATTTCCGAACCCATGGCTCGATCTCGTTTGCGACGGCTATGAATTGCCGTTTGTTGCCGGCAGCATCTCGCATCTCGTTTTGTTTGATGTCTTTCATCATCTGCAGGCGCCCAAAGCTTTTTTGAAGGAGGCGCGCCGGGTGTTAAGCCTTTCCGGCACGCTGATTTTATTCGAGCCCTACATCAGTTGGGCCAGCTATCCTGTCTACGGCTGGCTTCACCATGAACCGGTGGCCTGGCGCCAACCCATTGATTTCAGTCAAAACCTGCCGCGCCCGCGCGATTACTACGCCGCACAGGGGAACGCCACGCGGCTGTTTTTCTCTCATTCACGTCTGGACTGGCTGGAAGGTTGGAACCTCTTTCATGCCGAAGCCTTCAGCGCCTTTAGTTATTTGCTTTCGGGCGGCTACAGCAAACCGGCTGTCTATCCGGCGAGGGCATTGGAAATCCTGCTCGCCCTGGACTCCAGGCTGTCGCGATGGCCCCGGCTGTTCGGCGCCCGATGTCTCATGGGCCTTGGTCCAGCCTCAGCCGACCAAAGTCTCTGAGGGTGGGAAACGACGCAAAGGCAGCCACGCTTCCTTGAGCCGGTTCGACATGCACACTAGCGCGTGGTGGCTGGACCGATTTTGTGCGAGCCATGGGGGGAATCCCGAATATCCCTGGCCGCGCCTTCCATCTACCCTGTTCTAATGAAGCAAGGCCGTGATCTGGTCACGGCAACCCTAAAGCGGCTTTGCGAAACGTTTGCATGGATAATCCGTTGGTCAGCATCATCGTACGGTCCTTCAACGAAGGTTGGGCCCTGCGGGAAACCCTGCTTGCTCTTGCGGCGCAGGACCACACGCGATGGGAATTGATCGTGATTGATTCCGGTTCGACCGATGGCTCGGTGGAGCTGATCCGACAGGCCGAACCGCGCCACTTCGTTCAAATCCAGCCGGAGGAATACAATCCCAGCCGCGTCATGAATCTGGGCATGCATCTGGCAGGGGCGGAGTACGGAATTTTCCTGAACGCCGACGCAACACCGCAAGGCGGCAACTGGCTCCGTCCGCTGGTGAGGGCGTTGCAAGATCCGCACACAGCCGCAGTCTTTGGCCGGCAAATTCCGCGACCGGATTGCCAGGCGGTTTATGCCTGCGACTACGAGCGCTGCTTTGGTGCGAACCGCGAGTCCGCAACGTGGGACCATTTTTTCAGCATGGTCAGCAGCGGCATTCGCAAGGACATTTGGTCCCGGCGCGGCTTTCTCGAAACGCTGCAATATTCGGAAGATGACGAATACACGCGCTGGTGCAAAGGCCAGGGTTATCGAGTCGTCTATTGTCCGGAATCGGTCGTGATGCATTCGCATAATTATACTCCGCAACAGGCGTGGCGGCGGAGCTTCGGCGAAGGCAAGGCGCTGGCGGCGGTCTGGCCGGGAAAACAGAGTGACTTCAATTGGCCACGAACGGTCCTGTTGGGCTGGCTGAATGATGTGCGGCGTGATTTTCAGTTTTGCGCGCAGACCCGCCGCTGGCCGGAATGGCCGCACGCCGCGCACATTCGCTGGCGGCAACGTCGCGGTCGCTTAACGGGATTCAAAGCGGGCTGGCGTGTTTACCGTCAGCAAATGAGCGCGATGAAAGCATCTGACAGGCCTTTGCCTGCGCACGATGAAGCTTTAACGCGGACGACGCGGCGGATTGCGCAGAGTTAGCGGAGAAGACGAACCGGCCGTGGCCTCCTCGGCGAGAACTTCCGTGTCTTCCATCCCCGTCTTCACGTCATGGCAAGGTTTGTTCGCTAGCATGCATCCCGCCTTTCGCGGAATCGACCGTGATCGCGTATCGGCCTTCGCCACTGAGAACGAATTGCACGCGCACCGCGCTCATGCCGGAAATGGTCTCCAACTCCACGCGCTCGGGACGGCGCTTGACGGCCTCAACGCGTTTGAAAAACCGATCCGTCACGCGCCCCGATGAAAGCACCTTCACCTTCGGACCGCTCAAGGTAACAATGTCCGGCGGGCTGATATGATTGGACACATCCTGGTTGATACGCGTGGGAATCAGGCGCGAGTTCTCAATGGTCACCCACACCTTGTAAAGTCCCTCGCCGAGCTTTTCGACTTCGACATCCGCGATGCTCAGGCGCGGCATCTGGTCGGCGTGATAAAGCGTATAAGCCATGTTGCGATGACATTCCTCCTCCAGCAGGAATGACACTGGCGTGCGACCCCACTCCTTCTTCGTGCCGCCGATTTCAATTTTGCCGTAGGTGGGATGATCGAACTCCTTCCATTTCACGACGCCGTCGTTGAGCAGGACGTATTTCAGAAAGGCTGCTTCCTCTTCGCGCGTGGGCGCCACATTGGTCTTGGTGAGGCTGCGCAAATTCCAGATCTCGCTGGTGAACCCGATGATGCCGCGTCCGGCATAGAGCCAGTCAATCTCGCCGCCCCAAACGATGTAAAGGTCCTTCCAGATGATCATGGAGCGGTAAAACGGCAGCATCTTCTCACCGCGCTGCGCAATGAATTGTAAAATCCGTTCGTCCGGCTGCCGCATGACGCCTCCTTCCCGGCCCGGACTGCGCAAGAGCATGCCGCCGAAATTATGGTAGGATTGAAAGGCGGCAATGTTCGGATGCGCCACGACGAACTCAGCAATGGCCCGCGTCTCCGGCAATGAAAAAGGATATTCCTGCGCGCCGGACTGGATGTAGTTCGGCTGCCAGTCCCAGGCCCAATTGCGATTCATATCATAGCCGCCGGCGGGGTCTTCATTCACCAGGCCATCTCCGTCGTTGTCGATGCCTTCGGAACCGAGCAAGGTGTATGCTCCTTTTTCGTCGGCTTCCACAGGCGCCAGCAAATGCTCGGGGAAAGAGGGATGCGCTTTCCACCGTCCATTTGAGTCCTTGATGCGCATCTGGGTAATGGAGCCATCACCGTCCAAATCATCCACGTCATCCTCGTCCATCAGGCCATCGCGGTCGTCATCCTCCGGCCGCACTCCGGAGCGGGACGTGTGAGGATTCTGCGCATGATGAAACCAACGGTCGCGCCCGTCCGGATTGATGGTGGGAAGGAGGTAAAAGACATAATGGTCGAGGAGGTCCGTGACCTTTTCCAACCGTCCATATTGGTGGCACAAGTACCAGGCGGTGTAGGCGACTACTTCCGATCCTTGGACTTCGTTTCCGTGGATATTGCCGTCGATATACATGCCCGGCTTGCGTTCAGGTTTCGTCTCGCCCGGCGCGGTTACTTCAAGGCACCACAGATCGCGTCCCTCGACCGACCTTCCAATGGAATAGAGTTTGGTAAGCTTGGGGAAGGCCTTGTGAATGCGCGCGAGGATAGCGCCCAAACCGGCATGATCGTAAAACTGGTTCCACTCGACCTGAACTTTGCGTTGCGTCGAACTGCCCAGGGCGGGGAAGGAATGTTCGGAAGGATCGCTGGCTTTGGGTTTGCGGTTTGAAATCTGCGCCATCAGGCACGACGGAAAAAAGAAAAGAAGAATCAGCGCCACGCCCGTGGTGACGCTCAGTCGTTTCTGGATTTGGACCTGCATCAGTTCTGTTGCTTAAGCTCGATGCTTGCCTCCACGGAACCTGCCAGCATGGAAATGACCTCCACATCCAGCTTTGCCCGTTGGCCGGTGTGGATAATCCAGCGCGCCTCTTTCATCCCGCCGCTGCCTTCAATGGGTCCCAGCATGGTCGTCCGCGTGCCGGACAAGATGGATTTTTCGTCCACCTTCACGACGACGCGTGTGGGATGGACTTCGCGCGTGACATTGCCTTGCGCCAACGAGGTCGGCAGATAGCCGGTGTTCTCCACTTGAATCGTCACGTCGTAGATCGAATTGCCCAGGTGTTTCGCTTCCGCCTTGCGAATCGCGATTCGAGGCAACTTTCCCGCCAGTTCCGTGAGAAACGTCGAATGTTTTTGAGCCAGTTCATCGAGACGTTCTTCAGGTGGATTTGTTTTAGCAAAGGGCGCGAAGCCGCCAATCTCCACCTTTTTGCCGGGGAAATCCGGGTGATCGAACGATCTCCAGGCCACAAAGGCCTCGGGCGCGTTTTCGTCGATCCATTTGAGGAAGGCGCGTTCCTCCTCGTTGCGAGTGTCGCCCTCGGCCTTTTTTGGGGCCTTGTCGCCCGATTGATCCGCCGCAGTTTTGTCCTCCTTCTTTGGTCCCGGCGCTTCCTCCTTGGCTTTCTTGTCGTCCTTCTCCTTCTTCTCTTCCTTGGGTTTCTCCTCCTTGGGCTTTTCCGCTTCCTTGCCCGACTTGCTTTTGGCCAATTCGACTTGCAGGGCTGGAGTCCACGCGCGCGCGGCCAGCGAAAGCCGTCCTCGATGGTAATAAATCCAGTCGGAAAAGGCGCCCGGCTCGCTCGCTCCTGAAAGTTCCTTCTTCAAACCAAGCGTCTCGCGCCAGCCTTTTCCCAGCTCGCGATAGAACGCGACGTCCTCCTCATGGATTGCCGTCGGCGGGCGTTTGGGAGCTTCACCTTTGGGCGTTTGGATCAGATTATCTGCCGAGCCAAAAGTGAAAACAACGGCGATGTTCGGATGCGCCACGATGAAATCGGCCAGCGCCCGCGTCTCCGCTTCGCTCATCTGATGCAGCCCGGCCCAGGGCGCAAAGAATCTGTAGTTGAAGGGGAAATTGCGATTGAAGTTGATGCCGCCAGGGCCGTCCTCGTTCCAGGCTTCGTCTTTGTCGTTGTCGCGTCCCTCGCTCAGGTAGCGCCAGGTCCCCTGTTCGCCTTTGGTTTTCTCGGCTTTGATCAGAAGACGTGGTTCGACCGGATCAAGCATGTATTCTCCTGCCGGGTCTTCAACGCGCATCCAGGTGATCAGGCCATCATTATTGAGATCCTCAGGACCATCCTCATCGACCATGCCGTCGTTGTCATCGTCCACGGGTCGGTTGTTAACCAAGGTTTCCCGTTTGGGTTTGGCAGAAAAGGAATCTGCACCGGCAGGGTTAAGACGAGGAAAAATGTAAATGGTCGTGGTATCGAGCAGCTTTCGGATTTTCTCGTCATTGGCATATCCCTTGGTCAGGCTTTCCAGCCAGGCCAGCGCGCTTACCGTGCCAGCCAGGTCGTTGCCTTCGATGCCGGCGATGAGGAGCAAGGCCGGGCGACGTTTGCGCTCCTCATCTTTTCCTGCACCCAGTTCAACGAACCACAGTTCGGTTTTATCCGGTGTCTTCAGGAAACTTTCCACGTGCACGACCTTTCGCTGGCTTGCGGCGGCGGCCTTGAGGTGTTTGGCAAGATCCTTGTTGGTGGGATATTCCAGGGCCCATACTCCACTGAGAGTGACCGGAAGGAAGAGGCCGTACGATAGCCAACGAAAAATGCGTGAGAAACAACAATGGATTTCAATTCTTCGGCGCATCATGGACTGTGCGCCAAGCGTGGTAGCACGATCCTAACCATCAAGCCAAGCCTTTCTGAACAAAGGAAACATCAGGGAAACTGACGGCAACCGGTTTGGGCGCACGAAAAGGCCAGGCCAAAAACCAGGCCGGGCTTGGTCGCCACTATGCGGTAAAGGAGCGCGGACGTCTCGTCCGCCCGAAAAGGCAAATGACCAGCCTGATACCATCTCCAGCAATGATTGCCTCAAGCGAGGCCCTTTCACCAAACTGTGAATTGGCTTGGGCGCAGGCATCTGGCGCAAGGCGCCCGCTCTCATTCGTGCGGACGCGACGTCCGCGCTCCTATTTCATCGTTACGGTTCAGGGCAGCAACACGGCACGATAGAACCTTTGCATGTTGGCCCCGAGGCTGTCCTGCCACATCAAACTTGAACCGCCGGCGGCCTGGTTTGCGCCCAGCGGTGTCCATGCAGGCAGGCTCAGATCGTCCTTGTACTCGACGCGATAAGTGCGACCTGGCACGGTGCTCACGATCAGCGAGACTTGCGCGCCACTGACGATGATGCTGGTGATCTCCGGCGCCTGAGACGGATTGGGATTGGCATTGGCTTGGCCCGGTGTGGGCGCGGGCATGACGTAAATGGGCCCGGTGCCTTGCGGATATCGCCCTTCGCTCACGTTGGCGGTCTGCTGCCCAAACGTCACCGAATCGATCAGTGTGCCGTCGGCGGCGAATAATCCGATCGCTTCACCGGCGGCGCGCAGGTTGAAACTCACGTGCAAATCGGCGCGATTGGTGGAGTTCTGCTCCCGTTCACCGTCGGCCCACACCAGGAGAAAACCAAAAGGGGCGATCTGGTAATGGCCATTATCAGGAATCTCATCCTGGAACTTGTTGGTCAGAACGTCCGTGAGGAAGTAACCGCCCAGATCCACTGTGAAAGGGTTCGGGTTGTAAAGTTCGAACCAATCCTCATATTGGCCATCTGCAGGATCGGCGATGCCACTCCCGCTGTTGTTCGCAGCCATCCATTCGTTGATGTAAACCAGCAGCGGCGGGGCGGCACAGTTATTGGTCGTTCCGGGAGTCGTGAAATGCATCTCCTGCCGTTCGAAAAGCTGGCCGTCGGGACAAGAGCCGTAACTGCGGTCCACCGCCACATTGTCGAAGTTCAGGTAATCCACGATCTGCGGAACGCCGTTGGCGAAGCGCGAAAGGGCGACCGAACCGGTGCCGCCCATCAAGCGAAAGTTCGTGTGCCATTCGCTGCCTGTGCTTTCGACAGATTCGCCATCCATGAAGACGACTTTGAATTGGCCGGCGTCGATCATCGCCTCTGCCGGAAAGGCCCATTTGGTCAGGTTCAAATAATCATCCGTGAGATAAAAGCCATCGAGCGAGATGGCCGCGCCGCTGGAATTGTAAAGTTCAAGCCACGGCTCGCGTTCGCTTTGGCCGTCGGTGATGCCGCTGGCGTTCACGGGCGACACTTCGTTCAACCAAACCAGCGGGTAGGGCGGGAGTGGATAGGCAAGCCCGCTGTTCGTCGCCGGTGTGGCGACGACAACTTGCGGGTCTGGAGCACGCACGGAAATGGTGGCGCGGAAAAAAGTGCTCATCCGCATTTCGAGATTGCCTGCGTTGGTCGAAGGCAAATACCAAAAGCTCAACGTGTGCACAACGCCCGTCGGCACATTGGCGACGTCCTGATAGAAAAACTGTCCGGCGCCGCCAGCCGGGCTGAAACGAAGATCCAGGCCGAAATTGCCGGCCAGACGCGCCTCCGCACTGATGGCCGTGTTCGTGCCATTGGTACCCTGGAGCTTCCAGGCGGGCGCCAGAGGCGATTCGAAGTCACCGTTGACAAGCAGATTCGGTCCCACCGCGGGCACACTTCCAGCCACCAACGCGAAGTTATCCAGATAAAGGTTGCCGGCCGGATTCAGATAGACCAGCACGCGGTTGGTGTTCGGCACACCGGTCAGGAAGAAGAACCGCCAGCCTCGGCCATCGGTCCAGTTGCTCACGCGGGCGTTGTCCTGGGCAAGGTCGATGAGCTGCAACGATGAGCCTTGGCCTGCGGCGCCGGCAGGCCATGGGGCGCGCGCCTCGTATTTCACCTTGTCCACGACGATCTCCTGGCCTGATT
>Ga0208454_1001192_pt1 | contig 11160 bp, 3 predicted proteins | sample EasRivMeERMZT100_FD_187530 | JGI IMG/M metagenome (GOLD analysis project Ga0208454, IMG submission 187530) | Soil microbial communities from meander-bound floodplain in the East River, Colorado, USA - East River MetaG ERMZT100 (SPAdes) (version 2) | ecosystem: Environmental > Terrestrial > Soil >...
CCAAGACCGACGAAATCCGGCGAGGCGCTCTGCAACTTGATGAGATTGTCGATCGCGCTGTCGCCCGCCGGCTCGAGCAGAGCCCCGGCTTGCAACCGCTGGTTCGCAGCAGCGAGCCAACCCGCGTACTGCTCGCGCGTCGCCGCTAACGCGCGCGTAAGCGACGCCAGCGCTTCGGGCTCGGCACCTAACCCTCGCGCCGCGTCGACCATCGCCTCGGCGACGGCGAGGTCGGATTTTTCGAGCGCTACACGCGCGGCGCCTACGAGTGCCGTGGCCAACTGGGCGCGGATCGTCGTTAGGCGACGGTCGTCTATACCGAGCTGCGTTGCACGGTTAATGTACTCTTGCGCGCTGTCGCCGGGCGGGTCGAGCAGCTGGCCACGCCGCAGGCGCAAGGCAGCGATGGACAACAGGCTATCGAGCTCGGTTGATTCTGCGGCCAAGGGTGCCGACTGTGGCCGGTCTGCGGCGACCGCCTGGCGCGAGGAAGCTGCCACGGATCGGGAGCGCTCGAGCTGCGCGTCGAGAAGCGCGAGGCGGCTGCTCGTCGGATCGGCGCGCCGAATGCCGGTGAGGGCGGCGGCAGCCGAGTCGGGGGTATTTGCGCGCAGGGCCTCCTCCGCCTCGGCGAATAAAGCGTCGAGGACGCGACCCAGTTGCTCGCGCGCGACTTCTTGCGTCGGCTCAACCTCTAGGATCGTAAGGTAGTAGTCGAGCGCGTTGTGGCCGGGTGGCGCCGCGAGCCGTCCTTCGCGAACTGCTTGCTCGGCGCGACTCAGTAGCTCGGCGAATTGTTCGGCGGGTTGGGGTGCGCGGCCCTGCTCCTCCGAGACCGCCAACGCGGCGACACGTAGCGACTCACTCCGCTCGTCGGGACTCGAAAGCCACCACCCCGACAAGGCCGCCACGGCGACGCCTGCTGCCAAAGCCACTGCCGTGCCTACGAGAACCCACGCCGGCATGCGCGTGCCACGCGGTACGCTGACCGTAAGCGTCCTCGGCTCGCTAGCGCTGTCATCATCCTGCGCGGACTCGCGCAGCTGAAAAAAACGGCTGACGGCCGATTCGATCAGCAACCGCGTGATCCCGAGCGCCGGCGGCTTGATCAGCAGACGGTGGATACTGCGATCGGACAAGAAACCCATGAGGTCCTGCGCAACGGATCGCTCCGCCGCCGCCAGCGTTACGACTCGATTCGAATGTGCCTGCAACGCCTTGATAGGTGCGACGAGATCGTCGCCGAGCAACTGCGCATCGAGCAGCGCAACGCCACAACGGCCAGACTCGACGGCAAGCTCGAGCTCGTTCCAATGGCGCACGGGGAACACGGAGTAATGCTCGCCACAGGCGCGGTCCACGGTGTCGATGAGCTCGGTATCGGTCGAGAGCACGAATATATTCACGCCGCCTGCCGACAGCAGGTTCTTAAACGACGTGGGCGGCACGGTTTCCGCGCCCTCGTCAATCGCGCCGCGGGCGATCGCCGGGTCACGGGCGCTCGTTTGCGCCGCGGGCACACCGGCACTCAAAATGTCCTCGAACTTGGCCACCATCTAGCTCTCGTTGATTGCTGCGCCCCGGCTGTGCGAAGGCGCTTTGCGGCAACTCTACCGGCTTCGTGCACACCAGTCTGAGAGCTAAGTAGCCCTGTTACATAACGTGGTCTTTAGCTCGTGCCCGAGCGAGACACAGGCGAATCCGCGCATCATCCGCTGGCGTGTTCACGCTCGAGAGTGCTTCGTCATCACCGATCTCAACGAGCTTGGCGGGCCCAGCTTCGAGCAGACGCCGCAGGGACGCCGCGCCCGCTTCGAGAGACGCCAGGGCAGCCGGTTCCCAGATCGCGCACAACGGCTCCGGCGTGCCGTCGGCGTGTCGCCACGCCGTGGCGAGCGCGGTGGCATCGCGCACTTCGACGAGCCTCGCCAGCAGCGCGGAGTGTAGCAAGGGCATGTCGGCGGCGATCACGAGCCAGGCCGCGCTGGGAAGCCGGCGCATCGCCGTCCGTAGCCCAGACACCGGCCCCGCGCTCTCGCCACCGTCGGTGATCAGCGGCAGCCCCTGATATGAGCCCGCCCCTGCCTGGTCGGCGCGAATCGACACGAATCGCGGCCCGCAAAAGCCCGCCAGCAACTCAAACGCCCACTGGGCTTGAGGCATGCCATGGTAGTTGAGCTCACCCTTATCGCGCTGCAGCCGACTACCGCGGCCGCCGGCCAGCACCAGCCCGTGCAGCGGAGTGGGCATAGTGGAATCGGAGGTCATTTCGCTATCTAAAGTAGCCGAAGCTCGCTCAGCGAGTAGCGGCGGTTCTATCCCGCGGTCTGCGCCGCGGCGATGAACTCTAGTGCGCGATCTGTTCGCGCAAGGGTGCGCTCGCGACCTAGCAACTCAAGCGTCAAGCCGATCGGGGGTGAGGCAGTATCACCCGTCACCGCGACGCGTAGCGGCTGCGCCACCTTGCCGAGGCCGATGCCGGCGGCCGCGGCCACCCGCTCCACAACGGCCTGAGTCGCCGCCTCCGACCAGGTCGGGAGCGCCGCAAGTTCCTCGCGGACGGCGCGCAGAGGCGCTGCAGCTTGCGATTGCAGGAATTTTTGGGCGGCCTTCGGCTCGTAGACCAACGCGTCGACGACATACACGTGCACGCGCTCGGCCATCTCGCGAAGGGTCTTCGCGCGCTCACGAAAAGCCTCCACAAACCGCTCGAGCGTCGCGGGCGCGCCAGCGACGGTCACGCCGCTGTTTTCGAGGTGCGGCACCAAGGCAGCCGCTAACCGAGCCGTCGACGTGCTCTTGATGTACTGCTGATTGAGCCAGTTGAGCTTCTCGGTATCGAAGCGCGCGACGGAGCGCTGCACAGCCGACAGATCGAACAGCGCAATCATCTCCTCTCTACCGAACAACTCTTGATCGCCATGCGCCCAACCAAGCCGCACGAGGTAATTGAGCAATGCCTCCGGAAGATATCCCCGGTCGCGATACTCGAGCACGTTCACGGCACCGTGCCGCTTGGAGAGCTTCGCGCCGTCAGGGCCCGCGATCATGGGGATGTGCGCGTAGCGCGGTGCTGGTAGCTCGAGCGCCCTAAAAAGGTTGATGTGCCGCGGCGTGTTGTTCAAGTGATCGTCGCCCCGAATCACGTGCGTGATGCGCATATCGCCGTCATCGACGACCACGCCAAAATGGTAGGTCGGCGTGCCGTCGGAGCGCAGGATCACGAGATCGTCGAGCTCGCTGTTCTCGAAGGTGACGGGTCCGTGGACGAGATCCTCGACGATCACCTGCCCCTCGCTCGGTTGGCGAAAGCGCACGGCATGCGGCTTGCCCTCGGGGAACACGGTGCGATCGCGGCAACGGCCGTCGTAGCGCGGCTTCTCGCCACGGGCCGTTTGCTGAGCCCGCATGTCGGCGAGCTCGTCGGTCGTGCAGTAACACCGATACGCGAGGCTACCGGCGATCATCTGCTCGGCCACCTCGCGATAACGATCAAAACGGCGGCTCTGGAGGTACGGGCCCTCGTCGGGTTTGAGATCCAGCCAATCGAAGGCTTCGAGAATGCCTTGGACAGACTCGTCGGTAGAGCGCTCGCGGTCCGTGTCCTCGATGCGGAGGATGTATTGGCCACCGTGGCGGCGCGCATAGAGCCAAGAGAACAGGGCCGTACGGACACCACCAATATGCAGAGCCCCGGTGGGGCTGGGGGCGAAGCGGGTGCGGACGAGGGAGTGGGTCATTGTGTCCTTGGTAGGGTGCCGGCGCTCGGATTACGACGCACGGATTTTCCCACAAGACCAGCCGTTCTGGGCCGGCTTAGTCGATGCGCAAGCCCGCTTCCGAGACGCGGAGTGCACTTAAGCGAAATGGCGTCCCCAGGGGGATTCGAACCCCCGTTACCGCCGTGAAAGGGCGATGTCCTAGGCCTCTAGACGATGGGGACTGGGCGTGATTAGGGAAATGGTGGAGCCAGGCGGGATCGAACCGCCGACCTCTACAATGCCATTGTAGCGCTCTCCCAGCTGAGCTATGGCCCCACAGCGCCAGTCCGGCGGCAGTCTAGGGAGCGCAGCATGTTCGGTCAACAAGAATGCCCATCCGAGGTGAACAATTTGGCGCGGTGTTTGGAGCGACCCGCAACGCAGCGCCGCTCGCCCGACATTATTAATAGAGCGTCGCCCCCGACGGAGTCGCTGTGAACTCCAGCGCAAAACCGTCGAATCCTTTTACAGCGTGCCGGCCCCCTAAGGCACGCGAGGCACCGACCTCTGTATAACTATGTGATTACGATAGGTGTTTTTTGAGCGGCACGGGGCTTGCTGCTGGAGATTTTCCACGTATTAACGGGCTGCTTTGATGGTCGCATCACGAAGATTGGCGAGCCTGGTGTCGAGTTCCGCCGCGTCGCTGCTGGTAGCAAGCGCATTGCTACCGCTCCTGGTCGAGGCGCAGCTCCCTAGCTTTGAGCGCGTGCTCGCGCTCGAGACCCCTAGGTTGATCGATGACGCCGAGCTGACCGATCAGAACGGCCACGAGTTTCGCCTGAGCGCCCTGAAGGGGAGGGTCGTATTCGTGCTGTTCGGCTTCACGAACTGTCCGGATGTCTGCCCCGTAGCCATGGAGCGGCTCCGCGAGCTGCACGATTCAGGCGCGCTGGCAGGCGAGAAAGTTGCCTACGTCATGATCAGCGTCGACGGCGAGCGCGACACGCCGGCTGCGATGAAGGCGTTTATCGCCAAGTACTCGGCTGACTTCATCGGGCTCACGGCCGAACCGAGTCGCGTCGAACCGATCGCAACGCAGTTCTCTGCGAGCTTCTTCAAAGGCGGCCATAACGGCCACGATGACAGTTACAACGTCACGCATTCGCCGCAGCTGTTTGTTCTCGATCCGGCTGGGCGTGTGCGGGCGGAAGTTTACGGCGCGTCGAACGAAGCGATGGTCGGCTTGACCCATGCGCTCGTGGCCGAGGCCGACCACCCCCGGTAGACGTTTGAGCGGATTGCCGGAAGCGTTTGCGGGCCAAACCGTCGGAAACTTTTACAGTCTCGGTACTGCACGACGGCCCATCGTCGTTCAACCGCCTGACGGGCTGAGGGTTTTCGTTCTGGGTTTGGTTCTTGCATGAGTTTTCCGCGGGCCCTGGTCATGATCCGTGCCGGCGCCACAGCGCGTTGGCAAAAAAAGAACAAGGAACGTTGTCCTCCACGAGCTCATCGAGGTCTTCGGTGCCAGCCACTACTCCGGCCGTCATCCGTTCGTTAATGTCGCGCGCATCCTGCCTTCCGGGCATCGGCCTGGTCGCAGCTGCGGCTTTGGCAAGCACGGGCGCCTCGGCGCAGCCGAACGAGGACGGCGTCTGGGGACCACTCACGGATTGGCCCCTGATCGCCGTTCATGCGGTGATGACACCGCAGGGCCGCGTGCTCACGTACGGTACGAAGCGCGACGGCACACAAACCGGCTACTTCATCTACGACGTCTGGGATCCGAGCGCGGGCTTGAGCGGCGGGCACGTGACGTTCAACAACCTCACGGGAACCGACATCTTCTGCAGCTCGCAGGTCATCATGCCGCAGAGCGGCGATATCCTGATCGTGGGCGGCGACCGTTGGACCGGCACCGCGACGACGAACACAGGTAACAACAACACCAACATTTTCAACCCGGCCAGCAACACGATGACCCGCTCGGCGAACCTGAATCGCGAGCGCTGGTACTCCTCGTCGACGGTGCTCATCAACGGCGACATCTACATCCAGGGCGGCACCGGCGGCGAGGATAATCCGGAGGTTCGTCAGCAGAACGGCTCGTTCCGCTATCTCACTGGCGCCGACACCCCCTACTTGCAGCCGCAATTCCCTCGCAACTACCTGGCGCCCGATGGCCGCGTGTTCGGCTACGACTTTCTCGGCAACATGTACTACGTCAGCCCCGGCGGAACCGGCACGCTGTCGCAGCAGGAGCAATTCTCGTCCGCGAACGCGGGGGCGGGGTCCGGCCAGGCAATGTTCGGGCGGGGAAAAATTCTGCAATTCGGCGGTAACTCCAATGGCGCCATCGTCATCGACATCAACGGCCCCGAGCCGGAGGTGACGAACACTGGGCCAATGTCCTCAGCACGTTTCTGGGTGACGGGCACCGTACTGCCCAATGGGCGTGTGCTGGCGACAGGCGGCAGCCGCGTCGACAACCAGCTGACCGGTGTCAATAACATTGCCGAAATCTGGGATCCGGCGACTGGCGATTGGCATCCCGGCACCGCCGGCGCAGTACCCCGCCTCTACCACTCGAACGCTTTGTTGCTCCAGGACGGCACGGTGCTCGTGGCCGGCGGCGGCGCGCCCGGGCCGGTCGAGAACATCAACGCGGAGATCTACTCGCCTCCCTATCTATACAACTCGTCGGGCGCCCTCGCGGCGCGCCCGCAGATCACGACTGCTCCGAGCTCTGCGGACGTCGGGTCCACGCTCACGATCGAGACGAACTCGACCAACATTAGCCGGGTCACACTCGTCAAGACCGGCTCGATCACGCACAGCGTGAACATGGAGCAGCGTTTCGTCGAGCTACCGTTCACGAAGGCGAGCACGGTGGTAACGGCGACCCTACCGGTGCGCGCGACCGACACGCCCGCCGGCATCTATCACCTGTTCGTCATCGACTCGGCAGGCGTACCTTCGAGATCCAAGCTGCTCCAGATCAACATCGACCCCACGCCGAATACCGCGGTCGACTACACGCCGACGTTCGGCGGCACTGGTGGCAATACGTTCAAGCTTGCTTGCTTGGCCGACGAGACGCTCGTCGGCGTGTATGGCCGCTATCGAACGGGAATAGACCAAATTGGCCCCCGGTGCGTGCGCATCGATCAATTCGGGCGCTGGATTGGCAACCCCATTCAGCGAGCAACAACCGGCACGACGGCCACGGGCACGGCGTTCGACAAGCAGTGCCCACGCGACACCGCGATGAGCGGCTTCCGTGGCCAGTCGGGGACAACAGCCGTCAACCAAATCGAAATCCAGTGCCGCGCGCTGACTGCCACCGGCGGGTTGACGGGCGCCGGCACGTTTCTCGGCGCCGACGGCGGCACGGGTACCACCGTGCAGCCCCTACTTGCCTGCGGCACCGAAAACCCCGTCTATGCGCTCTACGGCCGCTCGGGAACCTCCCTCAACGCCTTCGGCACGCTGTGCCGCCCGGCGGTCATCTCGCCGATCAGCACGAACTCGATGCCGGTCGTCATCAATCCGGGCAACCAAACGGGCGTCACCGGCATCGCGGTGGATCTCGCGATCCAGGCGAGCGACGGCGACAACGATCCGCTCACGTTCAGCGCATCGGGCCTGCCCGCCGGCCTGCAGATCCATGCGACCTCCGGTCATATCACCGGCATCCCGACGACGCCGGGGACCACGCAGACGATCGTTACCGTCAGCGACGGTGGACAGACGGCGATCGCCGCGTTTACGTGGACACTGACCGGCAACGCGTTGTTATCGGTGGCGCCGATGCCCGCGCAACCCTCGCGACTTGCCGGCACGTCCGTCTCGTACACGGCGAGCGCGAGCGGCGGCCTCAATGTCCGCTATAAATGGCAATTCGACGACGGCACGCCAGAAACCCCTTACTCGACATCGCCGACGGTCACGCACACGTTCGCGTTGCCCGGCATCTATTTCCCGACGCTGACAGTGACCGACGATCTCGGCGTGCCGGCCATTCAGTCGTTCGTGCAAACCGTGCACCTCCCGCTCACCCCCACATCGCCGCGCAACTCGACCACCATCGCGTACGAGACGCGCAGCGGCGCGAATTCCCGCGTTTGGCTCGTCAATCAGGATAACGACACCGTCAGCGTCTTCGACGCCGTCACGAACGCGAAGTCTGCAGAGATCACCGTCGGCGCAGCACCGCGCAGCGTGGCAATCGCGCCGGATGGACGCATCTGGGTGGTCAGCAAGGAAGCGGCCAGCATCAGCATCATCAGCCCAAGCACTCTCGCCGTCGTGCAGACGGTCACGCTCGCTCGCGCCTCGCAACCGTTCGGCATCGTGTTCTCGACCGCCACGAACGAGGCTTTCGTGGCACTGGCCGCCACCGGCCGTCTGGTAAAGCTCAACGCGACGACGGGTACAGAGATCGCTTCGCTGAGCATCGGCGCGGAACCGCGGCACCTGTCGATCGACGGCAGCGGCACCAAAGTCTACGTCGCGCGATTCATCACCCCACGCCAGCCCGGCGAAGAGACGGGCAGCGTCGCGAGCCAAATCGACGGCGTCAACACCGGCGGCGAAGTCGTCGTCGTCAGTGCGACTGGGATGACCGTCTTAAGCACGGTAACCCTGCGACACAGCAACAAGCCGGACGCGGAGAACCAGGGCGCCGGCGTGCCGAACTACTTGGGCGCGCCCGTGATCTCTCCGGACGGCAAGATCGCGACGGTGCCCTCCAAGCAAGACAACGTTGGTCGCGGCATCCTGCGTAACAATCAGAATCTCAACTTCCAGAACACGGTTCGCGCGATCAGCTCGCGGATCGATTTGACGACCGGTACCGAGGACTATGCACGCCGCGTCGATCACGACAACTCGAGCGTGGCCAGTGCGGCGGCCTATGATTTGTATGGCATCTATCTGTTCGTCGCGCTCGAAACGAGCCGCCAGGTCGCTGTCGTCGATGTCCACGACGGCGTCGAGATCTTCCGCTTCCCAGCCGGACGGGCGCCGCAAGGCTTGACGGTTTCACCGGACGGCCTGCGCCTATACGTCAACAACTTCATGGACCGAACCGTCGGCGTGTTCGACCTCACTGCACTGAAGAACACCGGGCAATGGAACGTGCCGCAGATCGCGACGCTGCAGAGCGTCGGTGCGGAGAAGCTCAACGCGCAAGTGCTCGCCGGCAAGCAGTTCTTCTATGACGCAAAGGACACTCGACTCGCGCGCGACGCTTACATCAGCTGCGCGAGCTGCCATAACGACGGCGGGCAGGATGGTCGTGTTTGGGACTTAACCGGGATGGGCGAGGGCCTACGCAACACGATTAGCCTGCGCGGACCGGCCGCCGCGCACGGGCGGTTGCACTGGACGCAGAATTTCGACGAGGTTCAAGACTTCGAGGGACAGATTCGCGCGCTCGCCGGCGGCACGGGCCTCATGAGCGACACGGCTTTCAACACGGGCACACGCAGCCAACCGCTCGGAGATCCGAAGGCAGGCTTGAGCGCGGATCTCGACGCGCTCGCGGCGTACGTCGCTTCTTTGAGCCAGTTCGCATCGAGCCCCTACCGAACGGCGGCGGGAGCGCTAACGACAGACGCAACGGCCGGTCGCGCCGTCTTCCAGAATGCGGGCTGCGCTTCGTGCCACAGTGGCACCGTGTTCACCAACAGCAGCACCAACGTGCTGCAGAACGTTGGCACGATCAAGCCGAGTAGCGGCCAGCGGCTCGGCGGGCCTCTCACAGGCCTCGATACACCTACACTGTGTAGCGCCTGGCAAACAGCACCCTACTTGCATGACGGCTCGGCCCCGACGCTGGCGGACGCAGTCTCGGCTCACTCGGGCACCGCCCTGAACGCGAGCGACTTGGCGCAGCTGGCCGCGTACATCCAGCAGATCGACGCGACCACCCCGGGGGATTGCGCACCTGAGGTGCCGATGGCATTTGCCAACAGCGGCTCAGCGTCCGACGATGCGACGGCCACGACACTGAGTGTGCCGCTGCCCAACGTGAAGGCAGGCAGCTTGCTGGTGGCGTACGTGAAGTGGGAAGGCACCGCCGCCTCGACCGTGACGCTCAGCGACGGCACCAGCACCTTCACCGCCGATACGCTCAACAGCGCCGCGAACGGCGATCTGCACGGCCGATTCTACTACCTGCCCGCCTCCAGCGCTTCCGGCACGGTCACGTACACAGCCACGTGGAGCGCGGCTCGTGCCTACCGCAGGCTGATGATCTATGAGTACAGCTTCAGCGGCGGCACGGTGAGCTTCGATGCCTCCAATCGCGCCACGGCAACCACGGGCACACTCTCGAGCGGCAACATCACCACGACGGGCACCGACGAAGTCGTGTTCGGCGCCTACGGCGAGTACGACGCCGTGAGCACCACCGCAGAGCGCGTCAATGGCGTGGCGGCGGACCAGGTCGTGCGCGCCGGCTACGCGTCGATGTGGAGCAAGAGCTTCACAAGCCCCTTCACGGGCGCGGCCACCGCGACCGGCAACAGCGCCCCCTGGGTCGGCAACGTGATTGCTTTCAAGCGCGGCGGAGGCACGACGCCCAACACGCCACCGACGATTTCCAACCTCGTCGACCGCAGCACGCTGGAAGATACCGCAACGGGCGCGCTCGCCTTCACGGTGGGCGATGCCGAGACGTCCGTGGGCAGCCTCACGGTCAGCGGCACGTCGTCCAACCAGAGCGTGGTCGCCAATAGCGGCCTCGTGTTCGGTGGTAGTGGCGCGAACCGCACCGTGAACGTGGCGCCCGTGGCCAATGCCAGCGGCACGGCCACGATCACCGTCACCGTGAGCGATGGCCTCGCCGTGGCGAGCGATACGTTCGTGCTGACGGTGACGGCCGTCAACGACCTACCAACGATCTCCAGCGTCGGCAACCAGACCACGAGCGCCGGGGTGGCGGTCGGCCCGCTGGCCGTGACCGTCGGCGACCTCGAGACGGCTCCGGGCAGCCTGACGCTGAGCGCCAGCTCGTCGGACCCGGTGCTAGTCCCGGTCGGCAACATCGTGTTCGGCGGCACGGGGGCGGCTCGCACGGTGACCGTCACACCCGCCATCGGCTCGACCGGCACGGCGCTCATCACGCTGACCGCGAACGACGGCACGAATACGGCCTCGTCCAGCTTCAACCTCACGGTCTTAGCGTCGAACACACCGCCGACGATCTCGGACATTACGGACCGGAGCACCGCGGAAGATACTGCGACCGCGGCGCTCGCGTTCACGGTGGGTGACGGAGAAACCCTTGCCGGCAACTTGACGGTGAGCGGCACGTCCTCCAACCAGAGCGTGGTCGCCAACAGCGGTCTCGTGTTCGGCGGCAGCGCGGCCAACCGCACCGTGACCGTCACGCCGGTGGCCAATGCCAGCGGCACGGCCACGATCACCGTCACCGTGGGCGATGGCCTCG
>Ga0208454_1001194_pt1 | contig 11145 bp, 10 predicted proteins | sample EasRivMeERMZT100_FD_187530 | JGI IMG/M metagenome (GOLD analysis project Ga0208454, IMG submission 187530) | Soil microbial communities from meander-bound floodplain in the East River, Colorado, USA - East River MetaG ERMZT100 (SPAdes) (version 2) | ecosystem: Environmental > Terrestrial > Soil...
GCTTGAGCACCTCCAGGGTCTTCTTCTTCGCCTTCATGATGTTCGGCAGCGTGACGTAGCGCGGCTCGTTCAGCCTCAGGTCGGTGGTGACCACGGCCGGAAGCTTGATCGATACGGTCTCCAGCCCGCCATCCACTTCACGGGTGACCTGGGCCTTTTCTCCTTCGATCTTGACCTTGGAGGCGAAGGTCGCCTGCGGCCATCCCAGGAGCGCCGCCAGCATCTGCCCGGTCTGGTTGGAGTCGTCGTCGATCGCCTGCTTGCCCAGGATGACGATCTTGGGGCTTTCCTTCTGCACCACTGCCTTCAGCAGCTTCGCGACCGCCAGGGGTTGCAATTCAAGAGAGCTCTCCACCAATACCGCTCGGTCCGCGCCGATGGCGAGGGCGGTACGGAGCGTCTCCTGGCAGGCGGTAGCGCCGCACGAGACCACCACGATCTCGCTCGCGACCCCCGCCTCTTTCAGCCGCACCGCCTCCTCCACCGCGATCTCGTCGAAGGGGTTCATCGACATCTTGACGTTCGCGGTCTCGACGCCCGTGCCGTCGGCCTTGACGCGCACCTTGACGTTGAAATCGATGACGCGCTTGATGGCGACGAGGACTTTCATGGAGCCAATTATAGTTGTTACTCCATGTAGTCCGTGATGTTCTCCCAGCGGCCGTTGCGAATCTGCGCGAGCCGCGTGGCGCGCGAGCCGAGGTGGTCGCTCTTCGAGAACTTGAAGCGCGGGCTGCCGAGGAAGTCGGCCTCGCGCACGAGCGTTTCAAGCGCTTCGGCGAACTTGTCGGCCGTCAGGTCCGGGCCGGCCTTGCGCGCCGCCATCACGAAGAGATCGGCCTGCGCGTACCCGATCGCGGTGTAGGCGTTCGGGTCGACGTTGAACTTCTGCTTGTAGGCGGCGATCCAGGCGTTGAGCTTCGGGTTCGACGCATCGGGATAGGGGTGCGGGGTGAGCGGCGTGCCGTACAGGCCCTCGGTCGCCTTGCCGCCGAGCGCCGGGACCTGGGCGCTGTACCCGGCGGCCTGCACCAGCATCGGCACGTCCCAGCCGGTCTTGCGCGCCTCGGCCATCACGCCGACGGTCTCGCGCAGCACCGTGCCGAGGATGACGAAGTCGCAGCCGCTTCCCTTGAGGGTGGCGACCTGAGAAGAAAAGTCGGTGGCGCCGCGCTTGTAGGTCGCCTTGCCGCACATCGGCATCTTCAGCGCCTTCAGCGCCGATTCGGCGCCCGCCAGCACGTCTTGTCCGAAGTCGTCGTCCTGGAACAGGATGCCGACCTTCTTGTAGCCGTGCTGCCTGATGAGCGACGGCGCCGCCTTCTCGATCTGGATAGCGTATGAGGGCAGGTTCTGGAACTTGTACTTGTGCAGCGGCTCGTAGGCGGACGGATGTGCCGCCGCTGGGAAGAGATGCAGTACCTTGCGCTCGAGAAAGAGCGGCATGGTGGCCAGCATTACCGGGGAGCCGAGGTTGCTCACCGCGGCGAACACCTTGTCGCGCTGAATCAGCTTCTGGGCCGCGAGCACGCCTTTCTTCGGGTCGTACCCCGAGTCCTCCGCCACGAGCCTGACCTTGCGGCCGTGGATCCCGCCTTCGGTGTTCACCTCGTCGAAGCGCATCTGCAGGCTGTTGCGGAAGTGCGTGCCGAGCGCGGCGAGCGGGCCCGACAGGTCCTGGATCGTGCCGACCACGATCTCGTCCTTCGATATCCCTTGAGTCTGCGCCGCGACGGCGAGCGGCGCGAGGGTGATCAATAGCGTTGCCAGGCGTTTCATGCGGCCTCCTTTTGGTACATCGATTCGATCAGCGGGCGGTACTTCTCGTTCACGAGCTTGCGCTTGAGCTTCATGGTGGGCGTGAGCTCCTCGTCCTCGGCGGTGAGCTTCTGCTCGATCAGGCTGAAGCGCTTGATCTGCTCCACGCGCGCGAAGCCGGCGTTCACCTTGTCGATCTCGGCCTGGATCAGCTCGCGGATCGCCTGCGCGCGGCAGAGGCTCGTGAAGTTGGTAAACGGGATGTCGTGGTCCTGGGCGTACTTCTCGACGTTGTCGTGGTCGATCATCACCAGGCACGTGAGATACGGGCGGCGGTCGCCGACCACGATCGCGTCGCAAATGTAGGGCGAGAACTTGAGCTGGTTCTCGAACTCCGAGGGCGTGATGTTCTTGCCGCCCGCGGTGATGATGATGTCTTTGAGGCGGTCGGTGATGCGCAGGTACCCGTCCTCGTCGAAGTTGCCGACGTCGCCCGTGTGCAGCCAGCCGTCGACCACGGTCTCGGCGGTCTTGTCCGGCAGGTTGAGGTAGCCCATGAACACGTGCTCCCCGCGCACCAGGATCTCGCCCTGCGTCGAGATCGCGACTTCACCGTAGGGACCCGCGACGCCGACCGTGCCGGGCTTCGAGCGCCCGACCGGGTTCACGGTGATCGCCCCGCTCGCCTCGGTCATGCCGTAGAGCTCGATCACCTCGATGCCGAGCGCCATGTACCAGCGGATGAGGTCCGGCGAGATCGGCGCCGCGCCGGTGGCGATCCAGCGGCAGCGGTGGATGCCGATCGCCTTGCGGATGTTGGCCAGCACGAGCGTGCGGGCCAGCCAAAAACCGATCTTTAAAAGCCTTGATTCGGGTTGTTGCGCAATCCGGCGCGCCGCCACCTTGTGGCCGATGCCGATGGCGAGCTCGTAGGCGCGGCGCTCGAACGCGGTGGCGTTCTTCAGGCGAATCATGACCTCCGAATAGAACTTCTCCCAGATGCGCGGCACGGCGAGGAAGCCGGTCGGCGCGATCTCGCGCACGTTCTCCGGCACGGTCTCGGGCTTCTCGACGAAGTTCATCACCCCGCCCGAATACATCGCGAGGTAGGCGCCGCCGATGCGCTCGGCGACGTGGCAGAGCGGCAGGAAGCACATGCGCTCGTTGCCTGGGCTGCTCGGCAGCGCGATTGCGTTGCAGCGCGTCGCGTGCATCGCGTTCGCGTGCGAGATCATCGCGCCCTTCGGCTTGCCGGTCGTGCCGGAGGTATAGATGAGAATCGCGAGGTCCTGCGGTTCTCGACTATTGAGGCGTGAATCCCACAACTGCGGCTGCTCCTGGTGCAGCTCGAAACCCAGCCGCCGCAGTTCGTCGAGGCTGAGAACCATCGGGTCCGCGAAGCGCTGCAGGCCTTCCATGTCGAACACGACGATCTTGCGGAGCTGCGGCAGGCGGGCGCGCACTTCGAGCACCTTGTCGAGCTGCTCCTCGTCCTCGACGAACACGTACACCGAGCGCGAATCGGCGAGCAGGTATTCGACCTGGGAAGCGCTGTCGGTCGGGTAGATGCCCGAGCTCACGCCGCCCGCGCCGAGCGCGCCCATGTCGGCGTACATCCATTCGCGGTTCGTGTTGGAAAGAATGGACACTGTCTCGCCGCGCTCGAAGCCCAGCCGTACCAGGCCCAGGCCTACCTCGCGGGCTGCATCTCCAAAGTCCTTCCAAGAGATGGAACGCCAGATGCCGAACTCCTTCTGCCGCAGCGCGGTCTTCTCCGAGCGGGTCTCGACCGCGTGCCAGAACATCTCCGGGATGGTGTTCATCGCCATGTCTTCTTCCGTTTCCAGCGCCGCTCGCCGCGCACCCCGCCGGCGTGCATGCCGAGGTAGAACTCCTTGATGTCGTCCTTCTGCATCAGGCGCTCGCAGCTGTCTTCCATGACGACGCGGCCGACTTCGAGGATGTAGCCGAAATGCGCGTGGGCGAGCGCCATCGCCGCGTTCTGCTCGACCACCACGATCGACAGCGCGCGCTCGCGGTTGATGCGCGTGATGATCTCGAAGATCTCCTTGGTGAGCTTGGGCGAGAGCCCGAGGCTCGGCTCGTCGAGCAGGAGCAGCTTGGGCCGCCCCATGAGCGCGCGACTGATGGCGAGCATCTGCTGCTGGCCGCCGGAGAGTGCGCCCGCCGGCTGGCGCGCGCGTTCGCGCAGGATCGGGAAATAGAGGTACGCCTGCTCGAGATCGGCGGCGATGCCGTCGCGGTCGCGCCGCGTGAAGGCGCCCATCATCAGGTTGTCGTGCACGCTCAAGAGCGGGAACACCTCACGCCCTTCCGGCACGTGGCAGATGCCGCGGCGCACGATGGCGTCGGGCTCGAGCCCCTGGATCGGCTCGCCCTCGAACTCGACCTGTCCCTTGCTCGGGTCGAGGATGCCGGAGATGGTCTTCATGATCGTGGTCTTGCCGGCGCCGTTGGCGCCGAGCACGGTCACGATCGCGCCGCGCGGCACTGACATGGACACGCCGCGGATGGCCGTAATCGGGCCGTAGGCTGCTTCAACGTTTTTGAGTTGCAGGATCATCCGAGGTACGCCTCGATGACCTCGGGATGACGCTGCACCTCGGCGGGGGTGCCGCTCGCAATCACTCTGCCGTAGTTGACCGCGAGCACGCGGTCCGACACGCGCCCGACCAGGTTCATGTCGTGCTCGATCATGAGAACGGTGATGCCGAGCTGCTCCCGGATGTCCCGGATCCACCAGGCCATGTCGTCGGTCTCTTCCGTATTGAGGCCGGACGAAGGCTCGTCGAGGAGGAGCAGCTTCGGCTGCACGGCGAGCGCGCGACCGAGCTCGACGACCTTGCGCACGCCGTACGGCAGGCCCGCGACGCGCGTTTCGCGATAGTGCGCGAGGTCGAGGAGATCGATCACCTTCTCGACCGCCTCGCGGTTTGCGCGCTCGGCGCGCTGCACTCCGGGCAGGAACAACAGGTCGGAGACCAGGTTGCTGCGGCGGTGGCAGTGCCGGCCGATGAGCAGGTTGTCGAGCACGGTCGCGTGCTCGAAAAGCTCGATGTTCTGGAAGGTGCGCGCGATGCCGAGGCCGGCGACGCGGTGCGGCGCGACGCGCGTGAGCTCGGTGTCGCGGAAGAGCATGCGGCCGCTGGTCGGGGGGTAGATGCGCGAGAGCAGGTTGAAGATCGTGGTCTTGCCGGCGCCGTTCGGGCCGATGATGGTGAACACCTCGCCCTGGTTCACCTCGAAGCCGACCTCGTCCACCGCCTTGATACCGCCGAAGCGGATCGACAGGTTCTCGACGCGCAGCAGGCTCATCGCACGCGCTCCGACTTCATGAAGGTCTTCTGGCGGCGGAACGAGTCCTTCTTGTAGAGCGGGAAGGTCTCGAGGTAGTGGCGCACCTTGAGCCAGCGGCCGTAGATGCCGAGCGGCTCGAACAGGATCACCAGCACCATGATCAGGCCGAACACGGTGGGCTCGAGGCCGGTCTGGTGGCCGATCGCCGCGGGTAGATAATCCTTCGCCACCGCGATGAGTTGCGGCAGGGCGATGAGGAAGATCGCGCCGTACACCGCGCCGTGCAGCGAGCCGATGCCGCCGATGAAGATCATCATGGCGAGCTCGATCGAGAGCAGGATGTTGAACTGCTCCGGGCTGACGAAGACCAGCTTGTGCGCGTACAACGCCCCGGCCAGCCCCGTGATCGCCGCCGAGAGCGCGAACGCGGCGGTCTTGGTGCGGGCCAAATTGATCCCCATGCTCTGCGCCGAGATCTCGGAGTCGCGGATGGCGACGAACGCTCGTCCGGTGGGCGCGCGCAGCAGATTCAAGATCCCAAGCATGACCAGTACCAGGAGACCGAGCGCGAGGTAATAGAGCTGCCACTCCTGATCCAAAGCGAAGCCAGCCACCGCGATCGGCTTCAGCGTGATGCCCGAATTGCCGCGCGTCACCGATTCCCAGCGTGTGACCACCTCCTGCACGATGAAGCCGAAGGCGATGGTGGCGATCGCGAGGTAGATGCCGGTCAGCCGAAGCGCCGGCAAGCCGATGACGATGCCGGCGAGCCCCGCGAGCGCGGCCGCGGTGATGAGCGACACCCCGAGGGGCACACCCTTCGCCTGCAGCACCGCCTCCGTATAGGCGCCCACCGCCAGGAAGGCGGCGTGGCCAAGCGAGATCTGGCCGGTGTAGCCGGTCAGCAGCATCAGCCCGACGCCGACCAGCGCGTAGATGCAGACGAAGGTGAGCTGCGACAGGTAGTACTCCGGAAGCAGGGGCGCCGCGGCAAGCGCGAGGCCGAGAAGGCCGTACCAGAACGCCTGGCCGCCGTGCTTTACCAGGCGGATGTCCTGGTCGTAGGTGGTCTTGAAGATGAAACGCATCGGGCTAAACCTTCTTTCGCGCAGCGCCGCCGAACAGGCCGTGCGGGCGCACCATGAGCACGACGAGCACCACGATGTACGCGGCGATGTCCTTGAACCCTTCCGGCAGGTAGAAGCCGGCGAGCGCTTCGACCACGCCGATGATCAGGCCGCCGGCGATCGCGCCGGGCACGCTGCCGAAGCCGCCGATCACCGCGGCCGGGAAGGCCTTCAGGCCGATGAAGCCCATGTTGGTGTGCACGAAGGTGATCGGCGCCAGTAGCAGCGCCGCAAACCCCGCCACCGCCGCGCTGATCGCCCAGACCATCGTATTGATGCGCGCCACCGGGATGCCCATGTAGTAGGCAGCGAGCTGGTTCTGCGACGCTGCCTGCATCGCCACGCCTACGCGGGTGAAGCGGAAGAAGGCGTAGAGCGCGCTGCACAGCACGAGCGTCATCACGATGACCATCAGGTACTCGGCGGAGGCGGCGACGCCGCCCGCGCGCAGCACCTCGCCCGAGTAGGGCGTCTTGATGGTGTAGGTCTCGGTGCCCCAGCCCGGCACCATGCTGGCGAGGCCGCGCAGCATGAAGCCGATGCCCACCGTCAGCATCACGATGGCGAACTGCGGCTGCCCCAGCACCCGGCGCAACACCACGCGATCGAGCGCCGCGCCGAAGAGCGCCATTGCCGCGAGCGTGGCGATCACGCCGAGCCAGAAGGGCAGCCCCAGCAGGACGACGGCGGTGTACGCGGCGAAGCCGCCCAGCATCATCATGTCGCCCTGGGCGAAGTTGACCGTCTCGGTGGCCTTGTAGATGAGCGTGAAGCCCAGCGCGATCAGGCCGAGCACGCAGCCCACCGCGATGCCGCTGACGATCAATTGAATGAACTGGATCACGGCGCCTTTTTAGCGCCGCGCGAATCGCTCCGCAGTCATCAGGGCGACATCGCCCTAGGCTTTGAAGTTCTGCAGGCCCTTCAGATCGAGGATCGTGATACCGACACGCTCGATGCGCAGCAGCCCCTTCTCGCCCAGGAACTTGAGCGCCTCGTTGGTGCGTTGCCGGGAGAGCCCCGCCAGCTCGGCGATCTCCTCCTGCGAGATCACCAGCGCCGCGTCGATGCCGGGGGAGAGCTGGGCGTTGAAGAGCGCGGCGAGCGACAGCGCGACGCGGGCGTTGGGGTCGAGCAGGCGGTCGCGCTGGGCGAGGCCGACGAACTGCCACAGGCGCTCGTTCAACTGGTCGATGATGAAGCGGTTGAAGGGCAGGCTGCGCTCGAGCAGCCACATGAACGTGGCGCGCGGCATGAAGGCGAGCTCGCAATTGCGCAGCGTCATGCCGTCGTACTCGCGCGGCACGCGCTTGATCACCGAGCCCTCGCCGAACCACGATCCAGGGCCGACCGCGACGAACGAGGTGGTGGCGCCGTCGGACAGGAGGACGGTCATCTTGGCGAGGCCGTCGACGAGGCCCATCCAGTAGTCCACTACGTCGCCCACGCGGAAGATGAAGCTGCCTTTCGGGTAGATGCGCGAGGTGGTGTCGCGCTCGACGCGCGTCCGCTCCTCAGGGGTGAGGCCCCGGGCCCATACGGCATTGGCGAGCGTTTGGGCGAGCTTTGACATCGAAAAAAGTATAGCCCCTTCGTTGTCGCCCGCTTGACTGCGGACCCGCGGCCTGGCGGCTAGGTTGCGGCCATGATCCCTTCCTACAGCATGAGCTCCCTCCCCCGCTTCGTCGGGCTCGAGCTCGGCGCCTCGAACTGGGTGGCGATCGACCAGGAGCGCATCGACCGCTTCGCCGAGTGCACCGGCGACCGGCAGTGGATCCACGTCGACGTCGAGCGCGCGCGGCGCGAGAGCCCGTACGGTGGGCCGGTCGCCCACGGTTATCTGTCGCTCGCGCTGGTCGCGCCGATGGTGATGGAGGTCGGCGTGGTTCCTCCCGATGCGGCGGCCGGGCTCAACTACGGGCTCGACAAAGTGCGCTTCATTGCGCCGGTCAAGGCGGGCGCGCGGGTCCGCACGCGAGTTTCCTTGAAATCCGTAGAACCGCAAGACGCGGGCCGAACGCTCCTCAAGCTCCAGTGCACGCTGGATATCGACGGCGAGGCGAAGCCGGCGCTCGTTGCGGAGATGCTGTGCATGCTGATCGGCAAGCAGTGACCGGCATTCCCGAGGCCGCGCCGACGCTGGCGGCGAACCCGCTGGTGGGCGTGCGCGGCCAGGACATCCTCGCCGCGGCGCGCGTGCTGCTCGAGCAGGGGTTGCGTCACCCGGGCGCCGCCGTCCGACAGTACTTTTTCCTCTTGACTGAACTTGTTCGGATCACCGCCGGCCGCTCGGAGCTGGCGCCGGCCGCGCAGGACAGGCGCTTCGCCGACCCGGCGTGGAAGGAGAGCCCGGGCTACCGCACGCTCGTGCAGGTCTACCTCGCGTGGGGCCAGGCGCTCGAGCGATTCGTCGACGAGGTCGGCCTGGAGAAGCGCGACGTGGACCGCGCCCGCTTCGTCGTGTCGCTGGTCGTGGACGCCATGGCGCCGACCAACTCGCTCGGCGGCAACCCGGCCGCTCTGAAGAAGCTCCTCGACACCGGCGGCGCTAGCCTGGCGCGAGGGCTGGAGAACCTGGTCACCGACCTCGCACGCAACGGCGGCCTGCCGGCGCAGGTGGACGCGCGCCAGTTCGCCGTCGGAGGGAACCTCGCCACCACGCCAGGCGCAGTGGTGTACCGCAGCCCGGTGATGGAGCTGATCCAGTACCGTCCCGCAGGCGCGCAAGTGCACGCGCGGCCGCTCCTCATCGCGCCGCCTCAGATCAACAAGTTCTACGTCTTCGACCTGTCGCCCGAGAAGAGCATCGTGCAACTCGCGCTGAGGGGCGAGGTGCAGACCTTCGCCATCAGCTGGAAGAACCCGACGCGCGCGCAGAGCCATTTCGGGCTCGATACCTACGTCGAGGCGCTCGGGGAAGCGGCGGACGTCATGCGCGACATCACCGGCGCGGAGGACGTCAACATCTGGGGCTCGTGCTCCGGCGGCATCACCACCTCTGCGTTCCTCGCCCACCTTGCGGCACGCGGCGAGCGCAAGATCAACAGCGCGACCGTGGCGGTGTGCGTGCTCGATATGGCGGTGGCGCAGGCGAGCACCGCGGGCATGTTCGTCACTCCCGAAACCATCCTCGCGGCCAAGACCGCCTCGCAGCTCGCCGGCGTGCTCGAGGGTCAGGAGCTCGCGCGCATGTTCGCCTGGATGCGGCCGAACGACCTGGTGTGGAACTACTGGGTCAACAACTACCTTCTCGGCAATACGCCCCCTGCCTTCGATGTGCTCTACTGGAACAGCGACTCGACGCGGCTTGCGGCCAGGCTGCACGGCGACTTCCTCGACCTTGTCGACGCGAATCCCTTCGTGCGGCCGGGCCTGCTCCGCGTGCGCGGCACGCCCATCGATATGCGCCGCGTCGACCTCGACAGCTATGTCGTGGCGGGCACGACCGATCACATCACGCCGTGGCAGGGTTGCTACAAGACCGCGAAGCTGTATGGCGAGCGCGCCACTTTCGTGCTGTCGAATAGCGGCCACATCCAGAGCTTGCTCAACCCGCCCGGCAACCCGAAGGCTTTTTTCTGGACGAATCCCGCCCAGGAAGGCAACCCGGAGGCCTGGCTGCAAAAGGCGTCCAAGCACCAAGGCAGCTGGTGGCCGCACTGGCTGGAGTGGATCAAGGCGCGCTCGGGAAAGATGCGCGAGGCGCCGGTCAGTCTCGGCAATGAGGCCTATCCGCCCCTGGGCGCCGCGCCCGGCAGCTATGTGATGGAAAAGTGATGCAGATCGTCATGCGCGAGGTCGCCAGCCGCACGCTGCGCGTCGGTGTGCGCCCCGGCGACGGGTCGCGGCCGCCGCTCCTCCTCTTCAACGGCATCGGCGCGAACATCGAGCTGGTCGCGCCGTTCCTGGAAGCCCTTGAGGGGCCCGAGGCGATCATCTTCGACGTGCCCGGCGTCGGCGGCTCACCGGTTCCCGCCCTCCCCTACCGACCCTGGACGATCGCGCGGCTCGCCGCCCGTCTCCTCGACCAGCTCGGGCACGAGCGCGTCGACGTGCTCGGCGTGTCCTGGGGCGGGGCGCTCGCCCAGCAGTTCGCTTTCCAGCACGCAGCTCGCTGCCGGCGCCTCGTGCTGGCGGCGACCTCGCCGGGCCACTTCATGGTCCCCGGGAAGCTCGGCGTGCTCCTCAAGATGGCGAGCCCGCGACGCTACAAGGACGCCGAGTACATGAGCCGCATCGCCGGCGACATCTACGGCGGGGCATTGCGGCGCTCGCCCGAGCTCGCGCGCGAGCACCTGCGGCACGTGCGCTGGTCGAGCGACTACGGCTATTACCTCCAGCTGCTGGCCGGCGTAGGCTGGTCGAGCCTGCCGTGGCTCCCGCTGCTGCGGCAGCCGACGCTGGTCATGTCCGGCTCGGACGATCCCCTGGTGCCGGCCGCGAACGCGAAAATCCTCGCCCGGCTGATTCCGGATGCGCGGCTGGTCTCCATCGACGACGGTCATCTCTTCCTCGTCACCAGCGCGCGCGAATCGGCACGCATCGTCTCCGACTTTCTCGGGTAGGCATAATAGGGGGGATGAGCGACCTCTCCCTGCTGCAGATCAATTCGATGCGCGACCGGGTTTCACCTGGGGAGTGGCAGACGCGCGTCGACCTCGCCGCGTGCTACCGCCTGGTGCACCACTTCGGCATGGACGACCTGGTCTACAACCATATTTCGGCGCGCGTACCCGGCGAGGAAGGCCATTTCCTCATCAACGCGTACGGCATGACGTACGACGAGATCACGGCTTCGAGCCTGGTGAAGATCGACTTCGACGGCAACGTGGTGCAGGACTCGGGCACCGGCTACGGCATCAACCAGGCCGGCTTCGTGATCCACAGCGCCGTGCACAAGGGGCGGCCGGACGTCGGCTGCGTAATCCACACGCACTCGATC
>Ga0208454_1001196_pt1 | contig 11141 bp, 14 predicted proteins | sample EasRivMeERMZT100_FD_187530 | JGI IMG/M metagenome (GOLD analysis project Ga0208454, IMG submission 187530) | Soil microbial communities from meander-bound floodplain in the East River, Colorado, USA - East River MetaG ERMZT100 (SPAdes) (version 2) | ecosystem: Environmental > Terrestrial > Soil...
CATGACGAATCGCCCAAAGTAAAACGCCCCGCTCTCGCGCTTGTGGCGCTAGGCGGGGCGCTGGTCACGTTTTTTCCCTTAGCGCCTGCTACGGGAAGAGCATCCAGTTGATTACCGTAGCCGCGGTCGCGTTCGCCGTGCCGTGGATCGTGAACGACCCGGCAGCGCACACCACGCGCTCTACGCGCAGCAGCGTGCCGTCCGCCGCCGCTTGCGCGACGACAGCAAAGGCTTGGCTGCTGATGTTGCACGAGGCGTTCGTCACCACCACTGAGGCCGCGCCAATCGCTACCGTCACCCTGCCCGTCTGGTAGCTGGTTGATACAGCGCCCTGCGTAACTGGCCCGGCGCTCGTCACGGCGAGCCCCTGGGCGATCAGCGCGTCCTCGGTGTCCTTGGGCAGTTGAACGATGGTATTGGTGGCATAGCCACCGTATGCTCGGTTGAGCAGGATCATGATTCATTCCTTTCGATGATGGCTTGGAGCTTGGCGGCGAATGCGTCGAGCCTGTCGCCTACCGTGTCGATGTCGCTCTTGCCGCCCGCGGAGACAAGTGCGCGCAGCGCAACGATCTCGACTTTCAGCGCGGCCACGACTTCAGCCACTGAAAGCTGTTTCGGTGGGCGAGCGCGTGCTGTTTTCTTGGAGCGCTTTTTCATGGCTAGTTCAGCGTGTAGATCTTGACGGCCAATTCCGGGTAGGTCGCGGCCCAGCCGAAAAGAACGTCGATCCGCATGATCGAGTTGTCCTGGATGCCGTCGTAGAACTCCGTGACCTTCACGGTAAAGCCGTCCTCCGAGCGCTGCGACACGTCGATAACGCCCTTACCGCCACGCGGCGCCCACATCGGCACCATCGCTAGCGTGAAGGCGTCCTTGTGGTACGCCACGTTCGCTGCGTAGGCTGTCGAAGCCGCACCCAGGATCACATACGGTGCAGCGGTCGTCGGGCTCGCGGTCACGTTCTGGAACGCCCCTGACACGACGATCGCCGGGCTGATGTTGATCGTGGTCGCGCCTGCAATAGCGTCGGCAGTGACCACGAAGTTCATGAGCACCCCGGTTGACGTGCGCGACTGCGGGTTGACCGCGAAGACGCCCGGCAGGGTGATGACCGTGCCGCGGGTCAGCGTGCCGGCGGCTACGGCGATCACCGTGATCGCAGAGCCGACCTGGTTCGGGCCGTTGATGTTGGTCGCCGTGGCTGCGCCGTTCGTATGCACGTCCACGTTCTGATCCATGCCGTAGGCGAGGCCGAGCGAATCGACCATCATGCCGGAGCGGTACTGCTTGCTGATCTTGTCCGAGGCGTTGAAAAGCCCCGCCAGACCCTGGATCAGCGCGCCGTTCAGCGCCGGATTGCTGATGAGCGTGCGGCGCCGATCGCGCGGTGCCGCCATCTCGTCCAAGCGGCGGTTCGCGTCCGTCAGGATGCCCAGAGCTGCGGCCTGCGTGATTGGCAGCGCGCCGGCGGGGTTGATCGTGTTGAACGCCGCGAAGTGCGCCACCGCAAGACCCTGGCGGTCGATCTCGTTCGCCACGGGGGCGATTGCCGCCGAGAGCTTGTCCTCGAGCTTCGTGAGGGAGAGTGTGCGTTCGAGCGACGTGAAGTTGATGTCGCAGCCGCCTTGGGAGAGCGTCAGCGGGATCGTCGTCTCGACGGTGGCCTGCGGTACGGCGACGCGGCCGGCGCGGTACATATAGCGCGGCGGCCTCTTGATGTTGATGGTCTGCCCCGGCGCGTAGCCCCTCGCCATGTTGCTCGTGAACTCGTCCTCCCAGTCACGGTTCACGTTCTCCGAGAAGGAGAGCATGTTCCGCAGGATGGCGAGCGTCTCGCGCGCAACGATGCTGCACGTTACTAGGGTGTTCGTCATGAAAACTCTCCAGCGTGTTGAGGATTCCACCGCCTCTCGGCGGTGGAGGTGGCTCTGTCATCCCGACAGTGCCTGTTCGTTTAACGTGCCCAGCGGGCTCCTTGGGCCTTACGCATCGCCCTGTATTCCTCGTCGCTCATGTTCTCCCGGTAGCCCTGGACAGCGCTTGCGTTGCCCTTGACGCCGGAAATCGGAGGAGGTGCGCTCGGTGCCTTCTTCGCCGGTGGAGCCGCCATTGACGCCTCCAGTTTTCCGAGTTCGGCTACTTGCCGCGTCGGCGAGAGCCCAGCTATCCGCTCCGCTACTTCGTCGTTCTGTGCCAAGTGATGCAGGAGTTGCGGCCCCAGCTCGGACTCCGCTATCGCCATCCGCGCCACGTCGGACAGGTCGCCTAGACCATCCTCGAGGTACGGCGTGACGACATCAGCGTAGTCCTTGGTCGCCGCCTGGAACGCCTTCTCGCGTTCCGTCCAGTTCTTCGCCAGTTCTTCCTGCGCCGCAGCCTTGCTCTTAGAGCCTTCAGCCTTAGCCCTCTCGTCGCGCTCCGACTTCAGTTCCGTGCTGGCCGCTTGCTTCGCCTCCCACTTCGCTAGGCGGCGAAGATAGGTTTCGTAGTCGTACTCCTGGCCTGTTGCTGGATCGATGTCGTTGCGCTTGGGCTCTCCAGTGTCGGCTGGTGGTGCTGCCTTCGCCGCCTCGAGCTTGGCAATCTGCTCTCGGAGCATCCTCGCTTCAGTCTCAGCCGCGACGCGAGCAGCCTTCTGCCGGTCAAGCCTGCGCTGGAACTTGGATTGCTTCTTCTGCTCTTGCTGCTCTGGCGTGGCCGGTGCTTCGGCCTCTGGCGTTGCATCGCCTTCTTTCGCAGCGGGCTTGGCGCCCTCGTCGTCTGCGTCCGGTGTCGGCTTCTGGCCTTCCGCGCCGTCAGCGGGTGGTTTGCTGCTTGGGATCGGCTCGTTGACGACATACGTGCCAACTTCGCCTTCCCGTTCCTGCGGTTGACTTGTGCTCTCTTTTTCTGCCATTGTCAAGTTCCTCCTTGCGGGTCACGCGAAGCGTCGCGCGGCGGTTTGGTCGTAAAGACAGCTCGGTTCAGCCTGATTCCTGCCAGCCGATAGCCGGCCTCTGCTGCGGCGCTGTCAACTTCGTCATGAGCCTGCAGGTACTCGAACTCTGGAATATCGACCGCCTTCTTGTTGGCCTTTGCGAAAAGTTCGGCGTAGTTCATGAAGTCACCACCACGAGAGCAACGCAGGCGAAGAAGGCGACATCGATAGCCTCGATTTCCTCAAGCAGCATGGCTTCCTGCGCCGCGACGAGAATGAGGCGCTGCTGGGCGATAAGGAGCCGGTGCTCGAGCGCATCACGCGCTGCCGCCTCGGCAACGAGCGCGTCGGCCTCGAGCCTGACGATCCTCGTGCGCAGCTTGGCCGCTTCCGCCCTGCGCTCGGCAATGGCCTTGGAGAGCCGATCAGACTGCCGGTAATAGGCGCTGAGGTCGGCAGCGGTATCGGCAGGCAGGACAACGGTTGCGGGCGCCTGTAGCGTTCCTTCACGGATGCGCCTGGCGAGCTTCTCGTCCTCCGGCTCTACCTTGAGGAGCGCTGGGATGCGGACGCGGCCGGAATAGGCAAACTGCGGCAGACCGCCGCCAGAGGGCACGACTTCCGTGGCGATGCCGTCCAACGTCCCGCTGTTCGAGAACGTGATCGGTATGGCTCCAGATAGAGAACCATCTCCGCTCAGAAGCCCAGTGTTCGTGAAGGAGAACGCGATAGCCCCGTCCATTGCGCCGGATGGCTGGTCGAGTGTCCCGCTGAGAGCGAAGGTAAGCGGACTCGTCCCCGCGAGCGACCCATCGCCGAGCAGCGTTCCAGAATTGGCGAAGACGAGCGCCGATGAGCCGGCGATTGCGCCCGATGGAAGATCGAGGGTGCCGCTCAAGCTGAACGAAACCGGGATCGAGCCAGCAAGCTCGCCGGAACCTTCGAGCGTTGCGCTGTTCGCAAAGGTAAGCGGCGAGATACCGGCAATCGCCCCAGCGCCTGTCATCGTGCCGCTATTGGCGAAGGTTAGCGGCGAGGTTCCGGCGAGCGCGCCGGCCCCCAGAAGCGTGCCGCTATTGCTGAAGACGACCGGGGTAGCTCCAGCCAGCGAGCCGCCGCCGCTGAGAGTCGCGCTGTTGCTGAAGGTGATAGGCGAAGTGCCAGCCAGCGCACCGCTACCGGCCAGCGTCGCAGTCGGCGTGAAGGTCAGCGCCGCGACTGCAAGCATCGCCCCGGCGCCCACCATCACCGCGGTATTCGAGAACGACATGCTTGCTACGCCAGCAAGCGCGCCACCTCCGCCTGCAGGTGGATCCAGGTCCTCATCGAACCAGTGCTGGACGATCAAGCTCATCTCAGAACCAGTTCCTCACATCCAGCTCGTTGAAGCGGCCTTCGTCCTCGGCGTCGGCCATCTGCTGCAGGTTGAAGCCGCGCGAGCGTGTGGTGGGGGCGTTCGCGCCGGGTTGCGCGCCGCCCGCTGCAATCGCCACAACAATCGTTACCCACCCGGCGTTGGCGGTGCCGCTGTCTCTAGTAGCAGTCGCGTTGATCGTTCCCGTTGCTCCTGCGGCAACATTGTCTCGCGTGAAGAATGCCACCGAGTTCCAGGTCGCAGTAGCGTCCTGCCGCTCCGTGTAACTTGCCGGTTCGGTAAAGGAGTACGGGTCTGCGCCGTTCTTGTCGAGCCCCGTGAAGTACGCAATATCATCGCCATCAACCGCTGTTCCACCGTCCGCTGCGAGTGTGATGGGACTTGGATTGGATGCGCTGCTCGTGGTGGCCGTTAAAAATGTCCTTGGCGCAGCAGTATCTCTGCCTGACCACGCCCCAATCATTACGTACTGAACCTGACCGTTATTGTTCGTCACCGTATAGCTGGCAGGTTCACTCGCCGCTACACGATCGCAGATCATGTAATACTGGCCGTCCAGCGTCAGAGTCCCTGCCGCTCGTTCCGTCCAGCCACTAGGCGCCGCGATAACCGAGGAAGAAACGTCCGCTGTGGCGAACATCAACATATAGTCGCCATCCACGACGCCTGCAGGAACGCTGGCAGTGGTAGTCGTCGTGATCGTTGAGGAACGAAAGGTCACTAATCGCTACCCATCGTGCAGGAGCCATCGAACGCGATTCGAGCCCCGCCACCCTTGCTCGCGTCAATAATTCTCGTCGGCAGCGTTGTTGCAACGGCGAATACTGCGTCGCGTGAACCACCAGCAGCTATGGAGATAAAACCTGTCTGCTGAGCGCCTCTGGCGAGCTTGAACCTGATAGACCTACCAGTGGGATTCGAGACTATTGCGCGCAACGTGAGCGCAACGTCGTCATAGACAACTTCCAGCGACGCGCCGAGAACGTGCATCTCGAATACGGTGACTTGAGCCATCTACGCCACCTTGATCAGTTTCAACTCCTCCACGCTCTGCGCGGCGTCGATGCGCGGATCGTCTGGCGCATCGCGCAACTTCTGGCGCTCGGCTTCCAGTTGCGTAGCTAGCGCCTCGTCCTTGCTCGCTACCGCGCGCATCCAAAGGATGTCGAGCGCCGGTAGTCGGACTGAGCGCTCCAGCCGCAGAACGTTTCGATGGCACTCGCGCGCCGCCTCGATGTCGTATGCGATCTTTCCCTCTAGGTCGCGTAGCGCATTGCGGTATGGCCTGTCCGCGTCGAACTGGCTCCACTCCGCCAGCGTGAGCCGCCGCCAACTCATAACGGTCACGCCGCCGCTCTGCTCACCGGTGCGCGAGTCCTTTCGCCTGCCCCATTGGCGCTCGTTCCTGGCGATGAAATACTCGATGTAGGCGTCGCCCACGGGGTTCGTCCAAATGGCGCGCTGCTCGTCAAACTTCCAGCCGTCTCCCTTCGGGCGCGATGGGGCGCGCAACTCCGTCTGGATTGCAAGCCGGTAGACCTCGCCGTCCGATACCGTGACCGCCACGTAGATTTCGCTCATTGGTCGCCGAATCCGCAAAAATAGTAGAACTCAGGATCTTGAGCGACGTTCGTCGTCGCCGTCTCGTCGTAGTTCTCACTTTCGATCACCGCTGCGGTCTGCCCAGCGTTGCGGAACGTGCCGCCGCCAAGGTCCACGGTCGCAACCGTCAGCGTGGTCGCCACGCGCTGCAGCGACGTGAGCGCCGACCAATGCACGCTGGAAAAGTCGGTCCCGATGGTCCACCCGAGGCGTCCCGTGCCGGTATCTGCAATGCCGGCGATGTTCCAGTTGGCGTGGAGCGTCGTACCAGCGCCCGCCGCCTTGCCCCAGCACTTCGCCACGCCGGGATGCCAGTTCACGCCCTGCGGCGTCACGTACTTGTCGGTAGCGGTGCCGGCTTCCATCTCCACCTGCGAGGCAGCATTCCCCACGCTCGGATACACCGCACCATTGGAGTCGTAGTGCAGCCAAACCCCGCCTTGGGTGAATACCAGCCACTCTCCCGCGAGCAGGTTCACGTTGGCGAGTATCGTGGTGACAGTCCCATCGTTGTGTTCAACCCGCAGCGTCGTCGCCTGCGTGGCGTGATTGTTGTAGAAATTGCCGTGCTTCCAGTTGAGAACGTGACCGTTCGTGATGCCGGTCGCGTCGATAACCGTCGTCGTCGTCGCGGTAGTGATCGAGGCGCGCGGCCCATTCAACGTCGGCGAAATGATTTGAACAACCGGCGGCGAGGCGCCATCTACCTGCATGACGGAAATATTCGGCTCAATATCCGCCGCAGACCCGGTGACGACCCGGATGATGTCCGTGTTGCCGTGGATAAGCAGCATGTCAGCCCTTCGTCACGCTTGCATCTGTAAGGGTGCCAACCGCGGTGATCCAGTGCCGCTTGTCGCCAGCAACATCCTTGGCCTCTTTCCCTCGCACGCGAATCCACTGCGCTAGCTGCAGGGCATCGACGTAGCTCATCTTGATCTCGACGTTGCCGAACTTGAGCTTCACCAGATCGCCCTCGTGCTCGACGGCCATCCGCCTGCGCTGCATCAAATCGTTCCTGACGATGGCGACCATCAGGGCTTCACGATCTCGCACAGGCCGCGCTTCACCCACTTCTTCGCTGACTCCTCGTGCATCGTCACGACCTCGTCTTTCACATACGGCGTGACAACCAGTTTCCTGGAGCCCGGAACCTTGTTCGCGGTCGTCTTCAGCGTCTGCGGAGGACCGGTGAACTCGACCCCGCCCTCGGCAACGTCCTTCAGCAATTTCACGTAGACCATGTCTTCTCCTAGTCGAGCGTAATGTCGAGCGCGCCCGCGGCGAAACTGGGCGTGACGCCTGCATTCACGATCAGAGAAGCCGTCAGAGCACCTTTGAGGAACAAGTTCCCCGCAGCGACGTTTGCAGAGCCGAGGCCAAAGTGGGTGAGCGTCGCCCCGGTTACGCCGCAGGCTGGGAACCCGATTGCGTTGTCGTTGTCGGCAATGTTGTTCGTGATCGTCCACTGAACGGTGTCCCTCGCTTCGTCCTGACGCACGTAGTTCGTGTACGCCGTCTCGTTCGTGGTCTGGTCGCCAGCCTCTCCAGGGTCAGCCGTGTGCAGCGAGATCCAGAACACTCCCGCCGCAGCGGAGTTCTGCAACCCGGCAGCGTCGCCCACGTTTGCGGCGTCCACGTTGGTTACTATCAGACCTAAGAGCGAGGTCTCGAAGGCATTCGTTGCACTCACGGGTCTTCTCCTTAGTGCTTGCTGTTCACGTCAACTTTGTAAACCTGCCCGCTCGGGCTGGTGATGGTCATGCCGGAAATCTGCTGGCGTGAAGAGGAGAGCAACTGCGCGACTTCCTCGATGGATGGCTTGCCGGCTTCCGCCGCCGCGGCCATCTCGGCTTGCGCGAGTTCATGTGCCTGCGCCATCGCGGCCTCTTCGTTTTCGGACGCGTCTTCGTTGCGCGCACGGATCTCATCGACGCGCAGTTTCAGTTGCTCGGCCCTGTACTTCTCCGCTTCGACCCAGGCATCCAGCTTCGCTTGCGCTGCTTCATCCTCGGCCTTGGTCCTAGCGGTCTGCGCCTCGAAAGCCTTGGTTTGCGCCTCGCGCTCCTTGATCGCCAACTCCTTCTGCGCGTTCTGCTGCTTGAGCACCTCTGCCTCATTCTTGTCGGCCTGCGACTTCTCCACGACCTCCGAAGCCTGCATCAACTGTTGCTCCAACTGCACCAGAACCTGCGGCACCTGGGCGAGCGGCAGCGGTCCCTTGTGCGTCTGCACCACGGGCGGCGCTTCGGTGCCGCTTTCGTTCTCTCTCGCCTCGTCCAGCACCGCCTTCGCCTGCGGCGGCAGCATCGACTCGATCATCTTGGTCGCCGTCTCGACGCCCGGCACGTCCTGGTTCTTCATCGCGAGGTAAGTCACGATGGAGTGGATCGCCGGGTCTTTCGCAGCCTGCATGGCGTTGGTGAAGAACTCCGCAGACTCCTGACGCATCGTTGTGTAGCTCGGCCCTGCCGTTACCGTGATGTCGAACTCGCCCACCGTCACGTCGTTCAGCACCGTCTCGATGCCGCCATGCGCCGCCGCTTGGTTGATCCTCGCGAATCCGCCCTTGCCGTCCTCGCCAAGAATTCTCACCGTGCGGTCGGTGTCGTAGTATTTCGGGATCATGTTCACGATGCAGCGCCCGCAGTGGCGAAGGCTTCGTAGTAAGCCGTCGTTGTAGTGCATGTTCGCCATGTCGCCCTGCATCTGCTGGGCGCGCTCCTGAACGCCGGAGGTCGCGTTGCCCTTGGCCCCGATGGACGAGTCGAATAGCCCGGTCGTTTTTTTCTTGTTGTCCTGGGCGTGCATCGCCATCGCGAGCATGCCGGTCGGAATGTCGGCCATCGGCTGTCGCTGCGGGGGTGGCGCTAGCTTTCCGTCGAGCCCCACGAGCTTGTACTTGAGGTTAGGAAAGGCGCGGTTATTCGCCTGCGCCCAGTCTTCCTCGTAGCCCTCGTCCTGCCCCTCGGCCATGATGTACGGTGCCTTGGTGCGAAGCGACACTTCCTCGGTCGCCCCTGAGATCATCGTGTTGTAGGCGGCGCACGGGCCTTTCGCGTTTCGCACAATCCCTGAGCGCGTGACCTTGCCCTCGATGTCTATTTCGTCGCCGTACACCGGGAAGACCGGAATCCACTTGCACTTGATCTCGGTTTTCTCCAGCACATCGACGGCGGTGATCTTGTAGAGCATCACGCGCCTGCGCTCGCCCTTGCGCGTCTGCACGATCGACACGCCCGGTGGCATCGACACGAGATCGTTCTTAAAGCCGCTCTCCCCATTCGAGAGCAACACCACGTCCTCGACGGTTTTCTTGACGCACCAGTAGCGGCACACCAGCACCGCGTCATTCGTGAGCCACGAGGCGTACTCAGAGACGCCGCTGAATAGCGAGCTGTCGTTCGCTTTCGCTTCAGGGTGCTCGCGCTTGAAGTCCGCTCGCGAGAGAAGTGATTCGATGAACGCGAAATTCATGTCCGAGCCGTCCGGCTCGGTGGAGAGCGGGTCCAGTTTCACCGAGAGAGCGTTTCGGACGCTGCGATAGCATATTTTCTGGTTGAAGCTCGACTCCGACTCGTACTCGGTGTCGAGATACCAGTAGCCAAACCCGATTGCCGCCGCCGAATTCACCGCGCGGTCGTAGGCGACATCGGCATTCGAGTCGTACTCGATGTGGCGCACCATACCCTGCACGACAGTCGCCGTCTTCACGTCCGCGCCGTCGTCCACCGGATGCACGCGGATGCTCGGAGTGTTCTGGCGCTGGTCGTTCGTGACCTGGTGCAGGAAGGTCGGCAGGTCGTTCACCGTGATGATCGGACGCCCATCGGCTTTGCGGATGGCGACCGCGCGGGCGTCCCACTGGTGCTCGCCGCCCTTCAGGAAGTTGAGATCATCGATGGCGTCGGCGCGGTTCGTGTCCGCGTCCTGCGACATTTTGTAGTGCTTTCTCGCCTGCTCGAGGATCTCGTCATCCTCGGTGGCGCCTGGCTTTCGGTCTTCGCCTTCTTCTTCGTCGTAGTCGGCCATCAATGCACCCTCTGGATCGCCGGGCGCTGCGGATTTCGAGCCATCAGAATCGCGGGCGAGCCATCGTCGGCCTTGTCCTGGATCTTGATGAATCCGAATTTCGCGTACCAGCGCTCCAGGCGCTCCTCGTCCATGCCGGGGGCAAAAGGTTTCACGTGGATCAGAAGCGTGATCCAGTGCATGTCGGCCTCGGCGCAGGTCTGCCACATGAGCGCGGCGGCGTCGCCCTGACGCTGCGTGGACGACTGCACGCTCAGGATCTCTCGCACGCGCTCGCGCATGTCTTCTGGCACGCCATCGGCAATCGCGATTCGCAGCGACGCGCGGCGGTATTCGCGAGGGCCGACGTTCATGCCTGCCAGCTCATGGCGAAAACGTCCCGCTCCACGGTTTTTTTCTCGCGCTCGAGCGGCCAGATGAGTTTCAGGTCCGGCTCCGCGATGCGCGAGAGAGAATCGAGCATGTCGTCATGCAACCCGGAGGGAAACGGGTAGAACTCCTCCTCGATGAAGTCATGCACGAGGTCGCGCGTGTACTTCTGCCAGTCGGTGACGGAATGAGACTCAGGCAACCATATGCGCCCGGCCTCGAATAGCGGCACGAGGCGCTTGATCCGGTCATCTTTCGAGGTCTGGCCGCCGACATCGGTGATGTCGAAGCGGTAATTCTCTGATTCCATGCGGCTCTGGTAATACTCCGCGTCGGCCATCATGCCGAACTTCTCGTAGCGCACTTGCCGAGGCTTGTACTTGCGGTGCAGATCGAATAGACGGTCCCCGCGCTCCTTCAGGTTCAGCCTGTCGCGCACCTCCGGTATGCAGTAGTAGTTGCGGTCTCGCCCCAGGCCGACCGCCCACATCGCTGTGTAATCGCTGCCCTTTTTCTTGCTAGAGGCTGCGTCCACCAGCAGATACCAGTTCAGCCCGGTGCGCTGGATCGTCTTGTATTTTTTGATCCACTCTCGCTTGAACCCCTGGAGCGCGTCAGCCTTCGGGTTGAGGAGAATTTGCGCCGCGTAGGTGTAGGGGCCTTGCTCGGCGCGCTTCGACAGATGCGTCTCATCGCTCCAAACGATGCTTTCGCCATCTTCTGTGCCGCCGACCCGGCCAATCTGCTCCTTTACCTCGCGCGCATCCGCGCGCTTGAACTCGCGCCCTTGATGCAAAATGCGTGCGGTGCACCAGACTGGATCGCCGGCGAGATTCCGCATCA
>Ga0208454_1001197_pt1 | contig 11118 bp, 8 predicted proteins | sample EasRivMeERMZT100_FD_187530 | JGI IMG/M metagenome (GOLD analysis project Ga0208454, IMG submission 187530) | Soil microbial communities from meander-bound floodplain in the East River, Colorado, USA - East River MetaG ERMZT100 (SPAdes) (version 2) | ecosystem: Environmental > Terrestrial > Soil >...
TGTGGAACCAGGATTCGATACACTTTTACCCTTTGTCATCTATTTCTCCGCAAGGGCCAATCCTGCGGGGGTGCCGCCTACTATCACTATCACGAACCCGCCCAACGGCCAGTGGTTCACCAGTCCCACCAATGTAACTATTAGCGCGAATGCGACCGCCACCAACACGACCACGGTTACTAACGTGGATTTTTACGTTATCAGCGCTACTGCCACCAACCTCATCGGCTCGGACACGACCAGTCCCTACTCTGTGGTCTGGGGCAACAATTCCGGCGGGAATTACAAACTACGTGCGGTGGTCACTGACGGTGCAGGTCGCGTGGGCTTGCCAAGTACTGTCAACATCTCCTTCAATAGGCGGCCTGTGGCAAAAAAGGACTTTTTGCCCGTGTGGACCGGCAGCGGAATAAATGAATTGGAGGTGCTAGCCAACGATACCGATCCGGACCATGATTCATTGAGCGTGATCGCCATTGAAGGGAACACCACTAACGGAATAGCCATTACGAACAACGGGATGGTCTTTTATACACCCACGAATGTGTCAGGGTCAGATTCTTTTACCTACACCGTAAGCGATGGGCGCGGCGGCACAGCTACTAACAGTGTCTCCGTCGTCATCCTATCGGTCGTATATGAATACACTCAGACTGCCACAATTAGTTATCCTACCAACGACACGGAGATCACTTCACCTGTAGACGTGATCGGCACGGTCAATAGTCCTTATCTTCAATATTACGAATTAAGATATCGCCGGCGCACGGCAGTGTCACCGGCCTGGAAGACCTTTGCCGAGGGCAATCTTGATGTCTTCACCAACAAACTTGGCACTTTCGACCCGACCGGTTTGCCCAACGGCATCTACGAAATCAATTTGAAAGCTGTGGATTGGGTCGATGGAGCTACCGTCGAATATGGTCCGGTAATCGTTCAGGTAGGTGAAGCATTCAAGGTGGGCCATTTCACGGTGGCGTTTAATGACCTTCAGATTCCCGTGTCCGGTTTGCCCATCACGGTGACCCGCACTTATGACAGCCGGGACAGCAGCGCCGGTGAATTTGGGGCCGGCTGGCAGTTGGATGTAAGATCGGCGCGGCTGGAGAAGGACGGGGTACTGGGCGCGGGGTGGTATGTGCAATCGCGGGGATTTCTAGACGATTGCGTGTATCCCCACGAACGGCACTTGGTGACGATTACCTTCCCAAACGATCAAAAGTTCCGATTCGAAGCGCAACCAGGCGTGAACTATACCAACCAGCCTTGCACTTTACGAGGGGCGATCACCCACGCCTACGCCAAGCTAGTCTTCAACCCCCTTCCGGGCACCACAGGCACTTTGGAGCCCTTGCACCAACCAGGCAACCTGCGCTTCAACACTATTGATACAAATAACGTCACGCTCCACGAGGACCGGGGCAATATTAGCATCTTCGGACCGATCTATGATCCGGCGGAATTTGTATTCACGACGCTGGATGGCCGGCAGTTCCAGTTCAATGCCGACGGCAAGGTGGTCAAGATGACAGATCGCAACACCAACACGTTAACTTTTAAGGATGACGGTATTATCCATTCCTCTGGCAAGAGCGTGAAGTTCGTGCGCGACACCGCGGGACGAATTAGCCAAATATACGATCCCAATGGATTGGATGGCGCAGGCCAAACGAGCGGGCCCCCTACGGTTGCTTACTATTATGATCCACTTGGAAATCTGATCAATGTGGCGCGCTTAACGGATCGCGCTTCGAGCAACTATATCACGACGGAGTTTGTTTACGACAATCCACGGTATCCAAACTACCTTACGGCCATCATCGACCCGCGCGGCATCACCGGCATCCGCAACGAGTACGATGAGAATGGCCGCCTGACGAACAGCATTGATGCCGCTGGCAAGAGTATTTCCTATATCCACGACATCAGTGGCAAAACGGAAATCATCCTGGACCGTCTCGGTAACGCGAACACGTTCAGTTACGACGCCAAAGGCAATGTCACCAACTCTGTGAACGCTTTGGGGCACACGAATGTCTTCGCTTACGATGCAAACGGCAATCTTCTCACGCACACCGATCCTCTTGGCAACACAACCACTAACACCTATGACGCTAATGGCAACTTGCTTTCTGTCACATTGCCGCATAAGCCCGGCGAGGATTCGGCGAAATTCACGAGACGCTACACGTATGATGCATTCGGCGCAGAAACCAGTATCACGCTGCCGACTGGAGCGGTCATCACGAACAGCATCGATGCAACCAATGGGAATTTGCTCAGTGTCATAGCAGGCACGAACGTCATTACACGCTTCAGTTACGATGCAAACGGGAACACGGCAGCCGAAATTGATCGATTCGGAACGAATAGGTTCGTTTACGATACCTTCGGAAACGTTACGGACTTTACGAACTCGCTTGGGCAAGTCATCACCAGCGGCTATGACGCCAACGGAAATCTTACAAACCTTGTGGATAGTGGCGTGACGAGCACTTTCCAGTATGACGCGCTGGGTCGTGAAGCCTTCTCGGATTACGAGAATGGCATCAGCTTGAGCAACAGTTACGTCTCAGACCTCGATTGGCACACGGTGGATGGCGCAACCATCGGTCACATGGAGCGAAGATTTGACAACCAAGGTCGGCTCGGCGGATGGGTGACTCCCAACGGCGCCACACCCGCTTTTGGATACGACGCGAATGGGCGATTACTATACGAAACGAATTCCGTTGGCCAGGTGACACATTACACCTACGATGCCGCTGGGCGAGCCACCGACGTAACTAACCTCATCACGGGCGCAGGCACCCATTATAGCTATGATGCCGCAGGCCGCCGTATTGCCGAGACGAACCCTCTCGGCCATGTGACCCGTTATGCCTTCAATCCCGACGGGAGTCTTGCAGCCATGACCAACGCATTCGGTACAAACGCGTGGCTGTATTCCTACGAGGTCGGAGGAGGTTGTTGCGGAGGCAGTGGCGGAGGTTCCACAACGGTGACGGACCCGTTGGGGCGTGTGGTTGAAAATATCCAGACACCCTACGGCCTCCCCTCACAAGTAGTTCGCCGAGCAAGTGCTGGAGGAACTGGAGCCAACGCCGCGACAAACACTACCACCTACCTTAGTGGTTTGGCGACACCGGGACAGGAGTCCGAGGACTATCCAGTGGCAATCACCGATGAAGGCGGGCGCACACGCCAATACGCCTACACCGAATTGGGCCAGTTGTCGCGAGCAACGGACCTCAGCGGCAGCACTTGGTGGACGAATCAATATGACAGTTCGAGCGGGACGCTTACCAATATCCTCAGCCCCACGGGCGAGACGCTGTCCTACGCGTATGATAATTTGGACAACGTGAAGACGGTTCGGTTCGGGGACGGCAATTTCTTAACCAATTACTACAACGCGGAAAATCGGCTGGCGTCCAACACCCTGCCGAGCGGAGTGGCCGTCGCACTGAAGTATGATTTTGCGGGACGACTAACGAACCAGACGTCCACACTTGGCGAAACGGCAAGTTTCGCATATAACGGCAATGACGCAGTCACGCGAATGACCGACAATACGGGCACCACAACCAATCTCTATGATGCAGCCGGGCGCCTTTTGGGAATCGATTATCCGAGTGGGGCAAGCGTACGCTATGAGTTGGACTTGCTGAATCGTATTACGGCCATCACGAATAAGGCCTCATCGGGTGGTGCAACCTACGTGATACGTTACAAGTACGACGCGATCGGCAATATCACGAATGTCGTGGATCCCTGGGGTACTCAGACAAGCCTGGAATATGACCGGGTGGGCCGGCGGACCAAACGAATCTTGGGCAATGCCGTCGTCAGCGAGTGGCAATACAACTGGAAAGATCAGGTGACGAATATCACGCATAAGATTAGCGGAACAACACTCGCCAGCGTGGCGTACGAGCGGGCGCCGGGCGGGGAGCCGACCAAAATCACGCGTGAAGACGGCTCGTACGTGATACTCGCGTACGATGCTGCTTTGCGGCTGACCAATGAGGTGTACTATAGTTCCGGCGGCACGCCACAGGCGACTAATAGCTATGGATACGATGCATCCGGCACACGGATTCGTTTGGTAATCGGCGGAGTAATTTATACGAACGCTGTGAGTGCTGGTTATCGCGTGACCCAAGTGAAGACCAATGGGACCGTGGTCGAGACTTACGATTATGACAGCGGTGGCCGTGTGACAAACATCGTGCGGCCGGGCATTACACTTAAGCTACGGTATAACATGGCAGATCAGGTGATCGCGGTCACGAACGGTGCTACCTGGGTAAACTACGTCCACGATGCGACCGGACGTCGAACCAGATCAACAAATTCGGCGGGAACCGTGCGCCGACTGCTCGTAGCGCCAACGCCGGGAACGGACTTGGAAAGCCCGCATCTGATTGCCAATGCCAGTGGTAACGTACAGCAGGGTTATATTTATCTCGGGGACGAACCGCTGCTGCGGTATGATACTAGCGGTGCCGGCCGGGTTTACTACCTAGAGGATGCGATGGGAACGGTAATCGGCCTCGCTCCCACTGGTGCCTCACTGGCGAACACCACGCGTTTGTTTTACGATGGGTTTGGCAACACACGTGCAACGAACGGTCCCGCACCAACTGTTCCGACTGGCACCGGCGGAGATTTCCGTTTCCATGGGGCGTGGTTGGAGACAGACTCTGGGCTGTATAACATGCGCGCTCGCGAATATGACGCGCGAGTGGGAAGATTCACGAGCCGCGATCCACGAACTGGTGACTTTCGTGTCCCGGAGAACCAACATCCCTACACTTTCGCCAACAATAATCCAGCGATTTATATCGATCCGACCGGCGGAGAAAACTTGATTAGTCTCACAACCGGAAATTTTATCCAAGGGCTCTTGTCAACATTTCGAACAATCGCTGTGCACGAAGTGAAACAGGAGGCAAAGCAGCAAATAGCCGGCGCGGTTGTAAACTTCATTGTAAAGGAACTCCTGGCACAATATGTGCCAGGGGGAGCTTGGAATCAATTCTTGGAGAAAGGTATCTTTGCAGGGAACACATTTACGGACGCCGGACGAAAAGCCTTCTGCTCGGTTTTGGGTGACAGCGAGTGGGCAGATCGCATTCATTTTGAAGTGAACATTCGAAATAAGGGAACGGATATTGGCGATCCGGCAGACAACGGTATCGGGTGTGCTCCTAATCAAAATTGGCAAGGGAATGTAAAGCCCGTTATTCTTCCTGGCCACAGCCGCCCTGATTTCATTCTCGGGGATCCGCCATGGAGGGGCCCCGGAATTTACAGTGATGCCTACTTAGTTGGTGACCTCAAGTTGACAACGAGCACACTTTATCATGATTATGTGAAGCCGAAGAGGAATATCGAACAGTTCAACGCTATACGAGCCTTTGCAAAGAAGCATACGCGATCGCACACTGCTATTTTCTTGGTACTTTCAAAGGATCCCAAGCTCTCAGTCACGGAAAACAAATTCCAGATTCAATCAATGAAGAGGATCATCACCGCACGCCTGCTTCGTAAAGGTGTAATCGGAGGGGTATTTGTTATCAAGGATTGAAAAGTAAAAGAAACGTACTTGAAGAGTCGAGCACAGACGAATTCGAGGAAGCTCACAAGGAGTGGCACGGACCTCATTAGGGCAATAGAACTCCGGGATTTCAAACTTGCTCAAACGCTTCTGGAAGCTGGTGCGTCGCCCAATGCTGCCGATGAGCACGGCACACCAGCTCTCAATCGTGCCCTCTATGGAACTAGCAAGGCGAAGGAAGGTGACGAAGGCATTGCCACGTTGCTATTGGAGGTTGGCGCGGAGCCAGATAAGCCTGACTCCACTGGTACTACTCCCATTATGCTTGCTACAAAGAACGGATTTGAAAGGGTTGTGAACTTGTTGCTCAAAAAGGGGGTGAATGTTAATGCCCGACCGAAAAGAGGCGTATTGACCTATGCGGGTTCCGCGCTATGCATCGCGGCAGCGGGTGGGCATCGTAAACTGGTCTGGGCTCTTATCGCTGCGGGCGCTGATGTGAACCAGCCGAGTAGCCGCGGACTCAATGCACTCTCTGCGGCGTCGTCGTCTGGAGATATCAACATTGTTCGCGATATCATACAGGCGGGTGGGAGAGCAACCGGTCTTGACCTCTTTGAGCCAGTCAAAAGCGGTCGGTTGGATATTGTGCACGAACTGCTTGATGCTGGAGCGGACGTCAATGTTACTGATCGATGGGCAAATAGTCTCCTCGGAGTTGCAGTCCAAGCAGATCACGCAGATGTCGCACGGACGATCATCGCCGCAGGAGCGAAACTGGACGCCCATTCAGGAGGACGAACTCCTCTCATCATCGCTGTCTGCAACGAAAACAAATCCTTGGTAGATATCTTGTTGCATGCTGGTGCGAAAGTAGACGCCCGAGATATTTATGGATGCACAGCTCTGATGGAGGCTGCCATACGCCCGCAAAAGGACATTCTATTGCGACTCTTGCACGCCGGTTGCAACCCCCGTCTGAAGAGTGAGAAAGGAGATTCTGCGATCAGCCTCGCCAAAGAGCGTAAGATGCTCGACAATATTAAACTTCTCGAACAGGCTGCGCAATCCTGAACCAATAGCGGGCAGAAACGAAAGCCGTAAAAACTAGGCGATTGACTGAGCAGCATAGACGTGCAAAGCGTGAAATCGACAATGAAAACCTTCGCAATTCCCGAGGCTGCCAAGATTGGCAAGAAGGCTGCCTTTTTTCAGAACGTAAAGAAAGAGGTAATCCCAAAGTTGATTCAGCGGGGCAAGCTTACCGGCAAAACCGTCAAAGGAAAACCGGGTGTTGTGGACGATACTAGCTTCCGGACATTGATGGAGTACGGAATCGAGAGTTTTGTCTATAACCAGCAAGGATGGAGTTTCACTGCCATCTATACACCCGTTGAAAAGGTCGCGAGTGTATTGAGGCATCGAAGGGGCGTTCTCACTTACACGGACAACGTGAAACCCGCGAAGCTGACGATGACCGCCGAAATTGAATCCGAAAGCGATAAGCGACACGTGTTTGTGGTAAAGAGTCACGGCTGCGACTGGTCAATCATTATTCAAACCGTCCATTGGATTCAGCAATGTGACATGCTGGTCGGACTCTTGCTCGCAGCGGAACTATCTCAAGTGCTGAACACCACTGCAGTCACTGCCTGGAACGACGACTTCTCAGGATCGGTGGCAGTTGTCTGCAAGAATGGAAAGAAGATGAATGTCCTCACCGATGAGGAGTGGGGAGATTTTTACGCATTTTTCTATGAGCAACGAATTTTCTTACCAGAAAGCTTTATTTCAGCGAATGAGAAAGGTGCGAGCCTTTTAGTCGCGAACCCGGACGTGATCGAACGTGCCGACTACATGGTAATCGCGATTCCTACAGGATCGCGCTCGAGCTCGCCCCATGTATTTTATAAGCTGGGAATGTCAGAGGTAGCGGATGGGATGGAGGATGAAGCTTTATTCCACTCGCACGTGATTGATGGACTTTGGAAGCAAGTGCAAGCCAATGTTGAGACCACAAGGCCCTGACTCTTTAGTGATCGGTGTGGCTCCGAACAGCAGCCCTCGACAGCAATACAATAAGGCTGTTCTATGATGGCTAGAAAGCGGACCCGCAAACACCAAAAGGAAATTAGGGATGCTTTAATACGAGGGGCTCACCGGAAAGTACAGAGCCTTCTTGAACGTGGTTGGCACCCAAAAGAGGCTATTTGCCGAGCGAACCCCTTCTCGCCGGTTGGAAGTGTTCGCTTGGCTAAGCTTCTGATCGAGTCCAGTGCTGATGTAAATGCTGGTAAAGACAATTGGACATCAATTCTAATCAACTGTGACACCTACGAGTCCTGCCTTTGGCAGATTTCCCTGATCACTTTCTTCGGCTGCTTCGAAATCGCGGCTCTTGACTCATTGGGTGTGCACAAAACTGTGCACAAAAGGCTAGTCCCGACCTACTGAATGCCTAGTGGCTGACTAGTAGTTGACTAACCTCACAGGAAATGTATTTTTCGGTCGTAGTTGCCGTTTTTTTGGTCCGAGTCCGACCACCGGCACCAACTACTCCGTTACTAGTCGTTGAGTACGCAGGAAGTACTCATGCATTACTCTATGTCGATCAACCTGAAAGTCTGCGCTCTCAAACTTGCCTGAACGAATCTCTAAAATGGTTCATACGAGTTTCCCAGCGCCACCTTTGGTTCTCCGAGGGAAACAGCTTGGCCGTAGTGAATCCCCACTTGATTTCCAAGGCGTCCCGTTGCAATCAACTTGACGTGAGTGCCGCCGATATCGATGACTAAAATTTTCAATCAATTGGCCTCCACTCGTGACCGTCACACGTCAGCAATTCGTCCGATTCGATTGGCCTTCATACCGGACTAGTTCGGAAAACGAGACCGGCCGATGCGGCTTCCATTCATCCAGGACTGGGGTGACAACATCCCAGCCCGGCTGAAGTTTCCGCTAATACTTTGGCCCGCGCCTTTGCGAGCGCTTCCATCAAACGATCAAATGATTTGTTAAATTTCTCGACGCCTCATCTTCCAGTTCCTGAGTCACCTGATCCAAGTCGATGGTGAGTTCGTGCAGGAGAGCCAGGGTGGCGCGAGCTTCTTCAGCGCCTTCATCCAACCGCGCCTTCGGATCACCATGGTCCCGAAAGGCGTGGAGCGTCTCTAGAGGAACGGTATTGATGATCTCTGGTCCGATGAGCGGCTCCACATACTTCACGTCTGAATAGGCAGGATTCTTGGCGCTGGTGCTGGCCCATAGCAGACGCTGGCTGCGACCGCCTGGCCCACAAAGAACACGAGCGCCGCGCCTTCAGCCTCCAGGAACTGAAAAAGTTAATGGAGGTCGCCTCCCAGGAATGGCAGACGATGATCCTCTTTGGCCTGTACACCGGCCAACGGCTGCAAGACCTCGCCAATATCACCTGGGAGAACCTCGACATGGCTCGCAGCGAGTTGACGCTGGTCAGCTCGAAGACTGGCCGACCTGTTGTGCTCCCCCTCTCCCGGGCTCTTCTCCGACACATTTCCAAATTACCGGCCGGGGATGATCCAAAGGCCGACTTGTGTCCGAACCTCGCAGGCAAGGGCAGCAGTTGGCTTTCGAATCAGTTTTACGATTTGATGGCAGCCTCCGGCCTCGTTTCACCTAAGGATCATCAGCGCAAGAAAAAGGGGCGGAGCAAAAGGCGCGACCTCAACGAGATTTCATTTCACGCATTGCGCCACACCGCGAGCAGCCTTCTGGGCAACGCTGGCGTGAGTGACGTAATCCTCCGCGACATCATCGGCCACGAAAGCAAAGCCGTCAGCCGGCGCTATACGCACATTGATTCCGCCACGAAGCGGAAGGCAATTGATGCCATGCCCGATGTCACCGAGCAACTGCCATTAGGATTCTCTCATGATGCACAAGAGACGTGATGTTTGGGTCTGGGTTAACCTCCGGTCATACAGCAAATCGAATCCAAAGAAAGGAAGAGAGTTGCTCCGACGGCTAAAGTCCCGCCCCGTAGATACAGACAGCCGCACAGCTTTAGACAGATTTATCCGGACCTGCCTGGAGTTGTGTCTGTCGGATCCTCGTCGTGCGATGAAGCTCTTCAAGAAAATGCGGCGGACGACCATCGAGATTCTTGCTGATGAGGAAATAGGCTTCGTTGGCCGGCGATGGTTCTTTCTGAAAGTTCTAGCCGCATCGGGGAATCGCTCTGCGGTAGAATCGCTACGAGAACACGCGATCCACATTGCGGAGTTCCTTCACTCGATGCGCAAGAGGAATCCGGAATTTTACTGGGAGTGCGTCTCGGAATCCTCGGCTTGGCCCGTTGTGCGTCATGCGAACCGATATTTGGATTATTCCAGACACGATAAAGCACTGACTGGGCAGCTAGGTTGTCGAGCGGAATTCCTTCATGGTGATCAGACAAAAGGCTTCGGCGCATTTGCCCATAGTCTTTTTGACTTTGTCAGCGAGATGCGGGAGAGCGCACAGGCGGGCCTGCCCTTAAGAGTAGAGGAGGACTTGCCCACCCGCAAAAAAGTTTTCGGCGCTGTCTACACCCTCGATTACCCGGCACGCGTCTTTTACAAACGGGCATCGGGCTTGGCAGCCTTTGGTAAAAATACTTGCGATGATTGGGCGACGTTGGCGGCAGATATGTATTTGGCTCGGAATCCGAACCCACTAAGGGACGGATTCCTATCGAAGATTCTCCGCGCCAAAAGCAAACTGGATCGTGGTGCTTCTGTCTCTTATTTCCGAAGTCGCCTGAAGGACGCTTTTCGCAGCATGGCCGGCAGGCGTGCAGGAATAGACGCCTATTCACTCCTGCACGTTAACCGTGTTAGTCGTGTTGGCGATGGCACCGAAGGCCAACACGAAAGCGAAGAAGCCCGTGACACTCATCGCACTGCCCAAAGGCGGAACGGTAGCGTCGCGCCCGCCCGGCACGCCTCGATACATCCGTCTGCCCGCCGATGATGAACTTTGCGCTTGGTCGTCGTTGAGTCGCGCCAAGATCAATCACCTGATCCTTCCGCATTGCCCGATCTGCCAACTGATGAAGGGTGTGACGGTCGGCGAGAAGTGTCCGAAGTGTAAAGAGGCGATCATCCCCGAGCCGCCAGTAAAGAGCATCGTGATCCCAAACACCTACAAGAACAAAAAGGGGTGTCGTCTCATCGTGCTCGAAAGTTTGATGGGATATCTCCGCAGCCTGGAGAAGCGAACCCCGCAGGCGGCGTGATTCCATTTTTTTGAAGGGGCCGGAGGGAACAAAAAACCGGCCCCTCAGGCAAAGCCGGTAGATCGAATGTCAACCGCGCCGAACATAACACCACAGGACGATCCGAAGCATCAAGATTGCGAGCCGAAGCAACAAGCTTGCGAGCACGGGCTTGATCCAAAATGGGATGAATGGGGGAAAAGCCAAGGCCCTTTGGTCGATCAAATCGCGGCTATCCTGCCGCATCCCGGGCTGGAGCAACTGAAGCTGGAAGATGTCTATCTGGACCTGATTATTGATTGTGACTTTGGCGATGCTGAAC
>Ga0208454_1001200_pt1 | contig 11092 bp, 14 predicted proteins | sample EasRivMeERMZT100_FD_187530 | JGI IMG/M metagenome (GOLD analysis project Ga0208454, IMG submission 187530) | Soil microbial communities from meander-bound floodplain in the East River, Colorado, USA - East River MetaG ERMZT100 (SPAdes) (version 2) | ecosystem: Environmental > Terrestrial > Soil...
TTGAAGATCATCCTCGGCCACCTCGGCGAGGGCCTGCCCTTCTACCTCTGGCGCATCGACATGGCGCTCGCGCGCCAGGGCAATCGCAAGACGCCCTTCCGCGATACCTTTCGCGAGCATTTCTGGATCACCACCAGCGGCAACTTCTCCACGCCCTCGCTGCTCTGCTGCGTGATGGAGATGGGCGCCGACCGGATTCTGTTCTCGGTCGACTATCCGTTCGTGCCCAACCCGCCGGGCGTCAAGTGGATGGAGCACGTCCCGCTCGGCCCCGAGGACCGCGCCAAGATCCTGCACGGCAACGCGCAGCGCCTGCTCAAGCTTTAGAGGAACCGAGGCCGGCAGACCGGCATCAAGTCCGACGAGCCACCGCGCGATAGACCTCCCTCGCCTGCTCCAGCCGGTCGAGCGGGCTCTTGACGCCGCGTCCGCCCTTGTTGAGCACGTGCGTGTAGATCATGGTCGTCGAGACGTCCGAATGGCCGAGCAGCTCCTGCACGGTCCGGATGTCGTAGCCCGCCTCCAGCAGGTGCGTGGCAAACGAGTGGCGAAGCGTGTGGCAGCTCACGTGCTTGGCGATCCGCGCGGCACGCACCGCCCGCGCCACGCCGCGGATTACGTAGTTCTCGTACACGTGGTGGCGCCGCACGACTCCGGTGCGAGGATCTGTGGACAGCTTGTGCGAGGGAAACGCGAACTTCCAGCCCCACTCATATTGAGCCCTGGGGTACTTGCGCGCGAGCGCGTGCGGGAGCTCCACCTCGCCATAGCCGCCGCGCACGTCGCGTTCGTGCAACTCCTTCGCAGCGCGCAGGTGCAGCTTGAGCGGCTCGAGCACCGCGGCCGGAAGAAGGGTGACCCGGTCCTTTGCCCCCTTGCCGTCGCGCACCACGATCTGCTGGTAGCCGAAGTCGATGTCCTTCACCCGCAGCCTGAGGCATTCGCGCAAGCGCAGGCCCGCGCCGTAGAGCAGGCTCGCCATCAGCCATTTCGTCCCGCGCATGGCGGCGAGGAGCCCGCGCACCTCCTCGCGCGTCAGCACCGTCGGCACACGCACCGGGCGCCGCGCGCGGTCGAGCTCGTCCAGCCAGGGCAGCGGCTGGTGCAGCACCTCCCTATACAGGAACAGAAGCGCCGACAGCGCCTGGTTCTGCGTAGCCGCGGCGGCGTCTCGCTCGCGCGCCAGGTAGTTCAGAAATGCCGTGACTTCCGCAGCTCCAAGCTCGGCCGGATGCCGCTTGCCGGAAAAATAGATAAAGCGCTTGACCCAATGAACATACCTCTCCTCGGTTCGCGCGCTGTAATGCAGCCTGTTGATCGCGTCGCGCAACTGCTCCAGTAGTCGGCGCGGCTTCCCAGCTTCATCGCTTACGTCGTTTCGCTCCATCTCCTCTCCCCATGTCATATTTGCTTGGCGTACTACCGGGGCGTAACGTATTGAGGACACGGAGGGATGACATGACGCGTTACATCTTGGCGGTTTGCAAACCGCCTTACCTGTCAACTAATTTGTCACCTAATTCACTATAAGGACTTCTCCTCGAGAGGCAACGCGATGAGGTGAAGAGGTCGGACTGCTTCACTATAACCGGCCTGTTTATGAGCGATTTGCTCTGGCCCTGATGAAAGCCGCGCGTCCGGTTCTCGCACGTTAGTCGCAAGGAAACTGCCCTGAAATAGTTCAGAGTTGCCGGACGCCGGTCTGACCGATTCACATCAACGGTTGCGTCTCTTGATTGCTTAAGCGGTTCTGAGCTCCTGGTTACGGCTGAGGAGCGCCCATGCGATTCGGGCGTTCTTGTTCGCGATCGCGACTAGCGCGCGGTGATAGCCGCGACGGGCTTGCAATGAGAGGACCCAACGCGAGATTCGATCCTTGTGTCGCATTGCCGTGTGTAAGACTGATCGGGCGCCGAGCACCAGCAACGTTCGTAAATAAGCATCGCCGCGCTTGGTGATACTGCCCAGGCGGCTTCTGCCTCCCGAGGAGTGTTGCTTCGGCGTCAGTCCCAGCCATGCCGCGAACTGCCGCCCACTGCGGAAATCGCGCGCAGATTCTACGGTAGCGACGATGGCCAGTGCGCTCAGTGGACCCACACCACGGATCCTCATCAGCCGGCGCGCAGGCTCCGATTGGCGCGCTTGCTGGCCGATCTCCCGATCGTAGGCGAGCACTCGAGCATCGAGCTCGCGCAGGTGAGCGCAGAGGTCCTCGATCGCCCGGCGGGCGATATGCGGCAGAGTCTCAGCCGCCTCTCGAGCTTGCCGGCGGATCGTCACGCTGCGCAGTGGCAGCACGACCCCAAATTCCGCCAGCAATCCCCGGATCCGATTGATGGTCGAGGTGCGTTCCTCTACAAAACCTTGGCGCACCCGGTGGACCGTCAGGACCGCTTGCTGCTCAGCGCTCTTGATGGGGACGAAGCGCATGCCCGGCCTGGTCACCGCCTCGCATATTGCCTCGGCGTCGTTGCCGTCGTTCTTCCCGCTGCGCCGGTATGGCGTCACGAACTTCGCCGCCATCAGGCGAACGGTATGGCCGAATGCTTGGAAGCGACGCGCCCACTCGTGCGCGCCGCTGCCTGCCTCCATTGCGATCAGACGGACGATAAGCTAGCCACCAGCTCGACCAAATCCTCCCGCTTCACGGTACGTCGCAAGACAACTCGGCCGGCGGCGTCTACACCATGAAGCGCGAACACCCGCTTTGCCAGGTCAATGCCCACGGTAGTAACCTGCTCCATATAGCCTCCTGAACAAAATACGATTGAAGATGAGCCCATTCAATCTTGGCACTCGCCCCGCCCAACACGGGGAAGTCCCTTTCATTCGTTAGGTTGCATATGGGAGGCATCGCGGCGAAGAACGCGTTTGTGGCCATCGGTGCATTGGTCCTGCTCTTAGCACTCGACTATGTCTCGGTCCGGCTGGTCCAGAACCAAAACGCGGCTTGGTTATCGTGGCTAGGCGTACCAGTGCTGATGGTTGCGCCAGTGGGGTTCTTCTGGGCTAACTGGTCTTTGGTAGGACCGTCCCCCAACGTTAAGCAGGTCTTTGCTCTGACGGTGTTCGCGCTTTTGGTCGGCGCGCTCTGGTTGCTTCTCGTCGCATGGTCGGTATTAGGCAACTTCCACATGGCGATCGGGGGTCGTCTATGACAATGCAACCTAACAGCGCGTTGGTGAGCGACGCTTGCGCTGCGGCGCTGCGCGCCTTCTACAGCGCGCCACAACGCGGACGTTAGCGTGCTAAACAGGCAGCCGCGGGTGGAAACGTATAATCGGATCGTCTATTGCTGGACAAGGTGAGGATCGTATGTCCGACATGCTCGCGGAACTAAAGAAAAAGGCGTCCCAATTGTCCGATGCCGAGCGGGCGGAACTCGCCCTGTCCCTCATTGAGTCGCTCGACGGTCCGGCTGATCCAGACGTCGAAGAGGCGTGGCGAATCGAGATTGAGCGCCGTATCGGTCAAATCGATCGAGGTGAAGTCCAGCTCATCCCCGGTGACGAGGTGTTTGCCCGTCTGCGCCGCCGTCTGGGGTGATTCCATACAAGTTTCATCCGGACGCGGATGTGGAACTTGAAGAGGCGGCGCTCTTTTACGAATCCCGGATGGCTGGCTTGGGCAAATCCTTTGCCGCCGAGGTCGACCGAACAATTGCTCTGGTCCGGCAGTTTCCTGAAGCAGGTTCACCGGTGGGCCCAAAGCGGCGCCGAGTTCTCGTGGCGCGGTACCCGTATTCAATCGTCTATCGGCAGGATCCAAACGCCATTGTCATCGTCGCGGTGGCCCATCAACGCCGGCGGCCAGGTTACTGGCGGCGGCGCAAGTAGCACGCTAACAGCACGCCGCACCCGGACGCGCGCGCGACCGCAGCGCTCGATCAAGTGCCACGCGGCGCGCGCCGGTGGGCGTGGACGTTAGGCACTTGGAGGACAAACAATGAAGACCCCCTATTTGTTCCCCGCTCGCGCATTCACCCTGGGCGCACTTCTCATAGGCGGATGCGCATCAGGTCCCGCCCCCAAGTCTTCACTTCCGGGGACGACAACAGCCAATCCTCAATTGGAACGCGACACCGTCGCGCTTGTACTAGGCATGGACAGACTTGAGGACTGCACGTGCAATCAACGCAAGGTCATAGATCGTGAGGTTATTGCAGATGAAAGATCAAAGGCATTGGAGCACTGGACGATCGACCGCTGCGGCAAAGTCCTGCGATACACCGTCACATACTTGCCGGGTCCGGCCGGCGGCACCTTGATCAGCCTCGGCCCTTCTCCGGAGGTTGTTCGAAAGGGGCCGGACAAGGTAGCACTTCCATTGCCGATTGCGTTCGAAGACGTTTGGTATCGAGCCGGTGATCGGGGCATATCGCTCAGGGCCTACTCGGCGTCCGGAAAGCTCGTCGTTTCTGAACAACGAATCGCTTTCGGTGACGGTGGCGATGCCTTTGAAATTGGTGCGCCCGAGATCAAGTCAGTCTGTTGGGGCAAGATGGCGGGAGATACCTACAACGAATGGGTCATAGTTACGTACGGTAGTCCAGAAAAGATGGCCGGATTCAAGGACGGTAGTCGGCTTGGCTGGGGCACGGGAACGCCTTCAATCATGTCGACGCTGTCCTCCCTATTGGAGAAGAAGTCCGCGCAACCAAAGCGCTAACCATGGGCATGGCGCATCCACGAAGCGGCCGCCTGCAAGTTGAAGGTGCACATCGCCGTGCCTAACCCTTCGCTGCACCCGAAGTGCTACAGCGGGCTTCGCCTGCTTTCGCACTCGGGTGAGCTCAAACGTTAGGTCTTTCTTCTACGAATGACGCCGCGTTCCCTGTCATCACAATGGGTTGGCCTGCTTGGGTGGCTGCTGGCTGCGTTCGCTGCAGGTGCCGTGGGAGCCATTGCCTCTGTTGATGCTGCGTCGTTCTATGCACAGTTAAGCAAGCCGCCCTGGGCGCCGCCCGGTTGGGTGTTCGGTCCCGTGTGGTCGGCGCTGTATGCGCTTATGGGGGTCGCCGCGTGGCTTGTGTGGCGGTCGCCAGGTTCCAAGGGGGTGGCGCTGGGTTTGTTTGGTGTGCAGCTTGCGGCCAATGCGCTTTGGTCGTGGTTGTTTTTTGCGTGGCATCGGGGCGCACTAGCCGCAGTAGAGGTCTTGGTTCTGCTGGCGCTCATCGTGGCCACGGGAGCGGCCTTCTGGCGTACCAGTCGCTTGGCTGCGCTGCTGTTCGTGCCATACGTCTTGTGGGTAAGCTTTGCTTCGGCGCTTACGTGGGCGGTATGGCGGAGCAACCCTGGTCTTCTGTAATGCGCGCTTTGGCCGCCGCCAGCCCTAACGCTCGCTCGAGCGGACGCCTTGCCGCGGGCCCGCTCCCAGGCGCCGCTCAACTCGAACGTTAGACATCACCATGACCGGTGCACTCCGAATCGCCTACGATGCCGAGTTGACCGCTGCCGATGCTGCCGCCGCCAAAGGCGAAAGCGAAGTGGCGTTTCGACACCTCGAGCGCGCACACATTCTGAGCCAGCGCCATACATCGGAACATGTCCAGGTTCATTGGCTCATGTTGAAGCTCGGGGCTTCGGTAGGCGCTTGGCGCGAAGTACTTGGCCAAGCATCGCGAATTGTCGCAGCGGCCGTGTTCTCGCGCATTTGGGTGCCGGTGGGGAACACGGGCCGTGCCAATGTCAGCGCCTTGAAGCCCATGCCGATTCCCGACGACCTTCGCTCCTTGCTTGAGAATGGTGATGCCTAACCCGTAGGGACGGCCCGTGGCACTAGCAATCGGAGCTTGTCTTGCGTTGGTTGTCGGCGTGCTGGCCACCGCCGCTCGCCTGGATCGCGATCGGGCCTTCTATCCCACCGTGATGATCGTAATCGCGTCCTACTATGTCCTGTTCGCGGTCATGGGAGCATCTACACACGCGCTCGTTCTCGAGTCGCTGGTGGGGGCAGCCTTCCTGCTAGCTGCCGTGTATGGTTTCAGGTCATCGCTCTGGGTTGTGGTGGTTGCACTGGCAGCACACGGCATTTTCGATTTCGTTCATGGCGCCGCCATCGCCAACCCGGGCGTACCGAGCTGGTGGCCGGAGTTCTGTCTCGCGTACGACGTTACGGCAGCAGCCTACCTGGCGTGGCTACTGAGGAGCCGGCGAGTCCGTGCTGCAACCTGACTACGCGTTGATCGCCTGGGCGATGCGCTCGGGTGTGAGCGGCAGGTCGCGCACGCGCACGCCGAGAGCGTCGTGCAGCGCGTTGGCAATCGCCGCGGCGGTCGGGCCCATGGTGCACTCGCCAGCACCGACAGATGGATTTTCATTCTTGAGCAACAGAACTTCGACGGCAGGGACTTCGCTGAACTTCAGGATCGGATAGTCCTCCCACGCCGCGACGCCCGGGCGCCACGCTTCCTTGAGCGTCCAGCTCGCGGCCTGGATGCAGCCGCCCTCGATCTGGTTGGCGACACCGTCCGGGTTCACCGCCAGACCGACGTCGACTGCGGCCACCAGCCGCGTGACGCGCAGCTCGTGCGTCGCCTCGACTTCGGCGAGCACCGCGCAGTAGGCGCCGAGGTTCTTGTACTTGGCGAACGCGATGCCGCGGCCGCGGTTTTCGGTTTTCCGAAACGACTTGAAGGACGGAGCGAGCTTCTCGATCACCGCGCGCGCCCGCGGATCCTGCAAGTGCTGCAGGCGGAAAGCGATCGGATCCGCGCCGGCCGCAGCGGCGCACTCGTCGATGAAGGACTCGATGGCGAACACGTTGCCGAAGCCGCCGAGCGAGCGGAGCGACGAGCTGCGCAGCGGCATCTCCTTCACGTAGTGGTTGACGACCAGCAGGTCCGCGAACTCGTAGAGGGGGATGCAGTTGCGATCGGCGCCGCCCGCGGGCAGCGCGGGATTGACCGCGGGCGCGAGCGCGAACGGTTTCGCGAGCTGCGCCGCCGCGGTGAGCGTAGGCAGCTTGGCGCGTCCGGGCCGGTGCGTATGCCCGTTGCTCCACAGCTCGTGGCGCCAAGAGACGATGGTCCCAGAGGCGTCCAGCGCGGCCTCGAGCTCGAACGCCATCGCCGCGCCGTAGGGCTCCCACGCGAACTCGTCGTCGCGCATCCACTGCAGCCGAACCGGCCGGCCGTGGGCCGCGCGAGCCAGCAGCGCGGCGTCGAGCGCGACGTCGTCGGCGCCGTTGTGGCCGTAGCAGCCCGCGCCCTCCGCGTGCGACACGACGATGTCCTGCTCGCGCATGCCGAGCACCTTGGCGAGGTCCTGGCGCAGCCCGAAGATGCCCTGGCTGTGGGTCCAGACCTCCAGCTTGTCGTCCTTCCAGCGCGCGATCGCGCACGAAGGCCCGATCGATGCGTGCGCGATATAGGGCTTGGTGTACGCCGCCTGCACGCGCTTCACCCCGCGCGCCTTCGCCGCCGTATCCGCTTTCTCTTTGGCGATATTTCGCTCGGCAACGTGCTGCTTCAGCCAGCCATGGATGTCGTCGGGCACGCGCGGCCCGGGCTCCCAGGTGGACTTCGCGCGCAGCTTCGCCGCCGCGGCGATCGCGTCTTCTTCGCGCTCGGCCAGGACACCCAGAAAGCTTCCGTCACGGACGACCGAGCCGCCTTTCACTTCTCCGGGAGTAATGAGCCTGGCAAAGGCGTGGGAGGGTCGTACTACTCGCCCATGCAGCATTCCCGGCAGCACCATGTCCTGCACGTAGCTCGGCCGGCCGGCGATCTTCCCCGGCAAGTCGAGGCGCGGCGCGCTCGTGCCGACGACGCGGTAGGCGCTCGCCGGCTTGAGCGGCGCGCCGCCCGGAATCTCGCCCTCGGAATCGGCAAGATCCCAGTAGCTGACCCGCTCGCCGCGGCCGTGGATCGTGCCGTCTTCGATCTTCAGCTCGGCCAGCGGCGCGCCGAGATGGCGCGCCGCCCGCTCGAGCATCAGGGCGCGCAGCTCGGCGCACGCAGCGCGCAGCGCCTTGCCGCCTTCCTGGATCGACTGGCTGCCCGAGGTCACGCCCTCGTCGGGGCTGTAGGCGGTGCTCGCCGGCAGCATGCGGATTCGCTGCAGCTCCACGCCGAGCTCCTCGGCCGCGATTTGCGCCAGCGCGGTCAGGATCCCCTGGCCGAGCTCCACCTTGCCGCTCGCGATCGACACCGTGCCGTCGCCCTCGAAATGCACGCGCTGCGAAAGGCGCCTCGCGTCCGACAGCGCCGCGGGCTTTTCAGCGAGCATCGAGGATCGCGCGCACGACGCGGTTGTGCGAGCCGCAGCGGCAGAGATTGCGGTCCAGCGCGGTACGCACTTCGTTTTCCGTGGGCTTGGCGTTTTGAGAAAGCAATGCGACCGCGGCCATGACGATGCCGCTCATGCAGTAGCCGCACTGCGCAGCCTGGTGCCGGACGAGCGCCTTCTGCACCGGGTGCGACTCGCCGAGGCCCTCGATGGTGGTGACTTTCTTTCCCGCCACGAAGGACAGCGGAAGATCGCACGAGGCCATCGCCCGCCCGTCGACCAGCACGAAGCACGCGCCGCATTGCCCGCTGCCGCAGCCGAAGCGCGTGCCGGCGAGGCCGAGCTCGTTGCGCAGGACGTACAGAAGCGGCGTGTCCGGCGTCGCCGAAACCGCGCGCCGCGTGCCGTTGATTTCGATCTCGCTCACGACCGGGAGTGAATTCTACGAGCATTGGGCTATTCCTTGTCGGCCGTGATCACGAGCGCCGGCATGCCGAAAGAGACCGAGCCGTCCGCGGCGGCGAACGGACGCAGCGATTCATCCGCCGCCTCGAGCAGCCGTTCGAACTGCGCTTCGTCGGAGCAGGCCGCCGAGCGTCCAGACGCACGCCCGTTCGGTGCTCACCAGCGCGCCGATCGACTTGAAGCGCACCGTGCCGTCGTAACGCTGGACCATCGGGCGCGCGATGCCCGCATCGCGGCACAGCGCCAGCAGCTGCCGGGCGTCGCCCAGCGCGAACGGCGCGCGGAAGGCTTCCGCCACGGCGTGCCCGAACAGCCGGTGGAGCAGCTCGGCGAGCACGGCGTAGCCGGGAGAATGATCGAGCGCATCGCATACGGCGACGGCGAGCCGCCCGTTCGGACGCAGCACGCGCATCATCTCGCGCAGGGCGGCAACCCGATCCTCGAAAAACATCATGCCGAACTGGCTGACGCAGCGCTCGAAGCTCGCGGCGGCGAATGGGAGGTCTTCGGCGCGCCCGCTTTTCCATTCGACACGCGCACGCTTGCGGCGCGCGACCGAGAGCATTTCTTCGTTCGGATCGAGACCAATGACCGCGCCGGCCGCGCCGACGCGATCCGCGGCCGCGGCCGCCAGCACACCGGTGCCGCAAGCTACGTCGAGCACGTGCTGCCCGGTCCCAACCTGCGCGATCTCGGCGATCCTCTTTCCCCACTGCTGGAACAGCGCCGGCACGAAGAACTCGTCGTACACCTCGGCCGGAGAACGGGTTGCGCGCGCGGCTTCGCTCTTGCCCATGGCAATCTCCTTGTGTTGGAGCCGGGTGTATTCTGCGAAGCGGCGTGAACACGCTCCATGATTCAGGGTCCGATTCGCTTGCTCCAGGCGAGCTCGATCCCCTGTCCGACGTGCTGCGCACGGTGCGGCTCAGCGGAGCGCTGTTTTTCCTGTGGGACGCGTCGTGGCCCTTCTCGACTCCGGTGCCCGACGGCCGCGCCTTTGCGCCGATCATCCTGCCGGGCGCGCAGCAGATCGTCTCGTATCACATCGTCACCGAGGGCACCTGCTGGGGCGCCATGCCCGGCGAACCGGCGCTCGAGCTGCACACAGGCGACGTGCTGCTGATTCCGCACGGGGATCCCTACGTGATGGCGAACGCGCCGGGGGCCTGGAGCGACACCGGCAGCATGGAGCCTGCGCTCGCCTTCTTTCGCCGCATGGCCGCAGGCGAATTGCCCGTGCTGGTGGCCGATGGCGGCGGCGGGACACCGGTCACGCGAGTGATCTGCGGCTTTCTCGGCTGCGACGTGCGGCCCTTCAACCCCATGCTCGCGGCGCTGCCGCGCATGGTGCGCGTGCGCCCGCCGGCCGATCCGGCGAGCGATCGACTGCGGTCGCTGATCGAGTACGCGCTCGCGGAAGCGCGCCAGCCGCGGCCCGGCAGCCGCTGCATGCTCCTGCGGCTAAGCGAGCTGCTCTTCGTCGAGGTGCTGCGCCGCTGCCTGACCTCGCTGCCGGCCGGCCAGACCGGCTGGCTCGCCGCCTTGCGTGATCCGATCGTCGGCCGGGCCCTGATGCTGCTGCATCGCAAGCCCGGGCAGCCGTGGAGCCTGGAGGCGCTGGCCGACGAAGCCGGCATCTCGCGCTCCCGACTGGCCGAATGCTTCACCCGTTGCATCGGGCAGCCGGCGATGCAGTACCTGGCCCAATGGCGTATCCAGATCGCCGCGCGCCTGCTGACCGACGGTACCGCCAAGGTGGCGACGGTCGCCCGCGAGGTCGGTTATGAATCGGAAGCGGCGTTCAGCCGCGCCTTCAAGCGGCTCGTCGGCGTATCGCCCGCGCAATGGCGCGAGAAGGCCGTCAGTCGAGTCGAGCCTGGCGCAGCCGGCTCACGCACTCGTCCACGAAAGCGCGCACTTTCCCGGTGACCAGCCGCGACTGGGCGTACACCACCTGCACGGGCACGGGTTCGGTTTCGAATTCCTCGAGCACATAGGAAAGCTTCTTTTCCTTCCGGTAGGACGCCGTCTGGTAGGACAGGAACACGCCGAGGCCGCTGCCGTTCACGCACGCATCCAGGCCGGTGTCGATATCGCTGCACGATATTACGGGGTTTACCGGCACGGCAACGGTCCGTCGTCCGACGCGAAAGTGCCAGTCGCCGCGCGGCGCGAGCCCGGCCAGCCGGACGCAGGCATGCGCGCGGACCTCCTGCGGCGCGCGCGGCGTGCCGGCGCGCCGCAGGTACTCGGGGCTCGCGCAGACGACCCGCCGGACCTTCCCCACCGGAATCGCGACGAGCGACGAGTCTTTCAGGCGGCCGATGCGGACCGCAACGTCGATTCCCTCGTCGACCAGGTTCACCACCCGGTCGACGAACAGGAGCTCCGCGGTCACT
>Ga0208454_1001212_pt1 | contig 11030 bp, 11 predicted proteins | sample EasRivMeERMZT100_FD_187530 | JGI IMG/M metagenome (GOLD analysis project Ga0208454, IMG submission 187530) | Soil microbial communities from meander-bound floodplain in the East River, Colorado, USA - East River MetaG ERMZT100 (SPAdes) (version 2) | ecosystem: Environmental > Terrestrial > Soil...
GCGCCACCCCGGACCCGAACAATGCAACCGTCGCCGGAAAACCGCCGAACCCGGTCGTCGCGGCATCGCTCACGACATAGCCGGAGACGCCATTGACGAGATTGATCGTCGTCGCGGCCGGGGCAAAAGCCACCCCGCGCAGTGAGTCGTAGTTTTTGCCCCCCGCCGGATCAGGCGCCAACAGCAACGCCGCCTGAAAAATTTCCTGCGCGGTGAACGCGGTCGTGTTCCTCGAGGTCAACGGCGACCCCTCTGCGGTGATCGTCGGCGTCTCGGCCGTATGGATGATCTGAACGCCGAGGCCGTTCTTCAGGATCTTGCCGGTGGCGCCGTCCCAGACCGCGATCTCGTTGTTGGTCGAGGTGAGGGGGCCGGTGACCGGGTCCAGCGCCAGTGCGTTGATGCAATCGCGCAGCGCGGTGAAGTTGGTGTTGACCTGCGGCGCGTTAAACGGCGCACCCTGAGCGAAGACAAACGGGATCGGCGGGCAAGCCGCCTCAGCGGCGCCGGCTAAGACAAATATACCAAGAGCGATAAGCCAACGCGTCATTTCTACTTCCAGTAGCGAAAACCTATACCGTCGATAAACCGCATGATGATAGCGGCGCCGGGGCCGAACCCCGATGTCGGGGCTCCCGACACCGGGACAGCCGCGGAGTCCTGGATGTTCAGCGCCGCTATCGGGGCGGCCGGGCAGATCTCGACCGTGTAGGTGCCGCTGACCACCGGCGGTAGAAGAATTGTCAAATCCGCCAAGGCACCCGTGTTGATGTAGAGAGACCGCGTCCCTTCCGACATGACGACCGTGTCGCCACTGGTCGGCGTCACCACCAGGACCGGGAAGGCCTCCGTCGTCGCGATGTCAGCGGGCGAGACGTAATAGGACAACTCATTCGGCGATGTCCCGCGCACGATCGCCATCCGGTCGCTCGACAGCACCGGCAACGGCAACGCCAGCGTGTTCGGATCCTCAACCAGGAAATAAGCGAAGGTTTCTGGCATCAAATCATCCGCTACCCAACAAACATGATCTGCCCCGACTCATGACGTGTTGACCGTCACGGCGCATTGCTGCACAGCCGACGGCGCCACCGTCGTCGTGCCGCCGACCACACCCACACCGACGATCTGACTGGCAAGCACAGTCGATGCCGGTGTCGTTGTCAGCACGACCGAGCCGTTGCCCGCCCGCGATGCCGACAGCGTGTTGCTGCTGGCCATCAGGTGATCGTGAGCACGGGATTGTAATACATTGTCGTGCTGGCCTTGCCGAGCCGCACCTGCCCGCGCACCCGGCCGGGCTCCTCCGGGGTGAAGGTCACCTCCAGCTTCTGCTTTACCGGCGTGCCCGGCGAGCTATTCCACGTCGCGGTGCTCGTCGTCACGGCGGCGGCTGTCGTCAGCACCGTGGCCGGCAGGGTCGTGGCGATGCTGGCAACTGACGAGGATGCCGTGCCCTGATATTCGAGCAGAAGGCTGATCTCGTCGTTGTTCAAGCTCGCGCTGCTGATGATCTCGACCGTCGCCGTCTTGCTGGCACCCACCGCCTGCTGCTCGATGTCGAGCCAGAACCCTACCAGCGGGTTAACGTATTTGTCGATGTTCGTATTTGAAACCATCTTGTGGCTGAATACGCCGACATCATCGGTGGCGCCGCCCGATAACGTAATGGTCCGCTCGGTCGTCAGAACGCCCGCCGGCTGGTGGCTCTCGTTGAGAATGTTCGTGCCGTCGTAGCAGTTGACGAGTTCCACGATGTCGCGGGTATTGTTTGCGGCACCGGGGTTGAAACGCACCACGCCCGACGCAATGAGGCAACTGTCGAGCAATATCTTGGCGCCGGCCGCATTCGGTGTCGCGATGCACGTCGTCAATGCGCTGAGATCGACGCCCCGCGCGGTAACAATGACGGCGGCTGTCGCAGCCGACGCGGCGAAGAGGTTGGCGCTCGGGATCGAAGAGCCGGCCGCAATCGCGCTCGCCGTGTTCAGCCAGACAATTTCCAGCGGCCCGACCGAAGCGTTGAAACATTGGTTGGTGTGCGAGAACCTGACGGTCGAATTGTGCAGAACAAGCGTGCTGGCGCTGGCGGATGCTATCCGCGCGCCGGTCGATGCGGCGTTGTTCAGGTACAATTGGCAGGCGTCGAGCCAGGCTGTCTTGTAGCTGGAGCTAATGCCGATCGCGATGCCCGTGGCGCCCGAGCAGACGTAGTTCATGCCGTAGTGGTAGATCGGCACGCCCACGTCGAGGGTCAGTTGCGAGCCCGACACCGTGCAGGTCGCGCCGGCCAGGAGATCGCCGGCAACCGGCGGCACGCTGCCGGCCCGGTTGACGCTGAGAATGTGCACCGCGGTAAAGCTCACCGCGCCGCCCGCGCCGTAGGTCGTGTTCGCCGTCTGCGTCTCGGTGTGATCGGACGACACGAACATGCGGTCTCCGGCCACGAAGCGGGCCGTGCCCACCGCGCCGTTCAGCGTCGGGATGTCGCCGGCCGCCGCGCTCCAGCCGTAGGCGCTCTGGCCGGTGACGTTCGCGAATGTTGCGGTGCCGCTAACCACCGTGCCGTTGTTCGTCGTCGGCCAGGTCGGCTCGGTGCCGGCGCTGGTGCCGGCGACGGTGACGCGCATTACCCACTGCGCCTTTACGGTGGACGTGATCCGCCGCACGAAGTCGCCGACAGAATACGCGGTGCTGACCGCGAACACCGGGACGGCAGCGTGCGCCGCGCTGCTTGTGTACCAGTCGCTCAAGTTTCAAACCCAACGAGCGAGGCGGCGAAGTCGGCGAAGGTCGCATCCGGCGATGCCGGCGCCACGAGCGAGATCGAGTCGCCTTGTGCGAAGGTGATCGCGGTACCGCCGCTAGATGCGAAGGTGCCGACCATCGCGCCGCCGGCTATCGTGATGGTGCCCACCGACGAGAAGCTCCCGGGCGCGGCGCTCGTCGCCTTCTGCACATCGATCGCAGTGCTCGCCGTCGCGTTGACCGTGCCGCGCGCCATGCTGGTGTGCCCGAGATAGCTGCCGAAATTGGCCGGTATCGTGATGCCCTTGGAAAGCCGCTGGAGCAGCAGAAGTTGCGAGGCGGTAGGCACACCGGGCACGAAGCATGAGACGATGTAGCGGGGCCGCTGCGCCGTCCATGCACCGCTGACATAGACTAGCTGGTCATCGGCCACGCCGGAAGGCAGCGCGGCGCCGTTCGCGGCTGCGGTAATGCGACCCTTGCTGTCTACGGTGAAATTCGCGGCGGTATAGCTGCCCGCCAAGACGGCCGTGTTCGCCAGCGTTGCCACTTGGCTGCCGCTGCCAGGCCCGGCTGTCACGTCGCCGGTGAGCTGCGTGATGTTGGTGGGGCCGGCGGGCCCCTGCGGTCCCTGCGGTCCAGTGCCACCCACGTCGGCCAGGCTGGCGTAATATGTTAGCTCAGTCGGGGCTCCACCGCGAACTACGGCGATCCGGTCGGTCGGCTGCGCCGGCAACGGCAGCGCGGTGACCGCCGGGTCCTGCGTCAGGAAGAAGGCGAAGGTTTCGCTGGGGCCAGCCATTTACCTGTTCACCAGCACCGCGCCGCCGCTCGACCCCAATGAGGTGAAACCATCATTGGATACCAGGAGCGTCGGCGGCATCCCGGGCCCCGGCGTAAGGCAGGTCAGGAGATTCGAGCCAAGATCGACGCCCGCGTTCGACAGTAGGCAGTCGGTCGCCGTCACGGCCGGGATTTGCGGCACCTGCAGCAGGTAGCCGAGCACCTGATAGCGCATGTAGAAATTGCCCAGCGTGATGGTCTTCGAGGAGAGGCCGCGGATGTTGACCCGGCCCTGCTTGAAGACCAGCGGGATCGTCCACGGGATCTGCCGCTGCCGGATCGTGCCGGGGTCGGGGCCGGTCAGGGTCCATCCGAAGATCGCGGTGCCCCATAGCGCCGGCGGCACGTTGAGGCCGCGCAGGGTCACACCGTCGAGCGGGCCGCGGATCTCGTCGAGGAAGTCGATCTGGGTCTGCTCGTCCGGCTGCAGCGCCACCATGATCGCCGATTCGATGATCGTGTTCTCCGCCATCTCGCCCGAATCGGGCAGCAGCGAGGTCTCCCACTCGTATTCCAGAAGCCGGCCATTCTCGACAAAGGAGCAGTTGCGTGGGTGCTGCTCGTCGGGCGCTTCTTGAAAGATGCCGAGGCGGGCCTGCGGCGTGATCAGAAAATCCGAGCGCCACTGGCGGCACAGCGAGGCCGCGCCGGTGTGCGGTCCGGTCCACATCTTCCGGGTAATGTCGAACCAGTAGGACGACCACGAGCCGTCGATCCGCGGTGTGTCGATCCGCAAGGTCCGGCCATTGACGGCGGCGCAGATGCGCGAGACCGGCGCCGGCTCGTCGTGCGGCGGGTTGGAGACTTCCAAGAACGGTTTGACGACGCCGTCGCCGTCCTGGCCGATGGGGTCGGAGACCCGCGCCTGTAGATCAATGAGGCGCAGCCCTTCCGGCGACATAAAGAAAAGGCCGAGCGGCGAGGGGGCGAGGCTGTTGGGGGCGAGGGTGCCGGTCAGCACCGGCAGCAGGTTCATCTGCAGATTGTTGCTCGCCGGATCGCCGGTGATCTGCTGCATCCCCTTGCCTTCCTGGAAGGCGATGACGGCCTGGACGATGCCGCCCACGAGCGCGTTCTGGAGCATGATCGGGGCGACCGCGGTCACCGGCATGCCGTTAGCCGGCAAGAGGGCCTGCGTGTCCTCGGTTCTGACGCAGGGCAGGAGGCTGTCGGAGAACGGCACGCCACTATCGCCGTCGGCGAACCAGGCGCGACCGCTCATCTGCACGACCCCGAGGGGCACCTCCGGCAGATTGTTCGGCTGGGTGTCGCCGGCGCCCCACAGCGGAGCCTCGGGAGTGCCGCCCGCGACCGTCAGCTCGACGCCCATGTTGGTGCCGGTGAGCGGCGGCGCGACCTCGATCTGGGTGCCGCTGAAAAACAGCGTCGTCGTGCCGGTGAGCAGCGCCGCGTTGGACAGCGTGATCAGGTTGCCGCCGGCCGACAGCAGCGTCGTCCCCGGCGGAATGCCGACCCCGGCTACATCCATGCCATCCGATAACCCGCTGGCGCTGACGGTGGCGAAGGCATTGTTGTCGCCTGCGGTGATGCTGGCGACGATCTCAGCCGTCACCGCCACGGTGGAGACGATGACCGTGCCGGTGGCGACCCCGGGGCCGCTGAGCACCAGGCCCGGCTGCATCCCGAACGTGTTCGGGTTGCCGGTAATCATCGTATTGGAAAAGAAGGTAAAAGCCGCGCCGTTGGCCGTCGCGGTGGCCGCATTGCTGATCTCGACCTCCTTCCCGATGGCCGAGAAAGGAGCGCCCGCATCGGTGACTGTGGCGCCCTGGTCAAGGGTGATCTGCGTGGCGGAATCGACCGTCAGGATTTGCGTCCCGGGCGGGATGCCGACACCCTGAACGATCATCCCGACATACATGTCGGCGGTATCGGGAATGTTAATAACGATCGCCGAGGCGGCGGTGAGATCCCCGGAGCTGGCGACCGCGACATCCTCGACGCCGACAATCGTGGTGCCGGCCGGGATGCCGGCGCCGGTGACGGTGAACCCGATATGTGCCTCGGATGGCGGCGTGCCGGGCGGCACCCCGTAGATGAACGGATCGCCGGCAACGGTATCGCCGATTACCGCGAACTGCTCGATCGTGTTGCCGGTGATTGTCGCCTCGAAACCGCTGATGTCGAACCAGCCGAACTTGATGTCATCGCCGGGAAATCCGGTGTGCGTCACCAGGATGCGTGTGGCGACCTGCGCCAGAATCGGCGGCACCCACTTGCCGGTAGAGGGCGGGCTCACCGGGGTATTGGCGGCGGTGACGCCGCTGACCGGGATCGCCACCGGCGGATCGACCGAGAGATCATAGGCAAAAGGCTGGTCGTGGCCGGCATGAAGACTGGAAGCAACCATGCCGTAGAGGGTGTCGCCGATCACGGTGAAGCCGCTGACAAACCCGGCGTCGGGAATGGTCTCCGACAGGACGATCAGATCAGTGGCGGCGGGGCGGCAGAGAAAGTTTCCGCGCGTCGTCGGATCGGGCACCAGGTTCGTCAGTGCCCGCATCGCGCCGCGCGCGACGTTGGTCCCGTCTACCGCGTCGCTAAGACCCCTGGCTTGAAAATTAACCGCGGCCGGATTGCGGAGAGAGGTGGCCACATCACCACCCCATTTCTAGCTGCGGTGCCGGCTCCGCTACCGGCTCTGGCCGATCCGCCTCTTGTTGCTCGGCAAGAGTTGCGTTAGCTCCCTCACGGAGCATGTAATCCAGCACCGCTTTTAGTTCTTCAATGGTGCCATTACCCTTGAGGTGGTTGGCTCGATTTGAGATTACGCGAACGTTCCCCTTTACATACCCAAGTTGCGGCTTGATCCGATCGACTGACGGAGACCCCATATTCCGCCAGCCGCGCTGGCCCTTACCCCACGCAAGCCTTATTCCCAGAACCGGACAAAACTCCGGTATCTGGACGTCGGAAACGTCGATTTCGCAAACGATTCCCTTTTGCTTAGCCCGCACCTTAACGCGGCTCAGGAGATAGGCAGAAGGATCGGTCCATCGGGCTACCGGATGCGAAGCGTGATGAAGCGGATGACCCTCAACTTGAGCCATCTTCGCTGCCGACCTACGATTCATTTCATTATAGTGATCCCGCCGACGCGAACGGGTAGCTTGATTGATCTCGTTAACCTTCCCGGGATTACGCTTCTTCCATGCCCGCATATACGCTGCATGGCGCGCTTTCTGAGCTTCCGTCACGATACCACCCCTGCTATCACTTGAGCGAAGGATGGTAATATAGCACACGCGGCAACGGCCCACCCAGCCACCTTTGTATTCCTTGCGCGCCGATAACCCCCTCCCCTTGCGGAAGCGAAATTTCTTGCGTCTAGCTGGATCGCCTGGCTGCGATTCTGTTTATCGCCGTCCTTTTGCAGATACTTGCGTATCCGCGTGTCGGCCAGCGTGTGAAATGACAAGGCCCGTTGATCGTCGCTGATCTCGCACAGCCGGGACGCCAACTCGGTGATGAGATAGCCCTCATCGGGGAACCACGGCACCGACAGGTGATTGACGATGGGCGGCATCTGCCGCTGATAGCGCACCGTGACCGGGTAAGTGCCGAGCGGCGGCGGGTAGACGTATGCGACCGGCGGGACGCCGAAGAACACGCTGGCGGCACTGATCGCGCCGGTTGTGTTCTGCGACAGGGTGACGAGGCCAGTCGCCGGGTCGATCGCAACAACGGTCGTGCCGGGCACGATCCCCTCGCCGGCCACCGCTATGCCCACCTTGAGGCCGGCGATGCTGGCGCAATTGGCAATCGTCGGAGACGATCCGGTGAGGTCGCCGGTGGTCGAGAGGATGATGCGCTGCGTCAGCGGGCCGCCCATGTCGGTGGCCCACAATTCCGGGGTCGATTGCGAGGGGAATTGCGGGTAGCCGTCGAACTCGGCGATGTCGATCGGGGTCATGTAGATCGGCTGCCCCGAGGGAAAGGCCGGGGTCGGGTAGAGATACCACGCCGAGCCCGAGGCTCCGGTGGCGCCGCTCGACCCCGAGGTGCGTAGATAGTCCAGCGGCAGGGTGTAGGGGCCGCTGCCGAACAGCGTCGCCAGCTCCGGCTGGAAGTTGAAATTGTAGACGCCGCGGGCCAGCGCGAAATCGTGGTGCTGGCAGATGTCGCTAAGGATCGCGTTCAGATTGCGCAGCCCGAAGGTCGGGCTGTAGCCCGGCACCTTGGCGCGGTAGACCGCCTCCTCGACAAGCTCGAAGGCGGTCAGCATCGGCTATTCGGCTGCGACGATCGAAAGACGCTGCGGCTCCGGCTCGGCCGCCTCCTCTGCCGGAGGCTCACGGCCAGCGATGATCGCCTCCAGACGCGGGATTTCCAGTTCGTCGAAGCGGATCGTGTCGATGATGCCCTGGAGCGCGTTCTGCGCCTGGCTCACCGCGTTGACATCGACGCCGAGCGGCTGCGCCCGGTCCGGGTTGCGGCGAGCGGCGGCCATCTGCTGGATGTGCGCCTCCTGCTTGGTGATCGCCTCGTGCACCGCCCTCTCGGCCTTCGCCAACTTCTCACGGTTCTGCTTCAGCCGCAGCCGCGCAAACGGCAGGTCGTGGATGGCTTTCTGCCGCGCTGCGGCGCCGCTCAGCCGGTCCATCAGCTCGTTCAGGTCTGCCAGCGAGGCGGTGCGATCCTCCGCCACCTCGTAGGCGATCATCTGCCCCTCGGCGATCTGAAAGTGATAGGCGATCTTCATACCGGGGACGGCGATCATCTGGCTCATGACCGGATCGGACATCAGATGCGCACCATGTTGGTTGCCTCGTGCTGCTGGCGGCGCAGGCCGTGCAGCCGGCCCTTCCCCTCGAAATCCAGCTCGTTCTGCTGCAGGCAATAGAGGATGTGGCGGATGTCCAGCGCCCGGCCCAACGGCATCGTCGCCTGCTGCCCGTGCTGGTACAGCGCGCCGTCAATCGAGATGCCCTGCGCCACCACGCCGCCAGTGTCGGACACAAAGGGCAGGCTCGGCGTCACCTTGACCCGCTTTGCCATATGCTCGCGCACCCGCTTGCGTTCGGCCTCCTCGGGGGTCAAAAGCCCGGCCGCCTCCCGCGCCGTCTCCTTGGCCCGGTCGCGCGCCTGCTGCCGAAGCTGCTTGCGCCGCTCCTCCTTGGCCTCCCGCCCGGCGTCCTCGAACGCCTGACGCAACTCGTCCATGCCGATCAGTTCGCGCGTCTCCGGGGGCAGCATCGAGAGGTAGATGTCAAACGGCGTCTGCGGCCCCGGCTCGACGACCGGCTCAGGCTCAGGTGCCAGCCCCTGATCCTGGGTCAGCGCCATCTCCTCGACGGCTTCCTCAATTTCCGGCTGATCGCTCACGGTCAGGCCCTCCTGTTGCACGGGCGTGGCCCAGCGCCGCCTGCGCGCCTCGACCTCGGCCTCCGCTGCCTCGCGGCGCTTGCGTGCGTTGTATTCGCGCATGTATGCGCGCTTGGCCGCGCGCTCCTCCGGGGTCGACTCCTTCCGTACCCGCCCCGCCGGCTCGGCCGGGTCAGATGGCATCTGATCATCTGACATCAGGCGAAGGCCCAGTTAGGCCCGGCAACCGCTCGAGCAGTCACCAGGACGACGCCCCCGGTAGACGGGTCAATCGCGATCACGTCACCCGGATAGAGCTGCAACTGACCCCGGTTCGGCACCGAGAGGATCCCCTCGTTGGACAGACCGCCGATCCCCGAGATGTGCGCGACCGGCGTGCCCACCGTCTGGTCGTCCTTGATCAGTTGGTTCAGCGCCGCCACGTCGGCGATGCTGGCCGGCCAGGTGAGGGCGGTCAGCGTGGTCGCCGCCGTCGTACCCGCAGTACCTAACGCCATCGGCGAGCCTCCTCAGCCGGCCCCGCTAAAAAACCCATTGATCTTAGCGAGTTCGGTAGCGTTGATGATCGGCGTGCCGGTCGATCCGGCAAAGGTCGCAGAAGCCGCGTCCAGCGCCGTCTTGATATTCGCCAGCGTGATCGCCCCCGCAGTGCCGGGCACCGGCTCGGAGTCCTGATAGTATTTTGTCTGCGCGAACGAGGTAGCGCCCGGCAGAAGGCTCTGCCCGTAGGACGGGTCGTCGGCGTTGAGACCGCCCATGCCCGAGGGACCGGCACCACCCGGCACCGCCTCGACCCGTATCCGTACGCTTACCCGCAATCCCATTGCTGGCATAAGTCTCTCCTTTCCCCGCTACGCTGCCCTTGCTACAGTTTTTACACCGTAGACAGGGGAGAAATTATGGACAAGGTGTGCCGAGACTGCGGCGAGACCAAGCCAATTGCTGAGTTTTTCAAGAGCCCGCGCAACGCCGGCGGATACTCTCCACAGTGCAAACCCTGCTACATGGTCCGGCAGGCCGGGTACCGGAAAAAGCCGCCGCGCGAGGAAACCCCGCCGGGCACCAAACGCTGCTGGATGTGCAAGACCATCAAGCCCACCGCCGACTTCTCGGCTAACAAGAATTTCCACGACGGCATCAACCGCACCTGCCGCATATGCGCCAACACCAGGTCCGCCGCGTACGACTTGGCCAATCGCGAACAATTGAACGCCAAGCAACTCGCCCGCTATCACGCCGACCCGCTTCGCTATGCCGACTATGGGCTGAAGAAGCGTTTCGGACTCCCGATCGGGAGCTATGACCGGATGCTCACAGAACAAGGAGGTTGCTGCGCGATCTGCGGTGCAACCGAGCCGGGCGGCAGAGCTAAGCGCTTCCATGTCGATCACTGCCACACAACCGACCGCGTCCGCTCGCTGCTCTGCGAGAACTGCAATAACGGACTGGGTCGGTTTCGTGACAAACCTCATCTCCTTAGAGCTGCGGCTGACTACATAGAGAAACACTCTAAGTAATCACCAAGTACTACCCGAATGCTCCAGTGCTGGATGCTGTGCTTTCCATGGCGGCAACGAACCGACTATTTAAAATTATCCACCCCTCCATAAACTTGTACCCCCAGCTCCTTAGCTGATTCAACGGGTCGCTCTTATCAGCATCGCTTAACTTGAACCACTGCACGTTATCCAGCTTCAAGGTAGCGAACGCTTCCTGCCCGAAGACATAGGTGCGGTAGACCGTGACGCCGGTGGCCGGGGCGGACGGCGGGATCTGGTAGAGTCCGAGGCCGGTAATGGTGGCGACGGTGCCGGGTGCCAATTGGATGGCGTGCCCGGTGTAAGGGCCGCTGGTCGGGCCGCTAGTGGTCAGCCCGAGATTGACCGGCTGGGCGCCGGTGCCGACCCCGACATAGATCGCGTAGGTGAACCCGGCGGTCGAGGGGACGGTGACGGCGATGCCGCCAGTGGTTACCGAGATGTCGTTCGAGAGTTGGTAGATGCGCGATTCGTAGAAATTTTGGTTGTCCCAACCGGTTACTTGAACCGTGTAGGTGGCGGTGGCCAAAGACCCCGCGGCGTTGGCGCCCTGCA
>Ga0208454_1001214_pt1 | contig 11021 bp, 4 predicted proteins | sample EasRivMeERMZT100_FD_187530 | JGI IMG/M metagenome (GOLD analysis project Ga0208454, IMG submission 187530) | Soil microbial communities from meander-bound floodplain in the East River, Colorado, USA - East River MetaG ERMZT100 (SPAdes) (version 2) | ecosystem: Environmental > Terrestrial > Soil >...
ATAGCCACGACGGTTTCCGTCAGGGCAAAGCCCGAGGCCGAAGCCCGCCGGACTCTTGTGGATGACCCAAAACTGAACGCCGATCTCCATACCAAACGGAGAGGCTGCTTATCGAAACGGGGCAGGCTTAGACCTGGTGTGTGTGTCTTCATCTTAACATTCTGTTTTTGTTGTTCTTTGGAAATAAATCTAATCACAGCGACACCGCCCGGTAAAAGCCGTACGCCGGGGGCGCGCTGGTGTCTGTGAATTCGCCTTGGCCGGCGGCATCCGTCCTGGCGGAACCAAGGTTTGTCCAGACCGTCGCGCCGTCCTGCAGGGCCGTTGCGCGCTGGATCTCATAGGCCTGACCTGCGCTGCCGATGAACGTGATTTTGATGCTTCCGCCGAGAACCCTAATTCCCGTCATCGTCGCCGGCGCTGAAACGAGGTTTTCGCTGCTCGAACCCGAAGCATCGCCTTGGCCGCTAACAGAGGCAGTCTGAGACGCCGAAGAAGCCGAGGACGAGCTATCGTCGATCGTTTGGTCGGCAGCGGCAGCGGCGGCCAACGGCGCGTCGAGAATCTCTTGCAAAGTGCCCAGATTGGAAATGCCATTGGCGACTCCGACCATCACCGAGGTTCCGGACTTGGTCAATTTGCCGATGGCCAGCGGACTGCTGGCTGTTGGTCGTACGCGCACGTCCTGCCAGGTCAGCTTGCACTTACTTCCGGAGCTGGCGGTGCTGATTGTGAAGACAAGCTGCGTAGAGTTTACCGAAGTCATGGCGGCGGCGGTGCCGTTAGTTGCGTTATTGATATTGATCTGGTTCTTGCCGCTTCCACTTATCTTTTCGATTTTAACGGTGGGAGCCGTGCCACCGGTGTCGAAAACGAAACCTGGCGGAGCGCTCAGGATGACGGTTCCCTTTCCAGCCTCGCCAGAAGCTGTTTCGGTGTAAGTCGGTCCAATCAGGCTCGTATAGTCAGCGCCCGCGGTGCTGTCTGGAATGGCGCTGCCGCCAAGCGCAGAGGTAAAACGGGCCTTGACGCCGATTGCACTCGCGCCCGGAGCTTTCAAAGCGTCGGTCAGATCTGAAGCCGTCACGGTGTTGGTTGTCCCGGCCTCGCTCAATTTGACGCTGAATTGTTTGGTCCCCGCGACTAACGCCGCATTGGTGGGCAGTGCCGCGAAAATGTCGCTGGAACTGATCCCCACGGTGTCCGTGGCTGTATTCACAAGATTCCAATTATCGTCCACCGCTCTTACGGTGACATTGAACGCTGTGTCAGGCAGTTGGTTGGTTGGAATTCCAGTCTTTCCGGTTGGAGTCCCGGGCGCGGCAGTCTCGCCTGGGGCCAGCGTCAGCAATTTTATGAACGCGCCAGCGCTGACCACGACGTTGCTCGAAAGCGCATTGGAGGCACTGCCGCTGGTGAACAAAAGTTTCAACGTCTCTGCCACCGGGTAGCTCAGGTCGGTGAAGGTGGCGACCCCGGCGCTGACGGTGGCGGCGGTCGTGCCCTGAAGCGTGCCGGTGCCGGAGCCTCGGGCGGCGGTCACGATCGTGCTGTTATCGCCAGCTCTCAAATTTCCAAACTGATCTATCAGCCGGATTTGCGGCTGCTGGGAGAAAGCCTGGCCCGCGGTGGCTGTGCTCGAGGGCTGGGTGATGATTATCAGGTTTCGCGCGGGACCCGGCCCGACATTGATGGAGGAGGAGATAATCACTGGTAGAGCACCGCTGCTGAAACTCAAATCTATGGTTTCCATGTTCGTATAGGAGAGGTTGGAAAATGTGGCGATACCGCCGCTCGCGGTGGCGGTCTTGGTGCCGAGCAAGGTTCCTGAGCCTGCATTGCGTGAGACGGTGACGACAGTCGAGTTGTCCGCCGTTCGCAAGTTGCCGAAAACGTCCTCGACGCGGATGGACGGTTGTGGAGCGAAGGCCACGCCTGCTTCGGCGGCGCTGGCGGGCTGGGTTTGGATCGCCAAGTGGTCCGCTGTGCTGGCATTCACCGTGAAAAGGCTGCTGTAGGTGTTGATGAGCCCGTTGGCGGAGGCTTTGAGCTGCTGATTTGCTCCGGCCGCATCCAGACGCAGATCGCTGAAGTTGATCCGGCCATTGCCGAGGTCGGTTCCGATGTCCGCAACGAGAGTGCCTTGGAGCGGGCCCGCGCCGGCTTCCAAACTCATGGTCACGTTCAGGTTTTGGGCGAGGCCGACGGTCGAATTGTTTCCGAAATCATCCTGCGTGACCACGCTCGGCTGGACTCCAAAAATCGAACCTGCCGTCGCGTTGCCGGGTTGGACCGCAAATGCCAGCTTGGTGGCGGCGGCCGCGCTGACTGCGATTGACGAGGAGATCGCGTTTGTTACGCCGGTGCTGGAGAACTGGATGGTAATATTCGTCGCGGTGTTATGGGAAAGGTTAGAAAATGTCGCGACCCCAGAGGCAGCCGTGACGGCGGTCTGTCCCTGCAATGTTCCGCTACCGGCGCTGCGGCTGGCAGTGACGACGGTGGAAGAGTCGTTCGTGCGGAAGTTGCCGAATTTATCGAGAATTCGGAGCACGGGCTGTTGGGCGAAAGGCACTCCGGCAGTGGCTGTGGCAGAAGGCTGGGTCTGAATCACAAATTTGTTCGCCGCCCCAGCCACTTCGCGCAGCACACCAAGCTTGGAGTTCGGCGAGACGCTGACGAGCGGGGCTGTCCCTGCGATGCTCAGGTTGCCGCTGGCCAAGGGAGTTCCCGCTGACGGACGGACTTTGACGTTTTGCCAGGTGAGCTTGCAAGCAACGCCAGCACTGCTCTTTTTGGTGACGGTGAAGACCAATTGGGTGGTGCTAACTGAGGTCATCGCCGCGGCAGAGCCGTTAACGGCGCCATTGATGTTGTAGCTTTTGGTGCCCGATCCGTTGATCCGAACCGTGGGCAGCGGCGAGGCGGTGTTAAAGATGAACCCGGGGGGCGCTTTGAGAATGATCGTGCCAAGCCCGACATTGCCGCTGGCCACTTCCGTGTAAACGGGGCCAGTGAGCGTTGTGAACGTTCCGCCGGTTGTATCGGCTGAGATAGCCTCGCCACCCGTCGCTGCCGTGTACAACGGGGTGACTACCGTGATTGATGGGCTTGTAGCGGCTGGCTTCGATGCGTCGCTCAGGTCGCTCGCGGTGATAGTGGCCGAGCCGAGGGTGTTGAGAGTGATGCCAAGGTTTTGGGCGCCGGCAATGAGGCCCGTGTTGGCGGGCAACAAGGCGCTCGCATCACTGGAAGTCAGCCCAACCATATCGGTTGCTGTCGCCACTTTGTTCCAGTGCGCGTCCACCGCGTTGACGGTTACGGAGAAGGATTCTCCCACGATTTGTTGTGACGGCGAACCAGTCTTGCCGGTGGCGCTGCCGGGAGCCGCGGTTTCACCCGGAACCAGCAATTGAAGCTGAGCGAAGGGACCGGCTGCGACGCTGATGCCTGGAGTGGTGTTGGATGCTTTGGAAGTGTCCGTGATGTTTCTTGCCGTCACGGTCGAGTTGCCCGCAGTTTGCGGCGTTACGCTTAGAGTCGCTGTGCCACCAGCCAAAGCGGTGTTGGCCGAGAGGATGGCGTTGGCATCGGAACTGGTCAGGCCCACGATGTCATTGATGCTCCCGATTGGATTCCAATTCGCATCCACGGCGTTAATGATCACGTTGAAGCTCGTGCCGGCGGTCTGAGCGGCTGGCGTTCCGACTTTTCCGGCGACCGTTCCCGGCGCTGCGGTTTCGCCTGGCGCTAGAATCTGGAGTTTGGAGAACGACCCCGTGTTGACCGCAATTGAAGGACTCGTGCTGCTGGTCTTCGACGGGTTGGAAATATCACTCGCGGTGACGGTCGCGCTGCCTGCAGTCTTCAAGGTCACGCTCATAGCCTTCGTCCCGTTGACCAGTGCGGCATTTGCGGGCATGGCTGCGTTGCTGTCTGAGGAGGTGATGCCCACGGTATCAGTTGCTGTCTTGATCACGTTCCAGTAGGCGTCCACGGCGTTAACGGTCACATTAAACGGCGTGCCAGCGACCTGCGCGCTCGCTGTGCCCATCTTGCCGCTGGCCGTGGCCGGTGCTGCCACCTCGCCCGGTACCAGCAGTTGCAGCCCGGTGAAGGCTCCGGGGCTCACCGTGAACACGCTGCTCGCAGAGTTCACGAAACCAGGGCCGCTGGCGGTGATCTGATAATTCGTTCCGGCGGCATCAATTTGCAAATCGGTAAAGCTGATCGTGCCATTCCCCGCAGAGGTCCCGATGTCGAGAGTGGTCGTGCCCAGAAGGGTTCCGTTGCCCGAGGTCAACGTGAGGGTCACGGCCTGATGATTAGCCAGGCCAAAGGTCGTGAAATTTCCCAGCCGGTCCTGTGTCCTGATCACTGGCTGGACGCCAAAGGGCGTGCCGGCGCTGACGGAACCGGGTTGGGTGGTGAACACCAGGCGATCTGCGAGCGCCGGACCTACCACGATGGCATCGGAGGTGGCGCTGGCCAGGTTGGCGGCGGTGAATTGAATGGTGATTGTGCCGGCCACGTTCATCGAGAGATTGGTGTAACTGGCGACACCGAAGACGGCGGTGCGCGTCAGAGTGCCTTGCAGGGTGCCGGTACCGGCGGCGCGCGCGGCCGTCACCACCGTTGTGTTGTCCAGGTTGCGCAAATTGCCAAATTGATCCACCACTTTGACTTGGGGTTGAGGGACAAACAGCGCCCCCACAGTGGCGGTGGGTGCCGGCTGGGTTTGCATCGCCAAGGCGCGTGCCACGCCAGCCACCTGGTTGAGCAAGCCGAAGGTCGTAAAATCGTCCTCAATACCGGCAACCAAAGCTGTGCCAGAGTTTTCGAAGAGGCGGCGAATGTATTCCGCACCGGGCACATTGGCGCCGTCGAGCGCCTGAACCTGGACGCCGCCGATGGTCAGCACATCCAGTTTGCCGGTGCCATCAACGCTGAAGGTGACCGTCAGCGTTGAGGCCGTCACTGACAGGGTCGCTGAAGTAATGTTGCGCGCACCGGTAAAAGTCACGGTGCCGACGCCAGGATTGAACTGCCATCCGTCGGCCACGGTGAGGATGAGCGTCTGATTGTTCCCGAGGGCGAAATCCGTCGAGGCGCCTTCGGTAACCACGATGCTGCCCAACGCGGTGAACACGGCACCGTTGGTCGAGTTGAGCGCCTTGTCGGCCAAGATGTTGTTACCTCCAGTGGGCGAGGTGATGACGACAGCGGCCCGCATTTGTGCAGAGTGAAATGCGATCAAGCCCAAGACCAGACTGAGGCGAAGTGTGATCAACGTCCGGGTCGGCCGCATACAGCGATGTGGAACACTTTTTAACTGCATGCCAATTCATCGGCGGGAGCCTTGTTCGTCCGGTTGGGTTGGTAGCGGAATTTTTGCAGGAATTCAGTGCCGTAGAACTACGGAAGGCAGCTCGGTGAATTTGCGGTTTGACGGTATCGAGTTTGATCGAACGAGCTTCTCGGCCGCTCGACGCTGGTCAACCTGGAACGGGTCAAAGAGCTTGCTGTTTTGTGCAAAGGCGAAGGGATCGCGCTCCTCCAAAACGGACAGCGCCTCAATGTCAGCCGGCAATCACTACAGGAACTGCAACGGCTGCTTCACCCGAAGTTGTGAGCCTGCGAAGTTGGAGGGGTGGGAGCCGCATCCGATTTTACGTGATGATTCAGGAAACGTTTCGTAGAGGGCGAGTTGATCCGCCTCCTGGTATGGCAGCTGCAACGCCCACTTCGAGGCGACGGTGCCGACATTTCATTTTCCTGCAAAGATTGATTGGCGAGATTCATCTCAGGCTTTAAAGTTCACCTCACCGAATGTTTGACAGCTTCAAACGACTCTTTCTTGGCATTGCTCTGATTGCAGTGGCTTCTGGCATTTTGCTCTATTCCGACCTCCGTTCTCGCCAACGTTTACGGCAACGTCACGATCAGGTCGCCGAAAAGCAATTCCGAGTCGCTCTGGTCCAGCATGCCTCGCAGGTAGTGCTGGATGACGGCGCGCGTGGTGTGATCGAGGCGTTGGCGGCGCGCGGCTACTCGGACGGGGGCAAGCTGCGGCTGCGCCGCTACAATGCCGAGGGCGATTTGCCCACGGCCAACTCGATTGCCAAGGATGTCGTCAGCAGTGGCAACGACCTGATCATCACGGTGAGCACTCTCTCGATGCAGACGGTGGCGAACGCCAACAAGTTCGGCTCGCAGACCCCGCATGTTTTCGGGCTGGTGTCGGATCCTTACAGCGCGGGAGTCGGCATCAATCGCACCAATCATCTCGATCATCCGCCCTACCTCGCGGGCTACGGCTCCATCCAACCGGTGGCTGAAGCTTTCAAAATGGCCAAACAGATGCGGCCAGAACTTAAGACTGTGGGGTTGGTTTGGAATCCAACAGAATCCAATTCAGAAGCCCAGACTCGGCTGGCGCGTTCCGTTTGTCCACAACTGGGCATTACGCTCATCGAGGCGAATGCTGAAAACTCGATCGGAGTGGCGGAAGCAGCCGGCTCGCTTACCGCCCGCGGTGCGGAAGCGCTCTGGGTGACGGGCGACGTCACGGTGATGATGGCAGTCGATGCGGTAATCGCCGCGGCAAGGCGCGCGAGGATTCCAGTATTCTCAGTCATTCCGCCTACGGCCAAGAAAGGCGCGCTATTCGATATCGGAGCTAACTATTACGAGATTGGCAAAGCCACCGGCCATCTCGCGGCGGATGTGCTTGAGGGGCGGCGTCCGGCCGACATTCCCATTGACAACCTTGTTCCGGAATCGCTCGTCGTGAACCGGTTGGCGCTCGAAGGTCTGAAGGACCGATGGCAATTGCCCGAGGCCGTGGTGCAGCGCGCATCTATCGTCATCGACGCCAGTGGCACCCATTCCCGTGTGGCCGCCTCGGCTCCTCTCCGCGCTCCGCCAGGTAAGAACTTCAAAATCGGCCTCGCCTATTTCGCGCCCGAACCGAGCTGGGAAATTTGCCAGAAAGGCATTTTCGACGGGCTGCGCGCACTGGGTCTCGAGGAAGGAAAAAACCTCGAAGTTCGCCGCGCCCATGCCCAGGCCGAGATTCCGAATATTCCCCCAATGCTCCAGAATTTCGACGCGTCGGACGTGGACGTGATTGTGCCGATGACCACGCCGGTCATTAGCGGAGCTTGCGGTCTGGTCAAGCGCAAGCCGGTGGTCTTTACCTATTGTTCTGATCCCATTGCCGCGGGCGCAGGGCGAAGCTTCACCAACCATCTGCCGCACGTCACAGGCATTGGCACGTTTCCGCCCGTCCAGGAAATGGTGAATTTGATCCGCGCCACGGTCCCCGGGATCAAGGCTGCGGGCACCATTTACAATGCATCCGAAGCCAACTCGCGAAAAGTGGTCGAAGTCGCCCGCGAGCTTTTCGCGAAAGCGGGTATAAAGCTCGAGGAGGTCACGGTCAGCAGTTCGAGCGATGTCTTGCAGGCAGCGCAGGCCTTGGTCAGCCGCAACGTGCAGGCATTCTACATCCAGGGCGACAACACCGTGGCGCTGGCGTTCGATTTCGTAGTGAAGGCCGCGACCGACGCCCGGCTGCCTCTTTTCAATGACGATCCGGATTTCGCCGCACGCGGGGCGGTGGCGTGTGTGGGGGTCGGTTATTATGAGAGCGGCGTCGCGGCCGCTCGGCCAATCCTCCGGGTGTTGTTGGGCGAGTCACCTGCGGGCATACCGATCGAAAATGTCTCCAAGAAGAGACTGGTTCTAAACGAAGCGCTGGCCAAGAAACTCGGCCTCACGTTTCCGCCCGAGGTCCTCGAAGAAGCGGCGAAGCAAAAAGCGGCAGCCACCGCACCCAAACCCAGCGCCGCGATCAAGCCCCCCACCCGGAAAGCCCGTGTCGATCTCATCGAATATCTCGACACGCCTAATGTGGAATTGGCGCGCTCGGGAGTGCTCGACGCCTTCGAATCCGCCGGTTGGCGGCGTGGCGTCCACTTCGATCTGCGTTTGCGCAATGCGCAGGGTGACATCGCCACGCTCAGCAGCATGGTGGACGCCGCCGTGACGGAAGATACCGAATTGATCATTGCATCCAGCACTCCAGCCTTGCAGGCAGCGCTGCGACGCTGCCGAGGCAAACCGCTGGTATTCACTCTCGTCGCCAACCCCATCGTTGCGGGCGCGGGCAAGAGCGACAACGACCATCTGCCCTTCGTCACCGGCTCCTACGTCAATGCTCCATTCGAGGAAGGGTTGGACGCGCTCAAAGCTTGTTTGCCGGACACGAAGCGAATCGGCACACTCTACGTGCCGGGTGAAGTGAATTCCGTTTATTACAAGGATCAGCTCCTGGCGGCGGCAAAGAAATTCAAACTCGAAGTTGAAACCCTCGGCGTCAGTGCCAGCGGTGAGGTGCCCGACGCAGCGCTCGCACTTTGCGGACGCCGCATCGATGTGTTTTGCCAGCTCTCTGACAACCTTACCGGTGCCAGCTTCGCCAGCATCGGCCGGGCCGCTCAGAAAGCACGAATTCCCCTCATGGGGTTCGCGACCGGCCAGGCTCGCCATGGCGCGTTCATGACGATGTCGCGCGACTTTTACGACAACGGCGTCGCCTCGGGCAAGTTGGCCATGCGTGTGTTGAGCGGCGAGAATCCGGCCCGGATTCCCTTCGATCCCGTAACCAAGCTCCGTTTCGTGGTGAACCTCGCCGCAGCGGCTGAAGTGGGGATTAGGGTCCCCGAACGCCTGGTGAAAGGCGCAGATGAGGTCATCCGCTAACAACCATGGAAATAATCAAAACGCAGAGTGGTGAGGTGCTCGAATTGCGGCTTCGGGGCCGGTTCGACGCCTACTGGGCGGATCACGTGGGCAAGGCCATCGATGACGCCATTCGCGCTGGCAGCCACCAGATTGAGGTGAATCTCGCTCAAGTGGATTATCTCAGTTCTGCCGGCCTTCGCGTGCTCCTCCACTATTACAAGCAACTCAAGGCCGTCCAGGGAACTCTGTCCATCACGCAGCCGAGCGGAGGCGCATTCACCATTCTTAAAATGGCCGGCTTTGCGATGATGATCTCCGCACCGACCGCAGCCGCTGCGGCCACTGCCAAAACGGAACCGCGTTCTGTGGAGAAGAGCGGCGCACTCTTTCAGGTCTTCGATCAATCACCTGGCTCGCAATTGCACTGCTCGCTGATCGGCCGCCCGGAAAAGTTTTTCAATGGAGGCTTTCAAGAAGCTGACTGCACCGCGGTGTCCTTGCCCGCGGGCACGTTTGGCTTGGGTCTGGGCGCCTTCGGCACAGACTTTCAAGAGTGCCGCGAGCGCTTCGGCGAGTTCGTCGCTGTGGCCGGCACGGCCACGACCTTGCCGACCGATGGCAGTACCATTCCTGATTTCGTCGTCACCGAAGAAGCTCTCGTGCCCGAGCTGAAGATTTTGTATGCCCTGGTCGGGAAGGGCCAGTTCGCACAAATGATGAGGTTTGACGCCGCGTCGGAACGGGGAGTTATCGAACTGAGTAATCTGGTGGAGGCGGCCCTCGAAATTTCAGGCGCCAGCGCCGCGGGCTTTGCCATCCTGACCGAAACCGCCGGATTGGTCGGGGCGCGCCTTCGCCGTTCCCCCGGACGCGCCGATGCCCGGTCGCCCCTTGCCTTTCCAGGTGTGCGCGACTGGCTTTCGTTTACCACCGAGCGAACGAACGAACGCAATCTCGCGCTGATCGCAGGCATGGCCGTGCGCGATCCGCAGCCGCAGGTCGCGCCGTTCGTCCGTCTCCTTGCGCAAAGCGCCCGCGTGCATGGGCATTTTCACGCGGCAATTTTTCCTTACCGCCCAGTGCAGCGCGGCGAATTAATTTTGGACAAGGCGATCAACAGTCTGCTCGCAGCCGACTCCGCGCAGACGATGTTACACCTCCTGGCTGACGACCGCCCATTCGAGGGCGTGGGCCAGAGCGAGTTCATGCGCGGCGCCTGCTGGATCGGCCCGATCGCGGAATTTCAAACCACTGCTGCTTGACTCCTGCCATGATTTTGCTTCTCGGCGCACTCACCATTGGATTGATTCTGGCCTTGCTGGCCTTTGGAGTTTATCTGAGTTTTCGTGTTTTCAACTTTCCCGACATCACGGCCGAGGGCTCGATCACGCTCGGCGCCGCGCTCAGCGCGACATTGCTCGTCAGCGGGTGGGGACCGGCCACGGCCACGGCTGCCGGTTTTGCGGGAGGTCTGGTGGCGGGGGCCTTGACCGGCCTGCTGCATACCAAGTGCCGCATCCATGGCCTGCTGAGCGGCATTTTGGTGATGACAGCGCTTTATTCGGTCAATCTGCACGTGATGGGCAGAAGCAATGTGCCGCTGCTCACGGAGGTGACGCTGGCTACAAGAGCCGAGCAACTCGGGACGCGGCTCCTCGGCAGTCCCAACGACTTGAATGTGTTCGGTTGGGCCGTGAGCGTGCGCGACGCCTCGATGTTGCTGGCGGTGCTGCTATTCATCTCGCTCCTGGGTGTTGCACTCTACCTGTTTTTTCGGACCAATCTCGGGACCGCGATTCGCGCCACCGGCGACAATCCACAGATGATTCGCGCGCTCGGTGTGAGCGTGGACTTCATCCTCATCCTGGGGCTGGCTCTCTCCAATGGGCTCATTGCCTTGAGCGGCGCCCTGCTCGCACAGTACCAGGGCTTCGCCGATGTGCAGATGGGAATCGGCATGGTCGTGTGGGGACTGGCCAGCGTCATTATTGGCGAAGCGCTGGTAGGCACCACCAGCCTCGGCTTGCTCATCACCGGGGCGGTCATCGGCTCCGTCTTGTTTCGTTTGCTCGTAGCCATCGCCCTGCGCTGGGGATTAAACCCGAACGATTTGAAATTGATCACGGCGCTGTTTGTTTTTGTTGCGCTCGTCGGGCCGCAATTGCTGCGACGTCTGAAGCGGCGCAAAGTTGTGACCACCCCGACGGCCCCGTCATGTTGAAGTTGGAGAATATCTGCAAGGTTTTTCACCCGGGCACGCCCAACGAGGTGCG
>Ga0208454_1001216_pt1 | contig 10973 bp, 20 predicted proteins | sample EasRivMeERMZT100_FD_187530 | JGI IMG/M metagenome (GOLD analysis project Ga0208454, IMG submission 187530) | Soil microbial communities from meander-bound floodplain in the East River, Colorado, USA - East River MetaG ERMZT100 (SPAdes) (version 2) | ecosystem: Environmental > Terrestrial > Soil...
GAAGCCGGAGGACTGGAACGCGCAGAAGCTGGCGATCACGTTTGGTCCTGAGCGCGCTGATCGTCTGATGAGCCTGCTGCGCAACGAGCGCGAGTTCAGGGACACATATCAGAAGGTTGTCGAGGGATCGCAGACAGCACAGCGTCTGGCCGCAAAGGAAGCGCAGGAGAAAACCAGCGGCAAGATCCCGTACGGCTTCAGCGTGCTCGATCTCGTTATCAAGCCAGCGCAGTGGGCCAAGGATAAATTGACGGCCACGGGAGCCGAAGCGACACGCGACCGCATCGCGCAATTGATGGCGACCAATGATCCGCAGGAGTTGCAGCGGTTGATCCCCCGTCTGCTTGCGGCTGAACCCAATCGCGAACGGAGATCTGAAATCGTTCGCAGCCTGATGCAGAGTGGATGGACCGGCGGTGGAGCTGGTATTGTGCCAAGCACAGTCACGAGGAAATAGCGATGCCCCAAGACCCCTTCGGCAATTACCAATACCCGGAAGGCACGCGCGGCGTTCCTGATACGACGATCGAGAGCGATAAGTATAACGATTTCATCGATGATCTGCGCGACAACGATCTCAACATCGCGCGCCCGGTTCACCGTGGCGGAACGAGTGCCGTGAATGCCGATGGCGCGCTGATCAATCTCAGCGCCGAGAAGGCGGCGCAGCTCGTTACCAACTACGACAGCCACGTCTGGATGCCTGGATCGTTCCGGTCCGCCGCCGATGCAACGGGTGCCCCTGTCACAGGCCACGCCTTTGCTGGCATCGCCTATATCGGCGAGCCGCTGGTCAATCCTCCGACCAATGCCAACGCGGTCATCCTGGCGCGCGATCGTGACGACACCACCAAGCCTGGACGAATGTACATTCGTGAGAAGAAGGCCAACGTGTGGGGCGTGTGGAAGGGCGAGGATCGTGTCGTTGTCTCTTCCACGCCTCCGGTTCTGGCGAACACGCCGGACGGCGCGCTGTGGTGGGACAGCGACAACGGCGTGCTCTACGTCAACTACAACGACGGCGACACCACGCAGTGGGTACAGGCGGTGGCGCTGCCCGCCGTCGACACGTCATTGTTTGCGACGGCTGAAGATCTTGATGCCGCCGTTGCTTCTGCCAATGCAGACCTCGCCACCAAGGTTGCCAAGACTGGCGACACCATGACGGGCCTGCTGACGTTGAGTGGCGATCCGACCGCCGATCTTCATGCTGTGCCGAAGCGTTGGGCTGCGCCGCTCGACGCGATGGCATATAGCGGAATGCAGTTCAATGGGTCGGCGGATGTTAGTCAGGAATTTGGATATACGGGGCGCACTACATCGGGATATTTTTGTGATGGATGGTGGCTGACAAAAGCAGGAACCGGCAGCGTAACAGCGGCGGCGCAATTTTCAGGGACATTTTTTCCAGGGTTGCTAAACTATTTCGCCATGTCGGTGCAGACTGGTCAAGCGTCAATGGCGGCAGGCGATGTTATTTGTCTGCTCCATAAAATTGAAGCGGTGCGAACCTCGCGACTGGCTTGGGGCACAGTTAACGCAAGGCCGATCACGATTGCATTTTGGTCGGTCCACAACAGGACTGGTCTTTACAGTGGCTCTGTCAATAATGGTGCCGTTAATCGTTCATATGCCTTTACTTACACACAGGCAGTCGCCGACACGCCACAATACAACATCATCACTATTCCAGGCGACACGGCTGGCACTTGGAATACCGACAACACAGTTGGACTTATACTTAATTTCGCAGTGGCCTGCGGGGCAACCTATACCGCATCAGTAGCCAATACATGGCTTGCTGGTAATTTTGTTGCCGCCCCCGGTCAGATCAACGCCGCAGCAGCAACGTCAGACTTTATCCGCATCGCTGGCGTCATCGTTCTTCCCGGCATTTACGCACCAACCGCCGCGCAGTCGCCGCTGATCATGCGTCCGTATGATCAGGAGCTGGTGACGTGTCAGCGATATTATTATAAGCGTGTCTATCCAGTGGTGAACACATGGATGGCAGTGATCCACGCATTCACATCAACTCTAGCTTCCGGCCCGTTGCTGGAGTTCCCAGTTCAGATGCGTGCAGCCCCTACTGTTTCAGCAGTAGGAAGTTTCGGGTTGTTGACCGCTGCGGGAGCGCCGGTCGCTATAAGCGGGGGTTCAATCGTGACAACACGAGACTTGGCCTATTTGAGTTCAATTTCTCTTGGTTCAGCATCGCTTGTTGCAGGCAATGCTACTGTTTTTCATAACATGAGCGCTGATAGTTCCCACGCATTTGACGCGAGGCTGTGATGAGTGAATATCAACTCACCGCCACCGACGTTGTGATCCGCACTGAAGATGGTGCGAACATCCCCAACGATCCAGCCAACCGCGATCGCGCCGAGTACGAGCAGTGGCTTGCTGATGGCGGTGTGCCTGATCCCCATGTGCCGCCGGAGCCTTTGCCGCCCGATCCACCGCCGGAGGCGGTGCTGCTCTACGATCACGAGAACCGCCTGCGCGCTCTGGAGGGTCAGCCTCCGCTGACGATGGAAGACGTTCTCAACAAGATGAAATGAGACTGCGCAAATGAGCATGAACTTTCCGGCGTCACCGACCATTGGTCAGCTCTACCCCGATCCCGCCGTGGCTGACATTCCGCAGTACCGATGGGACGGCGAGGTATGGGCTGCGGTTTCAACGCCGGAGGCGCTGACGTATGTCAGGCGCACGGGCGATACGATGACCGGCTCTTTGGTGCTGCCCGGTGGTCCGGTCGCAGCCCTGGAAGCGGCCACCAAGCAGTATGTCGATGACGCCATTGTCAGCGCCTTAGCGTCAGTATCACTTGAGTTGATGTTCACCCGATCGCTTAGTCAGCATATGACCCGTTTGTACACCTCTACAAGCAGCGCAGCGTGGACATTTTCTGCTTGGGTCAAGCGTGTCGGGCTTGGCACAAATCAAGCAATCTTCGGTATCGAAAATGCTGGCGGAAAATTAAAAATTGGATTTGCTGCTGCTAACAATCTGGTGGTGTGGAGCGGTGATACCATTATCGCTAATTTGACACCCGCACACACCAATACCAACCTTTGGTACAATCTTGTTTTCAGTTGCGGAGGCGGTGCTCCATCAGGGCCGCGAGCACATACCATACACTTGAACAACAACGACGCTTGGGACGGCAGCGGAATATTCGCCGGACCCGGCATAAACAATGCGGAGACACACTACATTGGACAACCTTCCTACTATCCAGACCTCATCATGAAAGACGTCAATTTCATTGATGGTTCACAATTGGTTCCAACCGACTTTGGCTACGATGCTGGCGGAGTATGGACGCCAAAACCGTATTCCGGGGCGTTCGGCTTCAACGGTTTCAGACTTAACTTTAATAACCGGCAAACACCGGCCTCGACAACTCTCGGCAGGGACAGCAGCGGCAACAACAATCACTGGACGGCGGTGAACTTTTAATGATCGAGGCCATCGTCGTTGCAGCGGCGCAATACATTGTCCTCGAAACGCTGGACGGACGGAAAATACATGTCAATCCGAAGCACATTGTCAGTACCACTACGACGAAGGGGAAACTCGTAACGGACGCGGTGCAGTGCATCATCTACACAAGCGACGGCAGGTTCTTTGCGGTGGTCGAAACGTGCGACAGCATCAAGTCGCGGCTTGAGGAGTTCGGAGTTCGCTGAATGCGCGCCATCGTGATGCTGGCACTGATCGCCCTGACGGCGTCGGGATGTCGCTTCACTGGCGGAAGATGGGTGGTGGACGAGGATGTTAAGCGATGCCGTGGCGGCATCATCAACACCGAGAAGCGCGTCACTGATACGTTCATCACCGGCAGAGTACGAAACACGACGATACGCACCGATGCGTGTCTCGACTAGGAGAAGGCAATGTTCATTGCCGACAGAGCCGTCAAGGAAACGCTGGTCGATCGCGCGCTCAACAGCGCAGCCGAAGCGCAGATGGTGAAACTGTTCAACGAACTGATTGCGATTGAAAATATAAATACCGGGATTGGCAGGTTTGAAAGAAAACTGCGGGAGCTGGTTATTGCCTATGATACTGCCGCCGCACTGATCGCCGTCCTCAAGGACGAACGCTTCAGTGCCACGCCTGCAAGCAAGGAGGAATAAATGATTGGCTCTCTCGTTAGTCTCATCGTCTACTTGCTGGTGGTCGGCCTGATCGTCTGGCTGCTGCTGTTCCTGATCGACTACGTTCCCGTGCCAGCGCCGTTCAACAGGATTGCCAAGATCGTCATCATGGTGGTGGCGGTGCTGATCGTGATCTTCGTGCTGCTGGGTCTGATCGGAGAAGGGCCATCACTCAAGCTTCCGTTGAGATGACCAAGACCATCGTGTGGTCAATCATCATCGTGGCGCTGTTGCTAATTGCGGCGTACATGATCTGGTGACGATGGCGTGTAGCTGTGCGCCCGCCACCACCGCCGCTCGATGGCAATCCTGGCCTTCAGCCAGCGGTCAGCGGCGGCAACAGTTCTGGTAGCCTCCCACCGTTTGTCGGCGTAGAGCGATAATTTCTTGAACCGATCGAGATCATCAACGCGCCCGCGCTGCTTGTCTCTGACGTACTGTCCGCTGATCTCAGCGCCGTATTGTTCGCACATTGAGCCACCGATCGAAGATATCTGGTAAACCGGCGAGCAGGACCGCTGCCGTGCCTTCGTCCACGCCCTTCTCGCGCATGCATCGGGCCAGAATGTCCTTGGTCGAGCGAACGAACGAGACGGCTCCCCACCCGGTAAAGCTATTGGGCTTCCGGCGCATTAGTATCCATTGGTGACCATCACTCGCCAGCGCCCACTTATCTTGCACTGCAAAAACTCGGTCCACCGGCTTACCCATACCGGAGCGCCTTTCGTTCCCGCCAAATCGTAGTGTGTGCCCGGCCAAAATAAGAAGGCCGGATCGACTTTTCGACCCTGACCCTTCTCCGGTAGCCCCCTAAGACTTTGGCCGCACCAGCTGCCAGTATTGCGAGGATGGCCGCCATCCCATAGACCCCCACACCGTTCGCCGGGCGTTCCAGAGGCGGCCAGATCTCCGGCTGTTCGCCGGGGAAGGTTGAATGAACCTCCGTGCCGGACGGCAGCCGGAACTCCAGGTTGCCCAGCGTGGGGTTCAGCTCGCGCGCGGTGGTCACCCACGCCCATTTTGGGCTGTCGAGGATGGAGGGTGGCGGAGCAGGCTCAGGATCGCGCCAGACCGGCGGCATGAGGCTTGGCGGGGCATCAATTCTGGGCGGTGCCGGTCGAGGCGTGGGAGCATAGGGAACAACGGGGATTGAGGCCGAGCGCCCCCGCTTGATCGACCAGCACCGCCTGCCACTGGCGGGTGAAGACCAGTAGAGGTGGGCCGTAGGCCACAATTTGCGTGCCTCAGTAATACTCAGACACCGCTCCGCTGTCACTGCGGCATGGTGTGAAAATACCAGCAGCACACCGGCCATCAACAGCCGGATCATTGTCGATTAAGCCGGTAACGATCCAGGCCCTGCATTTCGTAGGGCCGATCGTCATGCATGGACGCCATGGCGCGGTGCAGCTCCGTCATCGCATCGCTGACGGTGTTGTCGTCGGTGGTGTCCCTGATCAATGGCGTCACCGGCACCTGGAAGGCGCGGTACAGCGCCGACGCACTGGCGTGCAGCGCCTCGTACTTGATGCGGCAGGCGCGCTCCTCGTCACGCTGGATGCCGACGCTGCGCAGCTCGCTTTCCAACCGCGTGATGGTGCTCTCCTGCTCGCGCGTTGCCGCCTTCAGACCCTCGATGGTGACAAGCATGTCGTTGGTGCGACGGATCAGATCGTCACGCTCCTGCGCCATGGCGTGATACTGCGTCACCGTGAGATCGATCGCCGCTACGCGCTGCGGCTCCAGATCAGTGCTTCCGTTGTTCTGCATCTTTCATCTCCCGTTGAAAATTGTCGCAAAGTTCATCGAGGCACTCATCTACATGCAATAATTTCAGTCCTTCTCTGGCCATCTTTTTGTTGAAGCCAGCTGTTATTGCGATTGAACTCGCCAGGATGATCGTCGCACATGTTGCTGTTAGAAACAGCTTGTCGCTTTTGCTTAAATCATCGAGGCCAAGAATTGGGCCATCACCATCACGTTGCAGCAGCTTGACCAGCATGCGGCGAGCATCGCTAAGGTTGGTCAGGTCAAGCTTTGATGCATCCATGACTAAATCCACTTGACTGGGAAAGCGTATTCAAAGTCGCATGCTTGACACTGCAAGCCTCCGCGAGGCCTGCGTCTGAGGTGGACTGTTTTTGGACCGCGATCTCCGCACATTGGGCAGATGCGATGTTGCGGCAGGTTGGACGCCTCGATCTGCTGTTGCGCAACAGTTGGCGGCGGGTCTGGAAACACAACAAGCGGCAGGCCTATGACATCTTCAAGCTTGCCGCCATCGTGCGTAGAAGCAATCACCTGATGAATGTCGAGTGCCTTGCGCGCGTTTGTCTCCAATTTATCGATTTCGAAATCCTTTGGCAGCATGTTGATCGACCGCAGATAGGTCAACGCCGACAGCATGTCGAACACCATGCCGCGCAGTTGCTCGATGATTTCACGGTCGTTCATTGCGAGCCGCCTTGAGCTGCTTCAACGTGTAATCAATGAACCGCTCAGTCATGAGCCTGCCATGCAATGAGGTCGGGTCGATCAGCAGCAATGCTTCGATGCAAACATTCCTGGCGACAGCGTCCCAACCGGGTTGCCGTCGCATGCGCCTCAAGCTTTCGATGCTGTCGATGACGGAGTTGCTGACATTGATGTCTGGCTCGCTCATCAGATTTCCTTCCGCATGCTGTAGCGCGCGGTGTTGCCGCGTCCCCTGCCGCCAACATCGCGGCGGATGATGTAGCCCATCTGCGCGCTCTTGAAGCCGAGATACTTGATCGACACCGTCATGGCGTGATGGCCGGAGCTGATGTCGACGCCCTTCTTCTTCAGCTCTTCAAGCAGCTCGTCGGTCGACGCTGGTCCCCTCTTCAGCTTGTCGAACATCACCTTCTCGCGCTTCGTCAATTCCACGTTCATGGGTTGATACCTCCTGTCGAACAATGGATAGCCCTTCCAGCGCAGAAAGGAAAGCGGGAGAGGGCTGCCCCTCTCCCGTTACCGTTTGCCCAGCCTAGTGGGTCGACACCGGCTCCCAGTACAGCAGCGTCTTTTGCGCCCTTGTTTTGGCGACGTATGCGAGGTTGTCCTCCTGGCGCAGCTGCCACTGCTGGCGAGCATAGCGCGACGGGCAACGCTTGCCATGCTCCAGCAGGATCACGCGCGGCCACTCGCGACCCTTGGAGCGGTGATAGGTTGCCAGCACAACGCAACCCTTGACGTCCTCGCCAAACAGCTTGGCGATCGCGGCCCGCACGTCGTTGATGGTGCGGCGACCGGCACGCAGGCAGCTATGACAAATCTCTGCCAGCGTATCGCACTTGTCGGCCACCTGCTCCGCGCGCTGCGGATTGTCGAGCGCAAGAAACTTTTGCGTCTCGCGCGTCTTGTACTCGTCCAATTTGACGAGCAGCTGATCAATGTTCTTGACCGACCAGCGCAGCGCCAGCTTGTCGAGGCCATCACCAATGGCGCGCCCCTCTACCTTGGCGGCGATGCCTTTGCGGATCAGATCGTAGGCGGTGCTGATCAGCGGAGCAGTGGCGCGGCACAGGATGGCATCGCCAATGCCGAGATCGCCCGGCAGTTCCTCGATGATGGCGACGGTGCCTTCCGCCGCCGTGTCGGCAGCAACGATGTCGGGGACGTGCCGCTGTGCCTCGCGCACCACTGCCTGCGGGCAGCGCCACGTTATGGACAACGGACAGATCACCGCATCCAGCGAGGTGATCAGATTGTCGAGCGCATCGGCGTCGGCACCGCTGAAGCCATAAATCGCTTGCCTATCGTCCCCAACCACAAACATGCGGCCCTGCGGCTTCAAGAACTTTTTCGCCAGTGCCTGCCGGGTGCGAGACAGGTCCTGCGCCTCATCGAGGAACAGGTAGTCCTTACCGAATTTAACGCGCAGGTTCTTGATCAGCGGGAAGAGAACCATGTCGTCATAGTCTATGACGTCGGTCTGGTCGAGTGACCGGCTGTAGACCTCCTGCGCGACGGCAACCACCCGCTCCATCTGGTCGGCGTCCTCCAGGCCGTCGATGTCAAAGTGGTCAGCGAGCTGATGCCAGACCAGCGCGTCGGCAATTGGTGCATCGGGGAAGAACCCAACGCCCGCCTGCTTGGCGCAATGCACGAGCTGATTGATCTGTTGACGGAACTGGGAGATCACAGTGTTCTGCTGCACCGACCATGACAACTGCTTGTCGAGCAGATTGAGAACTTTCTTGTCCTCGACTTGCGGGTTGTTGAACACATACCGCACGAGGCCGAAGCCCAAGCCGTGGATCGTGGAGGCAGAAACTTTTTTCCAATCGGTGTGGCCGCGCTGAACAAGCTTGGCGGCAACCTCGTCCTTGATGGCTTTGTTGTAGGCGCACACGATGATCTCTGCACCGGGCTGATGTTCGACAATGGCGTCTACGGTTACCAAGATGGTTGATGTCTTGCCGCAGCCAGCGCGAGCAATGAGCGCAATGTGACTGGTAGTGCCGAGAACGGTGCTGATAAAATTCTGCTGTTGGTCGGTGAGTTTCATTTCCTGCTCCTGCTTCGGATGGGGCGGCTGGGTGCCGCCCTCACCCCTTTAGAGCAGGTTTCGGGATAAAAGAAAAGCCCCTTTTGGGGGCTTTTAAGTTATTGATTTTCTTTTGTTTTATCGCGACAGCGCATCTCGCCAAGATACCGATGCTTGTGCGCCTTAAATTGCGTACGCTTGATCGTGCTCCGCGTTTTAATTTCCCGCCATGACAAGTAGTAGCCAGCGATGTTGGGGTTGTTGGCCCAGCACCACCGGACAACCGAGCAATACTTGACTGGGTAGTAGCGGTACGATGCAGGCTTGTTGTCCGCGATCAGCTTGGAAAGTTTGTGCTTCTCCGGGTCTGCCTTGGCTGCGGCAACGGCGTTCTTCTCCGACGCGACCTGAACGTCATGCCACATATCTCTGAGCATTTTCCCGACTGGAGTTGTTAGATCGAATGGATTGGTCATTCGTTTGGTGTCCCCACTTCAACGAGGCGACCGTCAACCCACTGGTAGTTCACCGGGTCGTCACTCTCGACAACGCGCCATTCGCGCACCAGCATCCAGCGGTTAGCGAGATCTCTGGCGTTGCTCTGTGCTTCCTCTGCGGTGGCAAAGCGAAGCGCGTTGCCACACCACTTGCCGCTGTTGTCGGCAATTACCTCTGGCTTCCAGCTCATTGGATACCCCTGCGATGTTCTGGTAGAAGGTTCTCAAGGTTCTTGGGATGAGGCTCGCAGAACTGCTTGGTACAGTTCAGCGTCTTCACCGGAACCGGCACAATCATGTCGCCCTTGCGGGCAACGCTGTAATTCGTGCCGGGGTTGGCGCGCTCAATGGTCATGGCGGCGAACGCCCCCACCAGGACCGCAGCGACTGCAACGATGAACTCCTGCCGTGTCATTGCTTCTCCTCCACCACTGGCTTGTTGGCATTAAGCGCACCCTGCATGTAGCGAGTGACGCCATCCTGATCGCAGTCCATCATCTCGGTGAAGAGCTGAAGCCGCGCTGCGTGATCCGCAGGCACACCATGCTTGCGGAGGATCTCGATCGATCGCTTCATCCCCAGGATGAAACCGTGTGCTCTGCCGACCGCGATCATGCGGTCGGCAAATTCGTTGAGTTCTTTGGCGTCCATCACGCTGCCTCCTCTTGCTCTGCGATTACCGTGCTGCGGAGGTACTCCGCAGCCTTGGTGGCGGCTGACGCCGCCGTGAAAAACGCCTTGCTGTCATGGCGCAGCAGCTTGATCCAATCAGCGATGTAGCCAGCGGACGAAGACACGCCGTCGATCGCAAACTCGGCGCACAGGAAGGCGCTGGTCAGCTCCGCCACCAGCTCCTCTGCCGCGTACTGCGCGTCACCGAAGCGACCGGCAAAATTGCGATCGAGCCGCGACTTGGCTCCGGTCCAGTGGCCCAGTTCGTGAAACAGCACGGCGTAATAGTCCGACACCGTGTGAAACGACTTGAACGGCGGCATGGCGACGAGATCGTCACGCACGCTGTAGTGCGCGCTGCCGCCAGCTTCGATGATCCTGGCACCCGTGGCGGTGACAAACTCTTCGGCAACGATGTCACGTTCGCCAGCCACGCGCGTGACCGGCTTCTCTTTGCCGATCGCCACGCTGTCGCGCAGACCTTCGCACTGCGCCACGTTGAACACCGTGTACTCGCGCAGCATGGTGACCGGCCCGCTGGCGGTTTTGCCATCGCGCATCGTGTCGCCCTTGCTGTAGAGCTGCTTGACGAAATAGACCTTGGAGCCGTGCTCGCCCTTGCGGACCTTGCCACCGGCAGCGTTTGCCTGCTTGAGGGTCAGGAAGCGCGCGGTGGGCCAGCCGCGATCGGCAGCCATCCACAGCAGCACAACGTTGCATCCGGTGTAGCGGTGGCCCGTCAGCGCATTGACGGGCATGGCGCTGCCAGGATGCGTGCTCCACGGCTGCACCCACGGCACCACACCAGTCTCCAGCTGGTGGGCGATCCGCTCCGTCACCTCCTGGTAAAGATTTCTCATCTGCAAGCCCTCTGTTCTCGGTTTCGATGGGCAATCAATAGCATGGCTCCTGATAAAAGGAAAGCCTTTCGTATCCACTAAAACAGCGTTGCTTTTACAGGGGTTTTCTGCTTAGCCTGGAATGTTGAAGCTTCAACAAGGAGAAAAATATCATGCGTAAATTGCTGTTGGCGGGCGCATTGCTAAGTGCGCTCGCCATGCCTGCCAAGGCCGACATTCTTGGCGGCATCGAATGGACGCTGGCTGGGGCCACCATTCTCACTCTCAG
>Ga0208454_1001217_pt1 | contig 10958 bp, 10 predicted proteins | sample EasRivMeERMZT100_FD_187530 | JGI IMG/M metagenome (GOLD analysis project Ga0208454, IMG submission 187530) | Soil microbial communities from meander-bound floodplain in the East River, Colorado, USA - East River MetaG ERMZT100 (SPAdes) (version 2) | ecosystem: Environmental > Terrestrial > Soil...
CCGGCGTGCACCGGCAGCGCCCGCCCGGGTGGCCCAGGTAGCCGCAGGGACACGGGTTCATCGCCGCCACCAGCTGAAACTGCGCCGGAAATTCCGCCTGGCGCGCCGCGCGCGAGACGCTGACGCGGCCGGACTCGAGCGGCTCGCGCAGGACCTCCAGCACGCTGCGATCGAATTCAGGCAGCTCGTCGAGGAAGAGCACGCCGTGCTGTGCCATCGAGATCTCGCCTGGCCGCGGCGGGCTGCCGCCGCCCACCAGCGCCACCGCGGAAGCCGTGTGATGCGGCGAGCGGAAGGGTCGTCTTCCCCAGTGCGTAATGTCAAATCCCGTGCTGCCGAGCGATTGCATAGCGGCCGCGGCAAGCGCTTCCTCCCGCGTCATCTCGGGAAGGATTCCCGGTAGCCGCTGGGCAAGCATGGACTTGCCGGTGCCCGGGGGCCCGACCATGAGCAGGCTGTGGCCGCCCGCCGCGGCGATTTCGAGCGCGCGCTTGGCGTGCAACTGGCCTTTCACCTCCTGCAGGTCAGGGTGACGCAACCCGTTGATCGGCGGTCGTTCTGTGCAGCGTGCGAGCGGCGCGCGGCCCGCGATGTGAGCACACACTTCGAGCAGGGTGCGCGCAGGCAGGACGGTCGCTTCCTCGACCAGCGCGGCCTCCCGCGCGTTCGGTTCCGGCAGCACGAACGCGCGGCGGTCGCGGGCAGCCGACAGGACCATCGCCAGCGCGCCGCGGACCGGACGCAGCTCCCCCGTCAGCGCCAGCTCGCCCGCGAACTCGCAACCGGCGAGGGGCGCGGCGGGCAGTTGCTCCGAGGCGGCGAGGATGCCCAGTGCGATGGGTAGATCAAAACGGCCAGAATCCTTGGGCAGGTCGGCAGGCGCGAGGTTGACCGTGATGCGCCGCGCGGGGAATTCGAAGCGCGCGTTCTGTAATGCCGCGCGCACGCGGTCCTTGGCCTCCTTCACCTCGGCTTCGGGCAGGCCGACGATGGTGAAGTTGGGCAGGCCATTGGCGAGGTGCGCCTCGACCGTCACCGGCGGCGCATCCATCCCGGCCAGCGCTCGGCTGTAGACGACGGCGAGCGACATCGACCTGCCCCCTCCAGGCAGTGGGTGATTCTGCCTTTAACGGACGGGACGGGCGTCAGGACGACGCGGACTTTTTTTCGAGCTCGGCGAGCCTGGATTCCAGCGCCTCGAGCTTCGCGCGGGTGCGCGCTAGTACCTCGCGCTGGACGTCGAATTCCTCCCGCGTGACCAGGTCGAGACGGCTGAACGCGGAAGCCAGCAGGGCGCGCAAATTCTTCTCGATGTCCGCAGCCGGGCTGCGGGCAAGGATTTCCCGCATTCTTTGATCGATCTCGCGGAACGGATTGGTTTCAGCCATGAGGATGGGGTTGAGCTGGGGCAGGCGTCCATCCTACCTCTCCAGCTGCAGGGGCGCGTGGAGTTCCCTGCTGGCTCGCTCGCCCTGGTCTGGTGCGAGCTAATTTTCTTATGCACCATAATGGTGCACAGCCATGCCCCACAGACAAGCCATGATTTGTATGTATCTGTATTTTAAACATTAATTACTTGGCATGATCCGTGCTGATGAGCGCCTTCGCGTTAACTTTGGTTCGTCAACCACGAAAGGGGTACCCATGTTCAAGAAGTCGATCATCGCAGGGCTGACTGCTGCCGCGTTGGGGTCCGTAACGGCCCAGGCACAGCAGGCACCTGCCTCACCTAACACGATCACCGGCAATCTCGGGCTGTTCAGCCAGTACATCTTCCGCGGCCTCACGCAGACCAACGAGGAACCCGCATTGCAGGGCGGCATGGACTACAGCCATGCCAGCGGGTTCTATGCCGGCACATGGGGTTCAAACGTCAGCTGGCTGCGCGATTTCGGCGCGTACTCTGCGGGCGGCAGCCTGGAGCTCGATATCTACGGCGGCTTCAAGGGCAGCATCGGCAAGACCGACTTCGGCTACGACGTGGGCCTGCTCTACTACTGGTACCCGGGCGACAAGGCACCGGGAGCGAACAGCGCCGACACGTTTGAAATTTACGGCGCGCTCAGCTGGAAGTGGCTTTCCGCCAAGCTCTCGTACAGCCTCCAGGATGAGACGTTTGGCGTCGGTGACAGCCGCGGAACCTATTACCTCGACCTGACCGCGACCTACCCGATACCCAATACGAAGTTCACCGTGCTCGCCCACTATGGCATGCAGGAGTTCAGTGGAACGACGGCCGGCGTGAAAAACGATTCCTTCGCTTCCTACAAGGACTGGAAGCTGGGGGTGAACTATTCCCTGCCGAAGGATTTCACCGTCGGTGTCTTCTACACCGATACCGACATGACCTCCACGCAGGAAGCGTTCTACACGACGCCCGCGTCCGCCGGTGGCAAGAAGATCGGCGACGGAGCCATTACGGTGTTCGTCCAGAAGACCTTCTAACGATATGACCCGGGACCGGCCGCGCGGCCGGTCCCAAACACACGGGGAAACCGCATGAAACTCGTCACAGCAATCATCAAGCCGTTCAAGCTTGACGAAGTACGGGAGGCGCTGTCCGCCGTCGGCGTGACCGGCATCACCGTCACCGAGGTCAAGGGCTTCGGGCGGCAGAAGGGACACACCGAGCTCTACCGCGGCGCCGAATACGTGGTGGACTTCCTGCCCAAGGTCAAGATCGAGGCCGCAATCAAGAGCGAAATCCTCGAGCAGGTCATCGAGGCGATCGAGAAAGCAGCCAACACCGGCAAGATCGGCGACGGCAAGGTGTTTGTCTTCGATCTCGAGCAGGCCATCCGCATCCGAACCGGCGAGACCGGCGCGGACGCGCTATAGAAACAGGGAGAAGCCAATGAAAAACCTATTCAGGAAGTTCATCGCGGTGCTGGCGATGCTCGGCGTTGTGGGGCTGAACGCGGTGCCGCTCGCCGCATTCGCGCAGGACAAGCCGGGCGCCGAGATGAAGGCGGAGGCCAAGCCCGCCCCGGCCAAGGAAGAGGCCAAGCCCGCTCCGGTGCCCAACAAGGGCGACGTGGCGTGGATGCTCACCTCGACTGCCCTGGTGCTGGCGATGAGCGTGCCCGCGCTGGCGCTCTTCTACGGGGGGCTGGTGCGCAGCAAGAACATGCTGTCGATGAGCGTGCCCGCGCTGGCGCTCTTCTACGGGGGGCTCGTGCGCAGCAAGAACATGCTGTCGATGCTGATGCAGGTGTTCGTCACCTTCTCGCTCGTCGTCGTGCTGTGGTGCATCTACGGCTACAGCCTCGCGTTCACGGAGGGCAACGCCTACTTCGGCGGGTTCGACCGGCTGTTCCTGAACGGCACCTTCGACGCGACAAAGGGCGAGTTCGCGATGGCGGCGACCTTCAGCAAGAACACCCCCCTCTACGAGCTGGTGTTCGTCGCGTTCCAGGCGACCTTCGCCGCGATCACTTGCTGCCTGATCCTGGGCGCGGTAGCCGAGCGCATCAAGTTCTCGGCGGTGCTGATCTTCATGGTGCTGTGGTTTACCTTCAGCTATGCGCCGATCGCGCACATGGTGTGGTTCTGGATGGGCCCGGATGCTTACACCGATCCCAAGGTGGTGGAGGCCATGAACGCGAAAGCCGGTCTCATCTGGCAATGGGGCGCGCTCGACTTTGCGGGCGGCACGGTGGTGCACATCAACGCCGGCGTCGCCGGCCTGGTGGGCGCCTATCTCGTGGGCAAGCGCATCGGCTACGGCAAGGAAGCGATGTCGCCCCACAGCCTCACCATGACCATGCTCGGCGCCTCGCTCCTGTGGTTCGGGTGGTTCGGCTTCAACGCGGGCTCCGCGCTCGAGGCCAATGGCTCGGCCGCGCTCGCCTTCATGAATACCTTCCTCGCCACCGCGTGCGCCGTGCTCGCGTGGACGTTCGGCGAGTGGTTGTTCAAGGGCAAGCCCTCGATGCTGGGTGCGGCCTCCGGCGCCGTGGCCGGGCTGGTTGCGATCACGCCCGCCGCGGGCAACGTGGGCATCTGCGGCGCCTTCGTCATCGGGATCGCCGCGGGCCTCGTGTGCCTGTGGGCGGTGAACCAGCTGAAGCGCTGGCTGGGTGCGGACGACGCGCTCGACGTGTTCGGCATACACGCGGTGGGCGGCACGCTGGGTGCCTTGCTGACGGGCGTCTTCAACAGCCAGTCGCTCGGCGGTCCCGGCCTCGTCACCGACTGGGTCACCGGCAAGGTCGGCTCCAACCCGATCTGGGATCAGTTCCTGGTCCAGGCGCAGGGCGTAGGCATGACGATCATATGGACGGGTGTCGTTGCGATCGTCGCGTTCAAGATCGCGGACCTCATCGTCGGGCTGCGTCCCGCCGAGGAAGAGGAGCGCGAAGGGCTCGATATCGCCGAGCACGGCGAGACTGCCTACCACATGTAGAACTCACCTCAGGGAGTGTCACGTCACGGGCGCCTTCGGGCGCCCGTTTTTTTGCCTATCCGCTAGAATAGGCGTCCCCGCGTGGGGAACCCATGTCCGTCCCACGACTAACCACTGCACTCGCCGGACCCCTGCTCGATCTCGAGCGTCGCCTGCTCGCCTCCCAGCCCGAGGCCGAACGCTGGCTGCGCAGCCACTGGCAGGAGCACGAGGCGCCCTTCTATTGCTCGGTGGACCTGCGCAACAGCGGCTTCAAGCTCGCGCCGGTGGACACCAACCTCTTCCCCGGTGGCTTCAACAACCTCAATCCGGAGTTCCACCCGCTGTGCGTGCAGGCGGCCATGGCGGCGATCGAGAAGGTCTGCCCGGACGCGAGCGGCGCGGTGCTGGTCCCCGAGAACCACACGCGCAACCAGTTCTACCTGCGCAATGTCGCGGTGCTGCAGACGATCCTGCGGCACGCCGGCCTGAATGTCCGTATCGGCAGCCTCCTGCGCGAAGTCACGAGTCCGACTGAGCTGGCGCTCCCTGACGGCTCGAAGTTGACGCTCGAGCCGCTTCAGCGACGCGGCAATCGACTGGCCGTGGACGGCTTCGACCCCTGTGTCGTGCTGCTCAACAACGATCTTTCCGCCGGCATCCCCGAGATCCTGATGAATCTCGAGCAGGTGGTGCTGCCGCCGCTGCACGCGGGCTGGGCAGTGCGCCGCAAGTCAAACCATTTCCAGGCCTACCGCAAGGTGGCGGAGGAGTTCGCGGGCGTAATCGGCATCGATCCGTGGCTCATCAATCCCCTCTTCGAGAAATGCGGCCGGATCAATTTCCAGGAGCGCAAGGGCGAGGAATGCCTGGAGGGCTACGTCGCCGAGATCCTCGATGACATCCGCGCCAAGTACCGCGAATACGGCATCCGCGAGGAACCGTTCGTCATCGTCAAGGCCGACGCGGGGACCTACGGCATGGGCATCATGACCGTAAAAGACCCGTCCGAAGTCCGCGGACTCAATCGCAAGCAGCGCACCAAGATGGCGGTCGTGAAGGAAGGCCTGCAGGTGCACGAGGTCATGGTGCAGGAAGGCATCTACACCTTCGAAAGCGTGGACGACGCGGTGGCCGAGCCCGTCGTCTACATGATCGATCACTTCGTGGTGGGCGGCTTCTACCGCGTGCACACCGAGCGCGGCAAGGACCAGAACCTGAACGCGCCCGGCATGCAGTTCGCGCCCCTCGCCTTCGCCGACCCCTGCTCCTCGCCCAATCCGGATGACCCGGGCTGCCCGCCGAACCGCTTCTACGCCTATGGCGTCATCGCGCGGCTCGCACTCCTCGCCGCCTCGATCGAACTCGAGCAGACGGCGGCGGCGGTGCCCGACAGCGCCACCGTAGCGCGCGCGGCCGCCCGCTAGGCCGTTTCCATGAAGTTGGCGTTCGTCGTCGACCCCCTCGACTCGTTCAAGATCTACAAGGACACCACCTTCGCCATCATGCGCGAGGCGGCCGCGCGCGGCCACCGGCTCTTTGCCATGGAGCAGGAGGACCTGGCATTGCGTCGCGGCACGGTCTATGGGAACGCCTCGCGTATCCATCTCACCGGCAGGAAGCCGGGTTGGTATCGCCGCGAGAAGGCGGCAGCCAAGCCGCTGAAGGATTTTGACGCCGTGCTGATGCGCAAGGACCCGCCGTTCGACATGGAGTACGTCTACAGCACCTACCTCCTCGAGATGGGGGAAGCGCAAGGCGCCCGGGTCATCAACCGGCCGGGCGCAATTCGCGATTGGAACGAAAAGCTCGGCGCGGTGCGTTTCCCGCAATTCGCGCCGCCCACCGTGGTGACCCGGCGCGAGGCTCTCATCCGCGAGTTCCTCGCCGAGCACCGCGACGTGATCCTGAAGCCGCTCGACGGCATGGGCGGCGCCTCCGTGTTCCGCGTGCGCCGCGACGATCCCAACGTCAACGTCATCATCGAGACCGTGACGCACTACGGGCGGCGTACGATCATGGCCCAGCGCTACCTCCCGGAGATCCGGGACGGCGACAAGCGCGTGCTGGTGATCGGCGGCAGGCCCGTACCGCATTGCCTCGCGCGCATCCCCAAGCCGGGCGAGACCCGCGGCAACCTTGCCGCCGGCGGCACGGGCGTCGCCCGGGCGCTCACGAAGCGCGACCGCGAGATCGTGGCGAAGCTCGGGCCCGTCCTTCACAAGGAAGGCCTGCTCCTGGTCGGGCTGGACGTGATCGGCGACTATCTCACCGAGGTCAACGTCACCAGTCCCACCTGCTTCCAGGAAATCACCGAGCAGACCGGCTTCAACGTTTCAGGCATGTTCCTGGACGCCCTGCAGCAGGCGCTGCGCTGACCCGCGCGACCGGCCGCGCACACGTCGTGGTGCGGCGCGGGAGAGTAGAATACTGCGGTTCTGTTACCGGGCCCTAACCCCTTATATGATTGGGATTCTGATCATCTCGCACGGAACGCTCGGCGAAAGCCTGATCCACTGCGCGAGCCACGTGCTGAACAAGCGTCCGCCGCGGCTGCGGCAGGTCGGCATCACCGCGCAGGACGATCCGCTGCAACTGCTGCCGCAGGCGCGGAAGCTCGTCAAGGAGCTCGATGAGGGCGACGGCGTGCTGATCCTCTCGGACATGTTTGGCGGCTCGCCCGCCAACATCGCCGCCAAGCTGCTCATCCCCGGCAAGGTCGAAGGGGTCGCGGGGGTGAACCTGCCGATGCTGATCCGGGTCCTCAACTACCGCGACAAGCCACTCGCCACCGCCGTCACCAAGGCGGTCAGCGGCGGATGTGACGGGGTGGTGCGCATTCCCGCGCCGGCGCTGGTCGTTAATAATGCTGCAACAAGAAGTTGAGATCATCAACAAGCTCGGTTTACACGCTCGGGCATCGGCCAAGCTGACGCAGGTTGCGGGCCGCTTCAAGTCGAACGTCTGGGTGAGCCGCAGCGGCCGTCGCGTCAACGCGAAGAGCATCATGGGGGTCATGATGCTGGCGGCGGCCAAGGGCTCGACGCTGGTCGTCGAGACCGACGGGCCGGACGAGCAGGAAGCGCTGGACGCCGTCAGCCAGCTGATCGCGAGCCGTTTCGAGGAAAACGACTGACGTCAGGATTGAGGATCGAGGATTGAGCCACGCGCCTTCGGCGGGCAGAATGAGCTTACCCACTCCTCAATCCTAATTGCTCAATCCTGGTTAATGAGCTTCACGATACACGGCATCGGGGTCTCGGGCGGGGTCGCCATCGGGCATGCGCACCTGCTGACGCACACCGGTCTGGAGGTGCCGCGCTACGACGTACCCCCGCACCAGGCTGCCGAGGAATCCGCGCGCTTCGACGCGGCGATCCGGCAGGTGCGCGCGGAGCTGGAGGAACTGCACGCGAGCGTCTCCGCGACCGCTCCGGCGGAAATCGGCGCCTTCATCAATGTGCACCAGATGATCCTCAGCGATTCCACGCTGTCGGTGGCGCCGCGCCGGATCATCGAGACCGAGAACTGCAACGCCGAGTGGGCGTTGAAGCTCCAGACCGACACGCTCCTCGCCCGCTTCGACGAGATCGAGGACGAGTACCTGCGCGAGCGCAAGACCGACGTGGTCCAGGTCGCCGAGCGCGTGATGAAGGCGCTCTCCGGGAATCCCGGCTACGTGCCCCCGCCGCTCAGGGCGGACTCCGAGCACAACCTGATCCTGGTCGCGCACGATCTCTCCCCGGCCGACGTCGTGCAGTTCAAGCAGCACCGCTTCGCGAGCTTCATCACCGATCTCGGCGGCACGACCTCGCACACCGCGGTGGTGGCGCGCAGCCTCGCGATCCCCTCGATCGTGGCGCTGCACCGCGCCTGGCAGATGATCCGGGAGAACGAGCTCGTCATCGTCGACGGCACCCAGGGTGTCGTGATCGTGGACCCCGACGAGCGGGTGCTCGCCGAGTACCAGCGGCTGCAGCAGGAGTTCGACCTCGAGCGGCAGAAGCTGCGGCGCCTCAAGGACCGCCGCGCGGTCACGGCCGACGGCGTGGCGGTCGAATTGCAAGCCAACATCGAGCTGCCGGCGGACGTCGTGCAGGCGCGGGCCAACGGGGCGACCGGCATCGGCCTCTTCCGCAGCGAATTCCTGTTCCTCAACCGCCCCGACCTGCCGGACGAGGACGAGCAGTTCGAGGCCTACCGCAAGGTCGCGCAGGAGATGGACGGCATGCCGGTCACGATCCGGACCTACGACCTCGGCGCCGACAAGGACACCGACCTGCAGCGCGTCGTCACCAATCCCGCGCTCGGGCTGCGCGCGATCCGGCTGTGTCTCACCGAGCCGCAGCGCTTCATCACGCAGCTACGCGCACTTCTACGCGCCTCGCACTACGGCACCGTCAACATCCTGATCCCAATGCTCGCGACCTCCACGGAAATCGACCAGACGCTCGAGCTGATCCGGCGCGCGCGGCAGAGTCTCGAGGACGAGGGCACGCCCTACGACCGCAACGTCAAGGTGGGCGGAATGATCGAGGTGCCCGCGGCGGCGCTCTCCCTCGGCATGTTCATCCGCAAGCTCGATTTCCTCTCGATCGGGACGAACGACCTGATCCAGTACACGCTCGCAATCGACCGTACCGACGACACGGTGGCGCACCTCTACGATCCCCTGCACCCCGCGGTGCTCAATCTCCTCGCCAACATCATCCGGACCGCGGACCGGGCCAAGGTGCCAGTCGCGCTGTGTGGCGAGATGGCGGGAGACGTCTCGCTGACACGGCTGCTCCTCGCCTTCGGGCTGCGCCAGTACTCGATGCACATCGCGCACCTGCTCGATGTGAAGCAGGTCATCCTCAAGTCGAACTTCTCGCGGCTGAAGCCGCTCGCACAGAAGATGCTGCGCGCCAGCGACCCTGAAAAGCTGCGGGCCCTGCTCGAAAAGCTGAATTCCTGAGATTTGACTTTGCAGCCGGGGGCGGGTAAGGTTTCAGCCGCTTTCAGCCGCGCCGATTTGATATTCAGCTTGCGGGCGCGTTAAAAATCCGGCTAAAGAGAAAACCTCCCAGTTTTTTCCGACCCGGCCCGCGCAAGCTCGCCGGGTTTTTGATTTTATGGATTCTGGGATCGCGCCGAATTCCGTCGGCATCGTTTCACCGCAGACCGCGAAGTTCAGCGAGCCGGTAGGGCTCAAGAGCGGGGCGGTGATGGACGAGTACGAGCTCGTCTACGAGACCTACGGCACGTTGAACGCCGACCGCTCCAACGCGGTGCTGGTGTGCCATGCGTTGAACGCCGCCCATCACGTCGCCGGCCACTACGCGGACGATCCGCAAAACGTCGGCTGGTGGGACAACATGATCGGTCCCGGCAAGCCGGTGGACACGAGCCGCTTCTTCGTCGTGGGCGTGAACAACCTCGGCGGCTGTCACGGCTCGACGGGCCCCAAGAGCGTCAATCCCAGGACCGGAAAGCCGTGGGGCGCCGATTTCCCGGTGGTGACGGTGGAAGACTGGGTCGCGACCCAGGCGCGGCTCGCCGACCATCTCGGCATCGAGCGCTTCGCCGCCGTGATCGGGGGCAGCCTCGGTGCGATGCAGGCATTGCAGTGGACGATCAGCTATCCCGAGCGCGTGCGCCACTCGATCGTGATCGCGTGCGCGCCCAACCTCTCGGCGCAGAACATCGCGTTCAACGAGGTCGCGCGCCAGGCAATCATCACCGACCCGGATTTCCACGGCGGGCATTACTACGAGCACAACACGCAGCCGACGCGGGGCCTGCGCGTCGCGCGGATGATCGGGCACATCACCTACCTTTCGGACGATGAGATGGCGGCCAAGTTCGGGCGCCAGCTGAAGAACGGAAAACTCGCGTATACGTTCGACACCGAGTTCGAGATCGAGTCCTATCTGCGCCACCAGGGCCGCAAGTTCTCGGAGTATTTCGACGCCAACACGTATCTGCGCATCACCAAGGTGCTCGATTACTTCGACCCCGCGCTCGAGCACGGCGGCAACCTGACGAAGGCGCTCGCGCCGGCGCGCGCAAATTTTCTCGTCGTCTCCTTCACCACCGACTGGCGCTTCTCCCCCGAGCGCTCGCGCGAGATCGTGAAGGCGCTGCTCGACAACCGGCGCGAGGTGACCTACGCGGAGATCGACGCGCCGCACGGGCACGACGCGTTCCTGCTCGAGGACCCGCGCTACCACCGCCTGGTCGCCGCCTATTTCGACCGTATCGGGAAAGAAGCGGCCGTATGAACAACGGCAACGGGACCGTCACGCAGCGCCCGGATTTCGCGGCGATCGCCGGGTGGGTCAGCATGAGCTCCAGCGTGCTCGACCTGGGCTGCGGCGACGGCGGGCTGCTGCGCTACCTGCGCGAGAGCCGCCGCGTCACCGGCTACGGGGTGGAGATCGACGACGAGGGCGTGGCGGCGTGCGTGAAGAACGGCGTCAACGTGATCCAGACCGACCTCGACCGCGGGCTTTCCGACTTCGAGAGCCGCTCATTCGATTTCGTGATCCTGTCGCTGACGCTGCAGACGGTGAAGAACACCGAGCGCGTGATC
>Ga0208454_1001220_pt1 | contig 10930 bp, 11 predicted proteins | sample EasRivMeERMZT100_FD_187530 | JGI IMG/M metagenome (GOLD analysis project Ga0208454, IMG submission 187530) | Soil microbial communities from meander-bound floodplain in the East River, Colorado, USA - East River MetaG ERMZT100 (SPAdes) (version 2) | ecosystem: Environmental > Terrestrial > Soil...
CGTCACCGCATAGCGCCGATACTCGCGCCACAAAATGATCAGGCCCGCCGCGATCACGAGCGGCGCACCCACCCACATCGACCAATGCGGCACTTCCGCGAAGACGTAGTAGCCGAACGCCACGGCTAGTAGCAGGTTGGTGTAGTCGAGCGGCGCGATCGTCGAAACCTCGGCATAGCGGTAGGAGAACGTCATCAGCAGCTGGCCGAACACGCCGAAGAACCCCGCGAGAACGATGACGAGCCACTGCTGAGGCGTCGGCATCACCCAACCGGCTATCGCGGTCACGCCCCCGACGATCATGACGACGGCCGAGAAGTAGAACGTGATCGTGATGGCATGCTCGCCGCCGCTACCGCTCATGCTGCGCAGGAACAACATCGCGAGCGCGGAGAACATGGCCGCGCCGAACGACAGAGCGATGCCCAGGGTATTGCCACCGAACGAAACGTGCGGACCGATCGTGATCAACACACCGAGAAGACCCACGATCAGCGCCGTCCAGCGGTAACCGTGAATTCGCTCGCCGAGAAACAGCATCGCGAGCACCGTGAGGAACATCGGCGCCGTGAAGCTGATGGCCGTTAAATCGGCCAACGGAATGAGCGTGAGCGCAGTGAACCAGCAGAACATGCTCGCGGTTCCGGACAGCGAACGAAGCGCATGCGAGACCAGATTCTGCGTCTTCAAGATGTGCAGGCCCTCCACGCGCCAGGCGATGATCGCCAGCACGACGAGCGAGATCACCCCACGAACGAACATGGTTTCGCCCGCCGGAATGGCCGCGCCGAGATACTTAATGCACGCCGCCATGCTCGACAGCAGCACGACGGAGGACAACTTGAGGAAGGCGCCGAGGACGGGGCGATGGTGGTGGGCGTACGACAAAGCCACGGGCATCGGTGGTAACGGGGCGCCAACGATAGCAGAGATCGGTCAGGCGGAATGGCGCGCAAACTGGTTTCGTCGGAACGCCGCGGTTATTCTTCTCGGCGACCTGGACGGCCCCGGCATCCGCTGCTTCGTTCGCCTCGGAGACTCCATGCGTATCACCCTCACTATGTCGCTCCTCGTTACCTGTTCGTGGGCGACTCCCACCATCGCGCAGGCGCCGAACGGCGAAGCGTTATTCGCCACACACTGCGCCGCGTGTCACGTCAACCCGACCGCAGACGACATTCCGAATCGCCAGGCGATGCGCACGCTCGCGCCGAACGCGATCGTCGAGTCGCTGACCGACGGTACGATGCGCATTCAAGGCCAACCGCTCACGCCGACCGAGCGCATCGCGATCGCCGAGCTCATCACGGGCCAGGCGGTGGTCGCTGCCGCGACGAGCCCCGACCGCGGAGCTTGCACGGCGGCCAGGCCTTTCGGCGGTAGCGACTCTGGCCCGACCTGGAACGGCTGGGGCCCGAACGTGCGCAACACACGGTTTCAGCCTGATGCCGGAGGCATCACCGCTGACAATGTCGGCAACCTGAAGCTCAAATGGGCATTTGGTATCGCCAACGTCACGCAGTCGCGATCGCAACCGGCCATCGTCGGCGGACGGCTATTCATGGGCAGCCAATCGGGCGTGATCTATGCGCTCGATCCGCAAACGGGCTGCACCCACTGGACCTTCAAGGCCCAGTCCGGCGTGCGCACGGCAATTTCGGTCGGCCCCATAGGACCGGTCGGCGCGCCGACGGGCCATGCGATCTACTTCGCCGACGCGCAGGCACGCGCGTACGCGGTCGACGCCGCCACCGGCCAAGAGCTCTGGTCGCGCAAAGTAGACGATCATCGCGCAGCTCGGGCCACGGGTGCGCCGACGCTGCACGCCGGCCGGCTGTACGTCGTGACGTCCGGAGTTTCGGAGGAGACGGCGGCGTCGATGCCCGACTACGAGTGCTGCACCTTTCGCGGCAGCTTGACGGCGCTCGATGCGACCACGGGCGAGGTGGTTTGGAAAACTTACACGGTCGATGAGCCAAAAAGGCGTGGCACGAGCGCGAGCGGCAAGCCGCTCTGGGGCCCGGCCGGTTCACCGATTTGGAGCGCGCCGACCGTCGACGCGAAGCGCGGTCTCATCTATGCCGCAACGGGCAACGCCTACGCCGATCCGGCACCGCGCACGAGCGATGCGATCATCGCGTTCGCTATCGATACGGGCAAGATTCGCTGGATCAATCAGATCTTGCCCGACGTGTGGATCTTGGGCTGCGACGCGCAATCGAGCGGCAACGCCGACGCCGGCGACAATCCCAACTGTCCCGAGGACGTGGGCCCGGATCACGACTTCTCGGCGTCACCGGCGCTCATCACCCTCGCCGACGGGCGCGACGCGCTCGTCGTCACACAGAAATCCGGCGTCGCCTATTTGCTCGATCCGGCGCGGCGCGGCCGCAAGATCTGGGAGTATCGCTGGGGCCGCGGCAGTCCCGTCGGCGGCGTTTGGGGAGCCACGACCGACGGCACGCGCGCCTACTTCGGCGTCGCCGATCAGCTCACACCGGCACCAGGCGGTTTGCATGCAGTCGATCTCGAGACGGGTCAGCGTGCGTGGTACACGCCGCCGCAAACGCCGGTGTGCACCAGCGGCCAAGGCTGCAGCGCGGCACAATCGGCCGCTCTCACTTCGATCCCGAACGTGGTGTTCTCGGGGGGCGCCGACGGCGCCGTACGCGCCTACGCGAGCGACACGGGCCGAGTTCTCTGGACCTTCGACACCAATCGTGACTTCGACACCGTCAACGGCGTGCAGGCCGACGGCGGCGCGATCGACGGCCCGGGTCCCGTGGTCGCGGGCGGCATGCTCTACGTGACAGCCGGCAATGCCGGCTTCGTCGGTACACCGGGCAACGTGCTGCTGGCTTTCAGCCTCGAGTGACGCGGCGACGCTCGCGGCGCGTCCCGGCCTCGCGGTGCGAGGCCGGGAGCTCCCACGACTCAGCTCACCGTGATGCGTTTCACCACGGCTTCTGCGGCCTTCGCTAAATTGATCGTCAACACCCCGTCGGCCATGACGGCGGAGATCGACGCGCTGTCGATCTTCGTCGACACCGTGAAGGTCCGAACGAAATTGCCGACGTTGTACTCCGTGTAGATCGGCTTCAGCGATTCGTACCGGTCGGGGGCGATGCTGCCTGTGACCGTGAGCACGCCTTTGTCGAGGCGGATGTCGACCGAGCTCTTGTCGACACCGGGCATCTCCATCGAGACGACCACGGTGTTCGGCGTCTCATGGATGTCGGTATAGGGACTGAAGAACTTCCCCGCTTCGGTTCGCTCCTCCGCTTGCGGGAGCTCCTTTTTTTCTTGTGGTGCAACTTCTTGCGCAGCCATGGTGACCTCCATTCGGCTCAGTGCTAATTGATGGCAACGGTGCGCGGGCGCTCGCTCTCGGCGCGCGGCAAGCGCAACGTCAAAACGCCGTCGCGATAGTCGGCCGACACCTTGGCGGCATCGAGCTGCGCCGGCAACGTCAGCGTTCGATCGAACTGGCCGGCCGAGCGCTCACGCCGATGGACGCTCGCGTTATCCGCGGATGCCACGGTTTTCTTGCCCTGGATTCGCAGCGTGTCGCCGCGCACTTGGATGTCCAAGTCTTCCTTTTTCACGCCCGGCAACTCGGCGACGAGCACGAAATCCTCGCCGTCGTTGAATACGTTGACCAGCGGGAAAGCCCCTGAGCCGGCGGTCCGGCTGCCGAACCAATCGTTGCCCATGACGTTATCCATCGCCCGCTGCACGGCGAGCAATGCCGCGAACGGATCTCTCATACGAATGACCATGTTTTGGCCTCCTTCAAAAGCGGTGAAAAACCGTATGCGCGGTTTAGTGGGGCTGCCCCCGGGGAGTTTCAAGCGGACCAACGGGCGGTTCTCCGCCCTCGCGCTTTGACGCCGCTGCAACGAGTTGCCTAATCTAGCCGCAAAGGAGGCCTCCCTGACGCGCTACGTAGCCCTGCTGCGCGCCGTGAACGTCGCCGGCCACGCACGCCTACGCATGGCGGCGCTGACCCCGCTGTTCGCGGCCGCCGGTGCGCGCGAAGCACGCGCCTTCGGTCATGCAGGGAATGTGCTGTTCAGTGCGCCGCGCCACGCCGTCCGGTCTCTGATCGCCAACGCGCAAACGGCGATCGCCGATGTTTGCGGCGAGCGGCCTTCGATCATGCTGCGAACAGCCGCAGAGCTCACGACGCTCGTGGCCGCCGAGCCGTTTGCACACTGTGAAGCCGGCGCCGACGACAAGCTTTACGTCGCGTTTCTAGCCCGTAAGCCGAGGCGACGGCCGCGCCTGCCCGCCACCGAGCCAGCCGAAGGCCTCACGGCCTTTGCGCTGCGTGGACGCGAAGCGCTGCTCGTGAGCCGCCGTAAACCAAGCGGCTTCTATGGGTTCCCGAATGCCTTCGTCGAGGCGCTGTTCGGCGTCAGCGCGACGACGCGCAACTGGTCCACCGTAACGAAACTCACGAAGCTGCTGGAAGGAATCACATGAAGGATTTCATCGTGCACTGGGTCGTATCGGCACTGCTGCTCGTGCTCGTCGACTATTTCGTCGGCGGCATAGCGATCGCCAACTTCGGCTACGCGTTGCTCGCGGCACTCGTGCTCGGCGCGCTCAACTGCCTCGTGCGGCCGCTCCTGATCATCATCACACTGCCGATCACGATCCTGACGCTCGGACTGTTCCTGTTCGTCGTCAACGCTCTCGTCTTCGGCCTTGCCGCAGCGCTCGTTCCGGGGTTCGAAATCGCCGGGTTCGGCGCGGCTTTGTTCGGCGCGCTGTTGCTCACCCTCTTCAATCTGGTGGCGAGCTCGGCCTTGCATCCAGAGCGGCGCTAACGGCGACCGCGGCTCGACGCTAGTTGAGGTCCGGGGTTCGCAACAGCTCGCTGTGCCAGGCCTTGTTGCGCACGTGCGTGCGCGATTGGATGCGCCAACCCTGGGGTGTCCGCACGTAAAGGTCCTCATAGCCACCGTGGCGCGCAACGCTGCCGGGCCCAGTCATGCCGAGTTGCACGAGATAGACGCGGCCCTTGGCGCCCTCCGCCGTCGGCGTGATCTCGTGGTTGAGCATCAGGTGGCTCCAATCGGTCCACACGAGCTTGGTTTTGCAGCCGCGCTCGCCGCCGCCGACAAGCGTGGCCAACGCATCGCGACCGCGCGCGAGCGCGCGACCGCCGGCCGCAAAACCGGCATCGGAGTTGTTGTCGATGAATACCCCGTCGGCCGTGAACACGTTGGCGTAGTCGTAGCCGTTGTTGGCGCAGGTATCGATACCGTAGGCGTAGCGGTTGATGAGCTGCGTGATCTCTTGATAGTCGACCGCCGTGAGCGTCCCGGCCTGGGCTTGCGCGCTCGCGCCCTGCTCTCCGCGGCCGATCAGGAACGCAGCCACGATGGCCGCCGCAACGGCAAGACACGACCGAGCTCTAGATGCCTTTGTCATACGATCCCCCGAGGTTGAAGATACTGCTCGCGTGACGGTTACCGCTCGATGAGCTCGAGAGCGGCAACCGCACCGTCGTTGGTCCAGGCGGTAAAGCGCCGCCACACCGACGGCTCGCCGCCGCAGGCATTGTCGATGTTGATCTCGAGCGCCGCGTCACGCTCCGCCGACACCGGGCGCGGCTCGGAGCGCGTGATGATACCGGTCGTCGTGCGATAGACGTGATAGACGTTGGCTACGTCGATATCCTCGTAGGTGGAGCTGCCATAGGTGGCGTCGAGCAGAAAGTTCCATGAGCCGAGGGCCCCGGCGATGCCGACGATGTCGAGCGCGGTGTCACCACGAAGATCGTGAGCCACCTTCGGCTCGGAGTTCTGCTCCGCCACGGAACGGTAGCGGCCTTCGAGCCGATCGAGCTGGTACTGCGAATCGAGCTGCAGGAGCGTCGCCCAGTACTTCCATTTCAGGAACTCTGCATCGACTCGCCATTGATCGCCGAACACCGGTAGGACGCGCTCCTCGCACCGATCGCCCGTGCGCAGGTGAGCGAGATACTGTCGATCGCCCGCGGCCTCGAAGCGCAGCTCCGCGATCAGCGCTTCGCCTGTGAGCCGGTGGTAGGTATAGACGTTGGCAGCCAATAGCACGACGACGAGCGCCCCGAAGATCACGACCAGCAGCAGCGAGAACGTAAATGCCTTGCGCATGACTGTGCGAGAATACCATGGTTACGGCGCGCCCTTCGGACCCCAGCCATGCAGGATCCCGTCAAGACAATAGTCGACCGCTTCAACCTCATCCCACACCCCGAAGGTGGTTTCTTTCGCGAGGTGTATCGCTCCGCCGTCGCCATCGATCATCCCGGCATCGATACCGGCACGACCCGGCGCCGCAGCGGCAGCACGCACATCTACTTCCTGCTGTCGGGAAACGACTTCTCGGCGTTCCACCGCGTGCGGTGGAGCGACGAGATCTGGCATCTATACGCCGGCGGCCCGCTCGAGCTGCACACGTTCGACGCGGTGCACCGCTACGAGAAGCACATCCTCACCAACGATCTCGCCCGGGGCGAGCCCGCGCACGTCGTACCGGCCGATCATTGGCAAGCGGCGCGTCTCGCTGCGGGCGGCAGCTGGGCGTTCTGCGGGTGCACCGTTGCGCCCGGCTTCGATTTCGCTGATTTCGAGATGCCGCCCGCGAGCGAGCTCATCGCTACGCATCCCGCGCACGAGCGCATCATTCGCGAGCTCACGAAACGCTAGCGATGCTCACGATCTACGGCCGCACCAACTCGGTCAACGTGCAAAAGGTGCTCTGGTGCCTTGCCGAGCTCGCAGTGCCGTACGAGCGCATCGACGCGGGGCTGCAGTACGGCAAGAACAACGAGCCGTGGTATCTCGAGCTAAACCCGAACGGCCGCGTGCCGTTACTCAGAGACGGTGACTTCACGCTCTGGGAATCGAACACGATCGTGCGCTACCTGGCAGCCAAGCACAGCTTCCGCGACCTGTGCCCCGCATCACTCGAGACGCGAGCGCTCGCGGAGCGATGGATGGACTGGCAGCTGTCGACGCTGATTCGCCCCGTGTCGATCGTGTTTCAAACCCTGTTCCGCACCCCGGCCGCGGCACGTGACATGGCCGCCGTGGCGCACAACACCACGGAAGCCAACGCGGCCGTCGCTTTGCTCGATGGACACTTGAGGACCCAACCGTACGTCGCCGGCGCGGCGTTCTCTATGGGCGACATCCCCGTCGGAGCCGTTGCGTATCGCTGGCTCGCGATACCGGAGCTTACGCGCCCAGCGTTCCCGGCCGTCGAGGCGTGGCAAGCCCGGCTCGCAGAGCGGCCGGCTTTTCGCGCCCACGTGATGTTGCCGCTGTCCTGAACCCTTTGACGCGGCGGAGCCGCTGCGGTACTTTCCGGACGTAAGTTGTCATAAACACAGCAAAAACGCTCGCCCCCCCCGAACGTCGATCGAGGGCCCCCGCGGCCAACCACCGGACGTGACCTACTTCCGGGACGCCGGGCTCGACGGATGGACATAATCCGGGGCTAGCGTGTCGCGGTCGTACGCCGCCACCCGGCCCAACCGCTTAAGATTTGGAAGATTTAAGGAATGACCCACGTGCAGCGCGCGTTCGTCCTCGTCGTACTAGTCATCGCTTTCATGAGCGGAGCGCAAGCTCAGGATGAGTTGTTTCCGCGTCCCGCGGCCCTCGAGCCAGCAGTCGCTTTCTGGACGCGCGTGTACACCGAAGTCGACACGAGCTCCGGCTTCATTCACGACTCGCTCCGGCTCGAGATCGTCTATCAGACCGTCCGATTCCCCGACGACTCAAGCAGCCGCGATCGCCGCCGGCAAGCGGGGCGTGCTCTCGAGCTCCACCGCAACATCCTCACGAAGCTCGCCAGCGGCGAGCGCGAAGGCTTGAATGCCGAGGAGCAGCGCGTCCTCGCCTTGTTCCCGGAGGGAACGAGCAACGCCGAGTTGGGTGCCGCAGCCGATCGACTGCGCTTTCAACTCGGCCAGTCGGACCGCTTCCGCGCAGGGCTCATTCGCTCCGGAACTTGGAAACCGTATATCTACGAGGTGCTCGCTGAGCACGGGCTGCCGCCCGAGCTCGCGGCGCTACCGCACGTGGAGTCGTCGTTCGACCCGACGGCTTACTCCAAGGTGGGGGCAGCCGGCATGTGGCAGTTCACGCGCTCGACCGGCGTGCGCTACATGCGCGTCGATCACATCATCGACGAGCGCCGCGATCCGTTCTTCGCCACCAATGCGGCCGCGCGCTTGCTAGCCGACAACCACAGCGTCGTCGGCACTTGGCCGCTGGCGCTGACGGCCTACAACCACGGCCTCGCCGGCATGCGCCGCGCGGTGGACCAACAAAATACCACGGACATCGCCACGATCGTGGCGAAGTACCAAAGCCGCTCGTTCGGTTTCGCCTCGCGCAATTTCTACACGGCGTTTCTCGCGGCTCTCGAGATCGACGCACATCCCGAACGCTATTTCCCCAACCTGAAGATCGAGCCCCCCTCCGCCACAGACGTCATCGTCGTGCCCGCATTCATGAAGTCCGAGACACTCGCCGACGCGCTCAATATTCGCCACGGCGCGCTACGCGATCTCAACCCAGCGCTCATGGAGACCGTTTGGGCTGGCGACAAGTACGTGCCCGAAGGCTTCGAGCTGCGCGTTCCACGCGAAACGGCGGCCGTTGCCGAAGACCTCCTCGCGGCCGTCGATGCCAAAGAGCTCTATGCGGCTCAGCAACCCGACCGCGAGCATCGTGTGCGCCGTGGCGACACGTTGTCGCAGATCGCTGCCGAGTATCGCGTGAGCCTCGCGGCGTTGATGCGTACGAACAACATGAGCGGACGCGACGTGATCCGCGTCGGACAACTCATCCGCTTACCCGGCGAGGCCGGCGCCACGCCGACCCCGATCGAGGTGCTCGCACGTGTCGAGCAGACCCCGCCGCCGAGCGCGGCGCCGAGCGCGGTGCCGACCGCGTCGCCCACCGCGGCGCCGGCGGAGACCGCTCCGGACAGTGGTGTGTACGTGGTGCGCAGCGGCGACAGCGTCGAGCGCATCGCCACGCGGCTTGGCATAGACCAACAGGAGTTGCTGGCCGCAAACGCAATAGAGAACAAGAACCTGATTTACGCCGGCCAGACGTTGACTATCCCCGGCGCCGGCGGAGCCGGGCCCTCGGCGATCGTCGCCGCAAACGCGGCCGAGAACGCAGCGCTGCAGGGCGAGCTCTCGATCGCGACCGAAGAGCTCGCCGCGGCCTTGGCACCGGCGCTGCTGGCGAACGGCCAACCGGCCGACGAGGACCTCGGCGACGAGCCGGCGGAAGTCAATGCATTGGCTGTCGAGCAGGCTGACCTGGCTGCCGACCCGAGTGACTACAGCGTATCGGCGGGCAATCAGATCACGGTGCAAGCGCTCGAGACCCTTGGTCACTATGCCGACTGGCTCGGGATTCCGACGCAACGGTTGCGCGAGCTCAACGAGCTGTCGTTTCGCGATGCTGTCGTCGTTGGTCAAAAGCTGACCCTGGACTTCGCCGACATGGACGCACAGACGTTCGAGCGGCGGCGCACCGCCTACCACCAGCAGCTGCAGACCGCCTTCTTCGCCAAATACCAAATCGCCGACATCGAGAGTCACGTCATCAAATCCGGCGAATCGCTATGGCTGCTGGCGGAGCGCACCTACAAGGTGCCGGTGTGGCTGCTGCGTCAGTACAACCCGGACTTGAACTTCGATCGCATCCGGCCGGGCACCGTGGTGACGTTCCCGCGCTTGCAGACCATCGCGCCAAGCGCAGCCGAATCGCCGACCGTCGCCGATAGCGAGCCCAGGGTGCTGTGAGCACAACGCCGAACGACGTCGACGTCGACCGCGCCCTCGCCGGCCGGATTGTCGGCGTTCCGGAAGCGCGACAACTCGACGTGCTGGCGAGTCTGCTCGAGCGCCGCGGCGCCACGGTGCTGCGCTGCCCGCTCGTCGGCATCGAGGACTCGCCGGACACCGACGCCGTCGTGGCCTGGATCGAGCGGCGCCTAACGACCCCCGCCGATCTCCTGGTTTTCTATACGGGCGAAGGGATCGAGCGGCTGCTGGGTTTCGCCCGTCGTGCCGGACTCGGACCGGCATTCGTCGCCGCTTTGGCCAAGACACCCAAGCTCACGCGTGGCCCGAAGCCGAAACGCGCCTTGCGGCGCCTCGATCTCACGGCGGAATTCGAAGCTGCGGACCCCACCACGGTCGGCCTCGTGGCAGCCGCAACCGTCATCCCGCTGCCGACAAGCCGCGTCGCGATTCAGCTCTACAGTGCAACGCAAGATCCGCAGCTGATCGAACATTTCCGCCAGCGCGGAGTCGAGCCCGATTGCATCGCGCCGTACGTCTATGCGTCGGCAGCGGACGACGAGCAGGTGGTAAAGCTCATTGTGGAGCTCGACGCCGGGCGCGTCGACGCGATCGCCTTTACGAGCAAAGCGCAGGTGCAGCGCCTGCTGACGCTCGCACGCGAACGGGGTTTGGAGCCCGCTTTGCGATCGGGACTTGCCAGAACGCAAGTGGCCGCCGTGGGTCCAATCGTCAGCGCGGAGCTGACGAAAGCCGGTGTGCGTGTGGACGCAATGCCCGAAGAAAGCTATTCGATGAAACCACTCGTGACGAGTGTCTGCGAGCTGCTCGGCGCCGCGCCCTAACGCCCGCCGCGACGCAATTGCATCGCCGTGGGTCGCCCGTCGCCGGTCGGCTGATACCACACCGAGAAGTCGCCGAGCGCCGTGCGGTAATCGCGCAGCGGATCGGCGCTCTGCAGCTCGAAGGCATCGAAGCCGGTGCGCAGCATGAAGAACAGTTGCTCGAGTAGCACCTCACCCACGGCGCGCAGCTCGCCGTTGAACTGGTAGCGCTCACGCAGCAGCCGTGCGTAGGAATACGCTCGGCCGTCGCGAAACTTCG
>Ga0208454_1001221_pt1 | contig 10927 bp, 11 predicted proteins | sample EasRivMeERMZT100_FD_187530 | JGI IMG/M metagenome (GOLD analysis project Ga0208454, IMG submission 187530) | Soil microbial communities from meander-bound floodplain in the East River, Colorado, USA - East River MetaG ERMZT100 (SPAdes) (version 2) | ecosystem: Environmental > Terrestrial > Soil...
CTCGACGCACGCCGAGCAGGTGTTGCACGGCTGCGGCGTAATGCCGGTCTCGCAGTTCAGGCACTTCGCGAGGATGCGCGCCAGGGTGGTCTTGCCGACGCCGCGCGTGCCGGTGAAGAGATACGCGTGGTGCAAGCGCTTGTTCTCGAGCGCATGGCGCAGGGCGCGAACCACGTGTTCCTGGCCCACGAGGCTGGCGAAATCGCGCGGCCGCCACTTGCGGGCTAGGACTTGATAGCTCATCGCTCGAATTGAATTCGGTGGCGAGCCTGACCCCCGGCACTCGCAGCGACCGGCTGTGGCTGCTTCCTTCCGGACCTGACCAGGTTCACCAGACTGCAATGCGGGGAGGCCCGCCGTCTGCAATTGTATTCGAAACGGCCGGCGCAGTAAGCCCGCCGTCAGCTTGAAGTCAGGCCGTCGTGGGTTGGCGGCGCTACTCTTGCATCGTATCCTCCTCCATCGCGTCCTCGTAAGCGCGATGGTTCCAACGCCCGCGGGCGCTAGCCCGGCGGGCGTTTTTCTGTGCCGTCCTGCTCGTGCTTCAGCACGCGCCCGATGACGTCCGCCAGGATGTTCTTGGTATAGGGCTTGGTGATGTAGCCGTCCGCGCCGAGGGCGAGACCGCGCCCGATGTCCGCGGGGTCGTTGCGCGCGGTCAGCAGCACGATCGGCAGCGAGCCGAGCGCCTGATGCCGGCGCATCTTGCTCAGGACCTCGAAGCCGTCGCCGTCGGGCAGCATGACGTCGAGGAGCAGCAGGTCCGGCGCGCCCTGGTCCACCAGGTCCTGCAGGAAGCCGTTGACCGAGCTCGCCACGCGTACTTTGTACCCGGCCATCGAAACACGCAGGTCGGCGAGCGCGAGCTGGTCGGGGTCGTCCTCGACGATCAGGACCACGGTGTCGTCCGGCGCCTTGATCGGCAGCGGCCGGCGCCTCAGCCGGTCGAGCGCGAGATAGGCGCCGGTGCGCGCCAGCGAACCGACCGCGATTTTCGCGGCCTCGCGCAGCTGCGCTTGGTCGAGCGCGAGCGTCTTATCCCTGTCGCGAGGCGTGAGCCAGCCCGGATGGGTCGCTCCTTCCGGCAGCTCTTCGATGAGCCCGATCTCTTCCATCTCGGAAAGCCATTCGTCGAGCATTTCCGGCGGATAGAGCTTCGACAGATTTTCCGTGACGCCGCCCTGCCCCTGGATGTCCATCATCCACAGGATGCGCCGGTAGTCGGCCGGCACGGCTGCGTCCTGCTTCTCCCAGGCTTCGCGCCCGGCGGCGGTCAATCGGTAGATACGCACGGCCTTTGCCCCGGGAGCCTGTTCTGTTTGTGGCGGAGAGAGTGGGATTCGAACCCACGGTACGCTATTAACGTACACACGCTTTCCAAGCGTGCGCCTTAAGCCGCTCGGCCATCTCTCCGTGAGCTCGATTCTAGCGCGGCGCGGTGGCGTACCATGGGAGGATGATTCCAGGCCGGGACGCCTAGCCATGGAACCTGCCGACAGCATCGCCCGGCTCGGCTTTGCGCGCTGGTACGAGCGCCGCCTGATCGAGGGGCACGCCTGGTTCGTCAGCGTATTCGTCTGCCTGATCGCCATCGCGGCCTGCATGGAGGAGTTGAGCTTTCGCGGCTCGGCCCTGCGGCTGCTCGCCTACGTGGCCGTCGTTGCGGCGGCAGCGGCAATCGGCATCTACGGCATGGCGCGGTATCAGAAGATCCTGAGCGAGGCCGAACGCCTCGGCGATCACGCCACCTGCGGAGCCTGCGGCGCCTACGCGCGCTTCCGGATGATTTCGGCCTCCCAGGTGCGCTGCCGCAAGTGCAACCACGAGTGGCGCCTGATCGAATAGCAGAAGCAAGCGATGCGCATACTGGTAGCCGAGGACGACCCCAATCTTGCCGAGGGCCTGATGCGCTCGCTGCGCCAGGCGGGCTACGCGGTCGATTGTGCGCGCAGCGGCAACGAGGCGGACGCCGCGCTCGAGGCGAACGAGTTCGACCTGCTGATCCTCGATATCGGGCTGCCGGAGAAGTCCGGGCTCCAGGTGCTGAAACGACTGCGTGCGCGCAGCTCCAAGGTGCCGGTGCTGATCCTCACCGCGCGCGACAGCCTGCACGACCGCGTAACTGGCCTCGATGCCGGCGCCGACGACTACCTGGCCAAGCCGTTCGAGCTCGCCGAGCTGGAAGCACGCGTGCGCGCGCTCGCGCGCCGCGGCATGACGGGCGGCCTTGCCCTCATCAGCCATGGCGCGCTCAGCTACGACCCGAGCGGCCGCGTCGCGAGGCTCGACGGCAAGCCGATCGAGCTCTCGGCGCGCGAGGTGGGCCTGCTGGAGATCTTCCTGCAGCGCGCCGGACGCCTCGTGTCCAAGGACCAGCTCGTCAATCACCTGTGCGAGTGGGGCGAGGAAGTCTCGGGAAATGCGATCGAGGTTTACGTCCACCGGCTGCGCAAGAAGCTCGAGCCGGGCGGCGTGCGCATCGTCACCGTGCGCGGCCTGGGCTACAGCCTGGAGAAGCCCGAGGCCGGCTAGCCTAGCAACCTGGCACGGCGAAGCGCGGATATCCCAGGTCCGAGCAGGTCTTGATCTTGTACGCAGTGAGGACTATCCACAGTACCAGCACAAGCAGGAACCCAACCATGCCGATGTGCTGGTCGAGGACGATGCGCGGCGTGATGAGGCGCGTGACCTTGTTGACCGGCGAAGTCAGCGTCCTGAAAAACTTGTAGACGAGATTGTCCTCGCGCCTGGAGCCGGCGATCACCCACAGCACGCCCTGCCCCAGAAACGCCACCCCGGCGACTTCGGTCAGCGCCTTGAGGATTAGGATAATCTGCAGCGCGAGGTCCATGGATGGAACACTGGAAATTCTACTTGCGCGCCCGGCTGCTTGAAGCGCTCGGGCGGCGCGAGGCGGCGATCGTCGAGTATCGCGCCGCGCTGCACGCGAATCCGGGCTTTCAGCGGGCCGCCAACCGCCTCGCTTACGTGCTCGCCGCGCTCGAGCGCTACGCCGAGGCCGAGCCCTACTTCGAGGCCGTGCTGCGCGCGGAGCCGGGCAACGCCGCGGCGCATTTCAACCTCGGCTACACCTACGACAAGCGGGGTCTGCACGCGAAGGCGATCGCCGCGTTTCGCGAAGCGACGCGGCTCAATCCGAAGCTCGACCGCGCCTGGTACGGCATGGGCATGTGCCACGCCCATCTCGGCCACCATGAACAGGCGGTCGAAGCGCTCGAGGCGGCGGCGCGGCTGCAGCCGATGAATCCGCACGCCTGGTATGCGCTTGGCATGGCGCACCACGCGACCCGAAACCCCGAGCGGCTGAAACAGGTCATCCTGCATCTTGTGCGCTTCGATCCGAGGATGGCGCGCAGGCTGATCGTCGAAAGCGAATCGAGCGACCTCGCCTACCTGGTCAAGGACCTGGTGGCCTGAGGTTCAGCTGAACACGACCTGCCGGACCTTGAACTTGCCGCTCGCATCCTTCTGGAAGATCAGGATGGTTTCGTTGTCGACCAGGTTCTGGTTGTCCGGGTCGAAGGTCTTGCGCTTGTAGACCCACTTCGGGGTGGCGGGATTGCTGTTGTCGATCGAGCTGGGCTTGCCGACTTTGGCGACCACCTCCTCCTCCGTCTTGTCGGTCACATAGCCGGTAAACAGGCCGCGCGGCTGGCCGCCGTCGGAGCAGCCCGCGAGGGCGAGAAAAGCGCCGCAGATCGCGGCCATCAGCAGGTTTCTCATCTTGCGTCTCTCGAAAACTCCGTTTCAAAAAAACAAGGCCCGCGCGCGGCGGGCCTTGTCCCGGCCGGTTCGCCTTGGCGTTACCGGGCCTCGCTTACGACCGTGTCTCCCCTCAGGTGCGGGTAGCGCACGTGCTCGACCAGTTCCTGCACCTCCCGGTTCGGCGGCGACGTCAGGTAGCTGACGATGATGATGGTGAGCAGGCCGATCGGCAGTCCGAACATCCCCGCCGACACCGGGCTCAGGCCGAACCACAGGTCCATCTTCGGCACGCCCATGTTGGTGAAGAACGGGTAGGTGCGCATCATGTAGTAGATGCAGACACCCAGGCCCGCGGCCATGCCGATGATCGCGCCCCACTTGTTGGCACGCTTCCAGAACACGCCCAGCACGAGCGGCGGGAAGAACGCCGACGCCGCGAGCGAGAACGCGGCGCCGACCAGGAACAGGATGTCTCCCGGCTTGAGCGACGTCACGTACGCCGCGATGATCGCCACCACCACCAGCAGGACCTTGGAGATCGTCACGCGCTTCGTGGTCGAAGCGTGCGGGTCGATCATCTTGTAGTACAGGTCGTGCGAGAGCGCGTTGGCGATCGTCAGCAGCAGCCCGTCGGCGGTCGAGAGCGCCGCCGCCAGGCCGCCGGCCGCCACCAGACCGGACACGACGTACGGCAGGCCCGCAATTTCGGGGGTCGCCAGCACGATCAGGTCGCCGCCGATTACCACCTCCGCCCACTGCACGATGCCGTCTCGGTTGATGTCGGTAATGTTCAACAGCCCCGGATCCACCTTCGCCCACGCCGCCGCCCAGGCCGGCAGCGAAGCGAACGAGCTACCCACCAGGTTCGCGTACATGTCGTACTTGGCGAGCACCGCCAGGGTGGGCGCGGTGAAATACAGCAGGAAGATGAAGAACAGGGACCAGAACACCGATACCCGGGCCTGCTGCACACTGGGCGTGGTGTAGTAACGCATCAGGATGTGCGGCAGCGCCGCCGTGCCGAACATCATGCAGAACACGATGCCGATGAAGTTCCAGCGCGCGGTGTTGCGCGCCGCCTCGTCCTTGCCGACGAACGCCTCGGCGTGGGGACGCGGTCCGGCGGAGCGCGCCGCCATGCCGGCCTCGCGCTGGTAGATCGAGCGCGCGCTGGCCACGCTGGTCGGATAGGCGGCGACCGCGCGTTCGGCTTCCGCGATCTTGGCCGCCGGTGCGTTCTGCGCCTTCAGATCGGCGAGGCTCTTATCCACCCGCGCCTTGCCTTCGGCGTACGCCTTGTCCGGATCGGCGAGCCCTGCCCTGCCGGCCGCCGCGCGGTCGGCGAAGGTCTTGCGCACTTCCTGCTCCTTCGGATCGTTGGTGATCTTCTTCTCGAGCTCGGTGACCTTCTGCAGCGTGTAGCCGTAGGCGAACTGGGGCACCGGAACGCCCGTGTGCTTCATGCCGAGCCAGACCACCGGCGTCAGGTAGGCGATGATCAGGATGATGTACTGCGCCACCTGCGTCCAGGTCACCGCGCGCATGCCGCCGAGCATCGAGCAGACCAGGATGCCGGCCAGGCCGACGAATACCCCGACGCCGAACTCCAGGCCGGTGAACCGGCTGGTGATCAGGCCCACGCCGTAGATCTGCGCCACCACGTACACGAAGGAGCAGGTGATCGCGGAGATGATGCCGATGGTGCGCACGATGTTGCCGCCGTAGCGTTCGGCGAGGAAGTCGGGGATGGTGAACTGGCCGAACTTGCGCAGGTAGGGCGCGAGGAACAGCGCCACCAGGCAGTAGCCGCCGGTCCAGCCCATGACCCAGGCGAGTCCGTCGAAGCCGGCGAGGAACAGCGTGCCCGCCATGCCGATGAACGACGCCGCGCTCATCCAGTCGGCGCCGGTCGCCATGCCATTGAAGAACGCCGGCACGCGCCTTCCGGCGACGTAGTACTCGGCGACTTCGGAAGTGCGGCTCATGATGCCGATGCCGGCATAGAGGCCGATGGTGGCGAACAGGAACCAGTAGCCGATCCACGCCCGCGACATGCCCAACTGCTCGGCGATCGCGAGAAAGATGATGAACAGGATGAAACCGCCCGTGTACCAGGTGTAGTTCTTCTTGAGCTGGCGATTGAACGCTGCTTGCGAGAAGGCTGGGCTGCTCATTCGAGATCTCCCTCGTCCACGCCATATTCTTTGTCGAGCTTGCCCATCATCCAGGCATACACGCCGATGATGACCACGTAGATCGCGAGCGAGCCCTGCGCCGAGAACCAGAACGCGAGCGGCCAGCCGAAGAACGTGATTGCGCTCAGCTCGCGCGCGAACCAGATTTCGACGAACGTGAAGATGAACCAGATCAACAGCAGGACGCCGGTAATGGCGAGGTTCTTCCGCCAGTACTCGTGGTGCTTTTCACTGAGTTGCATGTCTCCCCTCCCAAGGGCCCAAACCTTCAAAATGGTGCGTCACTATACTTACGCAGGACTTACGCCGCTTTGCTGCAGCGCCACATGGGGACCCTTGCAGCATCCTTTCATTACGCCGCAAGCAGCTCGCCCACCTTGGCCACCAGCTCGGTGCTCGAGAACGGCTTCGTGACGTAGAGGTCCGCCCCGAGTGACACCCCCTTGCTCACCTCCGCCTCCCGACCCTTGGCCGAGAGCATGATGATCTTGATGTGCTTCCAGTCGGCGCGCTCGCGCATGCGGCGGCACACCTCGTAGCCGCTGATGCGCGGCATCATCACATCGAGCAGCACCAGGTCGGGCGCGAAGCTCTCGACCCGGCGCAGCGCCTCCTCTCCGTTCTGCGCCGCCATCACCTCGTAGCCGCCCCTTCGCAGAAGGAACTCAAGCGCCGCCACGATGTTGGCCTCGTCGTCGACGATCAACACCTTCTTGCTCATGCGGCCCGCGCCAGGGCGCCCGCGCGGCGCCCGAGCGGCAAGGTGAACGAAAAGCAGGCGCCTTCGCCCGGCAAGCTCTGCACCCAGAGCCGGCCGCCGTGGTGCTCGACGATGTGGCGGCTGATGTAGAGCCCCAGGCCGCTGCCCTGCGGCTTGTTGGTCAGCGTGTCGCCGGCCTGCACGAACTTGTCGAAGATCTTGTGCTGATCGGCGGCGGGAACGCCCGGGCCGTTGTCGCGCACGTCGACGCGCAGCTCGCGCTCGTCCTCCGTGAGCGTGATGTCGATGCGGCCGTCGGCCGGGTTGCAGAACTTGACTGCATTGGACAGCAGATTGAGCATCACCTGGATGATGCGGTCGACGTCGGCGTTGACCGCGGTCACCTTCTCCGGCAGGCGCGCCTCGACGCGCACGTTCTTCTCCTGGAACACCTGGCTCATGGCGATCACCGTGTCGCTGATCGTCTCGCGCAGGTCGACCGGCGCCTCGCTCCATTCGGCGCGCCCGGCTTCGATCTTCGCGAGGTCCAGAACCTGGTTGATGATGCGCGTCAGGCGCTCGGTTTCCTTGGTGATGATGCCGAGGAACTTGCGCCGCTGCGTGAGATCGACGTCCGGCTCCTGATTCAGGATCTCGCTGAAGGCGCGGATCGAGGTCAGCGGCGTGCGCAGCTCGTGCGTCACCGTGGAGAGGAAGTCGTCCTTGAGCCGGTCGAGCTCCTTCAGCCGCTCGTTCGCCGCGCGCAGCTCGGCGGTCGCAGCCTCGAGCTCGTGCGACTTCTGCTCCAGGCGGTGGCTGTACATCACGACCTGGGAAGCCTCGTCGAGGATCTTGCGCACCTCTTCCAGCGTCAGGGCCTCCTCCTTGACCGCAGAGGCCACCATGATGCGCGCCGAGGCGGCGCCGATCGCACCGGCGAGCTGGACCTCGACGTAGTGCACGAACTCCGCATCCGCGACCAGCGTGTCGCCGGGCCAGCGCAGGCCGCGCGCGCGCGCATAGTCCGCGAACGCGCCGTCCGCCGCGGCCACGCCCTGGAAGCGCGCGAGCAGGCTGTAGAGCTCGGGGACCGACGCCGTGCCGCGCCAGAAGCGCGCGCCGCCCGCCTCGCCGCCCTGCCGGAACACGTCGACGAACAGGCTCGCCTGGCGGTGCTCGTCGGCGCTCGGCGTACCGGCGAGCGACACCGCCACGTAGGCGCCGATGTTGGCGAGCATGCTCCAGATCATCGCGTGCGTGATCTGATCGAGCCCGGCCAGCCCGAACAGCTCCAGCGGCTTGAGCAGCTCGATGCCGAAGGGTCCGTGCTCCATCAGGCCGAGCGGCACCCAGCCTGAACGCGCCAGCGCGGGAAGCAGCAGGGTGTAGAACCACACCGCGAAGCCGGCGCACAGCCCCGCGAGCGCGCCGCGGCGCGTGCCGCCCTTCCAGAAGATGCCGCCCAGCACCGCGGGTGCGAACTGCGCCACCGCAGCGAACGAGATCAGGCCGATCGACACCAGCGCATAGGCCTCCCCGGCGAGGCGGAAGTAAAGGTAGCCGAGCAGCAGGATGCCCACGATCGCGCCGCGCCGGATGCCGAGCAGCACGCCCGTAAGGTCACTGCGCTCGTTGAGCCGCAGCCGGCGCAGGCGCAGCAGCACCGGCATCACCAGGTCGTTGCACACCATGGTGGAGAGCGCGATGGTCTCGACGATCACCATGCCGGTGGCGGCGGACAGCCCGCCGATGAAGACGAGCAACGCGAGCAGCTCCTGCTTCTCCGCCATCGGCAGCGTGAGCACGAACGTATCGGCGTCGACGTTACCCTCGGGGAAGTGCAGCAGACCGCCGAACGCGATCGGCAGCACGAAGATGTTGATCGCCAGCATGTACAGCGGGAACAGCCAGATCGCCTTGTTGATGTGTTTCTCGTCGGTGTTCTAAATCACCGTGACCTGGAACTGGCGCGGCAGGAACATGATCGCCATCATCGACAGGATGGTGAGCCACACCCAGCTCGCATATCCCCCCGCCACGCCTTCCAGCGGGGTGAGCATGGGGTTGAGCTTCGGGTCGGCGGCGGCGCGATCGAACAGATCGCCGAAGCCGTTGTAGATGCCGAAGGTCACGAATACGCCAACCGCCAGAAAGGCGAGCAGCTTCACCAGCGACTCGAAGGCGATCGCCGCCACCATGCCCTCGTGGTGCTCCGCGGCGTCGAGGTGGCGCGTGCCGAACGCAATGGTGAACGCGGCGAGGATCAGCGCCACCCACAGCGCCGTGTCGTGCATCACGTTGCCGCCGGTGTCGACCTTGGCGGGCATGATGATCCAGGGATACTGCAAGACGATGGTGAAGCTGTTGGACACCGCTTTCAGCTGCAGCGAGATGTACGGCAGGATGCCGATCACCGCGATCACCGTCACCACGCCGCCGAGAAGCGCGCTCTTGCCGTAGCGCGAGGCGATGAAGTCGGCGAGCGAGGTGATGCGGTTCTGCTTGGAGATACGCAGGATCTTGCGCATCACGATCCACCACAGCGCGATCATCAGCGTCGGGCCGATGTAGATCGGCAGGAAGCCGACGCCGTCGCTCGCCGCGCGCCCCACGCTGCCGTAGAAGGTCCACGCCGTGGCGTACACCGCGAGCGACAGGCTGTACACGTAGGGGCTGGCGATGATCGAGCGGCCGGCGTCGGCGCGCTTGTCGGCGTAGTAGGCGATCGCGAACAGCAGCCCCAGGTACGCGAACGAAGTGCCGACGATGACCCAGCCCTGCAGCATGGCCTACCTGCGCTTTTCCACCACCCAGGCCATCAGGCCGATGAGCAGCGCCCAGGCGAGGAAGATATAGGCGTACAGCACCGGCACGCCGAATACCGAGCCGGACACGTTGAACAGCGCGAGGATCGGGAAGTTGAACAGCACGCAGCCGAGCATGCAAAGCGCGATCAGGCGCGGGCCCTTGCCTTCGAAGTCTTCCATTTCAGCCGCTGTGCGGGAAACCCGCGGCGTCGTTGATTCCGACGACCGCATTGGGTACGCGGCCGTGCAGGTCCTTGGTCGAGCGGATCTGCTCCTTGCCGCAGCCGGTGCACTTGTACACCGGCATGTCGATCTGGAGCTTGAAGGGCGCGAGCTCCTCGTACTTGAGATCGAACGGGAACGCCTGCCGGCGCTCGGACTTGGACGCGAGGTCCTTTCCGCACGCGACGCACAGGTGCTTCTTGAAGATCATCCCCTCCTCCTTCCCCGCTGCGACCTGCGGCTCGCGTGCACGGATCTCCTGGATGAGCCACAGCATGAAGTCGCGGTGCACCGGCACATGGTGATTCTTCGCGCACCCGAATACCGGGAGCTGGAGCGCGGTGAGCTTGAGCGGCCCGTCCTCGCCCGATACGGAGGAAAGCGTCTTCAACTCGCACGCGCCCGAGCACCTCGGGCAGTGCGGGATCTTCAGTGCCATTCCCTCCCCCCTTTCAGGTGCTTTGCTTAACTGTTCCAGGATCTGCGGGTTCTCCAAGGTCGACACGTCCTGCTTGATCTCCTCGCCCTTCGCAATCGAGCGCAATAGGCGCCGCATGATCTTGCCCGAGCGCGTCTTGGGCAGATTGTCGCCGAAGCGGATGTCCTTCGGCTTCGCGATCGGCCCGATCTCCTTCGCCACCCACTGGCGCAGCTCTTCGGCGATCTTCTTCGCTTCGGCGCCGCTCGGCCGCGGCCCCTTCAGCACCACGAAGGCGCAGATCGCCTCGCCGGTGAGCTCGTCGGGCTTGCCGACCACCGCGGCCTCGGCGACGAGCTTCGAATTGGCGACCAGCGCCGATTCGACTTCCATCGTTCCTAGCCGGTGGCCGGACACGTTCAGCACGTCGTCGATGCGCCCGACGATGCGGTAATACCCTTCCTCGTCCATGCTGGCGCCATCGCCGGCCAGGTACAGCTTGTTCTTGAAGTCGTCGGGCCAGTAGGTCTTCTTGTAGCGCTCCGGATCGCCCCAGATCGTGCGCAGCATCGAGGGCCACGGGCGCGTGATCACCAGGATGCCGCCCTTGCCGCGGCCCACCGAGTGGCCGGTTTCGTCGACGATGTCCGCGAAAATGCCGGGCAGCGGCAGCGTCGCCGAGCCGGGCTTGGTCGGCGTGGCGCCCGGCAGCGGCGAGATCAGGTGGCCGCCGGTCTCGGTCTGCCACCAGGTGTCGACGATCGGGCAGCGGCCGCCGCCGACGGTCTCGTGGTACCACATCCACGCCTCCGGATTGATCGGCTCGCCCACCGTGCCGAGGATGCGCAGCGACGAAAGA
>Ga0208454_1001224_pt1 | contig 10879 bp, 10 predicted proteins | sample EasRivMeERMZT100_FD_187530 | JGI IMG/M metagenome (GOLD analysis project Ga0208454, IMG submission 187530) | Soil microbial communities from meander-bound floodplain in the East River, Colorado, USA - East River MetaG ERMZT100 (SPAdes) (version 2) | ecosystem: Environmental > Terrestrial > Soil...
CCTGAAAATCTCCATGACCGCCGGGACAGAGGCCGCCGCGCATGCCACCAGAAGGCCGCCGCTGGTTTGGGGGTCGGTAAGGATCTTCGCGCACCACGCCGGCTTGCCCGCCGGCAGTTCCACCACCGGGCCGTAGCTCGCCCAGTTGCGGTCCGACGCGCCCGTGCCGTAGCCCGCTTCCAGCAAATGCCGCGCCGCCGGAAGTATCGGCACGGCGTCAAAATTCACGCGCGCCGCGAGCTTCGAGCCGCGGCAGATTTCGAGCAGGTGCCCGAGCAAGCCGTAGCCCGTGACGTCGGTCAACGCGTGCACTCCCGGCATTTCCGCGAGCGGAATGCCCGGCGTGTTGAGCTGGGTCATCGATTCCAGCATCTCCTGATAGGCCTTGTCCTTCAGTTCCCCCTTCTTCAGCGCCGCGCCCATGATGCCCACGCCCAGCGCCTTGCCGAGGATCAGCACGTCCCCCGCCTGCGCCCGGTCGTTGCGCTTGACTTTGGCCGGGTCGACGAGCCCCAGCGCCACCAGTCCGTAGAGCGGTTCGGGCGAGTCGATCGAATGGCCGCCGCCGATCGGGATTCCCGCCTTGGCGCACACGTCGCGTCCGCCGGCGACGATGCGCTGCACGACGTCGGTCGGCAGTTTGCCCAGGGGAACGCCGAGCAGCGCCAGCGCCAGGATCGGGCGCGCGCCCATAGCATAGACGTCGGAGATGGCATTGGTGGCGGCGATGCAGCCGAAATCGTACGGATCATCCACTACCGGCGTGAAAAAATCGGTGGTCGCGACCAGCGCCTGTGACTCGCTCAGGCGATACACGGCAGCGTCGTCGCTCGTGTCGTGGCCGACCAGCAGGTCCGGCCAGGCACGCCCGATCGGCGTCCCGGCCAGTATTTCGCCCAGCAACGCTGGCGCGAGCTTGCAGCCTCAGCCGCCGCCGTGCGCGAGCTGCGTCAGCCGAATCGCGGGCGGTTTCATCGCCTGGTTCATGATTTACCGTAAACTAGAGCCCGGTGCGTGCAGCAGAACAGGATTTTCAGTGCGAGAACCGGCCACAGCAACCGTAGCACAACTGTCCGGCTTTGACGAGATTATCGACGTTCGTTCCGAGGGCGAATACGCCGAGGACCACGTGCCCGGCGCCATCAACTGTCCGGTGCTCGACAATGCCGAGCGCGCCCGCGTCGGCGCTATATACAAGCAGCGCTCCCCGTTCGAGGCGAGAAAGATCGGCGCCGCCCTCGCCAGCGCCAATATCGCCCGGCACCTCAACGAGCGCTTCCTGCAGCGGCCGCGCGAATGGCGCCCGCTGGTGTATTGCTGGCGCGGCGGCGAACGCAGCGGCGCTGTCGCGCAGGTGCTGTCGAGAGTCGGCTGGCAGGTCTTCCGGCTCGAAGGCGGCTACCGCACGTACCGCCGGGCGGTGATCGCGGATCTCGAACGGCTGCCGCGCGCGTTGCGGCTGTGCGTCGTATGCGGCTTGACTGGCACCGGCAAGAGCCGGCTGCTGCGCGCCCTGCACGAAGCCGGCGGTCAGGTGCTCGACCTCGAAGCGCTGGCGGCGCATCGCGGTTCGGTGCTCGGCAACCTGCCGGACGCGCCGCAGCCGAGTCAGAAGATGTTCGACAGCCTGATCTGGAGCGCTCTCGGCCGGTTCGATCCCGCCCGCGTGGTTTACGTCGAGGCGGAAAGCAAGAAAATCGGCGAACTGCGCGTGCCCCCCGCCCTGATAGACACGATGTGGAACAGCAAGTGCGTGGTGCTCGAGTCGCCCATCGAGGTGCGGGTCGGGCTGCTCAAGCAGGAGTACGCGCACTTCCTCGAGCAGCCGGCAAGCCTGGTCGCAAAACTGGAATGCCTGACCCCGCTTCACGGGCATGCGGTCATCGAGAAATGGAAGGAGTTGATCGCCACGCGCCAGTGGGACGAGTTGACGGCGGATCTGCTGGTCAGGCACTACGACCCGGCGTACACCCGCGCCATCGACAAACACTACCCCGCGCTGACGAGCGCGACGAAGCTCAGGCTCGAGCACGCGGATGACAGCGCCTTCGCCGCCCTCGCCCGCCGCTGCCTCGAATTAGAGTCCAGTGCAGCGGTCAGCGGCAAGACGAGTGTGGCGGCGTGATTCTTGCGTCAGCCATGCGCCCAGGAGTTTGTCGGACTTGGCTCCGACAAACTCCTTATGCAAAACTGCCCGCACAATAGCGGGAGTAAATGACAGTGAACACCTCTATTCCAGCTTACGCGCGTGTCCCCAAGAGTCCAATCGGAGTCGTTTTCCTGGGTTTAGTATTCAATTGGCGGGCGGTTTTGCTGTTAGCAGTCTGTCGGACACTTAAGTCCGACAGACTGCTAGTCCATTCACCATTCACTATTCACCATTCACGGCAGTTGTGAAACTGGCCCTGCGCATCGAAGTGGCGACGTTGCGAGGTACCCGCGTGGCAACGCCGCGCCTGGCGGCGATCCTGAGAGAGCACCAGGCGGGTGCAACCTTCCTCTTCAGCCTCGGCCCCGATTACACCGGCTACGCGCTGGGCAGCCTGCCACCGGTGCCGAAGCTCAGGTGCTATGGCCTCGCGTCCCTGTTGTCAGGCACGCTGCTGCCGGCTGCCGACATCGGCTCGCGCTGCGCTGCCGCGATGCGCTCGGTGCACGCGGAGGGATTCGACACCGGCATCCTGGCTTACAACCGGGCGCGCTGGTGGAATCGAATCGCCGGCGCGGACGAGGCGTGGACCGCCGCCGAAATGCAGCGCGCCTGCTTGCGCTACGAAGAGATCTTCGGCAGCCCTGCCCTGATTCGTGGAGCTCCCGGCTGGCGGATGAACCGGTTCGCCTACCGCCATACGCAGCGCCTCGGTTTCCGGCATTGCTCCGATACACTCGGCACGGCCCCCTACATTCCTGTCGTCAGGGGCGAAATAGTCGCGTGCCCGCAATTGCCGACCACGCTGCCCACGCTGGCCGAACTGTTTGGCGCCGGCGCGACGCCGGACGAAGCGGCACAACGCCTGCTGGAGGCGAGTCGCGATCCGGCGCCGACCGGCCACGTCTGCACGCTGTACGCCGAAGTCGAAGGCACGCTGTTCGCGCCGCAGCTCGGCGCCCTGCTTGCCGGTTGGCGCGCGCTGGGTTATCAGGTGGTGTCATTGCGGGACTATGCGGCGGAACTCGTCCTGGCGCGCCTGCCGCGGAGGGTGGTCGGCGCGCCTTCTGCGACTGACATGCCCGGGGGCGCCGCCACGGAAGGCAAGGAGTTCCTGACCTAGCATTCTTGACAGTTACTTGCCTCGGGCGCGGGTTTCGTTCACCATAGGTTGCAGAACGATAGCGCGACGAGGAACCGCACCACCGAATGCTAGACCAGCCGGCACCCGACCTTGAACTCCCCGCCACCGGCGGCAAGACCTTCCGCCTGTCCGGAGCCAAGGGCTCCCCGCTCGTGCTCTACTTCTACCCCAAGGACAACACCCCAGGCTGCACCACCGAGGGCCAGCATTTCCGCGACCTCTACGTGGAATTCCAGAAATTGAAGTGCGAGATCTACGGCGTGTCGCGCGACAGCATCAAGTCGCACCAGAACTTCAAGGCCAAGATGAAGTTCCCCTTCGACCTGCTGTCCGACAGCGAGGAGACCGCCTGCAAGCTCTATGGCGTCATCAAGATGAAAAATATGTATGGCAGAAAGGTGCGGGGTATCGAGCGCAGCACTTTCGCCATCGACGGCAGGGGGATCGTGCGCCGTGAATGGCGCGGGGTCAAGGTGCCGGGCCACGTGCAGGAAGTGCTCGCATTCGTCAAGACACTCAAATGAGACCCGGAAATGGGAAATGGGAAATAGGGAATCGGAAAACGGGTGACCTGTAGGATTGCCGTGCGCTTTTTCCATTCCCCATTTCCTATTCCCCATTCACCCCAGCCTCAGGGAGTTACATGATCCAACGCAAGACCGCGCCCGCGCCGTCGTCCGTAGTTGCCCGCTTTCCCACCGCCTCCAAGCTTTTCGTGCTCGACACCAACGTGCTGATGCACGACCCCACCAGCCTGTTCCGCTTCGAAGAGCACGATCTCTACATCCCCATGGCGACGCTGGAGGAGCTCGACAACAACAAGAAGGGGATGTCTGAGGTTGCCCGCAACGCCCGCCAGACCAGCCGTTACCTCGACGAAATAATTACCGGCAGCGAAGGCGCCATCGCCGGGGGCATACCGCTCGCGGTCCACGGCGACAAGACCGCCAGCGGGCGCCTGTTTCTGCAGACCGAAGCCATCACCGGTGAAGTCCCCGCCCGCCTCGCCAGCGGCAAAGCCGACAACCAGGTGCTGGCGGTGGTCAAACACCTGCAGGATCTGCACGCCAAGCGCCGCGTAATCCTGGTGTCGAAGGACATCAACATGCGCATCAAGGCGCACGCGCTGGGACTGGCGGCCGAGGACTACTTCAACGACAAGGTGCTGGAAGACACCGACCTACTCTACACCGGGACCCGCGCCCTGCCGGAGGATTTCTGGGACCGCCACGGCAAGGAAATGGAATCGTGGCAGCAGTCCGGGAACACCTACTACCGCGTGCGCGGGCCGCTGTGCCCGGGCCTGCGGGTCAATGAATTCGTATATCTCGAGGCGGACAAGCCTTTTTACGCGCAGGTGCGGGAAACGAGCGGCAAGACAGCGGTGCTGACGACGCTGCGTGACTACGCCAGCCAGCGCCACAATGTTTGGGGCATCATGGCGCGCAACCGCGAGCAGAATTTCGCCCTCAACGTCCTGATGAATCCGCAGATCGACTTCGTCACGCTGCTCGGGCAGGCCGGCACCGGCAAGACGCTGCTGACGCTCGCGGCGGGGTTGATGCAGACACTGGAGCACAAGACTTACAACGAGATCATCATGACGCGGGTCACCGTGCCGGTAGGCGAGGACATCGGCTTTCTGCCCGGCACGGAAGAGGAAAAGATGAACCCGTGGATGGGCGCGCTGGACGACAATCTCGACGTGCTGAATCGCACCGACGGCGACGCCGGCGAATGGGGCCGCGCCGCCACGCGCGACCTGATCCGCTCGCGCATCAAGGTCAAGTCGCTCAACTTCATGCGCGGGCGCACTTTCATCAACAAGTACCTGATCATCGACGAGGCGCAGAACCTGACGCCCAAGCAGATGAAGACCCTGATCACGCGCGCCGGCCCCGGCACCAAGGTGGTGTGCCTCGGCAACATCGCGCAGATCGACACACCGTACCTGACCGAGGGCAGTTCCGGCCTCACCTACGTGGTGGACCGCATGAAGGGGTGGTTGCACAGCGGGCACATCACGCTCACGCGGGGCGAGCGCTCGCGGCTGGCGGATTACGCCGCCGAAGCACTGTGACGGTGTGACGCCTCACGCCTCACGCCTCTCGACTGACGGCCGACGGCCGGTCGGCTGGGGTTGGCGCGGTTTTCGAAGCGGATGTGTTTGCCGAGGAAGGTCAGCTTGACCATGCCGGTCGGGCCGTTACGCTGCTTGGCGATGAGAATCTCCGCCTCGCCCTGCTTTTCGGCGTTGCCTGGATTGTAGACCTCGTCGCGGTAGATGAAGAGGATCACGTCGGCGTCCTGTTCGATCGCACCCGATTCGCGCAGGTCGGACATCATGGGCCGCTTGTCCTGGCGCGACTCCACGCTGCGGTTGAGCTGCGACAGCGCGACCACCGGGATCTTCAGTTCCTTGGAGAGGCCCTTCAACGAGCGCGAAATCTCGGCGATCTCGGTGGCGCGGTTTTCCTCCCTGCCGCCCCCCGTCGCCGACATCAACTGCAGGTAGTCCACCACGATCAGCGACAGCCCGCCGCATTGCCGGTGCAGGCGCCGCGCGCGCGAGCGCACTTCGAGCGCGTTCAATCCTGCGCTGTCGTCTATGTAGAGCTGCGCCTCGTTTAACTTGCCGACCGATTCGATCATCCGCGACCAGTCGTCGTCCTTGAAGGTGCCGGTGCGCAGCTCGTGCTGGTCGAAGCGGCCCACCGAGCCGATCATGCGCATGGCGAGCTGCGTTCCCGACATTTCCATGCTGAAAACCGCGACTGCTTTCTTCAGCTCCAGCGCCGCGTGCTCGACGATATTCATGGCGAGCGAAGTCTTGCCCATGGACGGGCGCGCCGCGATGATGATGAGTTCGCCTCCCTGCAGGCCCGACGTCATGCGGTCGAGGTCGATGAATCCTGTCGCCAGGCCGATGACGTCGTTCTTGTTCTCGCGGTTGTAGAGCATGTCGATCCGCTCCACCGTTTCGGTCAGCAGCGGGTCGATCTTCACGAATCCCTGCTTCGACTTCGAGCCTGCCTCCGCGATCTGGAACACCTTGGACTCGGCTTCGTCCACCAGCGCCTTGGCGTCGCGCCCGCTCGGGCTGTAGGCGGAATCCGCGATCTCCGTACCCACCACGGCCAGGTTGCGCATGATGGACCGCTCGCGCACGATCTCGGCGTAGCGGCGAATATTGGCGGCGCTCGGGGTATTCGCGGCGAGCGACCCCAGGTAGGCGTGTCCGCCGATCTCGGCCAGTTTGCCGCTGCGCTCCAGGCTCTCGGCCACGGTCAGCGCATCGGCAGGCTTGCCGTGCTCGATGAGCTCCCCGACGTGCAGGAAGATCAGGCGATGGTCCGCCCTGTAGAAATCGTACTCGGTGACGAGGTCCGCCACCTTGTCCCACGCCGTGTTGTCGAGGAGCAGTCCGCCCAGCACCGATTGCTCGGCTTCGATGGATTGCGGCGGCACCCGCGCGGCCTCGACCTGGGCGTCCTTGACGATCGAGGTGACCTGGGCCATAGGCGCGCTGTCGCGGTCTCGCTGGTGATGTGGATGCGGTACGGCCGTAAGGAGAATCCTCGCGCGCCGGATTCGCGCGCGACATCAAAACATGTTTACATAAAAAAAGGGCTGTCGCCAGCCCTTTTTACAAACGAAAATAAAATCTTTGCAATTAGCGGCTAATCATAATCCATTTTCCGCTCATTGCTCTCCGAGAACCGCTACCGTTATCGTCACGAGGACGTCGGTATGCAGCGACAGCTTGAGTGGATGATCGCCAACGGTTTTCAGGGGTCCTTGCGGCATGCGGATCGAGGCCTTCGGCACGTCGTGGCCCTGGGCCTTCAACGCTGCGGAGATATCCACGTTGGTGACGGAGCCGAACAACTTGCCGTCCACGCCGGCCTTCTGCGTGATCTGGATCATGAGGCCGTCGAGCTTGGCCGCCTTTTCCTGTGCCGCCGCGAGCGCCGCATCCTGCGCCTTTTCCAGATCGGCGCGGCGCAGTTCAAACTCGGCTACGCTCGCGGGCGTAGCGCGCTTGGCCTTTCCATTCGGAATCAGGTAGTTGCGCGCAAACCCGTTCCTCACCTTGACGACTTCGCCAAGGCCTCCCAGGTTCACAATTTTTTCAAGCAGTATCACTTGCATGTTCACGCTCCGCGGAGTAACTGAGTGACTAAGTAATTAAGTGACTGGGTAACAACGACATTCGTTTCAATGCGCTAGCTCAGTCACTTAATCACTCAATCACCTAATCACTCGATTAATGTAAATCCGTATACGGAAGCAGCGCTAGAAAACGAGCGCGCATGATCGCGACGCCCAGCTGGCGCTGGAAGCGCGACTTGGTCCCGGTGATGCGCGCGGGGATGATCTTGCCGTTCTCGTTGATGAAATCCTTGAGCAGGCCGATATCCTTGTAATCGACCTCCTTGATCTTTTCGGCCGTGAAGCGGCAGAACTTGCGGCGCCGGAACAACTGCCCGCGGCCGCGCGTGTCCTTGCCCTTGCCCTTCGCGAATTTGCCTTTGCCCTTGCCGCGGCCGCCGCCGCGGGACATGCCCTGTCTTCCCATCGCCATGATTTCAGTCCTTTATCGCCTGTGCTTCCGTTGCATGCAGTATCAGTTGTGCGCTCATTCGGTTCTTGCGATTGAGAAATCCCTTTACTATCGCCGCCTGTCCGGGCTTCAGCCGGGACATCGCCACTGCCACTTCCGCCATCGCCACCCCGCTCACCTCGCACTCGACCTGGCGTTTCAGACCGCCTTCCGTCTGCAGCGACCGGTGCTGCAGCCTGAAATTGAGTAGCGCGATCCCCGCAGGCGTGTAGCGCAGCGGCTCGATGCCGGCAATCTCTCCACTGAGCGCAACCTCGTTTGCTGCCACCTACGCAGCCGCCGCTTGCGCCGCAGGCGCGGGCTTGGCGCCTTCCTCCGGTGCCTGCGTCAGCGTTCTCGCCTTTTCTTCCTTCATCATCGGCGAAGGCGCCGTCATTGGACCGCTCATGCGGACGACCAGGTGCCGCAGTACCGCATCGTTGAACTTGAAGGCATGTTCCATCTCGTTCAGGGTCTCATTGTCGCACTCGACGTTCATCAGCACGTAGTGCGCCTTGTGGACCTTCTGAATGGGATAGGTGAGCTGGCGCCGCCCCCAGTCTTCCAGGCGGTGGATTTTTCCGCCGCGACCGGTGACCATCTGGCGGTAACGCTCGACCATGGCCGGAACCTGCTCGCTCTGGTCCGGATGGACGATGAAAACGACCTCGTAATGCCGCATCAATATGCTCCTTATGGGCTCAGTTGCGTAAATCGGCCTCCCGCAATGCGCCGGCGGTGAGGCAAGGAAGCGGCCTTGGCGGGGCCAAGGCGAAGGCCGGGATTATACCGAAGGGCGCTTGAAAATCAAGGGGTTTCCAATAGTCGGGCACCCCAGATAGAGCGCTAGAAGATCAGCGCGATCGCGCCTGTGAGGCGCAGGCTGCCGGCATCGTGAAGGGCGGAATCCTTCAGGATCTGGGCCAGGTCGAGGCGCAATACCACCGACTTGCGGTAACCCATCCGCAGGCCCATGCCTGCGCTCTTGATAAAGGCGTCCGCCGTCTCGTCCGGCAGTGGGTCGACCCGGCTCACGGAGCCATAGTCGAAGAAGCCGAGCAGGCGCAGTTTGTAGCTGTCGCTCAAACCCACATTGCGTGCGAAATCCGGCGTATACAGCTCGAGCTGCGCCGCCATGCCGCGGTCGTCGGCAAGCTCGCGCAGATCGTATCCGCGCACCGAGTCCGGTCCACCGATACCGAACTGCTCGCCCGACACCAGCGGTTCCCGGGTGTATTGGCCGCTGAATCCCAGCCGGGTCTGCCATTCGCTCTGGAACTGGCGAACGTAATTGAAACCATAACGGAAAACGGAATAGTCAGCGCTCGCGCCAGGGCGGGAAGCCTGAAACGCCGCGTCGTCGCCATTCTTGCCTCCGGGGATGTTCTTTGCTCCGCTGGCATAGAACGACAGCTCGGATGCGGTCCCGCGCCACAAACCGCTGTAGGTCAGGCTCGCCGGATGAACGGTCACGTCGGGGACGATGCTCGTTCCCTCGAACAAGACCTGGTTCTCGAAGGCGCGGTAGTCGAGCCCGAATGCGATCCTATGCTCGTAATCCGCCGACTTGGGCAGATAATAGTTCCAGCGCGCGCTGCCGATGGTGCCCTTGCCACTGACGTTGAACAGCCCTTGCACCGTGCCGGAATCCACGTCGGAGTATCCTGCAATCAGGTCGAGCGAGCTGTTCAGGCCATAAAACGGGATGCGGTAGCCCACGCCATAAACCGAGACCTGGTCCAGTTCGGTAGGTGAAGTGACGTACTGCGCCGTGAACACGTGGTCGCTATTGAAGACGTTGGAATGCTGAAAGCCGATGCCGAGCCGGTAATTACCGGTATCGGTGGTGCCGGTGTTATCGAGGATCAGGAACCCGCGCCACGGCTTGTCGTCGGTAACCTTGATATTGACGTCAACCTGTTCGTCCGACGCTCCCGATTTCAGCAGCACGTTGGTCTGCTTTACAGGGTGCTCGGCTGTGATCTGAAGGTTGCGCGCGATATCCTTTGAACTGGGCGTTTCGCCTTCCTTGACGCTCGGCAGGCTGTGGCGGATGTTCGCGGCATCGAAATGCGTGTTGCCCTCGATCACCACCCTGCCCACTTTGGGCTGCAGGACGTGGAATCGCACCACGCCGCGGGTGATGTCCTGTTCCGGCAGCAGCACCTGCACGACCCCGTAACCTCTGTCGCGGAAGCCCTGCTCCAGGGCTTCCAGCGCGCGCTGGATGTCGGCAAAGTCCTTGTTCTTGCCGGTATAGGGCTTGACGATGCGGCCCACTTCTTCGGGCGACAATAAGGTGTTGGCATTGATTTCGAAGCGCTCGATATCGAAGCGCGGCGGGGGGATGACCGCAGCGGGTGCCTGGGCGCGCGCGCTGGCGCCGGCACCGGCCAGCACGGAGGCCGCAAGCAGAATCACCGCACATCGAGTCAACGTGATCACGCCCATCCCGGTTGTCCTGTTGCTCACGTCCCAGTTGCTGTTGTGAACACCACGACGAATACGTTGCCAACTGTTGAAACTGCAACCGATCCGGCGCGGACGCCCCCCGTAACGGCAACCGGCCCGTGACCCCGGCAAAGGGTATCACGGGCCGGTATTCACGTTGAAGTGTTGCCGCAGGGCAGATCGTTAATTGCAGACCGACAGCTTCTTCTGGCTGTTCTGGTCGGTAACGCCGATCTCCGCAACCTTCAGTAAATCGGTCAGCACGCTGGCCTGCTGGTTCATCGTCGCCACGAGCACGTCATTGAATGCCGGTGCGTCGCTGGAGCCAGGTGCGCTCGGCGTGACGCTGGGGCTAGGCACGTTCGGCGTGACGGTGGGGCTAGGCACGTTCGGTGTGACGGTGGGGCCAGGCACGACCGGTGCGACGCTCGGGATAGTCACCAAGAAGTTGACGTCCAGGATCGCGGGCAGGTCGTCGACGAAGAAGCCTTCGCTCCCCAAACTTGGATCGACGATCGCGCCAGGCACGCCG
>Ga0208454_1001225_pt1 | contig 10877 bp, 10 predicted proteins | sample EasRivMeERMZT100_FD_187530 | JGI IMG/M metagenome (GOLD analysis project Ga0208454, IMG submission 187530) | Soil microbial communities from meander-bound floodplain in the East River, Colorado, USA - East River MetaG ERMZT100 (SPAdes) (version 2) | ecosystem: Environmental > Terrestrial > Soil...
CACCGGTGGGTCCGCCGACAGCATGTCCTGGGTGACGGTGACGTCGCCGCATCGCCAGATCAATCTGCTGGAGCTGCAGCAGGGCGACACCGCGCTGCTGGGCGCGGGTGACATTCCGGCCGGCCAGTACCGCGCCGTGCGGCTCATCATCAATGGTGACTCGTCCAGCATCCGATTCAAGGACAACTCGCTCGCGCAGGTACACTGGGGCGGGTCCGGTAATCAGGCGATTCACGCCTTTGTCGAAGCCGCCGTGGACGTGGGGGCGCAGGGCACGGACATCGTGATCGACTTCGACGTCGGCCGCAGCTTCCATTACGACGATCTGGGCGACGGCGCGTTCAACTTCGTGCCCTGGATTCGTGCGGTGAATCGCGCCGAAACCGGCAGTATCGCGGGCACCGTGTCGCGCGATACCAGCGGCGGTGGCACCGCAGGACCGGTCACGAACGCAACCGTCAGCGCGTGGGGCCGCGGATCCGGCATCTGGTACATCTACTCGACGGGCGTGACGGACGCGGCCGGACACTATCGCCTCGCCTATCTGCTGCCGGGGACCTACATCGTCGGGGTCGATCCACCGTCTGGCAGCAATCTCGGCGCGGCGCTGGATTCGAACGTGGCGGTGAACAAGGGATTCGAGACCACGCACAGCGTGACCCTGTCGGCGTTCACCGGCGCGCTGCTGATCCAGGGGGCCAGCTCGATGCCGCAGAACCGCACCAATCGGCTCGAGGCGTTCGTTGTGAACGCGCAGCATCAACAGGACACCACTGCCGTCGTTGCCTGGCAGAGTCTCGACACGACGGTCTTGGGGCTCACTACCTACCAGGACAGCACGCGCATTGCGCGCGTCACATCCAAGATCGTCGGGACGGGTCGCATCGTGGCGACCAGTGGATCGCTCGTCGACACGCTCGTGATCCACGTCGCGGTCGACACGTCGTCCGGTCCTTCAGCACCCCGCTAAACAGAAACATGGTGTCACGGCGCGGCTATATTTGCGCGCCGTGACGCCTGCTCCAAAGTCAGCGCACCACCGGCCGGGGGGAGGCTTTTGTAATCCCTGGGTTTCGCGGGCCGTGCCGGGGTATGGCAGTCTCCTTAAATGGATGCTCGTGCATCGCACGACGCGGCCCCGGCCCAAAGATCCCGATCCGTCGGTATTCCAGCGCGTGCAACCGTCATTCGTCGCGCCGCGCGCGGCAGCCACAGCGCTCACGATTACCTGGATCGGTCATGCGAGTCTGCTGATCCAGCTCGGCGGGATGAACGTGCTCGTGGATCCGATGTGGAGCGAGCGCGCTTCGCCCGTGCAGCTTGTCGGCCCGCGCCGCTGGGTCGCGCCCGGCATCGCGTTCGATGCGTTGCCGTCGCTCGATATGGTGCTGCAATCCCACAATCACTACGACCATCTCGACGACGCCACGGTGCGTCGGTTGGCCCATACGCACCCCAGCGCGGCATGGGTGTTACCGCTGGGGCTCGGCGCGTTCGTCCGCAACCGCGGTGTGCGCGCCGAGGTCGTGGAGCTGGACTGGTGGGAGGAGCGCGACCTGGGATCGCTGCGGGTTGGGGCGACTCCCGCGATGCATTTCAGCAGCCGCGGCATCGGCGATCGCGGCGACACGTTGTGGTGCGGATTCGCGCTGAGCCAACCGGGCGGGAGCCGCCGTGTGTATTTCGCGGGAGATACCGGTTTTCATCCGGAGTTCAGCGCGATCGGTGAGCGCTACGGGCCGTTTGATGTCGCGCTGCTGCCGATCGGCGCCTACGAACCGCGTTGGTTCATGCGCTATCTCCACATGAATCCGGAGGAAGCCGTCGACGCGTTTCGGGCGGTCAACGCTCGCCTCATGGTGCCGATCCATTGGGGTACATTCAAGCTCACCGATGAGGCCATGGACGAACCGCCCCGGCGCGCGCGCGCCGCGTGGCTCGCGGCGGGACTGCCGAACGATGGCTACCGGCAGCTCGCGCACGGTGAGACGATCAACCTGTAAAGGACGGTGGAGGATGGTCGAGGTTCGTGGAGGTTGGTGGAAGGTTGGCGTCCTCGTCGTGATCGCGGCCGGCTGCGCTCGGCGCCCCGCGCCGCCGCTCGCCGGTCCGTCGTCAGCGCCGGTGATGGTGACGCCCGACCGTGCCGCGTTGATGGCGGCCCCGGTGGAGGGCGACTGGAAGGCGCTGGGCGACGAAGCGACCGCCCTGCTGTCACAGTACCTGCGCATCAACACCACGAATCCCCCCGGCAACGAAATCGCGGCCGCGCGCTGGCTGGCCGAGGTGCTGCGGCGCGAGGGCATCGAGTCGCAGGTCTTCGAACCAGCCCCGGGAAAAGCCAATCTGTACGCCCGGCTCGCGGGCGATGGCAGCGCGCGGCCGATCGTGCTGCTCAATCACATGGACGTCGTGCTCGCTTCGCCCGAATTCTGGACCGTGGATCCGTTCGGCGGCGTGATCAAGGACGGCTCCGTCTGGGGTCGCGGCGCGCTCGACATGAAGGGCGAGAGCATCGCGCAGCTCATGACGATGCTGATCCTGAAGCGGGCCAGAGTGCCGCTCAAGCGCGACATCATCTTCCTGGCGACGGCAGATGAGGAGATCGGCGCGGGCGTCGGTGCAGCCTGGATCGCCGAGCACAAACCCGACTTAGTGCGCGGGGCCGAATTCCTGCTCAACGAAGGCGGGCTCACGCGCGCCAAGACGGGAGGGGGCGGCCAAGGGGTGGGGGCTGTCGAGTTCTATGGAGTCGGCACGACCGAGAAGTCGCCGTTCTGGCTCGACGTCACGGCGCGCGGCACCGCCGGCCATGGTTCCCGGCCGACGCCCGACAATTCCGTGCACCGCTTGATTCGGGCCCTGAACCGAATCGCCGAATGGAAGACGCCGCTCATTGTGACGCCGGCCGCCGAGCGTTCCTTCCGCGATCTCGCGACGATCGAGCGCGACACCACGGTACGGCGCTGGCTGTCCGACATCCGCGCGGCGCTGCGCGATTCCGCGGCGGTGCGCGTCCTGACGAGCGATCTCACCTACAACGCGCTGCTGCGGAACACCATCTCCATTACGGGCTTGAAGGGCAGCACCAAGACCAACGTGATCCCTCCCGTCGCGACAGCGGCCGTCGACGTGCGCCTCCTTCCCGGACAGGACCCGGCCGCGTTTCTCGCCGAGTTCGTGCGCCTCATCGGCGATACCGCCGTGACGGTGAAGCCGCAGGGCCCGAACTGGCCCGCGACGGAGAGCTCGACGGAAACGGAGATGTTCCGCGCGATCGCCGACGTGGCGCGGCGACGTCACCCCGAGGCGCTCGTGACGACCTTGATGCTCGCCGGCTTCACCGACAGCCATTACTTCCGGCGGATGGGGATCGCGAGCTATGGGCTGGGTCCGTTCCCGCTCACGCAAGCCGATTCGCGGGGCGTGCACGGAAACGACGAGCGCGTCAGCATCGACGCGCTGCGCACGGGCGTGCGGTTCTATTACGAGGTGGTGTCCCGCGTCGCGGCGCGGTGACCCTACTTGAGTGGAATCACGAAGCGCACGGTGAGCTGCTCCGCGGTTTGCGGGCTCACGCTGCACGAACAATCGAGCCCGATGATTCGCTTGACGCCCAACACTTCGGCATCCGCGATGCCCGCAACGTCGCGATAGGTGATCTCGAGCGCCCTCCCGTCGATCACACGATAACTCACCGGCCGGCCGAGCAGCCGGTGATGCGGATCGATTCTGGAGAGGCCCTCCGCCAGGCGACGCTGCAGATCGGTGATCGCGTCAGGCGACGCCGGCATTTCGCCGCATCCCTTCGAGGCCCGGCCGCGTGAACGGCGTGTCGCCATACCGGCGGGTGAACTCGGCCTCATCGATCGTCGCGAAGGTCTGCACATCGGGAAACGCGACGTCCGCGCGCGACGCGAAGCCCGCATCGTGCGTCTCGAGCGCGAAGCTCACATTCCAGGGGCAGACGTCCTGACAGACGTCGCAGCCGAACACCCACTCGCCGACTTGCCCGCGCTGCACCTCCGTAAACGCTCCCCGATGCTCGATGGTCAGATACGAAATGCACGCGCGCGCGTCGAGATCCCGCGGCCCCACGAAGGCGTGCGTGGGACACGCGTCGAGGCAGCGCGTACAGCTCCCGCAGCGGTCAGCCTCGAATGGCAGATCGGGCTCGAGATCCGCATCCGTCAGCACCACGCCGATGAACGTGACCGAGCCGATGTCCGGATTGATCAGCATCATGTTCTTGCCGATCCAGCCGAGCCCGGCGAGCTGCGCCAGCTCCCGCTCGGGCACGGGTCCCGCATCGACGTAACACCGGGTCTTGGAGCCGGGAGCCAGGAGTCGGATCGCCTCGGCGAGTTGCTCGAGACGCTCGCCGAGTACGTCGTGGTAGTCGGGGGACCATGCGTATTGGGCGACGCGCCCAGGCTTGCTAGCCCCGGGCTGCCGCCCGGGGTTAGCCGGACCGTGGTAGTAGTTCGTGAGTGTCACAACTGCGGCGCGCGCACCCGGCATTATCGCGCGCGGGTCTTTCCGCTTCGCTGCCTGCCGGTTCAGGTACGTCATCGTGCCAGCGTGTCCGTCCGACAGCCAGCGGTCCAGCTCGGCGGCGTGTGGATTGCGGTCGAGCCGCGTGATGCCGGTCGCGCTGAAGCCCAGCGCCGCTGCCCGCTGTTTGATGGCGATCACAGGCCCATCGTCTCGCGGCGCCACCGGGCGAAATTCACGACATCCTCGACCGGGGGAATCGCGTCTTCGTCGCCGTACGCGGTGAACATCCGCCATTGCATGTAGTCGCGCGGGGGAAGTGGAAGGAACGGCGGCCGGCGATACCAATCGCGGGCGCGAAAACTCCACGCGAGCCGGAGCAAATCGACGGCCAGTCGGGGCCGCACGACCGCCCGCACCGTCAAGCGCAAATAGAATGCCGACCAACTCGCGATACGCTGCATTCCTTCTGTATATTCCCGGGCTATGACGCTCGCAAGCAGCGTGAGACCGCGCGCGCTCGGACTCGCCTCGTACCGGGGCGAGTTTCCAATCTTCAAGGACACCGTCTACCTCAACACCTGCTCGCTGGGCGCACTGGGTGAGCGGTCTCGACGCAAGGTAGCCGAATTCCTCGACATCTGGCAGCGGCGCGGCGCCTCCGCCTGGTACGACGTGTGGTGGGAAGCCCTGACCGACCTGCGCGCGCGCTACGGCCGGATCGTCAACGCCCGAGCCGACGACATCGCGCTCGCGCCCAGCATTTCGGTCGCGCTGAGCGCCGTGGCTGAGTCGATCGACTACAGCCGCCGCCCGAAGGTCGTAATCACATCGCTCGATTTTCCAACGGTCGCCTACCAGTGGCTCGCGAAGGCGAAGCACGGCGTGGAGCTCGTGGTCGTCGAGAGTCCGGACAAGATCAGCGTTCCGATCGAGGCCATCGCGCGCGCCGTTGATGATCGGACCGCGCTCGTCGTGACATCCCACGTCTACTTCACGACCGGGGCGATTCAGGACATCAAGCGGGTGGCGGACGTGGCGCATGCGAACGGCGCGCTGTGTTTGATTGATGCCTACCAATCGGTCGGTCAGGTCCCGGTCGACGTGCAGCAGGCCGACGTCGACGCGCTCGTGGCGGGCGGTCTCAAGTGGCTGCTCGGAGGGCCCGGCATCGTCTTCCTGTATGTGCGCGAGGCCGTGGCCCGGCGCCTCGAGCCCAGGATCTCCGGCTGGTTTGGTCAGCGCGAACAGTTTGCCTTCGACCCGCGCGCGTTGACGCTGCACGATGGCGCGCGGCGCTTCGAGCTCGGCACGCCGGCGCTCGCCGCCGTCTACGCCCAGCTCGGTGGTCTCGAGTACATCGAGGAGATCGGCGTTCCCGCCATCCGGGATGTGACCGCGGCGCTGACCGAGGATCTCCTCGCGACGCTGCGGGCGGCGGGCTTCAAGCCGAAAGTCGCCGCCGCCGCCCGGGACCGCTCCGCCATCGTTATGGTTCCCATGCCCGATCCCGCCGCCAGCGTCCGGCACCTGGCCGCGGGCGGCATCATCGCCGACACGCGGCCTGGCCACGTCCGGTTCTCGCCTTTCTTCTATAACGTGCAGGATGACCATGTCAGAGCAACCGAGCGCCTCTCCACGCAGCCCGCTCACTGAAGACGAACAACTCCTCATCCCGTCGCAGATCTTTCCGGTCGAGCGGCGGGCCTCCTTCACCAGCACCGACCCCTGGCGGGTGCTGCGGATCATGGGGGAGTTCGTGGAGGGGTTCGATACGCTCTCCGATGTGCGCAATGCCGTGACGGTCTTCGGCTCGGCGCGGACGCCGGAGAGCGACCCGTACTACAAGGCTGCATACGAGACGTCCCGGATGCTTGCCAAGGACGGGTTCGCGATCATCACCGGCGGCGGTCCGGGGATCATGGAGGCGGCGAATCGCGGCGCCAAGGAAGGCGGCGGGCTGTCGATCGGCTGCAACATCGAGCTGCCCTTCGAGCAGGGGACCAATCGGTGGGTGGAGCGGTCGATCAACTTCCGGTACTTCTTCGTCCGCAAGACCATGTTCGTGAAGTATTCGACGGCATTCATCACCTTCCCGGGCGGCTACGGCACGATGGATGAGCTGTTCGAGGCGCTGACGCTCGTCCAGACGGGAAAGGTGAAGCAGTTCCCCGTCGTGCTGTTCGGCCGGGCGTACTGGGGCGGCCTCGCCGACTGGCTCAAGGAGCGCGTCGCGGGTGAGGGCAAGATTTCGCCGGAAGATCTCAAGCTCTTTCTCGTCACCGACGATCCGAAAGAGGCACTCGGGTGGATCGTGGACGCTCGGGAGCGGCGGACGCGCGCGTTCCGCGCCATGCAAGCGACGAGCCAGGGCCCACGATGACCCAAAACGAATACCTGCGCGGCCAGCGCATCAATCCAAAGCCGATCACCGGCAAAGAGACCGTCGCCGAGCTCGTCGACAACGCGTTTCTGGCGTACAACGCGGGCCGGTTGAGCGAAGGGTGCCGGCTGTTTGCCGAGCGCATGCTCGAAGACGATGTGACCGTCGGGATGAGCCTGACCGGTGCGATGACGCCGGCGGGACTCGGCATGTCGACGATGATTCCGCTGATCGAAGCGGGATTCATCGACTGGATGGTGTCCACCGGCGCGAATCTGTATCACGACGCGCACTTCGGCCTGGGCATGGCGATGCATCGCGGGACGCCGTTCGCCGACGACGTGGTGTTGCGTGAAGAGGGCGTCGTGCGGATCTACGACATCTTCTTCGATTACGACGTCCTGCTGTCGACGGACCGCTTCGTCCGCGACGTCTCGGCCCGGCCCGAGTTTCAGCGGCCCATGAGCACCGCCGAATACCACTACCTGCTGGGCGGCTACGTGCTGGAACGTGAGAAGGCGCTCGGGCTGACGCGGAAATCGGTGCTCGGCGCGGCGCATGCCGCCGCCGTGCCGATCTACACGTCGTCGCCCGGGGATTCGTCGATCGGGATGAACGTCGCCGAGCAGGCCCTCTCGGGAAGCAAGCTGCGCTTCGACGTGAGCGCCGACGTGAACGAGACCTCGTCGATTGTGTTCTCGGCCAAGGTGCGCGGCGGCAAGAGCGGCGTGCTGATCATCGGCGGCGGCAGCCCCAAGAACTTCGTGCTGCAAACCGAGCCGCAGATTCAGGAAGTGCTCGGCATCAGCGAGAAGGGCCACGACTACTACCTCCAGCTGACCGATGCCCGTCCCGACACGGGCGGCCTCTCGGGAGCGACGCCGGCGGAGGCGGTGAGCTGGGGCAAGGTGGATCCGGACAAGCTGCCCGGCACCGTCGTGGCGTATCTCGACAACACCGTCGCGTTTCCCATTCTGGCCGCGTACGCGCTGGCCCGGCGCAAGCCCCGCACCCTGAAGCGCCTGTACGACCGGCGCGAGGACATGATGCGCGAGCTCACCGATTCCTATCTCGAGGCAAAAGAGGATCGCGACGCGCGCGCCGAGGCGGCAACTGGCGGCCGCGCGACCTGACACCGGGAAGTCCGGCACTCCCACCAGGGCGTACGCCGCATACGTCCTGGCCCTGCTGACGCTCGTCAACCTGCTCAATTACCTCGACCGCAACGTCGTCTACGCGGTGTTCGAGCCGGTCAAGCGCGAGCTGAACCTCACCGACACGCAGCTCGGATGGCTCGGCTCCGCGTACATCATCGTGTTGTCGCTCGCCGCGCTGCCGCTCGGTGTGATCGGCGATCTCCGTTCCCGGCGCGCCGTCATCACGTGGGGGGTCACCGTGTGGAGCGCGGCGACCGCTGCCGGCGGATTCGTCGGGCACTTCTGGCAGCTCTTCACCTGCCGCGCGCTCGTCGGATTCGGCGAAGCGGGCTACGGCCCGGCGTCGCAGGCGATCATCGCCCAGTACTACAAGGGCCGGCGGCGCGCGTTCGCGATCGGCATCTACTCGGTGGGCATGGCGCTCGGTGGCGTGCTCGGGATCTGGCTCGGCGGCATCATTGCGGAGCGCTACGGATGGCGCTGGGCATTCATCTGGATGGGATTCCCGGGACTCGTCCTCGCCTTCCTCGCATCGCGGCTGCGCGAGCTGGACCGCCGCCCGCCGCCGGCCATCGTCGAGACGCTGCGGCGCTGGTGGCAACAGGGCATGCACGGCGTGACGCACTACGTCATGCCGCTCGCGATCTGCGCCGGGATCGGTGCGCTGATTGCGGGTGTGCTGGCGCTGTTCGAGGGGATTCCGTCGCAGGTCACCACGGCCATGTTCAGCATCGGCGTGAGCATCGGCATCGCGTGGACGGTCTGGCGGCTCGCGCGTTCGACGACTTCCAGGACGCCGGGGCGCTGGTGCTGGGCACCCCGACGCTGATCTGGGTATTTCTCGGTGGCGCGATGGTGACGTTCGCTTCCAATGGGCTCGTCGCGTGGGCGGCGGCATTCATGCAGCGGATGCATGGGCTGTCCATCGCGCGGGTCGGTGCGGAGTTCGGCGCCTGGGCGCTGGCCGGCGGCGTGTCGGGGGCGCTCGTGGGCGGCAGGCTGGCGGACCGATTCCAGCAGCGGACTCGCGGCGGCCGCGTGCTGGCGTCGGGAGCGGGGTTCGTGCTCGGTGCTCCCGTGTGCGCGGCGTTGCTGCTCGTCGAAGACCTCCGCTGGTTCGGGCCGCTCATCATGGCGACGTATTTTCTGTACACCTGGTACAATGGGCCCTTGGTCGCCGTGATCCTCGACGTCGTGCCGCCCACCGTGCAGGCATCAGTGCTCGGTGCGTTCGTGCTGTTCTCGCATCTCGCGGGCGACGCGCTGGCGCCGCCGCTCATCGGCTATCTGTCGGACCGACTCGGGGACCTCAGGACCGCGATGCTGACGCTGCCGGCAGTCGGCCTGCTGGGCGGCCTGGTGATATTGGTCGCTCTGCGAACGGTGTCGCGCGACATGGCCCGGGTGGGAGGCACGACGTGAAGATCGCCGTGATCTTCGATTCGCCCCATCCGGAATGGGAAGACGAGGCCTTCAAGCGCGAAGTCGAGGAGAAGGTCGAAGAGGCGGAGTACGACGTGGCGCGGGCGCTCATGGCCGGCGGGCACGACGTCCTGATGATCGGCATCGGCGATGACGTCGCGCCGCTGCTCGCGAAGCTGGCGGCGTTCCAGCCCAAGCTCGTGTTCAACGGCTGCGAGGGCTTTCGCAAGAACGCGCGCCACGAATACGCGATCGCGGCGCTGCTGGACATGTACGGCTATCGCTACACGGGCTCCTCTCCCACCGCGCTGCTCGTCGCGCGCAACAAGTCGCTCACCAAGAAAGTGCTCGCCTTCCACGGCATCCGGGTGCCGGCGTTCGCCGAGTTCCACGAAGGCGACGAGCTGGTGCGCCCGTCCGAGCTGCGGTTCCCGCTCATCGTCAAGCCGCTGCTCGAGGACGCGTCGATCGGCATCGCGCAGGCGTCGGTCGTCGAGGACGACGCGAGCCTGCAACAGCGGATCGAGTTCATCCACGGCAAGTACCATCAGGCCGCGATCGTCGAGGAGCTGGTCGAAGGCCGCGAGGTGTACGTCGGCCTGATCGGCAACGACGAGCTCCAGGTGCTGCCGCTGACGGAGATGACGTTCGGCGAGCCCGAAATGGGCGAGCACCGCATCGCGACCTACAAGGCCAAGTGGGACGAGGAGTACCGCAAGAAAAAGCAGATCAAGAACGTCTTCGCCAAAGGCGTCTCCGAGCAGCTCACGACCCGCATCGGGGAGATCTGCAGCACCGCCTTTCACGCCCTGTGGCTGCAGGACTACGGGCGTGTGGACGTGCGTCTGGCCCACGACGATGAAGTGTACGTCCTCGAGGTGAACCCGAACCCGTTCATCGCCGCGGAGCACGAAATGGCGGAGGCCGCGGCGAAGGCGGGACTCAAATACAACGCGTTCATCCAACGCATCGTGGATGAGGCGATGGCGCGATGAGCCGCCGCGAAGTTCCCACCCCCGAGCTGCGCTGCCCCAGATGCCACACCGAGCTGGAGCGCTTCTGGAGCTACTGCCCGAGCTGCCGCCACCGGCTCGAATGGACCGACACGCAGCGGGAAACGAACGCGGAGTGCGCCTACTGCGGCTGGATCGTGTCGGACACCTTCTCGTTTTGCCCCTGGTGCGGGCGCAACATCCAGGACGAGGACTCGAGCGACGAGCCGCTCAAGGCCCCGAAAGGGTTCAAGTATCACGCCCGCTGCGACTGGGGCTGCGGCGGCGGGGTCATGTACCCGATGCGGTTTTGCCCCTGGTGCGGGCGCGCGCAGACGTGGCGCTACGATGATTTCCAGAACGTGTGCCCCCATTGCGACCGCGGCGTGGACGACTGGATGGCGACGTGCCCATGGTGCGGCGAGGATG
>Ga0208454_1001226_pt1 | contig 10868 bp, 9 predicted proteins | sample EasRivMeERMZT100_FD_187530 | JGI IMG/M metagenome (GOLD analysis project Ga0208454, IMG submission 187530) | Soil microbial communities from meander-bound floodplain in the East River, Colorado, USA - East River MetaG ERMZT100 (SPAdes) (version 2) | ecosystem: Environmental > Terrestrial > Soil >...
CAGCACCTCTCGCCGCAGGTTCTGCGCACCAACGGCGTGCTGCGCCGCGACGAGTGGATCGCGTACGACACGGAACTCATCGAGGGTGCCGTGGCGCGGACGCAGGCCGTGGCGGACCTCGTGTCGCGAGGTCTCACCAAGCCGCTCGCGAACAGTATGGGCAAGACGGTCCTGAACTATGACAAGTTCGGTGACCTGGCCGATGCGACGGTGAGCATGGACGGTATGGCGCGGACCGAGAACGATCGGCCCAACTACACGCCTGGGCAGTTGCCGATTCCGATCACGCACAAGGACTGGCGCATTCACCTCCGTGTCCTCGAAGCCTCGCGCAATCCCGGAGGCGAACCGCTGGACACGACGATGACGCGCCTCGTGGGCCGCAAGATCGCGGAACAGCGCGAGAAGATGCTCATCCTGGGCAACAAGCAGTTCATCGGCTTGCCCATCTACGGGTACATGACGCACCCGCAGCGCATCACCTCGGGCTTCGGCGCGAACGGCGACTGGGAACAGACCGCCAAGACCGGCGACAACTACCTCACCGACGTCATGACGATGGTCTCGGCGTTGGCGGCCCAGAAGCACTACGGACCGTTCATGCTGTACGTCACCGGTGCGGCGTCCATCCGCCTCGATGCGGACTTCAAAGCCAACGGCACGGACACGGTGCGCGACCGCATCCTGAAGGTCAACGGCATCGCCGGTATCGGCGTGCTCGACTTCCTGCCGCTGTCCAACGTGCTCATGGTCTCGATGACGCGTGAGACCGCGGTGATGGTCCAAGGCGAACCGCTCCAGACCGTGCAGTGGGACGTCAACGGCGGGTTCGCCGTCGACTTCAAGGGCTTCGAGATCCAGGTGCCGCTCGTCCGCGCTGCCGCGGGCAACTCCGGCATCTACCACATGTCCGACTAGGACACGCGACGTGACCCAGACACGTCGACAACCGCTTACGCACTAGCAAAGGAGCAAAGACGACAATGGCCGACAAACCAGACGTGACGCCGCCGACCAAGCCGGGCACCGGCGAGAAGCCGGACAACACGCTGCCGGGAACTGGCGACAAGCCGGATCAGGGCTTGCCCGGCGACCGTCCCAAGCCGGACCAGGGGTTGCCGGGACGTCGTGAAGGTGGCGCGGAACCGAAGACCGAAGCCTACAAGCTCAAGGCGGACGTCGGGCCGCACATCAACCGTGACGGCAAGGTGACCCAGGAAGGCGAGACCGTCCTGCTGACAGAGTCCCAAGCCGAGTACATCGGCGACAAGTTCGAGAAGGTTGGCAAGTAACCATCCGCGCTGAGGGTAGCTCCGTGGCGCCTCGGTGGGCGGAGCTACTCTCTGAGGAACGCACATGGTTTTGGATGCGACGGTCGGTGGGGCGACGGCCAACAGCTATGTGACGAACGCCGAGGCGGTGGCCTACATGGGCACCCACCTGTACGCCTCGGCATGGTTGGCGCTTCCTTCGGCAGAGCAGGACACGTCGTTGATGATGGCCACCCGCCTCATCGACACCTCCGTCTGTTTTGTCGGGACGAGTGCAACAACGACCCAGGCGCTGCGCTTTCCTATGGTGGGCCTCGTGACGCCCACGGGCGCGGTTGTACCCTCGGACGTCATCCCGGTTGCGGTCAAGGACGCCACCTCGGAGTTGGCGCGCCTCCTCGCCACGACGGATACCACCGCGCCGAACGAAGCCGCGGCCCAGGGCTTGACCAAGCTCAAGGTGGCCTCGGTGGAACTCGGGTTCAAGGACGACATCGAGACCAACAGCGTTCCGACCACGGTGCGGGCGATGTTCCCGCCGTCGTGGCTCTGTCTCACGCCGGAACAGCTTGCCGCCCTTGTCGTGACGACGTCCCGCAGCGCGATCTTCCAGGTGATATAGCGTGGCCTATGACGATCTGGTTCGCAAGGGCGTGGCGATGGCGAATGTCATCACCAAGTCCCTGCACGTGCCGGTCGTCCATCGCGCCTGGATAGGGCAGGACCCGTGGGGCAATCCGATCTATGCGCCGCCATCCGTGAGCGCGGACGGAGGGCTGTTGAAAGCGGTCGTGGAGTTGAAACAGACGTTGCGCACGCTGGACAATGGGATGTCGGCCACGACCAAGGCGTACATCTCGTTCATCGAGCCCGTGCCGGCGAACGGGACAGCCGGACGCGTGGACCCGATTGATCCTCGGGACTACATCATGCTTCCCGGAGGCGTCAGCGGTCCGATCCTCGACATCGAGGGCGTGCTTGATCCCGATACGGGGCGACCGTACATGTCCGAAGTCTGGTTGGGTGCATGAACGATATCGCGATCACGATCATCACGGTCGACCGTACGCCGAGGCGAAACTACCTTGGGCAGACGGCGGCAAACTTCATTCGCGGCGGGGTGTTTGATTCGCCTCGCTTTCACAGCCTCCATATCGCTGACAGCGGCGGGCACGAGGGTTGGCCGGACCGCGGTGTCGAGCGTCTCTTGACGTTGGTCGGGCCCAAGTACCCGTATCGTTGGATCCGATCCACGGGTGCCTCGCATTCGGCGTACGTGTACCGGACCGCGACAGCGCGAACGGCGTGTGTCAACGCCAGTGCCGCGCTGGATGCCGGGATGGCGACGGACGCGCAGTGGATTCTGTTCTGTGAGGACGACCTCGATGTTTGCGGAGACTTCCTCGACAGCGTGGGCCGTTGGCTCGACATCTACGGTGATCCAAAGTATCACGTGTTCCCGTTTGGTGCGGCGTATCCGCAGGTCAAGGACGCCGCGCAGCGTCTTGAGTTCTTCTGGGAGTATCCCGTCACGAAGTTCTACGGAACGCAGTGCTTTGCGATCCGTCGACCCGAGGCCCAGAGCCTCTCGGACTACTGGCGGGTCACTCCGAAAGTGGTTGGCGTGCACTCTCCAGGGGCATTCGACTTGATGCTGGCTGAGTGGCACCAACAGAAGTTCCCAGAACAGCCCTACCTGTTGGCGTCCGCGCCGAGCTTTGTCCAACATATTGGTCGCGACTCGGTGGCGACCGGCGTTGCGAACACCCATCAGTTTCTCTCGTGGCCCGGTCCGTTCTGGACCTTTGATCCGGAGGTTGTACGCACATGAAACCAAGGTGCCTGTTCGTGGGGGATGGGTGCTGTGCCACCGGGTTCGCTCGGATGAATCACGCATACATCGATGGGCTCTTACCAACGTGGGACGTGCACATGTTGGCGTTGAACTATGATGGAGACCCGCACCGGTATCCGTTCCCCGTCTACCCGACATCCACGCGGATGCAGGTTGATCGATGGGGTACGCAGCGCTTACCGATTCTGGTCACGCATCTTCGTCCCGATATCATAGTGGTCGTCAATGACCCGTGGAACTTCCCACCGTATCTGGCGCGCGTAGGCACGACGCCGGTCGTGGGGTCCATTGCGGTCGACGGCGCGAACTGTCGAGGCACGAGTCTCAACGGATTGCGCCACGCGATCTTCTGGACGCACTACGGAGTCAATCAAGCCCGTCTCGGCGGGTACACTGGGCCGGCATCCATCGTCCCTCTGGGCGTGGATCTGTCTGTCTACCACCCCACGGAACAGGCAGAGTCACGAAGGCGGATAGGGTTGCCGGCCCAACTCCGCGGCTCTGATACCTTCATCGTCGGTGTTGGCGGACGTAACCACCCGCGCAAGCGGTTCGATTTGGCGCTGATATACTTCGCCAAGTGGATCAAAGAGGCCAAGATACAGAATGCGTACCTGTTCGTCCACGAGGGTCCCACTGGGGATACCGGATACGACCTCGATCAGTTGGCGCAGTATCTCCAGATTCACAACCGGATCATCATCTCGAAGCCGGAGATGGGCCAAGGGATGCACGAAGAGCACCTCAAGTACGTCTATGGGGCGCTGGACGTGATGTTGTCGACGGCGACCGGCGAGGGTTGGGGCCTGATGCACATGGAAGGGATGGCGTGCGGTATCCCGCAGATCCTTCCGGATTGGTCTGCTCTCGGAGAGTGGGCCGCGGACGCCGCGTGTATGGTACCCTGTACGTCGGTCGTCTGCACGCCGAATAACATCAACGCCTTGGGCGGAGTTCCAGACGAGGCGAAGACCGTCCGCGCCTTGGACCTCGTGTATCGCAATCCCCAGTACCGTGCGAGCCTCGCTGAGAAGGGTCTCGCACTCGTTCAGCGTCCGGAGTTCCGCTGGGAGGCGATTGGGGCGCAGTTCGAGGAGACCCTCACCCAGTGTCTGTCGCCGTTGATCCTCGAACAGGTACCGTCCGAGGCGACTGCGTAACATGGCTCGCGAGAAGAGTCCCGAACTCAAAGGCTATGAGAAGATGCAGCGTCAGCTTACAGCTTTGATGAAAGGGATGACCAACGAGGCCGCAGCAGCGTTGTTTGTCGAGGCGCAGATTGAGCGCACCGAGTCGATGAAGCGTACACCGGTAGACGTCGGCAATCTCAAGGCGAGTCACTTGGTGAGGCCGCCAGTGATTCGGAATACTGTAGACGTCTCCGTCACCATTGGCGTCGGTGGTCCGGCGGCACCATACGCGATCTTCGTGCATGAAGACTTGAACGTGGACCATACGTCGGGGCAGGCGAAGTTCTTGGAGTCAACCTTGAAAGAGTCGGCTCCGTACATAGCAAAACGAGTTGCACGGAGGATAGACCTCCGGCGCGCACTGGAAGGAAAGTGACATGGCGCTTCTTCAGCTCACAAACGCAGCCGCGACTGCCTCAGCCAATGCACTGTTGGCGCTTATTGACGTCGGCACGCAGGGCAAGATCAACATCCGTACGGGCGCGATGCCGGCCACGGCGGATACGGCCGCATCAGGTACGATCCTCTGCACGCTGTTGTTTCCGGACCCGGCATTCCCCACGGCAGTCAATGGTGTGGGTACGGCAAACGTCATCGCGCAGGTCGCGTCGATTGCCTCAGGCGTTGCCGGTCACTTCGAGGTGACGGACTCCAGCAACGTCGTGATCTTCCGCGGCGATGTCACGGCGAGCGGTGGCGGCGGCTCGATGGAACTCGTGACCACCACGATCACGTCACCGCAGCCGGTGCAGATCACGTCGTTCACCTACACGCAGCCGAAGTCGTAAGCGTTCGATTACACGAGGAGGCTCTGGCATGGCACAGATCCTGAGACCGTCCAGCGACGTCGCCGCTGGAGGTTGGACAGCGTCAGCAGGAGGGACGCTGGCCTCCAATGTCGATGAACCTGTGGGCACGGGCGATGCGACTTACATTGCATCGCCTAACTCCGCAGGTCCGAACGCTGCCACGCTGGCGTTGAGTGCTGGCGTCAGTCCTGCGGCTGGGACGGTGACGTTACGCGTACGCACGGGCCGTAGCAGTATCATTACTGGTGCGATGAGCGTGACCGCGCCGAAGTCACTACTACGCGTGAGTGATCAGGCAAGGACAGTCGTCACCGCGGCTGACCTTACGTACCTCGGCATGTTCTCTGTCGGGGCCAACTGGTCAGCGATACGCTGGGGCTATGAAGAAGGGGGCATGACCGGGCGATATGTAGGTGGTCAGTTACGCCTGCTCTGTCTCTCGGGGTACAACGCGCCGCCGTTGTATAACAACATTCCGTCGATTTATGAGATTGTCCCTCCGGCTGATGGGGTACTCACAACGACCCGCGCACTTATGCCGTCCGCTACCTTTGTCCGCGATTGGGGACCTGTGGCCGATGCGTTGCCGTGTCTGAGTTCTGACGGCAATCGCATTCGCGGTCTTGGATGGGATGCCGGGTTGAATGCGTGCTGGGCCGCGTATGCGCCGAAGTACGGGCACGAGCATAACCCATCGATCTCATACGTCGTCTTCAATGATACAACGAACGTAGGCACTCGATATGGTCCGTGGCGTACGGCTGCGCATTGCAAGATGACGGGCGGCTACATGTGCCCGATTACCAGTGCGTTCTCGGCTGCGCATTGTGGCGGTGCGCCGATGGCCTTGGGATGTGCGACATTGAGTCGGAATGGGTCGTCTGCATGGGGACCGATCTTCATTCCCACGCCTCGGCTCGCCACCTATGCGACGACGCCACCGGACCAGGTCCAGTCGTATGATGGCGAACCTATCAATGCACCGGGAGGTGCGCATCCGAGATACTCTATTCCCAACCCGTACGTAGGGATGCAATATCCCTATTGGGCGCAGCGTATGCGGGATGACTTTACGAAGGTTGTGAAGTGTGCGTGGGGTACCACGCATGCGGGGAATCCCGATCACGATCCACTATATCCGCCGTACGACACACCGACGCATGGCGGACATATCGATGTCATCACTGGTCCGTGGTCAGAAGCGATGGATTGGTGGGCGTCGATGGTCATGATCGAGACGCCGACGAAACAAGGTCTGTGTTACTTCTCGACTATCGTCGGGCCAACACCGGGCTATCCTGACCCGGCGCACTCGTGGTATGGCACAAAGACCTGTTCCCACGGCCACGTCGATGGGCGGCATGACGTCTCGACGGCTGGCGACGGTACCAGTTCCAAGATGAACGCCATGCACGTCTATGATTTGAACCAGATAGCGCAAGTCGTGGCAGGCACGATGACGGCCGAGACCATCCGAGGCGTCCAGCACAACCTGTATCCGAGTCCGTTGTCACTGGTCGATTTTCAAGATGCGTCGATGGACGACTTGTTCATTGGTGCGTTCTTTGATGAAGTCACCGGGCGTTTGTATCTACGCGAGCGGTACGGTGATAGTCGCGGGTCCTATGGCTATTGGGGCACGGGTGACAACGAGCCGCGTTCGGCGATTCACGTGTTCCAGTTAGCTGGCGGCGGCAACGGCAGCCTCTCGCTCCTGACGGGTAGTGTTCAAGCGTCTGCACCCCACCCGACGACACAATCAACGAACGCGGTATACACTACGCTGACGCCTGCGGATATCACGTATCTTGGCATTGTCAAGCTACCGCTCGACTACAACATTGGGGACCCGGATAACTGTATCCGCTTTGGGTTCTCCAGTGGGCAGCTCATTACCGGTCGATACGTCAGCGGCACGCTCCACCTCTTCCTGGGGATGTCACAAGGGAATAACTACCGGGCTCCTGTCCTCGAAGTGATCTATGACCAGACTCCGAATCCTGTGCTTGCAAGCGCAGGACGGCTGACACCTTACGCGATCTGGGGTCAGATACAGGAGGCGGACGTCAAGGATGCGAACGGTCCGCGCATGCACTCGCTGCATTGGGACGAGACGAACCAGTGTCTGTTCTGGACCTTCGATGCGTTCTACTCAGTCGAGCATAACCGGACCATCGGCGCGACGACGTTCACCGGCACGACTGTTTCAACGCAGTATGGGCCGTGGCGCACGTCGAGTCCGAAGCGACATACTGACGGGCCAATTATCACTATTCCCGTATCTGAGCGCGTGTACTTTGACGGACACGACAAGCTCTCGCTTGGGTGTGATAACTCCCTGAACGCCATCAACAATTGGGGGCACTCACTCTACTCGTGGTTGTCGACCGGGATTCTATCCGTACCCGAGAGCGACTATACGAATGAGTCCGTATTCGGTATCACAACCACGCCTCGCATGCGTTCCGACATGAGTAACAAGATGTCACGGAATGCTACGTATAAGAACTGCGTGTATAACGATACCAGTTCATATAACTGCGGTGCGGGTGTGGTTCTCTCTGGGCCGTTGAATGTAACGAGCCAGATGGATCTCGCGCAGAGTGTGGTCTGGATCAAGAACGCGACGAAGCACGGCGTGATCTTCCTGAGTCAGATGGCAGACGTAGTGAACAATGCAGGCTTCGTCTCCGCGAGTTACGGTGGCGACACCTTGCCACACGTCTTCTACTCGACGGAAAAGGCCTGCTGCCACGGACAGATCATGGGATCGAACGGCGGGACAGGTCCACACTCACCGAGTCTCGTGCCGCAACTGTGGTTCTATGATCCTGCGACGTTGATCGCTGCACAGACGGGTGCAGGTGGCATGACGCCGTACCTGGCCGCGAACTCGCCGAGTGTGTCGCACAAGCACCTGTACGACTATAGCAGTAACTTCGCGTATGACTCGCAGTACTACGGCCAAGGCATGTTCTATGACCACGTCTCGCGGTTGCTCTTCATCATGGATGCGACTCGCGAGGTGGTAGCGGGACAGGAAACGATTCCCATCGTGCATGTCCTCTCGGTGGCGAACTAAGGCATAGCTTATGAGTTACCTCTTCGCGAATCCCAGCGGTGTCATTTCGTTCCCCGATGCGCCGGAACTTGATAGCCTCGGCACGCATACGCTCGTTTATAACTGTAAGTTGACGGCGTTTGCCGCCTCGATGGTTCCCGTCTCGAAGGAAGGGAATTACGGCAGTTATATCGACTATGCGGATGCGGGACGCGTCATCAATACGCTGTATCACGTAGGTGCTGGCGGCGTCTATAAGGTTAAAAGCACGACGACAGTTACCGGTATCAATTTTGTTGGCACCTGGCGACAGGTTGCGCTGCGATGTTCTGGGGACGTAGCACTCAGCGTCTGGATTGACGGCATTGATCGAACGGCTGACGTTGAGGAGTATTGGTTCGCCGGTACGCGGAGCCTCGTGGGGCTCATGTACATCGGTAACAACGGCTCGTTGGCAGGGCCAGTTACCGGATACATGGCCGAAGTCTCCGTCTGGAACAATACGCTTCTGAGTGACGCAGACATCGGGCTCCTAGCTACCGGCACGAACCCGATGGCGTTGACGACGCCGCCGACGTGGTATGCCGACTTGCGCACGGATGCAGTCGAGCGTATCTCGTTGGCTGCGGGTACCGTGTCGAATGCCACGCAGGACGCGGACCACCCCTTAATTGATCCGCCTCCGGCAGGCGGCGGGCAAACGTCCTACCCGAATGCGGATATCTCCGATGGATCGTGGACACCAAGTGCAGGCACCGACCTGTACGCAGCCATCGCCGACTCTAGCGATACGACGTACATTCGTTCGTCGGCTGGTGCGGCGAGTGATCCTACAACCATTGCGCTTGCGCCGCTCTCTACGCCGCAGGCTGGTACTGTAACACTCCGCGTTCGACACCGCGCCACGCCGTAACATGGCCCACACTTACGGAGCCGCCAACGCACGCGTCTCGGCTGCAACGTCACCGATAACGTCGGCGACGTTCACGCCGACGTCTGGCTCCACGTGCCTGGTATTGTATCTGTGGGTGTTAGGCGCGACCAATCGTGCGGGTGGTGCGCCGACCTATAACGGCGTGGCGATGACGCAGGCGAACTCGACGCAGAAGGCTGCGACGACGCCTGAGTCGAGCATGGAGATTTGGTACATCGTCGGCGCGAATGCCGCGGTGGCCGCGACGGCAGTGATTCCGAACACGGGATCATTGACGATCTCTTACGCATTTGCTACAGGCAAGGCCGGCAGCGGACTCACCTCGGTCTTCGACAACGCGATAGGCGCCAACGGAACGTCGACCAATCCCTCGTGCGGCGCGATGACTGTGGCCGCGGGAACGATCACCTTCGCAGGCGTAGCCTCTGGCTTACAGACCTGGTCGATGGCCGTGGCAGGTGGTGCCACGCAGATCCTGAGTGACGACAACGGCGCCACGGGGTGCGCCGCATCGTATCTCCTGTCCGCAGGCGGCGGCTCGCAGACGATGTCGTGGACGGCAGGCTCCGATGACTGGGGCGCGGTTGCCGTCTCGTTCAAGGAAGCAACGCCGCCAGTGACAGGGATTGCGACGCCTCGTGCGCCGATGTCGATTGTCGGCGCAGTAGGTCTGGCGGTTGTTACCGGTGTCGTGGCGGCCAGTGCATTGGTGCCGACGGCGTCAGCGCAGACACTCGCGAGTTCGTTGTTTGTCACGCAGAACTTCCAAGTTCTCACTACATCCTACTCCAGTCAGCACGGTACGAAGTTCACGGTTGGCGCTGCGCCTATCGTGCTCACCTCTCTCGGACATTGGGTCGAGTCTCCGTCTGTTGTTCCGGCCTCGATGGCGGTTGGCCTGTACGCGGACAATGGAACATTGCTCACCTCGGTGAGTGGTATTGTCACAACAGGTCTGCCCGGTCGTTACGCGTGGGGCGTGCTAAGTACGCCGTTCGTTTGTCAGCCGTTGACGAGTTACTGGCTGATGTCCGAGTACATGACGGCACAGGTTCGCGAGTGCCGCGTTACGGCTGTCCCGCAGATTACGATTGAAGGTGGCGCGGTAGGTGTTGCGCCTGCCTTTGAGATAGACACTATCGGTCCAGACGTCTTCAGCCTCGGGCCAGTGAACGCGATCTGGGCGCCATATGTTGCGCCTGTACTCCAGGTTGAGTTACTCGAAGGTGCGACCGTTCGCGCGACCTGGAATGTCACGCCAGGTGCGGTCGTCACAAGTGATCTCGCACTGACGACACCACAGCGCGATGCGATCACCAATTGGGGTAACTTACGCGTCCGTCTAACCAAGAACAACAATCAGGTAGACGTCTTTGACGTCGCGCTCACGGCGCCTGGGAGCGGCGCGGCTACTGTCCCGTTCGATATCATCCAGAACTTCAGCAGCGGCAGCGGTGCACTTGACGCGACGAAGTTAGAAGCGGGATCACACGGCGCGGATTGGGGCGCATGGGGTGTCGTTGATACCGTCTCGGTAGACCATACGGTTATCGCGACGCACGATGTTTCAGCGCTGACACTACCCGTCATCGCTGTAGGCGGCACGAACTACACAGGCACCGAAGGTCAAGGTGCGACGTTCGATCACAGCGCCTCGCCGGATGAGTACGATGCGTTTGAGTTAATCACGGTCGGGAACGGCATCACTGACGCGCAAGCGTTGATGCTAGTGAAGTTCGACGTCGTTG
>Ga0208454_1001235_pt1 | contig 10833 bp, 12 predicted proteins | sample EasRivMeERMZT100_FD_187530 | JGI IMG/M metagenome (GOLD analysis project Ga0208454, IMG submission 187530) | Soil microbial communities from meander-bound floodplain in the East River, Colorado, USA - East River MetaG ERMZT100 (SPAdes) (version 2) | ecosystem: Environmental > Terrestrial > Soil...
CTCGATCTGGTCTAGCCCTGCGCCCTTGAACAACGCCCGTAGAGCTTCGAGGCGCGATGCCTCGGTGCCCGGGATCTCGGGGACCTCTACGCCGAAGCGCCGCATCGCGCGGCGCAGCGGGCCGCTTGGCGACAGATCCTCGGCGAAGTCCCAGACGTAGGCGCCGACCGAGCCGCCCGCGCGCGCGACGCGGCGCATCTCGGCAAGTGCCGGCGGCCGTTCGGGAATGAAGTTGATCACCAGCGCGGAGGCGACGACGTCGAACGAAGCGTCGGCAAAGGGGAGCTTGCGCGCGTCTGCGACCTGGAATGTTGCGCGTCCGGCCGCGGGTCCTCGCAGGGCGGCCTTTAGCTGGGCCGGCATGGGATCGACTGCATGGACGCTTGCCGGCGCACAAAGCTCGAGTAGCGTCTCGGCGAGGATGCCGGTGCCGCAGCCCACGTCGAGCCAACTTACGCGGGGCCGCGCGCCGAGCCAGTCCAGGAATACCGGCGCGACGGCCCGGCTCCAGCGGCCCATGAACCGTTCGTAGGCCGCGCTGTCTTCGAACGTCAGGGCTACTTCCGCCACGTCACTCGGCCTTCAGACCGGCTTTCTGCGCAAGCGCTGCGTTGAGCGCGACCTCGCGCTCTACGTGCGCCGCGAACTCGTCGGGCGACATGGGCATCGGATCGACGCCCAGCCCGGTGAGCTTCTCGCGGACTTTGGGCGTCTGCAGCGCCTTCAGGGTCTCGCGGTTGAGGCGCTCGACGATGTCGCGCGGCGTCTTAGCCGGCGCGAAGAGGGCGAACCAGATCGGATACTCGGCGTCCTGGAAACCGGCCTCACGCAGCGTGGGCACGGCGGGCAGCGCCGGCGAGCGCTTGTCCGTGTTCACGGCCAGCGCGGCGAGCTTGCCTTCGCGGATGTGCGGCAGTACGAGCGCGACCGGTCCGAAGAAGAAATCGACGCGGCCGGCGATCACTTCGGTCATCGCCTCGGCGCCGCCCTTGAACGGGATATGGACCGCGTGCACTCCGGCGCTCGACACGAAGCGCTCGGCGCTCAGGTGCGTCGCCGAGCCAATGCCCACCGAAGAGAAGTTGAGCGCATTCGGCCGCGCCTTCGCCGCAGCGACGAGTTCCGCGGCCGTCTTCATGCCCTTCGCGGGCGGCACGACGAGCACGCTCGGCGAAATTCCGATCGGCGCGACGGCGGCGAAATCGCGCGCCGGGTCGTAGGGCAGGCCCTTGTAGAGCGCCGGGGCGATGGTGTGCGCCGAGCCGTGCGCGAGCAGCGTGTAGCCGTCGGGCGGCGACTTCGCCACGGCGGCGGCTCCGATCGTCCCGCCGGCGCCGACACGGTTCTCCACCACCACTTGCTGCCCGAGCTGCGACGAGAGCTGCTCGAGGACGAGCCGGTGCACGATGTCGGTCGAGCTGCCGGCGCCGACGGGCACGATGGCGCGGATCGGCTTCGCCGGCCAGCCCTGGGCCGGGACGTCGAATGCGGAAAGCACGAGCAGGAGCGGTAAAGCGCGTTTCAGGTTCATGGTGACCTCCGTCGAGTGCCGGGGCATTGTGGAAATGCGCGCTTCATACGTCCAATATATAGTTGCTCTAGATGATCATGCCGGAGCGGCATTAGGAGGAAACCATGGACCTGCGCCACGTCCGCACCTTCGTCACCGTCGCCGACGTGGGCACGGTCTGCAAGGCCGCCGAGCGGCTGCACGTCGCGCAGCCGGCGCTCTCGCGGCAGATCGCCCATCTCGAGGACGAGCTCGGGCTGAAGCTGTTCGATCGCGTCGGCCGGCGGCTGCTGCTCACGAGCGAAGGCGAGCAGCTGCTCAACGACTGCCGCGGCCTGCTCAACTACGCGCGCGCGCTCGGCGAGCAGGCCCAGGTCCTGCGGCGCGGCGACGTCGGCGTGCTGCGCGTGTCGGCCTCGCCGCACCTCATCGAGGGCATCTTCCCCGAGTTCCTGCGCCACTACGCGGCGCGCTATCCCAACGTGCAGGTCAGGCTGGTGGACGCGGCGGCGGGCGGGGAGGCACTCGCGATGCTCGAGCGCGGCGAGATCCATCTCATGCAGACCATCGTGCGCGCGCTCGCCCCGGATGAGCAGCGCTTCGCGAGCCACCCGCTCGCGCCCATGGAGATGCTCGCGGCGTGCCATCCGAAGCTCCGCCTCGGGGCCGACGGCGCGGTCGAGATCGGCGGCCTCGCGCCCTATCCCCTCCTGCAGGCGACGCCGGACTTCGCCATGCGGAGGAATTTCGACGCGGCCTGCCGGCTCGCCGGCTTCACGCCGAACAACGTGCTCGAATCCCGCGCTCCGCATGCGCTGCTCGCCATGGCGGAAGCGGGCCACGGGGTTGCCATCATCCCGTCGGCTTTGCGCATTCACCGCTACCGCGTGCGGGTGCTGCGCGTCACCTACCGCGGCAAGCCGCTGGACGAGCCGCTGACCGTGCTGTCCGACAAGCGCCGCCCGCTCCCCGGCTATGCCAAGGTCTTCTGCGAGATGCTCGCGGAGCACGTGCGCAAGGGATTCCCGCTGCCGCGCAGCCAGGCGCCGAAGCGTCGCACCCGGCTTACTGCGGCTTGATGCCCGCCTCTTTCACCACCTTGCCCCAGGTGTCGAACTCGGATTTGCCGAAGGCGGCGAGCTGCTCGGGCGTGCCGGGCGCAGCTTCCAGGCCCTGCTTGCCGAGAAGGTCTTTGACCTCTGCGGAGTTCAGCGCCTTGACGATCTCGCGATTGAGCCGCTCGAGGATGTCCTTCGGCGTCTTCGCCGGCGCGTAGTAGCCGTACCAGTTGGTCGCCTGGTAGCCCTGGTAGCCGGACTCGGCCACCGTCGGAACGTCGGCCATGAACGGATCGCGCTTCGGACCGGTGGTGGCCAGCGCCTTCACCTTGCCCGCCTTGACGTGCGGGCCCGCCGCCACCGGGGTGGCGAAGTAGGAATGAATCTGCCCGCCGAGCATCGCCTGCATCGCCGGCCCGCCGCCCTTGAAGGGCACATGCACCAGGTCGACCTTCGCCATCATCTTCAGCAGCTCGCCGGCAAGGTGGCCGGCGCCGCCGATGCCGGAGGAGCCGTAGGTGTACTTGCCGGGGTTGTCGCGGGCCAGCTTGATGAACTCGGCGAGCGTGTTTGCCGGCACCGAGGGTTGCACCACCACGAGGTTGGGGAACACCACCGCCATGGTGATCGGCGCGAGGTCGGTGAGCGGATCGTAGTGCAGCGGTAGCAGGTGCGGGTTGACGGCGATGGCGCCGACGTTGGCGAGGTAGAGCGTGTAGCCGTCGGCCGGTGCCCGCACCACGAAGTCGGTGGCGATGTTGCCGCCGGCGCCGGCCCGGTTGTCGGTCAGCACCTGCTGCCCGAGCTGGTCGCCGAGCGTCTTCGCGACGATGCGCGAGACGGTGTCAGTGCCGCCGCCGGGCGCAAAGCCCACCACGGTGGTAATCGGCTTGTTGGGATACTGCGCGAAGCAGATTCCCGAGAAAAGCATTCCTGCAAAAGCAATCAGCTTCTTCACACCACTCCTCCTTCTCTGAGTTTCGCGATCTCCGCCGCGTTGTAGTTGAGCTCTTTCAAGATTTCGTCGGTGTGCGCGCCGAGCTCGGGCGTGGGCGCGACCACCTTGGCCGGCGTGCGCGACAGGACGGCCGCATTGGCCAGGATCTGCTTGCGGCCGAGCTTGGGATGCTCCACGGCGGTGGCGACGCCCAGGTGCTTCACCTGCGGGTCGGCGAACACCTCGTCGACCTTGTAGATCGGCCCGCACGGGATGCCGGCCTTGTTCAGGATCTCGATCCATTCGGCGCCGGTCTTCCTGGAAAGACTTTCATTCAGGATCGAATTCAGCTTGGCGCGATTCTCGGCTCGCTTCTTCCCGCCCTTGAAGTCCGGCGAGGCGAGCATGTCCTCGCGGCCGATGGCCTTGCACAGGCCCGCCCACATGCCCTCGCCCGAAGCCGCGACGTTGATGTGCCCGTCCTTCGTCTTGTAGGCCGAGGTCGGCATGCTCGTCGGGTGGTCGTTGCCCACCTGCGGCGGCACGTCGCCCTCCATGAGGTAGCGCGCCGCCTGGAAGTCGAGAAGCGAGATCCCCGCCTGCAGCAGCGAGCTCTGCACCCATTGGCCCTTGCCCGAAGTCTCGCGCTCGAGCAGCGCGATCATCACGCCGATCGCGGCATACAGTCCGGCGGTGAGGTCGGCGATCGCGGCGCCGGTTCGCACCGGCCCCTGGCCGGGAAGCCCGGTCACCGACATGAGCCCGCTCATCCCCTGCGCGATCTGGTCGAAGCCGGGCCGCTTTGCATACGGGCCGTCCTGGCCGAAGCCGGAAATGCTCGCCAGGATGATCCTCGGGTTGATCTTTTCCAAAGAAGCATAGTCAATCCCGAGGCGGAATTTCACGTCCGGCCGGTAGTTCTCGACCACCACGTCGGCGGTCTTCGCCAGGCGCTCGAGCACGCCCCTGGACTCGGGCAGCTTGAGGTTGAGGGTCATCGAGCGCTTGTTGCGGTGCAGGTTCTGCATGTCCGGGCCGTGGCGCGGCCCGCCCATGGCCTCGTTCGGGTCGACGCCGGGCGGCGACTCGATCTTGATCACGTCTGCGCCGAAGTCGGCGAACTGGCGCACGCAGGTGGGTCCCGCGCGCACGCGCGAGAAGTCTAGAATGCGCAGGCGAGCCAGCGCGGTAGAAGCAGCGATCCGTGGCATGGGAATATTCTAGCCGTCCGTGTGTTCGGTTCTATCTAGGAGGCGTTCATGAGCAAGCTGACAGTGAAACTGGTTCTTGCAATCGCTGCGGTCGTTCTCGCGGGCTGCTCGAGCATGCCCGCCTGGATGCCCGGGAGCGGCGCCGTCAAGGTGAACCTCACGGGCACCGAGCAAGTCCCGCCGCTCAGCGTCCCCGGCACTGGCTCGGGCAGCTTCCGCGTCGCCGAGGACGGTACCATCACCGGCAGCGTCACCACAAAGGACGTGCAGGGCACCATGGCGCACATCCATCGAGGTGCCAAGGGCACCAACGGCCCCGTGATCGTGCCCCTCGACAAGAACGGCGACACCTACACCGTTCCCGCGGGCCGGAAGCTCACGCCGGCGCAGATCGAGGACCTGAAGAAAGGCAACCTCTACGTCAACGTGCACACCAACCGCAACAAGGGCGGCGAAGTCCGCGCGCAGCTCCAGCCCTAGCCTGAAGCTTCTAGCGTTCATCCTCACCGTCGGGGCTGCGTGGCCTGCAGCTGCGCAGTATCCCGAACGGCCAATTCGTCTGGTCGTGCCGCAGGCGGCCGGCAGCGCCACCGACAACATCGCGCGCATCGTCGCCCCGGCGCTCGCAAAGGAGCTCGGCCAGAGCGTGGTGGTCGACAATCGCCCGGGCGGCGCGCTCACCATCGGCATCGATGCGGTGGCCAAGGCCGCGCCCGACGGCTACACCCTCGGCCAGGGACCGGTGGGGGCGCTCGCCATCACGCGCCACATGGTGGCGAAGCTGCCCTACGACATCGAGCGCGACATCCAGCCGGTGGCGCTGGTGACCACGGGCTACATGCTGCTCGCCGTTTCTCAGAAAACGGACTTTCATTCGGTAAGGGACCTCGTCGATTTCGCGAAAAAGAACCCGGGCAAGCTGTCGAACGCGTCGTCGAGCAACGGCTCACCCGGCCACGTGAGCGGCGAACTCTTCAAGTACATGACCGGCACCGACATCGTGCACATCCCTTACAAAGGCGGCGCGCCCGCGATCGCCGACCTGATCTCCGGCCAGGTGCAGCTCATGTTCGAGAGCACCAACTCGATCGCGCCGCACGTCCGCGCGGGCCGGGTGCGCGCGCTCGCGGTGACCGGCGAGCGCCGCGCCATCGGCCTGCCCGAGGTGCCGACGCTGATCGAGGCCGGCGTGCCGGGCTACGAAGTGAACGCGTGGAGCGGCATCATCACCACCGCCGGCGTGCCGCGCGCGGTGCTCGACAAGCTGAACGCCGCGGTGAATCGCGCGATCCTCCTCCCCGAGACCAAGGAGCGCCTGGCTCAGCTCGGCAGCGAGGGCGGCGGCGGCACGCCCGAAGAATTCGCCGCGCTGATCCGGCGCGACTCGGCCAAGTGGGCCGACGTCATCAAGCGCTCGGGCGCGAAGATCGACTAAAGCCTAAATCAGGGACAGACCACGTTTTCACCCGCCAGTCGGCGGAATGCCGGCCGATCCAGCGGTGTTCACAACGCACCAGAAGGAGGCCTTTACATGAAACGGCTGACATTGCTCTGTCTCCTGCTCGCGACGACGGCTGCGTTCGCACAAACGCCAACGCGCGTGCGCGGCACCATCACCGCGCTCGACGGCGATGTCCTGTCGGTGAAGTCGCGCGAGGGCAAGGACCTGAAGGTCCACCTCGCCTCCGACGTCGGCGTGTCCACCGCGAAGTCCGTCAAGCTTGACGAGCTCAAGGACAAGTACGTCGGCGTGACCGCGATCAACAAGGGTGGCCGGCTGGTCGCGGTCGAGGTGCACGCGATCCCGCCGCAGGCGAAGCCGGGGCATTTCCCCTGGGACCTGCAACCCGACTCGACGATGACCAACGCCAATCTCGAGGGCATCGCCAGCGTGAGCGGCGGCAACGAGATCACCATGAACTACCAGGGCGGCTCGCAGAAGATCCTGGTGCCGCCGGGCACGCCGATCGTGGTCTTCGTCCCGGGCTCGCGCGCCGACCTCAAGCCCGGCGAATCGATCTTCACCATCGCCGGCCAGCAGGGCGACAAGCTGCTCGCGCAACGCATCTCGGTGAGCAAAGATGGCGTTCGCCCGCCTCAGTAGCCTCGCGCTCCTGTTCGTCGCCTGCGTGGCCGTCGCGCAGGCGCCGACGCGCGTGCGCGGCACGATTTCTTCCTTGAAAGAGGATGTTTTGACCGTGGACGGAAAGACCCAGGTCCGGTTGGGCGAGAAAACCGAGATCGTGTTCACGCAGCCGGTGGCGCTCGCCGATATCAAGCCGGGCGATTTCCTCGGCGTCACCTCGGTGAAGCACGCCGACGGCAAGCTGATCGCCTACGAGGTGCGCCGCTTCCCGAAGCCGCTTAACCCGGGCCACCGGCCGTTCGACGGCCGCGACGACCAGACCATGACCAATGCCAGCGTCGGCGCGGTCGTCGAATCGGTGGAAGGCGCCGCTCGCGGCCGGGAATTCACCATGACCTACGAGGGCGGGACGCAGAAGATCGTGGTGCCTGAAGGCGCGTCGGTCTCGACCCTCGTCCCGGGCGACCGCTCTCAGCTCGCGGTCGGGGCGCCGGTGAATCTGACACACGACCCGAGTGGCGTTGCAATCAGGATCCAGGTCGGGCCGAAGCGATAAACTGGGAGTGTGAATCGCCGCGACCTCCTGCGTTGGCTCGCCGGATCGCTCCTGCTCGGTTCGGGCACCGCGCTGGCGCAACGTGGCAGCCCACCACGAGTGGGCTGGCTCTCGTATCTCCCCGAGCCGGATCCCGCGCTCGCCTTGCTTCGCGAAGGCTTGAGCAAGCTCGGCCACGTCGAGGGCAAGTCCTACGTGATGAGCGCGCGCTACGCCAACAACGATTTCACTCGGCTGCCGGCGCTCGTCGCCGAGCTCGTCGCGGATCGCATCGATGTCCTGGTTTCACGCGGCCCTTCGGTGGATTTCACCAAGCCCGTGCGCGACCGGGTTCCCGTCGTGTTCGTCTACAGCGGCGACCCGGTCGCCGCCGGATTCGCAGACAACCTGGGGAAGCCCGGGCGCAACATGACCGGCATGACGTTCATGGCGATGGAGCTCTGCGCCAAGCGCGTGGAGGTGCTGAAGGACCTGCTGCCCGGCGCCAAGCGCATCGCCCTTCTCTCCAATCCCGAGCACGCCGGCGAGCTGCTCGAGTACCGCGTGACGGAGGAGACTGCGCGCCGCCTGGGTGCCGAAACCACTCGCTACCTCGTGCACAAGCCCCAGGAGCTCGCGCCGGCCTTCGCGGCGATCCGCGCGGCGAAGTTCGACGCCACCCTCGTCTTTCCCGACTCGCTCACGCTCAATCGCCGCAAGGAAATCGCGGAGATGGCCGCCGAGACCCGGATGCCCTGCATGTACGGCTGGACGGAATTCGTCGACGCCGGCGGCCTGGTGAGCTACGGTCCCACGATCACGGAGGGCTTCCGGGCGCTCGCCAGATTCACCGACAAGATCCTGAAAGGCGGGAATGCGAGCCAGATCCCCATCGAGCAGGCGCAAAGCATCAGCCTGAGCCTCAACATGACCGCGGCCAAGGCGCTGGGGATGAAGATACCGCCGGCGCTGCTGGCGCGCGTCGACCGGTTCATCCAGTAGTAGCCAGCCCGCCGCCGAGAAAGAGCTGCCCGACCTTCGGATCGGCGAGGATCGCGCGCGCCTCGCCCGCCATGCGCGTGCGCCCGAGCTCGATCACCACGCCGAAGTCCGAGGCCTCGAGCGCGCGCTTGGCGTTCTGCTCGACCATCAGGATCGACATGCCTTTCGCGCGCAGGTCCTGCAGGATCGCGAAGGTCTCCTGCACCAGCCGCGGCGAGAGTCCGATCGAGGGCTCGTCGATCAGCATCAGCTTGGGGTCGAGCAGCAGGCTGCGCGCGATCTCGAGCAGCTTCTGCTGGCCGCCGGAGAGCGTGGAGGCCTGCGCGGCGGCGCGCTCGCGCAGCATCGGAAAGCGGTCCATGACCGCCTCGATCCGCGCCGCGACGTCGATCCCGTGGCGCGCCGCGGTCGCGCCGAGCTCGAGGTTGTGGCGCACGCTCAGCTCGGGAAAGATATTGCGCCCCTGCGGCACGTAGGAGATGCCCAGCTCGAGCAGCTTGCGTGGGCCGAGATTGGTGATCTCGCGCCCCTCGAACATGACGCGCCCGGCACGCGCCGGCAGCAGCCCGAACACGGTCTTGAACACGGTGGACTTGCCCGCGCCATTCGGGCCGATGATGGTGGTGATGGCGCCGCGCGCAGCCTGCAGGCTGGTTCCATTCAGAACGGTGAGCTCACCGTAGCCCGCAACCACATCCTCGAGCACCAGGCTAGCCACCAAGGTAGGCCTCGACGACGGCGGGGTTGGCCCGGATCTCGCTGGGCGTACCCTCGGCGATGATGCGGCCCTCGGCGAGCACCAGGATGCGGGTGCACAGCGCCATGACGAATTCCATGTTGTGCTCGATGACGACGAAGGTGGCGTGCTCCTTGGCGTTGATCTCCCGCAGGCGCTCGCGCAGGCCGGCGAGCATCGTCGGGTTGACGCCGCCGGCGGGCTCGTCGAGCAGCACGAGGCGCGGCCCGGCCATGAACGCCATCGCCACGTCGAGCAGCTTCTGCTGGCCGTAGCTCAGCGCGCCAGCCTTCTCTTCGGCGAGCTGCGTCAGCCGGAAGAACTCGATCATGCGGTCGGCGGCGGGCCCGAGGCCGGCGTCGCGCCGCCCCACCAGCCGCGACCACATCGACGCTTGGTGCTCCTGGCCGGCGAGGATCAGGTTCTCGCGCACCGTGAGCTGCGGGAACACCTGCAAGAGCTGGAAGGTGCGGCCGATGCCGAGACGGTTGAGCTGGCAGGGTCGCTTGCCGGTGATGGCGCGGCCGTCGATGCGCACTTCGCCGGCCGAGGGCGCGAGTTGGCCGAGGATGCAGTTGAACAGCGTCGACTTGCCCGAGCCGTTCGGCCCGATCAGGCCGAGGATCTCGCCCTCGCGCACGTCGAAGGACACGCCGTTCACGGCGTGGATGCCGCCGAACGACTTGGCCAGTCCGTGCACTTGCAGGACAGGTTTCATCTCTTGAAAGCCCGTTCGGCGAGCCCGAGCAACCCCGACGGGCAGAACGCCATCAGCACCATCACCGCCGCGCCGTAGAAGATCAGGTACAGCCCCTCGCTGCCGAAGCGCATCCATTCGGGCAGCAGCACCGAGACCGCGGCGCCGAGGAACGGGCCGAGGAAGTAACCCGAGCCGCCGACCATCACCATCAGCAGCAGGTTGAGCGACAGGTTGAGGTTGAACGCGGTCGGCTCGATGAACTGGATCAGCGGCGCATACAGCACGCCCGCGATTCCGCCGAGCGCCGAGCCGATGGCGAACGCCATCAGCGTGTAGCGCCGCGTGTCGACGCCGAGCGAGTCGGCACGGATCGCGTTTTCGCGCAGCGCGGTGAAGGCGCGGCCCCACGGCGAGCGCACTAGCCACCAGGTGCCCGCCGAAACGAGCGCGAGGACGCCCAGGCAGAAGAAGTAGAACGGGATCGGCCCCTTGGTCGCCCAGCCGAACAGCGTCGGGCGCGGGATGCCGGTGATGCCGTACACGCCCTTGGTGAGCCATTCCTCGTTGCGCAGCACGAGAAAAACCAGGGTGGCGAAGGCCAGGGTGACGAACGCCAGGTAGTGATGCTGCACGCGCAGCGCCGGATAGCCGAGCACCCAGCCGATCACGAGGCTGAGCGCGATCGCCAGCAGGAAGGCCGACCACAGCGGCCAGCCTGTCGTGGTGAGCAGCGCCGCGGCGTACGCACCGATGCCCACGAACGAGCCCTGCGCGAGCGAGATCTGGCCGGCGTAGCCGAGGGTGAGGTTGAGGCCGATCGCCGCGATCGTCATGACCACCCAGAGACTGAGCAGGTAGATGCCGTAGGGCTTGAGGCCGAAGGGAGCGATTACCAAAATAATTATCAAACCAACCGCCACGGCCTTCTTCATACCGTGCGCTCCTCGGCGCGGCCGAGCAGCCCCTGCGGCCGCCAAAGGATCACCGCGATCAGCAGGAACAGCGGGAACGCGGCGCGGTACTGCGACGACCAGTACGCGGCCACCAGGTTATCGACG
>Ga0208454_1001236_pt1 | contig 10825 bp, 14 predicted proteins | sample EasRivMeERMZT100_FD_187530 | JGI IMG/M metagenome (GOLD analysis project Ga0208454, IMG submission 187530) | Soil microbial communities from meander-bound floodplain in the East River, Colorado, USA - East River MetaG ERMZT100 (SPAdes) (version 2) | ecosystem: Environmental > Terrestrial > Soil...
TGTACCGGCGTAACAAGGAGCCCTGGAGCGTGCTCGTAAAGATGACGCCGGAGCAGTTTTCCCTGTGGCTGGATTGGCAGCTATGACGCTCGCAGAATACGCTGCCGCCTGGTCTGCATCGCACGCGCTGCTGATGCGCAGGCTGACTACTCTGTTCGACGAGAAGTGGGCGCTCGTGCTCACTGGCAAGCACGACTACAACGGCTACGCCCAGGAGCAGTACGACTGCTATGCGGAGCACAAGAAGGAAGCCGATCGGCTGTGGCGGGAGTATAACGGATGACCGCCGGTAAGCTCTGCTACCTAGTCACCAGCGGCACGAGCATGAACGATCATGCCCGCGTCGACTGGCTGAACTTCCGCCTGAAGCACGGGCAGATAAAGCGTGTCTACCTGAAGCTGCCTGGCGATCATACCGGCGCTGCGACGATGATCAACATCGCGCAGAAGATCTCGCAGCATGCCCGCCCGTATGCTACAGTGCGCGTGCTGCGCGATGCGAAGCCGCGCTATCTCAGCCTCGTAGTGGAACACAAGCCGGAGGATGCTCCTCCGCCGGATGACAGGAGAGCCGCATGACCCGCGAGTTTGAGCATCCGTGGACGCCGGCCAAGATGGCGGAGTACGCAGCTGCGCTGGAAAAGGCTGAAGCTGCGAAGCGCGGCCCTGCTTCCTCCAAGCAGGTGAACGGCGATCATTACAAGTCGATGGCGATACAGCCGTCGGAGTACATCCACCGCAACGGGCTGAACTGGTGCGAGGGCAACGCCATCAAGTACATCACGCGGCACAAGCTGAAAGGCGGCCGCGTCGACATAGAGAAGGCCATTCACTACCTCGAGCTGCTGCTCGAGCTGGAGTACCCGGCTTGAAAACGCTGAGTGAACGCAACGAGTGGGTCCGCGCGGAGCTGGAGGCTGCCAAGGTGCTTATGAGCCTCACGGGCGTGGCATGCGACGCCTGCGGCACTGAGATGCTTCACGACAGGCGGTTCATGGAACGCAGCTGCGGGGGCAACCCGGTGACGTGCCCTAAGTGCGGCAATCGCGGGGTGCTGGTTTGAAAGTCCTGCAGCTAGACATCGAATCGGCGCCGACTAAAGCCTACGTCTGGGCGCTGTTCGACCAGAACGTCAGCATCGACCAGATCGTCGAGCCTGGCTACACGCTGAGCTTCGCCTTCAAATGGCAGCACGAGAAAGCTGTCGGCTTCCGATCGCTGTGGGAGCTTGGCGCCAAGAAGCTCGCTGCAGAAGCGCACGCGCTGCTGAACGCTGCCGATGCCGTCGTGCATTACAACGGCAACAAGTACGACATCCCCATCCTGAACCGAGACTTCCTGCTGCACGGGCTGACACCGCCGTCGCACTACCAGAACGTCGACCTGTACCAGACCGTGCGCCGCCGCTTCAAGTTCGCCAGCAACAAGCTCGACTTCGTTTGCCAGCAGCTCGGCCTCGGCAACAAGGTGCGGCACAAGGGCATGGCGCTGTGGCGCGATGTCATGGCCGGTGTAGACACAGCGCAGCGCACAATGGCGCGGTACAACAAGCAGGACGTGCGGCTGCTCGAGCGGCTCTACTACCGCGTGCAGCCGTGGGTGCTGAACCATCCGAACCGCGGCCTGTGGATCGAAGATCCGAAGTCGCCGATTTGTCGCAACTGCGGCAGCAGCGATGTCATGAAGAACGGCACGGAGCGGCGTACTACGCTGACGTATCAGCGGTATGAGTGCAGGGCGTGCGGCACTCCGCTGCGCGGCCGCCTGAGTCTGGGCAAAGCCAGCCCGAATGTGCTGGTGTGAGGGACGCTATGAGCGACGAACAATCAACCGAGCAAATCCTTTCGTGCCTTGAGGACGTGCGGCTAATCCTCTCAGACGTAAAGCAACACACGGCAATGGTGGTGGTTGAACAAGCTGCCGAGCTAATCGCCGAGCTGCGGAAGGATAACGAGCAACTGAAGGCAGACAATTTCATGCTCAAAAACTTCGATGACATTGAGGTCTGTATCCTGCGCTCGATTCGGGATCGGCTACTTGCCTGGGGCGAAACAGTTGCTCTGTACGTGTTGGAGGACATGCCGAAACTAGGTGGCATCATCGCCACCGCCAAGGCGAGCAAGGGGACGCTATGAGCACGATAGAGCTGCTGCGAGCTGAGTTGATAGCCTCGAAGGAAGAACTGGCATTGAAGGACGAAGCTACACGCTCACGCATCCGAGATATTTTGGAACTGCGGAAGGAGGTAGAGAGGCTGGAAGCCCAGCTCTCAATAAGCGACAAAGCTCGCGCGGAGGCGTGGCAGCAGTTGGCCGAGGCGAATGCTGTTCTTGACGAGGCTTCGCCGCTGATGCAGTGCGCTCGCTGCCGCAAGGAATCCCGCGCGCATACCATGATGCCAGAAGAGGGCGATGAGTGGGAGTGCATGCCGTGCTGGCATGAGCAGAATGCCAAAGAGCGGGCGGCTCTGGCTGCCGAGCGCAGCAGCAGCAGCCGCTGCGAGCTCTGCGGCTGCTCCGTGCCGAAAGGCGCAGCCTACTGCAGCGAGTGCTGGCTGCCACCGTGAAGCTGCTACCCTGAAGGGTATATTTCTAATCTATCCCCTATGGGGTACGACTAAGCAGGCACAAAAAAGCCCCGGCTCGCGGGGCTTCTGAAGAGGCGGCTTCGGCCGCCTTTTTACTGGGCGGCTTGATGCGCCGCGCGCCAGCGGCCGATGACGACGCCGACGAATGCGACGAACGACACGATCATGTCGACTTCCGTCGGAGCCAGGTCGATGCCGAGAGCTCCGCTGATGGCGCCGATGAGCAGCGGCAGAGCCGAGCCTACCGTTAGGCTGCCCTTGAAGGTCTTGCTCTCGAGGAGCTTGGCAAGCAGTTTCTTGAACATGGCGGTTTTGATCCTCGCGATGATGATTCGTTTCAGGAGCAGTACGAGAGCTGCGCTCATTTGACGAAGAACGTCAGCGCAGCCCACAGCGCGCTGATGACGAAGATGATGCCGCCGAGAAAGCCCTTGTACTGCCGCAAGGAAGCCTTCAGCTCCGTGACCTCAGCCTGCAGTATGTCGAGCTTGCTGTCGATCTTGTCGAACTGCTCGCGATCTTGTTCCGTGTGCGCCGCTAGCAGCTTTTCCATCGCCTCACTCACTGGACAGGAGCCTCTGAGAAGTTCGGGCACGGCACGACAATGCCGATGCGTGCCTCTTCAGGCAGCGCCATGACGCGAGCTCTGTCCTCCTCGGACATCTGCTCAGCGCCGTCGTACTTGCGCACTTGCCCGTTGCTCTGCACCTCGAGCACGGCATAGATGCCGCAGGGGCTGAGCACTGCGATCGCACCTGTGGTGCGCGGGTTGAGGTAGCTCCCTACCAGCGCTGCGATCAGCGTCATGGCTACAGTGCCGCAAAGCACGGCTATTATTCGCCCCATGCTGCATACTCCCCGCTTAGCATCTGCTGAGCTAGCCTGTCGGCACGCTTGCCGACTTGCGCAGCCCATTTGCTGTCGAGCATCTCGGCCGCGGCCTTGTCGAAGTTCTTCTCGGCCAGAGCCCGCAGCATGTTCTTGAAGCCGCCGAAGCGCGGCAGGCCCATGTTGTAGATCATCTCGACGATCACATCCTTGCGGGCGCCGTTGAGATCGTTCCACCAGGGGAAGCCGCCGGCCAGCGTCGCTGACTCTTTCAGCTTCTGCAGCAGCCAGAGGGTGGCAGTGCCACTGTCCACTTCGAGCTCCTGCAGGTTGGTGCCGTAGCCGATCGTCCAGACGCCGACGCTGTCCTGATAGGCGCGGGAGCGATAGCCCTCGTGCCGCTTGACGGACTCCAGAAGCTCAGGGCTGCTCATTCGCTGCCTCCGCGGGACGATCTTCAGTGAGGCCGATCAACGCGGCAGTGGCCGCGTTGATCTTGGCGCTAGTCGAGCCGGTGCGGGCAAGCTCGCGGATAGCGCGCTGCCCGGCTGTGGTGAATAGGATGTTGTCGAGCTTGTTGCGCTGCGTGGCCTGCACGATCAGCCGGGCTATGAAGGCTGGGTTGTGCGAGATGGCGTTGATCGCAACGTCATCCGCCTGCACGGCCGGAGCCTTGCCCAGCGGGCCGTCAACGCGGTTCAGCAGCACTCGGATGCCGTCCACAGTACGCATCATCTCATTTCGCTGCGCGGCATTCATCAGCCCGCCTTCTGCCAGCTTGTTGATCTCCGTGGCGAACCTTTGGATGTCGAAGCTGTTGCGTGCTTCGGGAGCGGCCGGATTGAACGCGGCCTTCCAGGCCGCCTGAGCAGCCTCGGCGCGCACGGCGCGCAGCGCCGTCGGGTCAGCCTTCTGCAGCAGCGCTACGGCAGCCGCCCTGTCTTCCGGGTCAGCGCTGCGTATGAACTCGAGCATCTGCCGCGGCTGCGGGGTTGTCTTGCCGCCGAAAAAGCGCGCAAGCGCAGAGTCGGCCATGTCGTCTCGGGCGCGCGCGCCGGCCCGGTACGCGGAGCGCGTGGCGAGCAGTGTGTCAGCGGCGCGTTTGTGCCCGCCGGTGCGGTAGAATTCGTCGGCAGCAATAGCCCTGCGGGCGTTAGCCTCCGCGGCCACGAGAGCTTCTTCCTGCGGCGCGTACTGCTTTTTGACGGCCTCTTCGTCTAGCCTGGTGGAAGCGAGCGCGTCCGCTGACTCTGCGGCAACTCGCTTGCTGCCAAGGCTGTGCGGCAGTACTTCAGCGCGAGTGCCGCGCTGAAACGAGCTGCGCAGGTCCTGAAGCCGGGAGTCGCGCTCCGCGCGCAGCATGCGCCGCGCTTCGATCGTGCGCTGCAGTGTCGTGCGAGCCCCGGCAGCGGCCTGAGCGGCCTGCTGGGCTGCCGGGCCGGGCGCAGCCATTGCGCCTACGTCCTCGAACAGAGCGGCTCGCAGCGAAGCTGCCATCTGCTGATTCGCAGCTTCCGTGCCCTCGGCGAATATCTTCGATCGGCCGGAGGCGATGTTGTTGATGCCGATCATCAGATCGTTCAGCTCTTTGGCGGTGGCGCCGTTGGCCGCCATGCGCTGCACCTGCGCTCGATACGCCTCGAACTGCTTGCTGACTTCGCTGCTGGTTGGGTTGCGCAGCACGTTGTGCTGGTCGGCGACGAGCTCGTCGACCTTGCGGCCCAGCGCCGTCGGGCGGAGTATGGGGGTATCCCCGGCAATGTCCTGCACCCTGCGCGTGCCGGTATGCCACAGCGAGTCGAGATGGTCGCTGGCCGCCTTGTCCTCGGCTGCCAGCCTATCGCGTATGGCATTGCCCTGCCAAGCCCGCGAGCGCCGCGCAGCGGTCGGAGGCGCAGTGGAGGTGACGTTCGGGCCTGCGCTCTCCAGCGGGCCTCTGGGAGCGGCTGGCGGGGCTATACGGTCCAGCCAGGTCTTGAAGCGGTTCTTTACGTTCTCGGCTTGCTGGAACAGCATGCCCTGCTTATTCGGGCCGGTGACGGAGGCTTCCAGGCCCATCATGGCCTCATCTCCGGTCTGCTGCCCGATACTGTAGGCTCGCTGCCCGATGTCGTCCAGCGCCTTAGCGTTGGCTACCGCGCGCGGGCTGTTCAGCAGCTCCCGAGCGCTGCGTGTGACGTAGTTCCAAGAGCCGACAACGGCTCCAGGCACCGCGCCTATGAGCGCGCCTGCGGCTGCGCCCTTGGTCATGGTGCCCAGACGCGACTCATTCTCAACGTCGGACTCGAGCTTCGTGCTGCCGGCCACCGCGCCGCCCAGTAGCGCGTTCTTGATCACGGTGCCCGTGAACGTAGCGCCGCGCAGCCCCGGCGTAGCCAGGAGCGGCAGATTCTCGCCCACCATCGTGACGTTGCCGATGTCGGCTTCGGACAGTCCCTCGCCCTTCAGCGCCTCGACAGCCTGTCTGCGCTGCGCCAGCACCCGATCGGTGTAGCCCTGCGTCTTACCCTCCGGCAGAGCTCCGACCCACTCGAGCCCTTCCATAGCCGTCTGGCCGAGGCTCTGGCCGAGCTGCCTGACGCCTTGCACCACGCCGCGCGCAGCGCCCGCTTCGCCGCGGGCTTGCGCTCGCGCTTCGGCAAAGGCTCTGTCGGCAGGGGAGGCTGGCGGGCCTACGAAGCCTGGAGCAGCCTGGCCGGTAGGCGCCGGCGCAGGCGGAGCCTCTCCTCGCTGCCGAGCCAGATAGGCCTTCGCGACAGTGGACGGGTCAGCACCTTCCGGCGCTTCCAGAATCGTGCCGTCCGGGAGCTCGATCTCTATGCCCGGCACTTATTGCACCTCGTTGCCGTAGAGGTCGACGCGCACGCGGCGAGGCGCCGAGGCGGCCGGACCAACCGCCGGCGGCATGTAGTTCTCGATCGGGAAGCGGGCGAGCAGAGCTTCGGCTTCCGCGTCGAGCGGCTTGTTCGCTTCCAAGAGCCCGCGCTGTAGCAGGTCGGCGTAACGCTTCTGCGCAGCATCTACCCAGCGGAGGTTGTTGTCGAGCTTGACTCGAGCTTCCTCCGGGGAGTCGCCGCTGAACGGATTGCCCAAGCTGCCGGGATTGACCAGCACTCGCAACTGCCGCTCGGCCTCGCCTGTGGTGACGGCCGCGCCTGCGAGCTCGCGGATGACGGCGTTCATGTCGTTGGCAGCGGACTGGCTGAAGTTGACCCAGTCAGCGAGCGCAGCCTTGTCGTTCGGATCGGCAAGGTTCAGCTTGTCGGCTACCCAGGTAGCTCCGACCTTGGCCTTGCTGAGTGCGCCCATCGTCTCGGGCTTGAAGTTTGCTTGCATCTCGCGCAGGCGAATGAGCCGCGCGTCCGCATTGAGCCAGGCGCGCTGCAAGTCGGTCTGCACAGGAGTCGTCGGCTTGGTTGCGTCTGGAGGAGCGTACTGCGTGTGGTGCGTGCTCATGTACTGCAGCCGCTGCGACAGCTCGTCAATGCGCCGCTGCACGGACTTGCCAGCCTCGGTCGTGCCGTCTACCGTGCGGTAGTGCTCGAGGAGCGCCTCGCGCTCGTTCTGCAGACGCACGAACTCATCCTTCGGGGCGCGGCTGGACTCAGCGGAGGCCAGGTTCTCGTCGACCTCGGAGTAGAGCTTGTCGATGTCGGCATTCTGCCGCGTCCCCGCATTCAGCATGGCTGCGCCGCTGCTGTAGAGCTGCTGAGCCTGCTGGTGCTTCCCTAAAGCGCTCAGCCGCTTGGCAGCGTTGAGCTGTGCCTGGCCCATCGTGCGGTTGATGTCGACGCTGTCGCCGGCTTCTCCGAGCAGCGCTTCGAGTTCCTCGTTGGCTATGCCGGAGACGAGCTGTTGCTCCTCGCGCTGCCGCTTGCGGGCAACCATCTGCCCGGCGTTGACAGCCCAGCTGCCGCGGCCTGTCTGGACTTGGAACGGATTCTGAGTCGGATCTGCCACTGCTGCTCCCTTACGGCTGCCGTGAAGACAGGTACTGCATGAGCGCGTCGAGCGGGTTGTTCAACGTCTCGCCCAGCCTGCCAAGGCCCGTGCCGACGCCAAGCTGCAAGTCGCCAGCCGCGCCTGCGGTGCTCAGCGCAAGCTGGCCCGGCAGGTAGGAGCGGTTCTGCAACTGCGACGCCAGGTCGCCGGACACGCGTGCTCGATCGAAGATGTTCTGCGTCTGCTGCTCGCCGAAGTTCAGCGCCGTCTCTTGCCGGCCCAAGTCGGCCAGGCTCAGCCCCTTCGCCAGCTCCCGGTAGGCCAAGCCCGTCGTGCTGTCTTCGGCGCCCAAGCGGCCCCGGCTGAACAGGTTGTTGTTCACGCTGTTGGTGACTTGCTGCTCGTATGGCTGCGCTTGCGCGCGGAGCAAGTCGAGATACTTCTGCTGCTGCATGCCGCTGTCGGCTTGGCCGAGCTGGCTCTGCGCATACTGCGCGAGCTGCCCCTGGAAGGGGTCTAGGTTGCCGCCGCTGGCTGTGGTGACACCGGTGGACGGGTCATACATCGTGCTGGCGCCGCCAGGCCCAGCAGTGCCATGAGCATCCAGCGTGCCGCTGCGGATGGCGTCGTCAGCGCTGCTGTTCGTGAAGCCGAAGAGGTCGGACAGCGAGTTGCCGCCGCCGCTGAGCGAGCTCAGCCCGCCGAGCCCCTGCAGGGCTGCGAAGACGTTATCGAAGGCCGAGGCATCGGCTCCGCCGCCGAAGGGCTTCAGGAGCGTCTGCCACCAGTTAGAGTCGCCTGCCATGTTGCTTACCTGCTCAGTGCCGGGGATGATGTTCCCAGCAGCATCTTGGATACCGGCAGCCGCTGGCGCGGCTGAATTGACGAGAGTGCTGCCAGCCGCCGCAGGAGCGGCTGCGGTTGCCCCAGGCAGAAGCACGCCGCCCCCAGGCGCTAGGGTAGCCGCGGGGGCGCCCATCTGCGCTCCTGTGGCCGCTAGATTGGCTGGGGAGAACTGGGGTGCGTACTGCGCGGCGTTTAGCGGGGCCGGCGCAGTAGGGAACGGGTTGGCACCCGCCGTCGGCGTGTTGAGGTAGCTGCCGGCCAGAGCTCCGCCGCCCACAAGGGCGCCGACCTTGGCTATGCCCTGCAGCGCGCGAGTCTGGGCATTGTCCTGCCACTGGTTGATCTCGTTCGGATCGCTCGAGATGAACGTCGGGCTGTTGTCGCCGAAGCCGAAGAACGGATTCGCGCTCGGGTCGTTCTGAATCATCCCGCCCTGGGCCCGCGCTACATCGCCACCGATGTAGCTCTGGTTCGGGTCGAGCATCGTGAACGAGGGAGCCGTGTTCGGGTCGTAGTTAGGGTCCGTCGCCGCCTGCTGCAACTGCGTGTCGTAGGCCGCGTTGTAATCGGGGCTGCCTGATTCAGTCCATTTGCCGGTGAGGGGATTGTAGTAGCCCATCAGGTTTCCTTAGAAGACGAACTCAACGTCGCGGTCTTGACCGTTGATCGTTTCCCAGTCAAGGGTTGCAAGGTCAGGCGTGGTGGTGCTGTTCCAGAAAAGAGCGCCGAAGCTGCTGCTCGCGTCAGTGAATAGCAGGTCAATCGTCGTCATGTCAGCCTTTGTCACGCGCAGTGCCGTGGCGCCTGAGGGCCAGGTCGTCACGCCCGCTTCCATATGGAAGCGGTACGCTGGTGAGACGCCTGTAACTTCGTAGTAGAGTCCTACTTGCTCTTCACCAAGTACTTCCCACGGATCCGGGTCGATAGCGCCGAAGAGATCAAACGCTGACCAGCCGTAGAAGTCGGCCAGGTTGCCGATAGTGATGGTGGCCGGGGTGGGAGCGGCGGTAACGGTGAACGGCAAGGCGTTGCTCTCCTGCGTGCCTGGATGCGGCGGCAGCGGGTTGACGACGGTGATGTCGAAGACGCCAGCCGTCTCGGTGCGTACAGACGGCACTGCCGCCACAGTGAGCGTGGTCGGGCCGTTGTAGATCGTGGTGAGCAGCGTGGCCCCCCAGTAGATCTTCGACTGCGGGATGAAGCCGGTGCCGTAGACCGCAAAGGCAAACGCGCCCTGATCCTCTTCCAACGTCGAGGGGTCGATCGACGTAATGACCGGCGTCGGGTAGTCCTGCCCGAAGCCGAGCGAGGTGTACCCGCCGCTGTTGCCGCTAGGGCCGGAGGCGCCCGGAGCCTCGCCGAGGCTCTGGCTCTCGACGTCATGCGAGAAGGCAATGCGGCCGGGCTTGTAGTGCGACATGAACTGCGCAATGGCCTTGCCGCCGAAGCTAGTGTCAGTGACGGCGAACTTGTAGTTCTGTCCGTCGACATCCCCGACCGGATCGAAGATCAGCCGCGTCGGGCTGCCGTTGCGCGCGGCCGCGGTCTCCGTGGAAAGCGAGACAGCGTAGTCGGTGCCCCACTTGAACGTCGTGGTCGACGTGCGGCCGGCCGGGTTCAGTATCATGATCTGCACGAACTTCAGCGTCTTGTTGATGTGCGCGAGCTCAAGCTGCTCCCAGTGAATCCAGCCGGTCTCGTAGGAGACGGCTATGTCGGTGGAGGTCGCATCCAGCACCCCGACGGGGTCGTAGGTGTTGATGTGATTGCTGCTGCCGCCGATGAAGTAGACGGTGCCGCCGCGCTTCTGCACTGCGTGCCGGAAGTTCGTCAGCACGCTCGTGTCCCAGAGCATGATCGGCACGAGCGGGCGATTCTTCTCGTCTGAGGTCGTCGACTCCATGTGGAAGACGAACACGTCCTCGACAGAGCCGTTGTTGTGGATCAGCAGATACTGCCCAGTCGTGGCTATGTGGCAGCCGGTGAAGCCGCGCACGTCTGTGGCGGGCGAGGACTGCGCGTTGAGCTCGGTCTTCAGGTCCGTCGTCAGACGGTCAGCCACCTGCCAAGAGATCGTGCTGAGCGGGTTGTCCTTGCTCTGCACCACGCGGGCGAGGGACTGCAGGCCGACTTCCGACAGGAAGACGAGGTCGCCCTCGCCTACCGCGACGACAGTGTCTCGAGCCACGCAGCCGGTGCCCTCGATCACGTCCACGACGTACATCGTATCCGGATCGACGCCGAGCGTGCTGCCTGCGCCGTCCGTGTAGAAGACGATGTGCTTGCGGCCGAAGATGACGAGATTGGCGCCGATGGACGATATGGCCGTGACGTAGTCCAGGCCCTGCGTCCATACGTTGCGCATGTCGATACTGCCGGCGCCGCTGGCCGTAGCCCACTGCGTCTCGTCGAGTAGCCCGGAGAAGCGCACCGTCTGCTTGTCGTCGTCGACCGCCCAGACGCGGCCGAAAGCCGCATGCGCTACGTCGCCGTCAGGCAGCGTGCCGCCGTCCGAGACGGAGATCACAGCGAAGTCGCCGGAGCCAGACCAGACGATCGGCGTATGCGCCGCCTGCCAGCCCAACACCTTGCCGTTGAAGTTGATGAACTTCCAGAAGCCGT
>Ga0208454_1001241_pt1 | contig 10814 bp, 7 predicted proteins | sample EasRivMeERMZT100_FD_187530 | JGI IMG/M metagenome (GOLD analysis project Ga0208454, IMG submission 187530) | Soil microbial communities from meander-bound floodplain in the East River, Colorado, USA - East River MetaG ERMZT100 (SPAdes) (version 2) | ecosystem: Environmental > Terrestrial > Soil >...
CGGAACTCGAGGTTGCGCACGAGCACTGGCCCAGGATCCGTTTCCACTCCCTGCGCGAGCACGCCGGGCTGGTGTTCCACTCGCACCCGGTCGCGTAGGCAGCGCGGCGATAGCGTCCTGATGATCCGCCTGTCCCAGGTCACGCTCCGGCGCGGCGCCAAGGTGCTGCTCGAAGGCGCCGACGTCTCCCTCAATCCCGGCGACAAGATCGGCTTGATCGGCGCGAACGGCTCCGGCAAGTCGAGCCTGTTCGCGGTCCTGCGCGACGAACTGCACGCCGACCAGGGTGAGGTGGATTTCCCGGCGCGCTGGCGCGTCGCGCACGTGGCGCAGGAGACGTCCGCGCTCGACTGCCCGGCGCTCGAGTACGCGATCGACGGCGACACCACGCTGCGCCGGCTCGAGAGCGAGCTGGCGGACGCCGAAGCCGCGGATGATGGCATCCGTATCGGTGAACTGCACGCCGCGATGGGCGACGCGAATGCCTATACGGTGCGCTCGCGCGCGGAGCAACTGCTGCACGGGCTCGGCTTCTCGCACGAGCAGATGAATGAACCGGTGGCGAGCTTCTCCGGCGGCTGGCGCATGCGGTTGAACCTTGCGCAGGCGCTGATGTGCCCTTCCGACCTGCTGCTGCTCGACGAGCCAACCAACCACCTCGACCTCGACGCCATCCTGTGGGTGGAGGAATGGCTCAAGCGCTATGAAGGCACACTGGTCATCATTTCGCACGACCGCGATTTTCTCGACGGCGTGGTCAACGTCGTGGTGCACATCGACAACAAGAAGCTCAAGCGCTATTCCGGCAACTATTCCGACTTCGAGCGCCAGCGCGCCGCGGCGGTGGTGCTGGCGGCGGGCTTGATCGAGAAGCAGGCGCGCGAGCGCGCTCACCTCGAGTCGTTCATCAACCGCTTCCGCGCGCAGGCAACCAAGGCGCGGCAGGCGCAAAGCCGCATGAAGATGCTGGCGCGGATGGAGGACCTCGCGCCGCTGCACGTGTCCGCGCCGTTCTCGTTCGAGTTCCGCGACCCGCTGAAGGCGCCCGACCCGCTGCTCACGCTGGAAGACGTGGACGCCGGATACCGGATGGAGAACGATCCGCAGGATCGGAACATGAGGACCGTCGTGCGCGGCATCCGCTTCTCGCTGCGCAGCGGCCAGCGCTATGGGCTCCTCGGCATCAACGGCGCCGGGAAATCCACGCTGATCAAGACCATCGCCGGCGAGCTGGCGCCGCTCTCCGGGACCGTGACACTTAACAAGGGGCTGGCGGTCGGCTACTTCGCGCAGCACCAGCTGGAGATGCTGCGCCACGACGAGTCGCCGCTGTGGAATCTCGCGCGCGGTGCGCCGGGCGTCCGCGAGCAAGACCTGCGCAATTTCCTCGGCGGCTTCAACTTTCCCGGCGAGATGGCGCTCAGCCCGATCGAGGATTTCTCCGGCGGCGAGAAAGCGCGTCTCGCGCTGGCCATGATCGTATGGCAGCGTCCGAACCTGCTGCTGCTCGACGAGCCGACCAATCACCTCGATCTGGAGACGCGCGAGGCGCTGACGGTGGCGCTGGCGCAGTTCGAAGGCACGCTGGTGCTGGTGTCGCACGACCGGCACCTGCTGCGCGCCACCACCGACCAGTTCCTGATCGTTGCCGACGGCCGCTTGCAGGAATTCGATGGCGACCTCGACGATTACCGCGACTGGCTGTTCAAGACCAAGCTCGGCTCAACGAATGCGGCGGTCGATGCCGCCTCGGGCAATGAAGCGGTGCAGTTGCCCGCGGTGCGGTCCGTGCCGCTGCCAGGGGCGATGAAGAGCGCGCCGGTGCAGCCTGCCACCACCGCGCCGGCGGACCGCCGCGCGCAGAAGCGCCAGGGGGCGGAGCAACGCCAGCGCCAGTCGGCCGCGCGCAAGCCGCTCGAAGCGCGCCTCCAGCGGCTGGACGAGCAGATGACGAAGCTGAACGCCAGGAAGGCTGCGCTCGATGCGCAGCTGGCCGACCCCGTCCTGTACGGGGACGACAGGAAGGAGTCCATGAAAACGCTCGTGCTCGACCAGGCCTACGTCGCCAAGGAACTCGCGGAACTTGAAGCCGAGTGGCTCGCGCTGCAGGAGCAGCTGGACGCCGTCGCGTGAGGAGATTGTCGAATTCTGGCCCGACAAACTCCTTATATTGAACTACAGTTCGAATCCTATTGGCCTGCGATGGGCATACGCGGTGGCTGGATATGAGGTTTCACCGCCTGTTAACTTCTTCTTCGTGCGGGCGGTTTTGCATAAGGAGTTCGAACACAGCGCTGCCGGTGAGCATCGCGGCCAGGAACACCAGTCCCTTGATCGCGCCGTAGCCGGCGAGGACCAGTGCCGGCCCCGGGCAGATGCCGGCCAGGCCCCAACCCACTCCGAACACGAGGCTGCCGAGGACGAGCGGCCGGTCGATAGCGCGCTCCACCGGCAGCCGCACCGGCGCGCCGAGGAGCGTCCGGGTTCTCTGCCGCATCAACGCGTACGCGCCCGAGCCCACCGCAATCGCGCCCGCCATCACCAGGGCGAGCGAGGGGTCCCACGCGCCGGCCAGGTCCAGGAAACCGAGCACTTTCTCCGGGTTCGCCATCCCGGCGACGATCAGGCCGAGTCCGAACACGAGGCCTACAAGAAAGGAAGCGGCTGTATACATGGAGCGCCTTAAAGAAGGTGCCGGGTGACGAAGACGGTCGCGAAGCCCGCGGCCATGAATGCGAGCGTCGCGACGATCGAACGCGGCGACAGGCGCGAGATGCCGCACACGCCATGGCCGCTCGTGCACCCGGAACCGTAGCGGGTGCCGACCCCCACCAGCAACCCGGCGACGATGAGGACGGCAATGTCGGTATCGACGCGGATCGCCGGCAAGGCGGCGAACACTCCATACGCGAGCGGCGCAGCGACTAGGCCCGCGACGAAGGCCGCGCGCCACGCGATGTCGCCGCGCGCGGGCCTCAGGAGCCCGCCGAGGATGCCGCTCACGCCGGCGATGCGGCCGTTGAAGACCACGAACGCCGCAGCAGCGGCGCCGATCAGCGCGCCGCCGATCAGCGCGGTGGCCGGGGTAAATGCGTTCCAGGCAATCGACATGCGCAAACCTCCCGTGTCCGGCCAATATGCCCCCGCCACCGGTGCCGGTCAAATTCCGCGCGGGCAGCATGTCGAGCTACTGCCAGCTTGTCGGGGCGCAAGCCCGACAAGCTGCCAGGCCGGAATCGCGGCTCGAACCGGGATTTCCCCCTTCCGGACGGCGAGTAACCACCGTACCATTGGGAATCACGGTGGAGAAACTCATGACTGCCAACAAGACTTCCGTCATAGCCGTTGCCACTCTGGTGGCGGTTGGACTCGGCTACTGGGCTTACGGCTCGCACCAGAAACGCGAAACGCAGCAAATGACGGTGGCGCTGATTGCCGACATCGCCGATCGGCTGCGCCAGTCGCTGATTGCCGAGGCGGCATCACCTCCGGCAAGCCGCACCCGCCGCATGTCCACTCTCGACGACGAGGCCGCCGCGGCGGACAAGGGTCTGAAGACGCTCAAGGCCATGCATGCCTCGGGCAACCAGGCGCTGGTGGACGCCGCGGATGATTACCTGATCACGAGCCGGGAAATCCTCAAGAAGCTGGCCGACGTCAACCGCTACCGCGCGCGGCTGGACAACAGCTCCCAGGCGTTGCTCGAGCACATGCGCTCGCGCAGCCGTTCCGGCGCCTGGGTCCAGGACGCGGTCCAGGCACGCGAGCGCGTCAACCAGGATCTGCGCGCTTACACCACCGCTGCCGAGGTATCCGGCAAGCTGCTCGAATCGTTCGCCGCGTCGCAGAAGAGGATTGCGCCGTTCGTCGGCAAGGAAACGTTGATCGCCGAAGACATCGTCGCCAAGGCAAGCGCGCGGGTAGCGAAGAACCTGCAGCAAACGACGGCGGAAATGGAGAAAACCAGGCTGCCCGACGCTTTCAGATAAACGCTTTGCGCCGGTCCGGCGCCTGTCGCGTCAGCCGCAGGCGCCGATGGCGCCGCACGCGGTGCAGAACTCGCAGCCGTCCTTGTGGATCACCGCCGAGTTGCCGCACTCCAGGCATTTTCTGCCATGAAGCGCGCGGTAGGACGGGGCGCGCGCCTGCACGCGGTCGTCCTCGGGAATTTCCAGCACCCCCATCTCGTTCACCGGGTAGCCGCGTTCATCGAGCACGCCCAGCATGGCGAAGCGGTGGATGATGAGGCGCGCGACGTAGGCGAGGGTGCTGGGGAAATTCTGCTGGCGGTTCTCGCCCGGCACGCGCGCCATGAAGTCCCCGAGCGGCTCGCCGTAGTTGAGGAGCTTGCGCAGCTTCATGCCGATCCAGGCCGGGTCGATCACGCGCATGTCGAGCGACAGCAGCTTGCACAGCCCGTCGAGCGCGCGCGGGTATTCGCCCGCCATCCACACCGAGTACGGCCGGCGCTGGCCGCCGGGCAGCTGCAGTTCCTTCAGGATCAGCACGAAATCATCGCCGGCGCGCGGATTGTGCACGTCCGCCGTCCATGACAGCGTGCCGCCAGTGCCGGTCTTGGGTTCCTTTTTCGCGAACAGGGCGTCGAGCACGGGGGAGGGGCCGTCGCGCCTCGCCAGCGCGCCCAGCTCGTCCACCCGGTAGCGCACGATGCGCGCAAACGCCGCCACCAGGCTCGGTACGCGCTGCGGCTCGCCGTAGGGCGGCATCGGGCAGTCGAAGGCGTCGTCGCCGGCGGTGCGCGCGAGTATCTCGAGCTTCATCCGGAGCCAGGCCCGGTCCTGCGCGCGCATGTCCATCGACAACGTCTTGGCGACCGCGCCCAGGCCGCGCGGCTGCTCGGCGCCGTTGACCCACACCTCGAACGGGTGCGGGTCGGCGTTCTCGACGTGGCCGACGAAGATCGCGAAGGGGCCGGCTGGATGCTCGACCATGTAGGTCCACGACGGATTGCCGGCGGCGAGCTTCGGCCGCCCCGGCCAGCGCAGGCTCGACAGCGCGGGCTGCGGCGCGGCTTCCAGCCGGATGCGGCGGTCGGCGCTGGTGTCGAGGTCGTTCGGCTGCTCGGCCTCTGGCGTGGGCGCGGGCGCAAGCGATAGCACGGCGCCGAGCACTTTGTTGGGGCGGTAGGTGGTGATGCCCTTCAGCCCTGCCTTCCACGCCTCCAGGTAGAGATCGCGGAACTGCTCGTAGGGATAGTCCTCGGGCACGTTGACGGTCTTGCTGATCGCCGAGTCCACGTACGGCGCCACCACGGCGACCATGCGCATGTGGTCGAGCGCGGAGATGTCCATGGCGGTGACAAAGGCGGGCGGCAACTGGTCCATGGCGCCGCCGAGGTTGCGGTAGAGCCGCCATGCGTGGTCCTCGACGTCGTAGGTCTTCATCGAGCCGTCGGCCATGCGCTTCTTGCGCTGGTAGGTCCAGGAGAAGGGCGGCTCGACGCCGTTGGAGGCGTTGTCGGCGAAGGCGAGCGAGATGGTGCCGGTGGGCGCGATCGACAGCAGGTGGCTGTTGCGGATGCCGTGCTTGCGGATCTCGCTCTGCAACTTCTCCGGCAGGCGCGCGGCGAAACGCGGTGCCGCGAGGTACTGCGCGGCGTCGAACAGCGGGAAAGCGCCCTTCTCCCGGGCAAGCTCGATGGAGGCCGCGTACGCCTCGTCGCGCATGATCTCGGAGATCTTCGCCGCCATGCGCCGCGCCTCTTCAGTGTCGTAGCGCAGTCCCAGCATGATGAGCGCATCGCCCAGCCCGGTGAAGCCGAGTCCGACGCGGCGCTTGGCGCGCGCCTCTTCCTGCTGCTGCTTGAGCGGCCACACGGTCGCGTCGAGCACGTTGTCGAGCATGCGCACCGCGGGACGCACGACCTTGCCGAAGGCGTCGAAGTCGAAGCGCGCCTTCGCGCCGAACGGGTCGCGCACGAACGGCGTCAGGTTGACCGAGCCAAGGCAGCAACAGCCGTAAGGCGGTAGGGGTTGTTCTCCGCAGTTGTGAACGCAAAACCCATTGGCGTCGAAGGCGCTTACTTCGGCGACAGTGACATCAAACACGTCTTCCGTTCCGTCCTCCGTCACAGACTCGACCGTCGCAGTATAGCCTTCGTGATTGAGACTTCGCCGATACGACGACAGCAAGTATCGCAGCCGCTCTGCCTTCTCTGCATTGTCAAATCCGACAACCTGCTCGAAGCGAAGGAGATTCTCGCCGCTGATGACGAGCTCGTGCAACGCCTGTATCGGATATTGCGCGACGCCGCCCTTTCCGTTGGGAAGCAACCGGAGTCCGGCAGGCTTCCTGTTCTTGTAGATGGTTGAAACTATGCCGAGCCGCAGCAGAAGCCGCTGGGCCCGCACCAGATTCTCATTATCGACCTGCGTCAGGCGAACGCTCACACCTTTTTCCTGAGTTCCTTGAATCGATCCGTCGGTATCGAACAGGCCGCGCAGCAGTCCACGGCAGAAATCTGACGAGCATTTCTCCAGCTGGTCCGTGATCCGCTTGGCGCCAGGGCGCATTCCGAGCGATAGGGCGAGGTCACGTAACGAGGTAAGTTGTAACCGTAGTTCGGTCGTTCTACCCCCCGCAACGACGCTTTGCCAGCCTCGGAAGTCGCTGCGATGTGGCAATGTCCATGCTGCGCGTTCGGCAGCGTTCATCATGCTTGCGATTCCCGGCGAGAAGATCCACTTGCCGTTCGCTTCCTGCCGTGCCTGCGCGTCCCATACCGCGAGCACCGCCTTGTCTTCCGTGAGCCACCCATCGCCAATCAGCATCCCAAGCAGATACCCTTCGGCTTCGGTGTGTGCGCCGGGCCAGCCAGCAAGGGCACGATGGTCGTGCAGCAGAATCTCGTCTCCAGGCTTGAGATCGGAGACCGCCGCCCATTCCGCCTCGATGAGGTAGCGGCTGCGATGCGTCGCCCGCGTGATCAGGTGGTCTCCGGTTACGCGCAACCTGTGACCTTCGCGCGTATCCACGCAGAGTATTGGTTTGTGTCCTGTTGGGAAAAATCCCGCTGAGGTCGTTCGGTAACCGCGCCCACGGTGGATTGCGGTAAAAGGTCGACCAACGAGTTCACGAACCTGGCGGGCCCCTTCGCCGGTCATGATCCATGTATCAGCGGTCACGCACGGGTTGGTAGCCTCGATGCGTTCGACGTACGAGAGATTGTTGTCGGTGTAGGCGCGGTCCACGAAGAACACGCCCGGCTCGGCGTGATCGTAGGTGGATTCCATGATCTGCCGCCACAGCTCGCGCGCCGGCAGGCTGCGGTAGACCCACAGGCCGTCGGCGCGCTGGCGCGATTCGCCGTCGAAGTCCGGCGCTGGCGGCTGTTTGTGCACGAGCTCCCAACCGCCGTCGGACTCGACCGCGCGCATGAAGGCGTCGGTTACCGCCACGCTGACGTTGAAATTCTTCAGCTCGCCGTGGTCCTTGGCGTGGACGAAATCCTCGATATCGGGATGGTCGCAGCGCAGTATTCCCATCTGCGCGCCGCGGCGCGAGCCGGCGGATTCCACCGTCTCGCAGCTCTTGTCGAAGACGCGCATATAGGAAACCGGGCCGCTGGCGGTGCTGTCGGTGCCGCGCACCCGGGCGCCCTTCGGCCGGATGGCGGAGAAGTCGTAGCCGACTCCGCCGCCGCGGCGCATGGTCTCGGCCGACTCCATGAGCGCGACGTAGATGCCGGGCCTGCCGTCCACCGTTTCCGAGACCGAGTCGCCCACCGGCTGCACGAAACAGTTGATGAGCGTCGCCTGGAGCGGCGTGCCCGCCGCGGAATTGACGCGTCCGCCGGGGATGAAGCCGCTCTCCAGCGCCGCGTAGAACACCGGCTCCCAGCGCGCGGGGTCCTTCTCGACCGCCGCGAGCGCGCGCGCGACGCGGCGGCGCACGTCTTCGACGTTCTTCTCGCCGCCCTTGGCGTATTTCTCCAGCAGCACGTCGAGAGTGACCTGCTGCGGCGGCATCGCCAGACCGGTGTCGTTGAGCTTCATGAAGCGGTGAGCCGTGAACGGTGAACGGTGAACAGTAAACGGAACCGAGGAAGTGAATGATACTCCCGGGAGCCTGCGATTTCCACGCGCGGAATCGCTCGTCGTAATCTTGTCAAGACCGCGCCGCCGGTCGCAGAAAGCAAAACCGCCGGCGGATCTGCCGCAGGCGGCTTGCCTTGCTGCTGCTGCGCGGCGGCTTCAGCGCGATCCGCGGCCGAATATTCTGCGCCCGAGCCCGCCCAGCAATCCCGGAAACGCCTGGTTTCCGGCACGCTCCGGAGAGGGTTGCCGGTCTTCACCCTGGTCACCGTGCGCCGGTTGGCGCCTTGGCGCGTGCGGCTGGGCCTGCGAGTGCTGATGCGGGCGTTGCTGCTTGCGCTGCCCGTGCTGCTGTTGCGGCGCCTGCCCGGGAGCGCGCGGTTCGTGCTGGCGTTCCTGCCGGTTGTTCTGCTGCTGGCGGTTGCCGCCGCCGTTGCCACCATTGCCGCTGCGGTGACGCGACTGCCCCGCGCCCTGCCGCCCGCGCTCGTGGCGCTGCGGCTCGTGCGGTTGCGCCGGTGCCTGGGATCCCGTTCCGCGCTCGAACCCGGCAATGACCTTCTGCTCGATGCGCCGGTTGATCAGGCGCTCGATCGCGGCCAGTAACGGCCGGTCTTCGCCGCTGACCAGCGCGACGGCCTCGCCCGAGGCGCCGGCGCGGCCGGTGCGGCCGATGCGGTGCAGGTAATCCTCGGCGACGTGCGGCAGGTCGTAATTCACCACGTGCGGCAGTTCCTCGATGTCGAGTCCACGCGCCGCGATGTCGGTTGCGACCAGCACTTGCAGCTCGTTGTCCTTGAAGCGCTTGAGCACCCGCGTGCGTGCGCCCTGGCTCTTGTTGCCGTGGATCGCGTCGGCATCGATGCCGTCGCGCTCGAGCTGCTGGGCAAGCCGGTTCGCGCCGTGCTTGGTCCGGGTGAACACCAGCACCTGTTGCCAGTTGTTGGTCTTCACGAGATGCGAGAGCAGTTCACGCTTTCGCCCCGAATCCACCGGATGCACGATCTGCGAAGTGAGTTCGACCGGCTTGTTGCGCGGCGCGACCTCGACGGTCACCGGGTCGCGCATGAACGAGCCGGCGAGCTTGCGGATCTCGTCCGGGAAGGTGGCCGAGAACAGCAGGTTCTGACGCTTCGCCGGCAGCAGTGCGAGGATGCGGCGGATGTCGGGGATAAAGCCCATGTCCAGCATGCGGTCGGCCTCGTCCAGCACCAGGATCTCGACATGGCGCAGGTCGATCGTGCGCTGTTGCACGTGGTCGAGCAGGCGCCCCGGCGTCGCGACGACGACATCCACGCCGCGGCGCAGCTCGTCGGCCTGCGGGTTGAAGCCGACGCCGCCGAAGATCACGGTCGTGCGCAATTTCAGGAACCGGCCGTAGCCGCGCACGCTGTCCTTCACCTGCGCCGCAAGCTCGCGGGTCGGCACCAGGATCAGGGCGCGCACTGGGTGCCGCGCGGGCGAAGCGCTGGCGTTGCCGGCAGTCGCCAGCCGTTGCAGCAGCGGCAGCGTGAAGCCGGCGGTCTTGCCGGTGCCGGTTTGCGCGGCGCCCAGCAAGTCGCGCCCGGAGAGCACGATGGGTATGGCCTGCGCCTGGATGGGGGTAGGCTCGGTGTAACCTTGCTCGGCGACAGCGCGGAGCAGCTCGGCCGACAGGCCGAGACTTTCAAATGACGTAGTAATGACTATCTCCTGAAGTATCGGCCCGGGAAGGCGCGAGCCTTCCAAACCGGTTCAGGCAGATTAGATTCTAGGCTGGGTGATTCGACGGTCCAGGATGGGCCGTGAAACAACTGAGACGCTAACCGGATGACGCGAAACAGAAACCTTGAAGCGCAGTATACACGCTTTCGCCCCGCCCGTCCGCTCAGGGCGTGCCCTGCGCGGCTGACGGACGCCGGAAGCGTGCCCGCTCGTTATCCACCACCAGCGTGAGGGAACCGCCCTCGACGTGGTAGCTCGGGCGCGCCTTCAGAAAGCCGAAGTACCGCGCCTCGAACCACGCCAGCGGCTCGGGACAGCCGCGGCGCGTGGCGGCGAGTTCCGGCACTTCGAGCAGGCCATGGTGGCCCCGCACGACGCTGGTGGCGGTATTGCAGCCGCTGAATACCGAGATCCGCCCGTCCTTGAACGCCAGCGTGGCGCGCCGCGCGCCGGGAATCCGCCCGGTTTCGGCGAAGCTCGCGGTAACGAGTTCCCATTCTCCGTCGGGGAGGGGCTCGAAAACGAACGCGGGCGGTGGCGGCACCAACTGCGGTTCGGGAGCGGTCGCGCAACCTTGCGTGATCACGATTGCGAGTGCGGCAAACCGGGCGCAGTGGCTGTGAATGCGGTTGTGCATGGGTTTAGAACAGTTTACCCCGCCGCGCGCGCCGCAGCAGGAAGCGCGCCGGATCGATGGCGTCGGCGAGATCGGTCTCGAGCGGCGCGGGCTCGCCTTCCACCGCGCTCGCGATCAGCTCGCCGCCCAGCGCGGCCCAGGTGAGTCCGCGCGAGGCATAGCCGAACGCGCCGTAGAGCCCGAGCAACCGCGGCACTTCACGCGTATTTCCCGCGGCTCGCGACACCGTGGCGCCCGGCAGAGCGCCGATCAGCGGCAGCCGGTCGGCCGACACGCAGCGGAAACCGACGTTTCCTGACAACTGCGTGGGATCGATGCGCGCCGCGACACCCGGCAGCAGCCGCTCGAGGCGCTCGAGATTGCCGGCGTGTCCTGCCGCGCTCGGCGCGGGATCGTCATCATCGAAATCGAAGGTCGCG
>Ga0208454_1001242_pt1 | contig 10805 bp, 8 predicted proteins | sample EasRivMeERMZT100_FD_187530 | JGI IMG/M metagenome (GOLD analysis project Ga0208454, IMG submission 187530) | Soil microbial communities from meander-bound floodplain in the East River, Colorado, USA - East River MetaG ERMZT100 (SPAdes) (version 2) | ecosystem: Environmental > Terrestrial > Soil >...
TCGCGGAGGAATTGGCCCGCACCACACCCGAGTCCGACGTGCTGGCTCTCTACATCGAGTCTCTGAACGAGACGATCGATCTGCACGGGACGCGCGTCGCGGCGGGCTTGTACGCACGCGTGCCCGCGACGATCCTCCTCCTGCTCTTCGTCGGTTCGGCCCTGACGCTCGGCATGGTTGGCTACAGCGCGGGCCTGACACGCCGGCGCAGCCCGCTGACGGCCGTGGCGATGATCGCCATCCTCGGTGCGGTCGTCACCCTCGTGGTGGATCTCGACCGGCCAAGGGAGGGCCTCCTCACGGTGAACCAGCAGCCGCTCCTCGACCTCGAGCAGCAGATCGGACCCCCGCCGCAGTAACAACGCCGTGAACGCTGCCGCCGTCGCGGCTAGGGTTCGCTCTTGCGGGCCTCGAGCTCGATCAGGAGCTCCACGTCGTCGCCCACCCAGCCGTTGTCGACGGCATAGGTCATGCCGAATTCGCTACGCTGCAAGGTACCCCGCGCCGACACGCCGACCACGTGCGCGCGGTCCCCGAGCGGGTACTCGCCGCTCTTGTTCAAGGTCGCGGCCAAAGTGAGCGGGCGCGTCGTCCCGCGGAGCTCGAGTTGCCCCTCGATCTCGAACGTGCGCTCGCCCGTGCGCCTCGCACCCTCCGCGACGAACCTCATGCGTGGGTAACGTTCGCTGGCGAGAAAGTCGTCGCTGCGCAAGTGCCGGTCGCGGGCCTCGTGGCCGGTCGACACGCTCGCAGTCTCGACGATGATCTCCACATCGCCGATCGTCCCGGCGGCCTCGTCGAAACGGAACGACCCGGCAACGGAGCTGAATTGGCCAAGGACCTTGGCGTAGCCGATGTGCGCGACGAGAAACGCCACCGTGATGTGCTCGGGGTCGAGTTGGTAGGGCGCAGGTTGCGCGCCCACGGCCGGCGGCCGCAGCAACACCGCTGCGCAAACGGCCGCCGCTCGAAGGTAGTGACTGCCCAAGTCGCGTGCCATGCGCTGCATGTTGCCACACCGCAGGCTCGGCAGTTCAGCCTGACCGAGTCGCCCGGCAGCGGTGTATGATCCGCGCAACCAGGAGGTCGTCCACGATGATCCACCGAACGGCAAGCGTGCTCGCGATCCTGATGCTCCCGATCGCCGCGACAGCGCAGCCGCGAACGACGCTGGACATCTACGTCATTGACGTCGAAGGCGGCAACGCGACTCTGTTCGTCGCCCCTTCGGGCGAGTCGATCCTCATCGACACCGGCAATGGCGGCCAGGCCGCCGGGCGCGACGCAGACCGCATCCTAGCGGCGGCGGCCGATGCCGGCCTGCGTCGCATCGATCACCTGATCACCACGCACTACCACGGCGATCACTTCGGTGCGATGAGCGAACTGGCCAGCCGCATCCCGATCGGCGACTTCATCGACCACGGCCCGAACGTTCAGGCGAACGCCGCCGCCGACACATTTCTGCAGGATGTCTACCCTGCGCTGCACGCGCGTTCGAAGCACACCGTGGTCGTGCCTGGCGACCGGGTTACGATGCAAGACGTCGTCGTTCGCATCGTCGCGTCGGCCGGCGAGCCGATCCGTGACGCATTGCCCGGCGCCGGCCAAGCGAATTCGCTGTGCGCGGTGCATCAGCCGAAGGATGCGGACGCGAGCGAAAACGCGCAGTCGGTCGGCAGTCACTTCACCTTTGGCCGCTTCCGCGCGTTGCATCTCGGCGACCTCACCTGGAACAAGGAGTTCGCGCTCGTCTGCCCGAACAATCTGCTGGGCACCGTGGACCTATTCATCGTCACCCATCACGGCCAGCCCGTGTCGAATCCACCGGCGCTCGTTCACGCCATCGCGCCACGTGTCGCGATCATGAATAACGGCACGCGCAAAGGGGGCCAGCCCGACGCCATGCGCGTGTTGCACACCTCGCCCGGTCTCGAGGATCTCTGGCAACTGCACTTCTCCCTTCTGAGCGGGCAGGAGTACACGGTGCCCGGCCTCTTCATCGCGAATACGGCGGACGACGGCGCGGCGTCGATGCCAATCGAGCCGACGCCCGCGCCCGCTCCCGGCGCTGGCGCTTCGCCGCCGCCGGCTCACGACGGGCCGGCATTCTGGATCAAGGTCGCCGCGCGCAAGGACGGCACCTTTACGGTCAGCAACGCGCGCAACGGCTTCAGCAAGACCTATGCAGCACGCGTCCCATGACCCGCGTGCGACCTTCGAACCGGCAGCAGGACTCGATCTTCGAGGTATCGACGTCATCCCGACCACCCTGATGCACGTCTAGATGTTGCTTGAACGCTCTCGGGTGTAGGATAGTGTTGCGATCTGGCGTTGCGCATTAACCACACGAAACTAGTAGCGCTCGTAACAGTAGGCCGAATACACCGATCCAACCGACTTGCCAGAGACGACGTAGCGTTTTCCGTTCTGTTGCTATCCAGTCACTACCAGGGGGATTGCAGTATGAAGATGACGAATCGCGTTAACCTTCTCACGCGTGCCGTGAGGGAGGCGCTGGTCCTGAGCACGGCGCTCGCCTGCGGGACGGCTGCGGCCCAGAGCACTGGGCTGGAAGAAATCATCGTCACCGCCGAGTTTCGCGAAGCGAACGTGCAGGACACGGCGATCGCGATCACGGCGGTCAACGCCGACATGCTCGAAGCGCGAAGCCAGACCAATCTCGCGCAGATCACGGCTCAAACGCCGAACGTCTCGCTGCGGCCTGCGGGCTCTGCGTTCGGTAACGCCCTCGTCGCCTTCATTCGCGGCATCGGCCAGACGGACTTCAATCCGTCGGTGGAGCCGGGTGTCGGCATCTATGTCGACGATGTCTACTATTCGACGATCACTGGCAACGTGCTCGATCTCTTGGACCTCGAGCGCGTCGAGGTCCTCCGCGGCCCGCAAGGAACCCTAGCCGGGCGCAACGCGATCGGCGGCGCCATCAAGCTGTTCACGAAAAAGCCGGACGGTAGCACCGATGCCAACCTCGCACTGACGAAAGGCGAGTTCAATCGCACGGAGGTCAAGGGGGCGGCCGGCATCACGCTCGTTCCGGACAAGCTCTACATGCGCGTTGCAGGTATGGCGAAGGCGATGGATGGGTATGTGACCCGGCTCGATTATGCCTGCACGCACGGCTCGCCGCGTCCCGGGACGCCGGGCGGCCTGCCGACCTACGCGCAGAGCTTCGGCTGCGAGCTCGGCACCGAAGGTGGCCAAAACTATGCGTCCGGCCGCCTGGGCTTGCGCTGGGAGGCGACCGATCGATTCTCGATCGATATCGCAGCCAGCATCGTGAACGATGATTCGGAGTCCCAGCCTGGCGTGCTCGTGTTTGCCGGACCGCACGGCGCGTCGAACTTCCCCTGGCTCTCGCCGAACGGACCGGTCACGCCGCCGTTCGCTTCGCCGATCCCCAATAACCCGACGTTCGATCCGACTAACGGCAGCACGGCCGTGCCCATTTATTTCGACAACAACGGCAACGGGACCTACCAAGCGGGCATCGACGTGCCATACGACAGCCGCTTCGTCACGGGCGGCACCTACACCAACTACGCGACCTATATCAACGACGGCTTGAGCACACCGAGTCCGCTGTTCCAAGGCGGCACAACCGGCGCCAACACGGACCAGTTCAAACCGTACGTGGTCGAGCCCGTCAATACGCTCGAATCGTGGGATACCTCGATCAACCTCAATTGGCAGCTCTCGGACAATGTCTCGTTGCTCTGGGTGTCCGCATACCGCACCTACAAGAACTCGTTTGCCGAAGACACCGACGGCTCGCCGCTCGCGGTGCAGCAGCTGCTGCAAGTGTTGGATCACGAGCAGTGGAGCCAAGAGCTGCGGCTCAATGCATCGGTGGGCGAGCGCGTCGATCTCACCTTCGGCGCCTTCTACCTCGATCAAGACACGGCCGAGCACGCACGTGTCGACCTGCCCTACGTCGGCTTCGACTTCATTCATGGCCCCGACTTGGTGCCGGCGACCAACCAGGCCCTGTACGCGCACGCGGCCTTTCAGTTGACGGACCGCTTGGATCTTTCGCTCGGCGTGCGCTACTCCGAAGACGAGAAGAGCTACACGTTCCGCCGACGCAACCCCGACTTGACGCCCGTCCAGGCCTGCACGACCTTCTGGTTCTGGGAATCGCCCAACCCGGCCAACTGCGGCGTATTCGGCTTGGATACGATCTCCGTCGCCTACTCGAGCGATAACACCGACTATCGCGCCGCCCTCTCCTACGACATCGGCGACTCGACGATGATCTACGGACAGCTTTCGACGGGCTACAAGGCCGGCGGCAACAATGCGCGGCCGTTCTTTCCGAGCCAGCTGAACGCGTTCAAACCCGAAACGCTCGACAGCTACGAGGTCGGCTTCAAGAGCACATTCGGCGGTGAGCTGCGGCTGAACGCGGCGATCTTCATGAACGACTACGTGGACATCCAGCTACCGACGACTGCTTGCATCTGGGCGAATCCGGGCCAACAGACCCCCTGCGCCAGCCAGAACAACGTCGGCGATGCGGACGTCTGGGGTGTCGAGCTAGAAGCCGAGTGGCATCCCACGGATGCGTTCGAGATCGATGCCTCTTACAGCACGCTCGACTTCGAGTATCAGACGATCGTTCCGGGTGCCACGTCCGTCACGCTGGGCATGATCACGCCCTACACGCCCGAGGATAAGTGGAGCTTGGGTCTGCAATACGAGTTCGGGTTGAGCGGCGGCGGCAGCTTCACGCCGCGCTTCGACTTCGCCTACACGAGCGAGGTCTATGCGAACGCCGTCAACGCGCCGACGAACTTGATCGAAGACTATACGCTCGCGAACTTTCGCTTGACCTGGCGGTCGGGCGACGATGCGTGGCAGGTCGCGTTGGAGGGAACGAACCTTACCGACGAATACTACTACGTGACGCTGTTCGATCTGACGGGTGCCGCGGCGGGCTACATTCATGGCCAACCGTCGCGCCCGCGTGAATGGGCGATGAGCGTCAAGCGCAACTTCGAATAGAGTGATCTTCAAGGCCTGCCGCAGGAGAACCTGCGGCAGCCCTCACTCAGCCCGCGCCGTTGGCTCGTCCTCACTGACCCACGCGTCGAGCAGCGTGTACGTGACCGCGAGCAGCACCGGGCCTACGAACAGCCCAACGACACCGAAGGCGAACAACCCGCCGATCACACCACCGATGATCAGCGGCAAGGGCAAGTCGACGCCACGGCGAATCAGCACGGGCTTCAGCACATTGTCCGCGACCGCGACGATCACGGTTATCACCGTCAACACGATGCCCCAGCCGACACTGCCCGACCAGAACAACCAGATCACCGCGGGCAGCAGCACCGGCAGCGGGCCAAGCTGCGCGACGCACAGCACGAAGGTCACGGCGAGCAGCAAACCGGCACGCGGGATTCCGGCGAGCCAGAGACCGACGCCAGCGATCATGGACTGAACGAGGGCCGTGACGACGACCCCAAGCGCGACGCCGCGCAACGCTTGGCCGGCCAGGACCAGCGTCCGCTCGCCACGGTCCTTGGCGAGGCGCCGCGCGAACCTCGTCAGGCCGCCCATTGCCGTCTCGCCGTTGGCGTAGAGCGCTGCGGCGAGAATAACCGTCAACAGAAAGTGCACGGCGATGACGCCGAAGCCGCCCGTGAGCTGGAGAGCCCAGCTCGCGCCCGAGCGAACGAACGGCCGCAGCGCTTCGGCGACGGCCTCGGGCCCACCCGCTACGAACTCCTGCCACTCCGCTGTGAGGCGCGGGCCGACCCACGGCAATGCGCCGAGCCACGCCGGCGGAGCCGGCAAACCGTCGCGCACCACCGCTCTAACGATCTCGGCTCCCTCGATCGCTCCCTGCAGCAACACGCCGACGGCCAAGCTGAAGGGCACGATGAAGATCGCCAGCATGACCACGGTCATTACCGCGGTCGCGACGCCGCGGCGTCCGCCCGTGCGGCGCTCGACGCGCAACATCAGCGGCCACGTCGCGACAACGATCGTGGTCGCCCAAACCAGCGCGCTCAGAAACGGCAATAACGTCCACACACTGCCGACGATCAGCACCGCGATGATCAGGATCAGCAAGAACGTGCGGGTCAGGTCGGTCTGGCGCGGGGAGCTCGTAGTCACATCGTCCTCGGGTTGCATCTCTGCACGGATCAGTGGCGATCGGTGCGAACGAGGCTGCGGTAGCGCGCCCATAGTGCGCCCGAAGGCACCGGCGCGTCGAGCCTGAAAGTGCGATCACTCAAAGCCCGAGCCAGCGCGGCAGTGCGAGCGACACCCACGGCACGTAGGTCACGAGCACGAGCATCGCGAGCAACACCGTGAGCCACGGCAGCGCCGCGCGCACGACACGTGTGACCGGCAGCTCTGCAATCCCGGACGTCACGAAGAGATTCAACCCGACCGGTGGCGTGACCATGCCGATCTCCATGTTGATGGTCATGATGATCCCGAGATGCACCGGGTGGATACCGAGCTCACTGGCGATCGGAAACATGATCGGCGCGAAGATCAGCACGACCGAGGTCGCTTCCATGAAGCTGCCGGCAATGAGCAGCAGAAAGTTCAACATCAGCAGAAAGCCCCATGCGGGGAGCCCGAGATCGGTGATCCAGGTCGACGCCGCCTGCGGGATTTGCTCCGTCGTGAGCACGAAAGCGAACAGCATCGCGTTGCCGATGATGAACATCAGCATGGCGGTCACCTTCGCACTCTCGGCGAGCACCCCTGGCACGTCGCGCAGCCTGAGATCGCGATAGACGAAAACCGCGATCACGAGCGCATACACGGCGGACACGGCGGCCGCCTCGGTGGGCGTGAACACGCCGAGATAGATGCCGCCGAGAATGATCACCACGAGTAGCAAGCCCCAAATCGCTTCGCGACCGGTCTTCAGCACCGTGCGCCAATCGGCACGGGGCTGACGCGGCAGATTCTGGCGCCGCGCCACGACCGCGACGGCCGCCATTAGCGCCGCAGTCAGCACGATTCCCGGCAGCACGCCCGCGATGAACAGCGCGCCCACCGAGGTCTCGGTCACGGCGCCGTAGACGACCATCACGATCGACGGCGGAATCAGGATACCGAGCGTCCCCGCGTTACAAATGAGACCGGCCGCGAATTCCTTCGAATACCCGGAGCGGGCCATGCCGCCGATCATGATGCTGCCCACGGCAACGACGGTCGCCGGCGACGAGCCCGAGACGGCGGCGAACAGAGCAGATGCGAGCAGCGCAGCCATCGCGAGCCCGCCGCGAAAATGCCCGACGAGTGCGTTCGCGAACGCGATCATGCGTTTCGCGACGCCGCCCGTCGTCATGAACGTGCCCGCGAGAACGAAGAACGGGATCGCGAGCAGTGCGGGCGTTTGCACGGCGCTGAAGAACCGCTGGGCGAGCACGACGAGCGACTGATCGGCGAACAACACGAGCGTCGCGATGCTCGCGAGTCCGAGCGCGATCGCGATCGGCACACCGGCGAGCAGCGCGAGGAACAGTGCAACGACGAGGAACGCTGCGGTCATCGCGCAGCCTTGCGCGCGGCTTGGATGAGCCGCACCGCGAGCAGCGCGAAGCCGAACGGCATGACTGCGGTCAATAGCCAACGCGGCACCGGTATGTCGCGCGCGTCGTTGCCAAGCGCCATGAGTCGGTCGACGAAGGCGGCGCTCCCGTAGATCATCAGGGCGCAATACGCGAGCGAGCAGACGAGCGTGACGAGCGCCACAGCTCGTGCGGCCCGCGGCGGCAGCCGACTCGTCAGGAGGTCGACGGCGATGTGTGCCTGAGTGCGCACGCCATAGGACATGCCGATCAGCACGAGCCAGGCGAACAAGTAAGTCGTGGCTTCGAGCGACCAGACGAGCCCCGTGCCAAAGACGTAGCGCAGCACCACTTGCACGAAGGTGAGCAGCGTCATGCCGGCCAGCGCGACGATCATGAACGCCTCTTCGAGGCGGTCGCCCGCGTCGCGAAGGCGCGCAAACATCAGCGTCCGCACGAGCTGCGGTTGGTTACTGCTAGCACGATTGCCCCCCGGTCACCCAAAGCCGAGCGTCGAACATACACCGCCTGGACGCGGCCTCGCCACACGCCGGCGGTTGACAAAGAACCCCGCGAGCCCAAGCATTCTCCTTCCACCGGAGGTCACCATGCACCATTTCGTCCGCGCCGCCGACATCAAGCCCACACCCGCTTTTCCGCGACATGCTTCGGGCTACCGGCGATCGGCGCTATCCGACCGCTCGATCGGCGCCGTGCACTCCGGTTGGGGATTGTGCGAGCTCGACGCGGGCGGGCGGATCGACTTGCATCTGCAGTCGTTCGAAAAGAGTTTCTATGTCCTCGCGGGCAACCCCGTGTTGATCCTCGACGGCCGCGGCTACCGCCTGACTCCGGGCGCGTGCGGGCTGATCCCGGTGGGCATGCAACACGCGTGGTTGGGGCCAGCGACCGGCACGGCGCGCTGGATCGACATGGGCGCGCCCTGCCCCAAGGGCGAGAACTTCGCCGACGGCACCTATTTTCTAGGCTCGCCGCCCGCCGTCGAGGTCCGCGATTTCGACATACGCGATCCTTCCTCCCGACACTTGTTCCGCATGGCCGAGGACGACATCAAGGTCGACGCCGTGCGAACGGGCTTGAAAAAAGACGCAGCGAAGGTCTCCGCCAGCATGGCGACGGCACTCCTCGTCTACAGCGGCATCTCGCTCAAGATGCTCGTCGACCAGCGTCTCGACGCGGCCCTCCACACGATGTTCATGGTGGAATACGAACCGAATGCGAACGCCCACCCGCATGACCATCCGCTCGAAGAGGCGTACTACATCATGCACGGTGAGGTCGAAGCCTGGGCTGACGACGAGAAGTACCTGATGAAGCCCGGTGACTTTCTCTGGGCGGGCGTTGGCTGCACGCACGCGTTCTACAATCGCAGCAATGCCAACGTCCGCTGGCTCGAGACTCAGTCGCCGCAGCCGCCCGCGCGGAACTCCTACCGCTGGGCCCGCGACTGGGAGTACGTGGCGCAACAACTCGAGCAGAAGGGAGTCACTCAATGAGCAAGCAGGCTTCGCCGAAAAGCGCCGAAACACCGAGCGTCGTCGTCATCGGCGGCACGGGGGGCATCGGTTACGCGATCGCCAAGTTCTATGCGGATGCCGGCTGCAAGGTGGTCATCACGGGCCGCGACGCCGAGCGCACAGCGGCCGTCGCCAAGGAGATCGGCGGCCACACGCGCGCCGTCGCGCTCGACATCGCCGAGCCGGAGACGATCGAGGCCGGGCTCGCCGACATCGAGCATGTCGACCGCTTAGCACTCGTTGCCGTCGAACGCGACTACAACAGCGCTAGGGACTACGACATCGCGCGGGCGCGACGCATCGTCACGCTGAAGCTCATCGGCTACACGGAGGTGGCACACACCTTGAACCCGCGTATGGGCGCAGGTGCATCGGCGGTCCTATTCGGCGGTCTCGCGAGCGAGCGGCCTTATCCTGGATCGACGTCGGTCACGACCGTCAACGGCGCGGTGAGCAGCCTGATCCGCACGCTCGCAGTCGAGCTGGCGCCAGTCCGTTTCAACGCCGTACATCCCGGCATCATCTCGGACAGCCCGGCCTGGCGTGACAAGAAGGACGCCATCGCGCAGATCGAGAAGCGTACGCCGGGGGGCCGTCTCGCAACCACCGATGACGTGGTGGGCTCCGTCGACTTCCTATTCACCAACAAGGGCGTCAACGGCATCAATCTCGTCATCGATGGCGGCTGGCTGCTGACCTGAGCGCTCACTCCGCTCCGCGCGAGCTCGCGAGCGCCGCTTCGATCAGCTCTGCGCCGATAGACGCGCGGAACTGATCCCAAACAGGGCGCATCGCCGCCTGCCACTCCGCCAATTGCTCGGCCGTGAGCACCGTGATCTGCGAGCGGCCGGAGTCGATGATGCGCTGCCGGTCCGCCACGTTGATGGCCTCGGCGCGTACATTGCCCCACTGCGTGACCTCGTCGAGCGTCGCCGTAAGACCCGCACGCAAATCATCCGGGAGCGACTGCCAAAACGTCGCGTTCACGCCGACGAAGTAACCGATATAACCGTGGTTGCTTTCGGTCATGTACGGCTGAACCTCGTAGAACTTGGACGAGTAGATGTTCGACCAAGTGTTCTCCTGTGCATCGACCGTGCCGGTTTGCAGCGCCTGGTAGACCTCACCGAATGCCATCTTCTGCGGGCTGCCGCCGACGGCCTCGATCTGCGCTTGCAGTATGTCCGACTCCATGACGCGGAACTTGAGGCCTGCGGCATCGGCCGGCGCGATGAGCGGCCGCGGGCCGGAGAGTTGCTTCATGCCGTTGTGCCAAAACTGGAGCCCCTCAATACCGTGCTCGGTTAGCGCGCCGAGCAACTCCCGACCAGCGGGGCTCTTCTGAAAACGCTCGACGGCAGCCAGGTCCGGAAAGAGAAACGGTAGATCGAAAATCTGGAACTTCGGGGTCAACCGATCGTAGAGCGACAGGGACGTCGCAATCATCTGCACCTCGCCGAACGCCAGCGCCTCGATGGCTTCGGTGTCCTCCATGAGCTGCGCCGAGGGATAGACCTCGACGCGCACTCGACCCGGAAACCGTTCTTCCGCCAACTCCTTGAAACGCTGTGCCATCTGGCCTTTCGGTGTGGCCAGCGCCGTCACGTGGGGGAATTTGATGACGTAAAGCTGCTCGCCAGAGGCGGCCGGGCTTACGCCCTGCCCCGGGCCGCCGCAGGCCGCGACGAGCACGAGCACGAGCACG
>Ga0208454_1001243_pt1 | contig 10800 bp, 5 predicted proteins | sample EasRivMeERMZT100_FD_187530 | JGI IMG/M metagenome (GOLD analysis project Ga0208454, IMG submission 187530) | Soil microbial communities from meander-bound floodplain in the East River, Colorado, USA - East River MetaG ERMZT100 (SPAdes) (version 2) | ecosystem: Environmental > Terrestrial > Soil >...
TTCTCGAACGTGATGCTGCGGTTCGGGTGGGGCGTGACGGGCAACCAGCAGATTCCGCCGGGCCGCATCGTGAGCCAGTTCGGCGGCGATCGCGGTGACACCTTCTACGACATCGGTGGCGGGGGCTCGGTCATCCAGCCCGGATTCAAGACCACCGCAATCGGGAACGCCGACCTGAAGTGGGAAGAGCAGCAATCGGTCAACGTCGGCCTGGACCTCGAGTTCTTCCAGGGCCGCGGCACGTTCAACGTGGACGTCTACAACCGCAAGACCGACAACCTGCTGTTCGACCCGCGCCAGCCGGCCACCGCCGGATCGGCGTCGCCGCCGATCGTCAACATCGGGAAGATGCAGAACAACGGCTTCGACCTCTCGCTCGGCTATCGCTGGCAGATGGGGTCCGGGCTGTGGAGCGTGACGCTCAACGGCAGCCACTACAAGAACGAGATCATCCAGATCGATGGCGTGTCGCAATCGTTCCAGGGACCGCTCTCGATCCGCGAGCAGAACCCCGTGATCAACAAGCTCGGGGAGCCGATCGGGTCGTTCTACGGTCTCGTCGCCGACCAAGGTGTTTACGTCGACTCGCTCGATGCCGCGCCCTACTGGTCGAGCGGCGCACGCCCGGGCCGGATCAGGTTCCGGGACTTGAACAATGACGGCGCGATCACCGCCGCCGACCGCGCCATCATCGGCAGCCCGCACCCCGACTTCACGGGCGGCCTGGACTTGGCGGTGCGGCAGGGGCAGTGGGACATCAGCGCCACGATCTTCGGGACGTTCGGCAACGAGATCTTCAATTCGCAGAAATACTGGTACGTGTTCCGCTACTTCGACACGAACGTGCGTAGCGACTTGCTGGCCAACTCCGTGGTGCTGAACGGCACCTGCTCGGGGGCTACGTGCCCGGGAAGGGTGACGAACCCTGACGCCAAGTACCCGCGCATCGACGGCAGCGACGTGTTCAGCCGGCAGTTCTCGAGCTACTGGGTCGAGGACGGTTCGTACGTGCGGTTGCGGAGCCTGCAGATCGGGTACAACCTCCCGCCGGCGCTGATCAAGTGGATTCCCGCCGCGCGCGTGTACCTGCAAGGCGAAAACCTGTTCACCATCACGGGCTACTCGGGCCTCGATCCGTCGTTGCCCGCGGCGGCCGTGAACGGCCCCGCCGGCGACATCCGGGATCAGTTCCGCGGCGTGGATCAGGGGACGTATCCGAGCAGCCGTACGATCACCGTCGGCATCACGACCACCTTCTAAGCTGTCGTCTTTCACGAGGGACGCGAGAGAATGAAAACACTTCTAAGATCCAAACTGGTGATCGCGGCCGTGGTGTTGACGACGCTGGGAGCGATCACGTTTGCATGCAGCGACTTCCTGGAACAGCCCGCCCAGGGGACGGTAGACGAGGCGACGCTGGCCACCAAGAACGGCGTCGAGGGTTCCCTCATCGCCGCCTACCGCTCGCTCGACTGCAGCAGCAGCTCGGCGGGCTCGTGGGGCTGCGCCGCCAGCAACTGGGTGTGGGGCAGCGTGCCGAGTGGAGACGCCTACAAGGGCTCCAACCTCGGCGACCAGCAGCCCATCAACAGCATCGAGACCTACTTGTGGAGCGTCAGTGAGTCCGACGACTACATCAACCAGAAGTGGGCCCAGGTGTACGAGGGCGTCTCGCGCGCCAACGCGACGCTCCGAATCCTGGATAAGCTGATCGTGGAAAAGCCCGGCGAGCTGTCCGCTGTTGATCAGGCTGGCATCCGCGGCGAGGCCATTTTCCTCCGCGCCCACTACCACTTCGAAGCCTACCGGATGTGGGGCAGCAACACCGAAGGCGGTACGGGTGGGATTCCCTACTACCGGCAGACCGACATCGATTACCGCAAGACCAACATCGGCACCGACGCCATGGCGGAGATCCTCGCCGACTTGGATTCGGCCATCACGCTGTTACAAGTCGCAGCTCCGCTCCTCCCGCGCGGCGGCGACAAGGGCCGCGCGACGGCGTGGACCGCGCGTGCTTACAAGGGCAAGGCGCTCGCGTATAGCGCCGCAGTCGTCGGGCCGGCGCGCTGGACGGCCGCAAAGGCAGTCCTGGACTCGGTTGTAAACTCGGGTACGTATGCCCTGGAGGCCAGCTTCGACAGGGTCAACACCGGACGTCCCGCGTTCCGCAATGGTCGGGAGACGATCTTCGCCTTCCAGGCCTCGGCGCGGGATGGTGAGCCGGGCGGCTGGAACTCGAACTGGGGCGAACGGCTCAACTTCCCTCATTCGGGGAGCCACTTCGGCTGCTGCGGGTTCCATCAAGCGTCGTTCAACCTGGCAAATGTCTATCAGGTCGACGCGGCCGGCCTGCCGGTCGCGATGACGAGCAGCGCCTGGAACAGCCCGGCGCTGGACCCGACGCCTCCGGCTTCCGACGCGCCGTATTCGTGGGTCGGCTTGAACTTCCGCGGCGGCCTCATGCGCGTGGTCGATCCCCGGGTCGATTGGACCATGGGCCGCGACAGCGTTCCCTACAAGGACTGGGGGCTGCACTTCCGCTCGTGGATTCGTGATGCAAGCTACAGCGGACCCTATAGCACCAAGAAGAACGTCCATGAACAATCGTCCGCCGCGACGTCCGAAAACAACGCGGGATGGCAGACGACGCAGCAGAACAATGTCAACGTACACATCCTTCGGTACGCCGAAGTGCTGTTGCTGCTCGCTGAGGCGGAAGTCGAAATCGGTTCTCTGGGTAGGGCCGCGGATCTCGTCAACATGCTCCGCACGCGGGCGGCAGCGGGCGCGCAGGGCTGCGGCACGACTTCCGCCGAAGTGGTTGGGGCATGGCCGGCCTGCGGGAACACCCCCGCGATTCAGCCGATGTCGATTCCGCTGGTGGCGGTGAGCGCAACGCTCGACCAGCTCGTCACGCCGTGGGCGACGTATCGGATCGGCCGGTATCCGTCGCCGTTCGCCAGCCAGGCGATCGGGCGCCAGGCAGTACGCCTGGAGCGGCGGCTCGAGCTGGCGATGGAAGGGCAGCACTTCTTCGATCTGCGGCGGTGGGGCGGCGCCGACAGCGTGATCCTGAATTACATCACCACGGAAAGAAACCGGATTCCGTACCTCACCCTCGCGACCGCGTTCACGCTGCCGAAGTACTCGCGGTATCCGATCCCGACGGTGCAGATCGAGCTGAGCCGCGTCGGAACCGAAGACCGGCTGCAGCAGAATCCGGGATGGTAAGCCTCACCCCCTAACGGGGCGAAAGCTTTCGGATCGTAAACGCCTGCAGGGAGTCGCCGGTGTTGGCTACCAACACCGCGCTCCCTGCAGGCGTTTTCACGTGTGCGAGTCCCGCCACGCTTCCCGGCGCGAGAAACCCGCTCTCGAACGGCGACACCGGTGTGAAATGGCCACGGCCGTCCCCCCTGAGCCAGAGGCCATTGCCCGCGTCAGCCGGTGGAATGTTGGCCTCCGTTTCGGTCAGGTTCCCCGCGACGAGCGCGTCGAGGTTGCCGTCACCATCCATGTCGCGGGCGAGGATCCCACGGATCGGCGCTATCTGCGCGAGGCTGGGCAGCGGCATCCACGCGAACGTGCCGTCGCCGTCGTTCTGGAGATAGACGCTCTCAAACGTATCGGTCTGATAATGCACCGCGCGCTTCAGCGCCGCCGTGCCGAACAGCTGCTCGACGGTCGCCGCCGCAAATCCTGCGTACGTCGGGAACCGCAGCGCGGCGGAATAGATGGTCGGACCGAGGCGCGCGCTGCCGAAGAACGGGTACTCCTTGCCGCCGATCTCCTGCGTCAGCACGATCTCGCTGGCTTGCGTCTCGGCGAAATGGCCGGCATAGACACCGAACCGGCTTGCGGGCGATGTCTGGAACATGAAGTTGAGTCCCAGGTTGCCCGCGATCAGATCGGGGCGCCCGTCGCCGTTGAAGTCGCCCGCGGCCAGACTCCACCACCACCCGCGGGATGGCGGTAGGCCCACCGTTGTGGGTACGAGCCGCCGTCCATCGTTGTGATAAAACTCGATTCCCATCCATTCGCCAACCGTGACGAGATCGAGGCGGCCGTCGCCGTCGTAATCGGTCCACACCGCGGCGGTGACCATGCCATGCGGCTGCGCCAGCTCCGGGGCGACCTCGGCGGTGACGTCGGTGAACCCCCCTCGTCCGCCCTCATTGCGGAGCAGGAAGCTGCGTGCGGGAGACGGGTGGCTTCGCGGCGCGAGCCGCCCCCCCACGAACAGATCGGGCCGGCCGTCGCCCGTGAAGTCACCGACCGCGACGCTCGACGTACAGCCGAGCATCGCCGGAAGCGCCTGCGTATCGCGCACGAACCGGCCGTTGCCCTTGTTGATGTAGAGGCGATCCTGGAGGAAGCGCGACACCGGCGTGTGCTGGTACCCGCAGCTCGCCACGTACAGGTCGGGCAGGCTGTCACCGTTCGCGTCCACGAACGCCGCACCCCAGTCGTCGTAGGTCCGGTCCGCGAGCCAGGGCTGGCCCTGTGAGGATTCGCTGAAGCGGCCGTCCTTGCCCTGGATAAACAGCTTGCCCGGCACGCCCCCGCCACCACCGATGAACACGTCGTCCAGACCATCGCGGTTCACGTCGGCGACGGCCAGCGGCGGTCCCTGCTTTGAGACTTCGTAGGGCAGCAGGGGCTGGACTTCGTAATCGATCGAAGAGCGCGTGGGTTGGGCGTAGCGCAGCGTGTGGACGGGTTGGAAGAGGTGGAGGGCGGTCGAGGTTGGTGGAGGTTGGTGAAGGTTGACTGCGCGCGCGTCGGATTGGCGTAGCGTCAGGATCTGATCGGGTGACACGTCGCTAAGCACCTGAGAACGACCGTCCGGCCAAATGACTTCGAGACTATCGACGCGCGTCGCACTTCCCAGCCCGATGTGCTCGCGATCGTCCATCGTCGACAGGTAGCCGCGATACGGCGAGCGATAGAAGTATTGCTTCTGTCCACCCGCGGTCACGATTACCGTAGCGCCGATCCCGCGGCGGTTGGGCGACTCCCCCTCGAGCTTGATCTGGAGATAGTGCGCGGAATCGACCTTCACGCCTTGGTAAATCGACGCTGGAGCGTCCAGGTTGTTCACGACGAGGTCGAGCCGGCCGTCATTATTCAGGTCGGCATATGCCGCCCCGTACGAGAACCCCGGCTGATCCAGCCCCCACGCGCGCGTCCTGTCACTGAACCCGAGGTCGGCCTTGCCATTGTTGCGGAACAGGTATTTCGACACCCGGTAGCCACGCAGGCCCCGGAGCGCCTGCAACGCCATCTCGTGGTCGTTGGTGCGGCGCGCGCCAAGCGCCTCCATCTGATAGTCGAGATCGTTGGGCGCTTTGGGATAGCCGTTGGTGATGAACAGGTCCTTGAAGCCGTCGTTGTCGACGTCCGCGAACAACGCGCTCCAGCTCCAGTCGGTGGCGGCGACACCCGCATACCACGCGATGTCGCTGAACACCACGTCGCCGCTCGCATTCCTCCCGTTGCTCAACTGCAGTGCGTTCGCGTCGTAATCGACGCGAAAGCCGCGGCGCCGCAGCTCCTCCATGCTGAAATAGGTCTGATACCCGCTCATCCGCTTGCGCTGCTCCAGCGCGGCCGGCAGCATATCGACCTGCGCGATGTCGGGCCAGCCGTCGTTGTTGAAATCGGCGATGTCCATGCCCATGCCGGCGAAACTGGCGTGCTTGACCGACGCGGCGGCGCGATCGCTGAAGGTGCCGTCGCCATTGTTGATATAGAGGACGTCATTCGGGGCGACGTCGTTCGAGACGTAGATGTCGGGCCGGCCGTCGCGATTCACGTCCGCGACCACCGCGCCCAGGCCATGTCCAACCTGTCGAAGAATCCCGGCCTCCCGGGACACGTCGGTGAACCGATCTCCGTCGTTGCGGTACAGCGTGTTGTAGCCCTCGGGGCTGTCACTGCGCACGCCCATGGGATGCGCGTCCACCACGCCGCGCGAGAAGTCTTTCGGCGAATTGTTGACCAGGAACAGGTCGAGGTCGCGATCGCCGTCGTAATCGAGAAAGGCCGCGGTGATGGCGTAGCCGGTGTCCGCCAGCCCATAGCGCGCCGCAGCCTCGGTGAACGTGCGATTGCCGTTGTTGAGAAACAGCAGGTTGGCCCGGTCTCGGCCGATGGATCTTTTCAGGCCGGTGACGCAGACGAACAGATCGAGAAAACCGTCGTCATTGACGTCCGCCATCGCCACGCCGCTCGCCCAGACCGACGTGCGCACACCCGCGGATGCCGTGATGTCCTCGAACCGCATGTCGCCCTTGTTCAGGTACAGGCGGCTCGAGACCATATTGCCCGTGAAGAGCAGATCGGGCAGCCCGTCGTTGTCGATGTCCCCCACGGCCACGCCGCCGCCGTTGTAGACGAACACCTCGGACTGCACGTTCACCGAATCGTCGGCTGTGATCGTGTTCGAAAAATCGATGCCCGTGCGACCCGGGCCCAGCAGCTCGAACAGCGGCTGCTCGGTCGTGCGCGTACAACTGCCGCACAGCACGACGAAGGACGCGAGGAAAATCCGAAACATGGGCAGGGAAGCTAACGCACCCGGTCCACGCCGGATATCGTTACGCCATGCATCGGCTCATTAAACTCTTTGCCCTGATCGTCGCGTCGGTCGTCGTCGCGCACTGCCGCGGCCCGGATGGAGAACGACTCGCCCATACGTATTGCGCGGCGTGTCACGCGTTCCCGGACCCGAGCCTCCTCGACAAAAACACCTGGCGGACCGGCGTGCTGCCGCAGATGGTGCAACGTCTCAGTGGCGCGCCCCCCCAGCTCTCGGTCGCGCAGTCGGAGACGCGCAGCCCGTACATGACGGTGCTTACGAAACCGGTGCCGCAGGCCGATCGCGATCGCATTGTCGCGTTCTATCTCGAGCACGCGCCCGACTCGCTGCCGCCGCAGGCGCTGCCGGCCGAGCCGCGACTCGATCCCGAGGTGTTTAGACCGGGAGCCTTCGTGCCGCGACTTGCCAGTAGCGCGATCATCACGCTGCTGTACGCCGATACAACCGGGGGGGGGGCGGCGGTCTTTGTCGGTGAAGCCGCCACGAACCTGTTGCGCGTGTTTGGGTGGGACCGGCGCCTGATCACGACGCTCCAGCTTGCCAGTCCGCCGACGGGGGTGATCGTCCAGGGAGCACGCGTACTCGTGCTGGAAACGGGCATGCTGGAGCCCAATGATGAGCCCCGGGGCAGCCTGGTGCAGTACGACGTGGCGCCAGACGGCGGGCTGCGCTTCAACCGCACGGTCATTGATTCGCTGTTCCGCCCCGTGTTTGTGCGCGAGCTCGACGCCGATGGGGACGGCCGGAACGACTTCCTGATCGCCGAATTCGGGGACAACCGCGGTCGGCTGGCGCTGTACCGGTCCACAGGCAGCGGGTACGAGCGGCGCGTCCTCGATGCGACGCCGGGCGCGATTCGATTCGAGCTGCACGACCTGACCGGCGACGGCCGGCCGGATATCGTGGCGCTGTTCGGACAGGGCGACGAGCGCATCGTGCTGTACCCCGACGACGGGACCGGACGCTTCAGTGAGCGCCGCGTGCTGGCGCGCTTTCCTCCGGTGTACGGGTCGATGTACTTCACGATGCGGGATTTCAACGGCGACGGGGCGCTCGACATCCTGTACGTCAACGGCGACAACTACGACATGTCGCGCGTGCGCAAGCCATTCCACGGCGTCCGGATCCTGGAGAACGACGGGGGGGGCGCCAACAATTTCACGGAGCGCTTCTTCTTCCCCGTGTACGGAGCCGCGCAGGCCGCGCTGGCTGATTTCGATGGGGATGGGGACCTCGATTTCGTCCTGACCAGCAACTTCGCTGATCCCGCGTTCCATCCCGAACGCGGCATCATGTTCTTCCAGAACATGGGCGCCTACACGTTTCGGCCGTACGCGTTCAGTGTTTCGGCCGGGAGTCAATGGAATCTGACGACCACGACCGATTTCGACGGCGACGGACGTTTGGATGTGTTGATCGGCGCGATGCGCCTGCAAAACATCGCCCGGCTGCAGCGCGGGCGTGGACCACCTGGGACACAGAGCGACGCGCTGTTGCTGTTCGAAAACCGGATGCCCCAGCGGCAACGCTAACGCGCCTCGGGTCGGCGCGATATTCTTAACGGATGCGTCGTCTCGTCGTGACTCTCGCCTTTATGGCCGCTGTTGTTGCGGTCGTCATCCTCAACGGGCGCGCGGGCGGCAGCGCCGTTCCGTCAGCCGCCGCGTCGATCCGCCTCCATGAGGTCGCGAGCGCGACCGGCATCGACTTCGTCCACCAGTCCCCAACCCTGGACCCCAAAGTACAGCACATCGCTCCCCACATCGCCGCGCTCGGCGCGTGCGTCTCCGTCACAGACATCAACAACGACAACTGGCCCGACCTGTACTTCACCAGCTCGCGTTTCGGCGCGGCCAACGCGCTCTATCTCAACCAGAAGGACGGCACGTTCCGGAATGTCGCGGGGCAGGCGGGCGTCGCGGCGCTCAACCGCGCGGGCGAGGGCGTGTCGATGGGCGCGGTGTGGGGCGACTACGACAACGACGGCTTCGAAGATCTGTTCGTCTCCAAGTGGGGCTACCAGCAGCTGCTGCGAAACCTCGGCAACGGCACATTCGCTGACGTGACGGCCGCAGCGGGCCTGCGCCGCTGGATGAACTCGAACGGGGCGGTGTGGCTCGACTTCGATCGCGACGGGCTGCTCGACCTGTACGTCACCGGCTATTTCCGCTCCGACATCGATTTCTGGAACCTGCGCAGCACGCGCATCATGCAGCACAGCTGGGAATTCGCGACCAACGGCGGCAAGAACCTGCTCTTCAAGAACCTAGGGCTAGGCCGCTTTCAGGACGTTACCGATTCGCTCGGCGTGGGCAGCACGCGCTGGACGCTCGCGGCCGCCTCGGCCGATTTCAATGACGACGGCTGGCCCGATCTCTATCTCGCTAATGACTATGGCCCCGAGGAGCTGTACCTGAACAAGGAAGGGAGACGCTTTGAGCTGGCGCGCGCCGGGTTGCAGGACGATTCCAAGAGCGGGATGGCGGTCACGATCGGGGACGTCTACAACCGCGGGCGCCACGACGTGTTCGTCACCAACATCTCCGAGAAGGGCTTCCTGTTTCAGGGCAACAACCTGCGCGTGAATTTCCTCAAGGAGCTGGACCGCTTCGACGAAATCGCCTCCGGCGTCGTGGCCGACGCGGGCTGGGCCTGGGGGGCACAGTTCGGCGACCTGAACAACGATGGGCTGCTCGATCTGGTGGTGGCCAACGGCTTCATCTCGGCCGATTCGACGCGCAGCTACTGGTATGCGATGTCGAAGATCGCGGGGGCGCAGGGCAACATCTTCGAGGACGCCCGCAACTGGCCGGCGATCGGGAAAGCCTCGCTGTCGGGATTCGAGCGCTCGCGCGTGCTGATGAACCGTGGGGCCGACGGTTTCGTTGACGTCGCCGAAGAATCGGGAGTGACCGACCGGCTGGACGGCCGCGCCGTCGCGATGGCGGACTTGTTCAATCGGGGCGCGCTCGACGTCATCATCGCCAACGAGAACGCGCGCGCGCTGATCTATCGCAACGCCGATTCCGCCCGCGGTCACTGGATCGGGCTCAAGCTCGTCGGGTCGCGCTCGAACCGGAGCGCGATCGGCGCGGACGTCACCGTCGAGTTCGGCAACGTCCGGCAGCGCCAAGTGGTCGACGGCGGCAGCGGGTTCTGTAGCCAGAACGATCGGCGCTTGCACTTCGGATTGGGGATGGCGCGGCCGGGACGGGTGCTCATTCGCTGGCCTTCGGGACGGGAGCAAACCCTGGAAGGCCTCAAGGTTGACGAGCTGCACGTCATCACCGAACCCGCGTGACCTCGGCACGAGGCTTGGTGGCCTCGGCCATCGATCCCCGATACCTGATCGTCTTTCTCATCACGCTGGTGCTGGTGCTGGGGGAGGCGCGCTACGGGATCCTCGGCGGATACGATCGCCTGGCTACGACGCTGGGCATCTGCCTCATCACCGAGATCGCGCTGTCCTGGTGGATCCGCGGTCGCGTGGCCAATCTGGCGAGCGCGTACATCACCGGGATCAGCCTCGCGCTGCTGACCAAGCCGCAGGCCAACATCCTCTGGCCGTTTGCCCTGGGCGCGTTTCTCGCGATCGCCTCGAAGTACGTGCTGACCTATCGCGGCCGGCACCTGTGGAACCCGAGCAACTTCGCGATCGCGCTCATGGTGTTGGTTGCCTCCGACAGCGTGGCAATTCTGAGCCATCAATGGGGCAACGACCTGCGGATCAATCTGATCATCTGGACATTCGGGCTGGTCATCGCGTGGCGCGCCAAGGTGCTGCACGTGACGCTGGCCTACGTCGCCTGCTTTATCGTGCTCGCGCTGATCCGCAATGCGATCGTCGGTGGCCCGCTGCTGGCCGAGCTCGCGCCGATCACGGGGCCGATGTATCAGCTGTTCGTCTTTTTCATGGTCACCGATCCGCGCACCACCGTGAGCACCCGGAGGGGCCGGATCATCGTCGTCGCGATCGTGGCACTGGTCGAGGCCCTGATGCGGTTGGCGGGCGACTTCCAGCTCCCGTTGCTGCGGCCGTTCTACGTCTCGCCGCCGATTCTCGCGCTCGCGATCGTGGGGCCGATCGCGATGTGGTGGGATCTGCGACGGACTGCCAAAGCGTGACGGCTCTTCGCAAGATCGCTTGGGGCGTCATGACTGTGCTCGCGCTGTTCATCGCGCTGTACGCCATCGCG
>Ga0208454_1001244_pt1 | contig 10781 bp, 21 predicted proteins | sample EasRivMeERMZT100_FD_187530 | JGI IMG/M metagenome (GOLD analysis project Ga0208454, IMG submission 187530) | Soil microbial communities from meander-bound floodplain in the East River, Colorado, USA - East River MetaG ERMZT100 (SPAdes) (version 2) | ecosystem: Environmental > Terrestrial > Soil...
GAGCGGTCCGTGACAGGGTTGAGCGAGCGCGCCGCAGGCGCGCGGAGAAATTGTGCGCCTGCGGCGCGCCGGCCGCGCGGTGTGCGGCCCGCTCAACGCGGACGTTAGGCGTCAACTACTCTTTATCCAAGTGCATACCCCGGACCTCACTTGTTCGCCCCGATAGCGTCGCAATGACTTTCACGAAAAAGCGCATCCTGAGTCGCATCTACGGCATCGTACTGATCGCGTGCGCCCTGAATTATTACCTTGACTTAGGCTACTTCGGCGATGGTCGCAAACTATTGGGGGTTGTCACCGGCGTGGGTCTTGTCCTGCTTGTGATTTTTGGGCCCAGCTTGTTAAGAGAGGGCGAGGAGTATCGGGCCGTCAAACGCCGGGACGACGCCGACCAGAAAAGTGAGTGACGCCTAACTATGCGTTGGAGCGGTCCGTGAAAGGCTCGAGCGAGCGCGCCGCAGGCGCGCGGAACATTATCGCGCCTGCGGCGCGCCGGCCGCGCTCTGCGCGGCCCGCTCAACGCGGACGTTAGACGTCGCTCGATCATTGAGGCGCCATGAAGGTCCGTTACTTCATCGATACTGAAACGGGCCAGCCGCACATCTACAAGCATGACGTCGCAGAATCAGAGGTCGAGGAGGTCCTGGCCCACCCTGGCTAGGATCGCGCCGGGAGCGATGGGTCTCGGGTTGCCACCGGCCGGACCCGGGCAGGACGCCTGCTGCGAGTGATTTATGTCCCTGACCCGGAGCCTAAAAGTGTATTCGTCATCACGGCTTACGAACTCCGTGGCAAGCCTGCATTGGCCTATCGGCGGCGCAGGCGCAAACTAAGCCCATGAACAAGAACCGGTTTCCTCCTGGCTGGGACGAGAAGCGCGTCAAGGGCGTCATCACGAATTACGAGTCCCAGTCCGAGGACGAGGCCGTGGCCGAAGACGAGGCCGCCATGGGCGGCACCGTCATGGCCGTTCCTGTCGAGCTCGTCCCTGAGGTTCGCGAGCTCATTGCCAAGCACAAGAAGCGTGCTTAGCCAGCGACGTCTAACTATGCGATGCGGCGGTCGTCGCGCGTCGTCACGCCGCTTGCAATTGATGCAAGCGGGCCCCCAAGAGTTCGATCAGCAAGCGGCGCGCCGACTGCGCGCCGCCGCTGATCGCGGACGTTAGATCTCATGCCAGGAGCGGTTCTGAGAGTTCGAGGTTCGAAGACACATCTGCGGCGATTCCTTGCCAAATCGCGCTGGCAGCCCTCGCCCATTCATTTTGTTGGGGAACGCTACGGTAAGACCGATCGCCTGTCCGACTACAACGGCTTCAATTTGCACATGTCTCTCGCTTCGGGCTATCACCTCGATCGCCAAGTCAAAGATGTTCTGAGATTTCTGCGTCAAGAATCGCAAGAGCTGGCCCGCATGCGGCGCTTCAAGTTGCAGGGGCTCATCGACTTTGGTGTCATGAAGCGCCGTAGTCGGGCTGCCACTTTTTGCCGCATGCCATTGGCATTGATTGTCGCGGCAAGTCGGCACCGTTTGCCGATTGAGATTTCGCTCTACGATGTGACATGAGATCTAACTATGCGTTGGAGCGGTCCGTGAAAGCGTTGAGCAGGCGCGCCGCAGGCGCGCGGAGAGATTTTGCGCCTGCGGCGCGCTGGCCGCGCCTCGCGCGGCCCGCTCAACGCGGACGTTAGGCAACCATGAAGCACCTAATCTCTTTAATCGTAGGAGTCGCAACTGTGGTCGCCTTTGCTCAAGAAGCATCTCTGAAAGTTTCGCCCGAAGATTCTCCGCCGCCAACGCCGCCGATAACCGATTGCGCAACCGACTTTCGAGAACGCGGACGCCCCACCGAGAGGCCCGTCGACCCCGCAGAGGTTGCTGACTTGCGCACCGCTTTGGAACTTGACCTACGGGCCTCCGCAAGCGGTTTCGATCTGAAACAGGCTTTGGAGCCACTTTGTTTTTATGTCGTTCCGGAGTATCGAATAATGCTGCGCGATGGCAGTGGAATCGAGTACTACTTCCACAAGGTTCCTAAATGGGACATTGAGAGTGTGGCCATCATGAAGCCACCGAACTGATGCGCCATGGTTGCCTAACCATGCGTTGGAGCGGTCCGTGAAAGCTTGGCAGGGGTGCGCCGCGGGCGCAGAAGAAATTGTCGCGCCCGCGGCGCTTGTTATCGTATTCCTGCGGCCCGCTCAACGCGGACGTTAGATCTCGCAGACATGCGTAGCCTTCTTCTCGCGGCAATCGTTCTTACGGCGCCAGCCCAAGCGGCGGATTTCGGCGTCCTAGATTTCGGCTCGCCTTGCGACTCCATTCGAGCGCTAGAGGAGGCACGAAACTCGGTGCCCATTCCCTGGGCACGTTCAGAAGATGAAGGCTTTCATGCTTTTCGCGGTCGCGCTTTCGAACGCGACGCTTCCATCATCTACGCATGCGTCAAAGGTCACTTGTGCACGGGCAACTACTTCTTTCCCGAAGAGTCCCTGGAGGCAGCCGTAGAGAGCTATCACAAGTTCTATAACGATTTTGTAGTGCTGTACGGCGCACCAATTCTCGACAATTCCCCGTGGCAACTTGGCGCAGCGTCAATGGACCCGCGTCTCATTGCGGCCGATCCGCGCAGATATATGATTTCTTGGCAAACATCACGGGTGCACGCTTCCATGCGCTTGTTCCCACCAACGATATCCGATGGCGCACTGTGGCAAGTCTCGGTCATCATGTCCGCGGTGAATAAGTAGTGCGAGATCTAACTATGCGTTGGAGCGGGCCGTGAAACGCTGCGGGTGGCGCGCCGCAGGCGCGCGGAGAGATTTTACGCCTGCGGCGCGCTGGTTCGGCCTCGCGCGGCCCGCTCAACGCGGACGTTAGACAGCATTCTGTGCACCGTGCCAGATTCTTCGCCTGATCCGTTGGATACTGCGATTGCTGACTCAGTCGAGTTGCTCGCCAAGTTCTGTGTCCCACTGTATCAATACGACCGGCGACGCCGACCGCGCCTTAACGGTACGGGATTTTTTGTCCGTTCTGGGAAACACGACTTTCTTGTATCAGCTGCGCATGTGCTGGATACCGCAAAGTCCGACGGACTCTTTTTCTATTCGGGTGCTCGGACGTTACGCCATCTTTCGGGAAAGCTTCTTCGATCCAGGGGCGAGGACAACCGTAGTCAGGATCTGATCGACGTGGGCGTTGTTTTGCTTTCGAAAGACTCAGTGCCGCCCTACCCTGGCGTAGACAAGTTCCCAATGGACATTTCGTACCTTCGCCCTTCGTATCGTCCCCGTACCGGCAAGGACTATGTTTTCGTGGGTTTCCCAGGCTCAAAGAGCAAAATCAATCCTATGCGTCAGGAAGTGCTGATAGCTCCATACGCCTTTAGGAATCAGCCGATTGACGAAGGCCAATACAAGGCTCATGGTCTCGATCCAAAGACTCACATCGCGATGACCTTGGATGTTCGAAAGGGATTTGGGCCAAAAGGAATGCCCCAGCAGTTTCCGGACCCACATGGCATGAGCGGGTCCCCTATAGTTGTGCTCTTCGATCACGAAGGCTCAAATGATAGTCGGGTGTTTCCAGTAGCTGGCGTTGCAACTTCTTATCGAAAGTCAGATCGGCTCGTGTTCGGAACCGATATCAGCTACGTAGTCGATGCAATTAGGAATGCTGTCTAACTATGCGATGCAGCGGTCGTCGCGCGTCGTCACGCCGCTTGCAGGGACAGGAACCGGCGCGGATGGGTTGCGATCCGCAAGCGGCGCGCCGACTGCGCGCCGCCGCTGATCGCGGACGTTAGGAGTCACACTGAGAGTTTCCGCGTTACTCTTCATGCTCGCTCTCGCCGCTTGTGCGAATGGCGACGCGGACCAATGGATTGTGGGCAGCAGCGAACAACGCAAGGAGCACGCGCAGAGGCTCTTCGTCGACTACCGGGAACCTGTGTTTGCTTTCCTCAAGATGTATCTTGGGGACTTTCGGGATCCGGATCGACGCTACCGCATTTACGTTTCACTCTTCGACGAAGAACTTGATACTTCGCTTAGAACACGCCTTGCTGCGGCAGGCGTCGTTGTTGAGCCTGGGTGGGGTTGTGAACGGGGTGGTGGCTTAGCACTTGCGGATTGGGACGGTGACGTGGAAGTTATCTGCATAGACATTCCCGGAATCCAGGCGATGGGCGCATCCAGATATCGTATTCCCGTCACTCATTTCGAAAAAACCTCCGTCGATCACGCATATGAGGCGGATGCGGTAGTTCAGCTCCGCGACGGAGAGTGGCAAGTCATCAAGCTGGAACCAGGATGATTGGTGTGACTCCTAACAAAGCGTTGGAGCGGTCCGTGAAAAGACTGTCGGTGGGCGCCGCGGGCGCTCGGAAGATTTTAGCGCCCGCGGCGCCTAGTGCGGGTTTCCCGCGGCCCGCTCAACGCGGACGTTAGACAGCAACATGACGTGGCCCCACACCTCTGAGTTTCGTCGCGGTGCGCAGATCATTTTCTGGGTCGCCACTGCCGCTGGCGTGCTAGGAACACTCGTGCCCGGCGAGCCTGCCTGGCAGCGCATTGCCTCAATTCCTTACGCGTTTGTTATGGTTGGTGGCGGATTTGCAGCTGGCTGGCTCGTGGCACATTTTTGGCGCCTAACGCTCGGCTGGATTGCGCCTTCTTTGGCGTACAGGCTCAGCGTGCTTTATTTCTATGGTGCGCCCCTAAGCGCAGTCCTGCTGCCCTTGCTCTCGACCTATGACGCCGCTGGTCTTGAGGGGCAAGGGGTTTCTTTGCGCGAAATGATTCTCTATGTGCCGGCTTCGTTGGGCGTCTCGGCCGGAGTTCGACATGCTCTCAATCAGTACGTTGTTGCTGTCTAACTATGCGATGCAGCGGTCGGCACGCGTCGTCACGCCGCTTGCAGGAACTGCAAGATGCTCCCACGAATTTAGAGCAGCAAGCGGCGCGCCGACTGCGCGCCGCCGCTGATCGCGGACGTTAGACGGCAGCATGACGCATTCGCAGCTTAGGCGACTTCTGTATTGGTTGGCACGCATTGCGGCGCTCGCACTTGGGGTCCTAGGCGCACTCGCGTTTACAGCCAATTGGAAAGTGTCATCTCTGATCTTGAATCTGCCTGGGCTTGTCACTTCGTTGACGCTTCTTGTATTTGCATTGCTGCCGCGCGCGCTCTTGGCGCACGCTACTTTGAAGTCATTAGTTCTTTTTTTAGGCGGCGGGGCTCTAGTTATAAATACGTACGCAGCAGCGTCAGCGGCCGGCGACTTGCTGGACTTGGGGCCTTGGCTATTTGTCGGCGCGGCCATGGTCGTCGCGCTCTTGACCGTTTTTCTCTTTGAGGTATCGGGGAACGTGGCACGTATTCTTGCGCTTCGTGACGTTCTACTCCTCATCACGGCCGTCGTTATTGGCTTGCTCTTGTTTCACTACCTTTCTGGCCTGATATCACTCTTGTTTGACTTCTTCATTGGCTGGCTGGGATTACACACAGCCACGCAGTACCGGATACTCGACGCAGCAGGGTATTCTCTACTCGCGGCAATTGTCGGCTTTTCGCTTGTTCTAATAGCAACACCAATGGCACAAGACGCGCGGCGATTGGGTAACTATCTAGCGGTTTCACTTCCGCTCATGTATTTGGTCGGGATTGTGTCTTCCCTGTCGGTTATTTTTTCTCTGCGCGAGGCCCTGATCTTGACGGCTCGCGACTTTGTCATTGTCGGGCTTGCATTTTCGACTGGGTGTCTACTTGCCAGCACTATTGTTGCCCGACAGCGTTTGCTGCCATGACAAACTGCCGTCTAACTATGCGTTGGAGCGGTCCGTGAAAGGTTGCAGGTGGCGCGCCGCAGGCGCGCAGAGAGATTTTACGCCTGCGGCGCGCTGGAAAGGCCTCGCGCGGCCCGCTCAACGCGGACGTTATGCAGCATGAGAAATGCGCGGTGTGCCAGTAATGCCAAAGACTGAGTCAGAGTTGCTGTTTGAGGCGTTTTGCGCCGCGCATCATCTCGATTGCACCCCGATTCCGCCTGGCTCGGGAAAATCCCTGGACTATCGACTACGATTTGGCTTCGCCACCGTTCTAGTCGAAATTGAGCAAATTGAAAGCCGGAAGGGCTTCAATCCTTCCGGAGTACACACCAGAAACGTCGGCTGGCATGTGCGACACAAGATTTCTGAGGCACGAAGACAACTCAAGACGGCCTTAACTGACGGCCTTCCCGCAATTCTTCTTGTTCACAACACGATCGATCCGCTCCAAGCATTTGGCACGGAAACACATGATTTCATTGGTGCCATGTACGGTGACTTGACTGTTCGCCTCATGCGCGAGAAACCTCCACAGTGGTTTCATGGTCGCAACTCCAAGCTTCGACGCGATGCAAATACATCTTTCAGTGGCGTTGGTCATCTGAAACGCGTGGCGAATGGAGCGGAGGTCAGGATCTTTGAGAACGTTTACGCCGAGCATCCATTGCCTTTCGAAGAGTTGCCGTCCTGCTTTGATGTCGTGCGGGTCGAGATTGAAGATGCTGCATAACTATGCGTTGGAGCGGTCCGTGAGAGGTTTGGCGAAGGGCGCCGCAGGCGCGCGGACAATTATGGCGCCTGCGGCGCCTGGTACTGGCGTGCCGCGGCCCGCTCAACGCGGACGTTAGGCATCGGCTATGAGTGCCGTAACATTCGCACGCTGGTTCTTGACTGCCACGTTTTTTGCAGCGACGGCTCACGCTCAAGCTTCTGAAGCCGCGCCATGTCCAGTGACCGAGCCAAGTCTCGATGAGTGGACCTACGGTAATGACGCGCTTCAGGTGGGCTTGCCCCCTGCTGGCACATTTACCTTTGAACCGCGTGGCGCGGGGTTCGTTGCTGTCTCGGATGGCGCGCTGGGCATCAAGGTGGGATGGAATCGCCTTATCCCTGGCCATCTCCGCATCGAAGGCCGTCGTCTCGATGCGGTGGCTCCGCCGTTGCGATTCCATGCTCCTCCGTACGGTGACATCGGTTTTCAGGCATCGTCGGTAATCTTCCCGACCCCGGGTTGCTGGGAGGTAACCGGATCAATCGGTGATGCGAGTCTCACGTTTGTAGTACTTGTGCAGAAGATCGGGGATGGCCCTAGTGGACGACGCGATCTCTAGTCGATGCCTAACTATGCGTTGGAGCGGTCCGTGACAGCGTTGAGCGAGCGCGCCACAGGCGCGCGGAGAAATTGTGCGCCTGCAGCGCGCCGGCCGCGCTGTGCGCGGCCGGCTCAACGCGGACGTTAGGCCGCATGCCGACTGGACCTTGCTTCACCATTGGCCCAAGGGGGTACTTTTCCTTTGAACCCGCATACTCAGCCGAACAAAGAGCAAAACTATTGGGCGTAATCAGCGGCTTCTTTGAGAAGTTGACCGTCTACGATGCGAATGGACGCCGATGGAAATCTAAAGGCTTGAATAGCGAATATCGCCGATCATGGTGGACCGTCTTGCTCGCACATACTGTTTACAACCCGTGGATCACGATCACGCTTCTTTGGAAGGAGCCCACCTCCTATGATCTCGACGAACTAAAGCGAGCTTATGCAAAGGCGGTGGACAGTGATGACGACATTCTCACGCAGTTTGTGGAAGCAGTAGAACTGCAGCACAAGATCTCGGCCGCACAGACTTTTGCAGATCTTGTGGCGGTGTATCAGTGGATGGAGATTGATCACAGTGGTGCGCATGCGGCCTAACAATGCGTTGGAGCGGTCCGTGAAAGATTGCGGGTGGCGCGCCGCAGGCGCGCGGACCATTATCGCGCCTGCGGCGCGTCAGATGCGCTTCGTGCGGCCCGCTCAACGCGGACGTTAGGCATCCATGGCGAGCGTCACCCACATTTTCGTCGCGCTGACCAGGGGAGCTCCCATGGAACCGCGCCAAATCGTCGCGGCACTAACTGACGTTGGACTTGACGGTGATCGCTATGCCGACCCGGTCAATCGTCGCGGCCCCGATTATCAAGTCACTCTCATCGAGAGCGAGAACATTGCGGCGTTTTCGGAGATGGTCGACGTTCCATTTACGCCGGACATGCCCCGGCGCAACATTGTGACGCGGGGTGTTCGCCTCAACGAGCTATGTGGCAGGAGGTTCAAGGTCGGAGGCGCTACTCTCGAGGGCCTCGAGCTATGTGAGCCTTGCAGCCTATTTGCGAAGCGAACCCACCGCGATGTCCTCAAGTTCTTTCCGCGCAAAGGTGGGCTTCGAGCTCGGATTGTCGTGGGTGGGAACATCCACATCGGGGACCTTGTTGTCGTGGATGCCTAACTAGGCGTTGGAGCGGTCCGTGAAAAGTTTGGCAGTGGGCGCCGCAGGCGCCCGGACAATTGTGGCGCCTGCGGCGCCTGGTCGAGCTGTACCGCGGCCCGCTCAACGCGGACGTTAGATTGCACGAAGAGCTGCAGTGCTCTACTTCCTAATCCTTCCGGCAGTCGTGGGTTTTCTGGCGTTGCTCTTGATCGCTGCGCTGATTCTTCGCTACTTGCCGAATTGGCAGCATCTGAGTGGCTACTTCGTCGGTAGCGCGGTTGGCACCGCGATCGGTTTCATTGCAGCCAATGGGCTGCTGCTTTTGCTGGTTCTTGGCACCCTGCGCATGGCCAATCAGCCAGATACTTCGCCGCTGACGCAGCAACTCGGCGGCTACGGGGCGGCAGCTGGCCTGATCATCGGTCCCGTCCTAGCCACCGGCGTGGGCATCGCTCTCGGACTGGGGCTGGGAGTACTCTTTGTGTTTCTGAAGAGACGCCGCCGTGCAATCTAACAATGCGTTGGAGCGGGCCGTGAAAGGTTTTGCGAAGGGCGCCGCAGGCGCCCGGAATATTGTGGCGCCTGCGGCGCCTAGTTCGGCTGTACCGCGGCCCGCTCAACGCGGACGTTAGGCCGCATGAAGCTTGCGCAGCGTAAGTTCTTGTATGTGGTTCTCGGACTTGGCGCAGTAGCATCGTTTTCGGTGGCGCTAATAGGCTTTGTATTGTCTTTAGGTCGCATCGACACGATGTTTCTGCAGTCTGTTGGAGGCCTAATCGGGGTCGTCTCCGGTTTATTTGCAATTGTTCGTCTGCCTATTGCATCTTGGATCACACGTATTGTTCTGACATTTGGCATTGCAGCCGGTTGCGCTGCTGCGGTCTCATTTCTGCTTGTTGATGTTTACTCATCGCCATCCGACCTTGACCGAAGCGTCTTGCACCATCTCGGGGCTCTTTACGTTTTTGGGGGTCCCATTCTGGTTGGCCTAGCCCTGCTTGCAGAGTTCTGGTGGCCTCGGTCAGCACCTTGAGGCGCACACGCGGCCTAACTATGCGATGCAGCGGTCGGCGCTCGTCTTCACGCCGCTTGCAAGATGTGCAAGCGGCTTCCATAAGCTTGGCTCAGCAAGCGGCGCGCCGACTGCGCGCCGCCGCTGATCGCGGACGTTAGACAACACTAAATTGGGCTGCGCCAACGTCATGTGGCATGAACTGGGACCAGCCGCTATGATCCGCACCCCCGGATTTCCCGGGTTCAAGTGCGGAGGTGTCCCGTGCGAATCAAGAAGGAACACCTCGAGGCCGAGTGCTTTCGAGGTCACGCGTAAGCGCCGTAAGGGCTTCCCGTCCGAATCTCGCGTCAAGCGCGGCTACCGCGTCGTAGGCGGCCACAAGGAGCTGCTTGAGAAGCTCGGCCGCAACGACCCATGCCCGTGCGGCTCCGGCCGCCGGTTTCAAGCGTTGCTGCATGCTGGGCGGCGAAATGGACGGCGCGGACAGGGATTACTTCTTTCCGCTAGTCGTGCCAACGTGTTGTCTAACTATGCGTTGGAGCGGCCCGTGAAATCTTGGCAGGGGTGCGCCGCGGGCGCGGAGACAATTTTCGCGCCCGCGGCGCCTGGCTCGCGTTTCGCGCGGGCCGCTCAACGCGGACGTTAGGTGGCATTGGATGAAAGGCATTTCCGTAACTCTCGTGCGCGTCGTTAGCGGCGTTGCGCTAGTTGCGTTGCTGCTAGGTGTAGTAGCGCCGCTTCTTGGGGTCATCCCATTCGAACGCGATGTGGCCAATGCGCGTGCCTGGAATTACTTCGGCTCACCCTTGCCGACCTGGGCCGTGATGGCCTGGGCGGTTGCAAGTCTCTTGACGCTAGCTATTGGCCTGGTCGGGATGATGTGCCTATGGGCTCCGGCACGGTGGTTTCTAGTCGGATACCTGGCGGCAACGGTCATGATTCAACCGTTCCTTGGCCTCGCTGTTTTTTCGCCATATGAAGCCGCATTTGCGGGGATTGTCGGCGCTTCCATACTCTGGCTAGCAACTATCAGCTTCTGGTCCCCATTCGCCGATCGGCTCCGAAACGGAGCTCGCACCAATGCCACCTAACAATGCGTTGGAGCGGTCCGTGACAGCGTTGAGCGAGCGCGCCGCAGGCGCGCGGACTATTGTCGCGCCTGCGGTGCGCCGGCCGCGCACAGCGCGGCCCGCTCAACGCGGACGTTAGATGGCAATTAAGTCGTCTATGCCAATCCCCAATCTTGGCGCCCTCGCTAAGGACTTTCCAATTGCAGACCGCGTCGCTGGTTGGTGCTTTCGCGTTACTGAGTTCTCTCCGGGCGGGTACCGGGCAGAAGGCAGGGATGCTTATGGGCGACGCGTCAGTGCTGACGATACGAATCCGGACGCTGCACTTGAGAAATCCGTTGCAATGGCCAAGGGCATATCTAAAGGACTTCACCCAGGTGAATAGCGATGGTGTCTT
>Ga0208454_1001246_pt1 | contig 10775 bp, 4 predicted proteins | sample EasRivMeERMZT100_FD_187530 | JGI IMG/M metagenome (GOLD analysis project Ga0208454, IMG submission 187530) | Soil microbial communities from meander-bound floodplain in the East River, Colorado, USA - East River MetaG ERMZT100 (SPAdes) (version 2) | ecosystem: Environmental > Terrestrial > Soil >...
CCGGTCTACAAACTCATGGAAGACGCCGCCACCGCCGAGATCTCGCGCTCGCAGATCTGGCAGTGGATCCGCTCGCCCAAGGGCGTGCTCGAGGACGGCCGCAAGGTGACCGCTGAGCTATTCAAGAAGCTGCTTGGCGAAGAGCTCACGAAAGTGAAATCCGCCGGCGGCGAAGGCAAGCTCGACGAAGCGGCGCAGATCTTCGAGCGCATCACCTCCGACGACCAGTACGTCGAGTTTCTGACTCTCCCCGCGTATCAGCTGATCGACTAGACAAGCACATCGCGTCATCAAGGCGCCGCGGTCGATGAACGCGGAAAACTGCATCAAGCCCTTGCGTGTTGCCTCACTTCGACTTGTAGCGGTGACTTTTTAGCGGAGCGGTGCATACTTCGCGGGCCGCGTTGCGATCAGTTTGCCCGTTACATCCTCGGTCACGAATTCTGGGAACAGGCTACGTTGAAGATGAACTTCCTTGATACTCACTAGCTTATCGGCCAAGGCGCCAAGTTCTTTGCTGTGTCGGCGACCTGGAGGCGTGATGATCTTGAATTTTTTAGTCGGGAAGTCTGCTTGCACCATCCTGATCGCAGGCGCCAGATCCGAATCGCCGGTGACCAGAAAAGCTTCGTCGTAGTCGTTGCGATATGCCCCGCGGGCGATTGCTAGAGCGAGATTGACATCGCTTTCCTTTTCCTCGTGCGCGATTTAACCCGAACCGCATGTCTTGCACTGGCGCCGTTTCTCTTTGAAGCTACCCATGATGGCCGTAACCCCAGAGTACTCAAGCGCCCTGACGAACACCTGATGGCGTCGATGCGCATCGGGAAGCCAAGTCGCATAAGCGGAGAAGTAATAAGTCGAGACTAGGTCGTGTAGGTTGGGATCAAGGAAACTGAGAACGATCTTCCGGATATCCAGCCACTTGTAGTGCTGCTTACCGAGGTCATCGATCGCGTGATACAGGTTGAAGCCGTCAACAAAGGCTACAACCCGCATCATCAGGAATTAGGACCCGCGAACCGTGGCCCGCGGGAGGCGCCTGAGCTCGCGCTCAGACGGGGAGAATGAGCAGCGAGTATATGAGAGGTTCGACGTCCCTTCAATACCATACACGGTCAACGCTGCGCCCCTCCCGCGGATGACACGCACGGCACGGCTACGATGCGAGTTATTACCTGCGAACCGCTGGGCTAGACTAGCTTCGAAAAGCCTTCCTGCAGCCCAGCAAACGGCCGCAACGCCTGCGCGTCGGAGCCGAATCCGGAGGCGCCGATAACTTCCTGCGCAGCTTGGATACTGATGCCGCTCAGGCCGCCGTTCTTTCCGTACCAGTAAGCGAGATCGCCGCCGATCGTCGCGTCGTCCGAGTGCGAAAGGTGCCACTGAAGGAGAGCGTTGGTTAGCGCCCAACTCGTAACCCCGGGGCTCGCGACACGCGCCTCGTCGAAGCTGCTTACCAACCCCAGGAAGTCGAACGTTTGAGATTTCTTGTAGAGCGGATCGGTCGAGTCGGCGTCGAACTCCGCCATGGCGGCGTCGATGAGTTGCAGGTTGAGCACGCTCTTGTTACCGCTGTACCAGTTCTTCAGCACGACGCGATCCGCAGCTCCGACGTTGACGATGAGGTCCTTGCCGTCCTTGGAGAAGCTGAGGTCGTCGTAGCCTAGACCGCCGCCGAGGGACAGCGTGTTGCCGCCGTCACGCCCGCCGTACACGGTGTCGATGCCATCGCCCAGGTTGAACGCGATTACGTCGTTGCCCTGGCCCACACGCAGCACGTCGTTGCCGACACCGCCAGTGAGGAAACCGGAGCCCTGACCGCCGTAGATCACGTCGTCGCCAGCGCCGCCTTCGAGAATGTTCTGACCTGTGCCGCCGCGGAGAGTGTCATCGCCATCGCCACCCTGCAGGACGTCGCTGCCTCCACCGCCTCGGAGCAGGTCATCACCGGCGTCGCCGTAGAGGTAGTCATCACCACCCTTGGCTTTCAGCGTTTCGTTGCCTGAACTGCCGTAGAGGACGTCGTCGCTCGCGCCGCCGGTCACGGCCGCGCCGGCTGGAGCATGCACGATCAGGCCAAAGTCGGCGACCGCTGCTTCACCTCCGGCATCGATTGCCTGCACGGCGATGTGAGAGATGCCGATATTCGATGCCTGCGGATCCCCGACAAACGTACGGCTGATCGCATTGAAGCTCAGCCACGAGGGAAGCGGATTGCCGTTGAACAAGCGTGCCGAAAGGGAAAGCGAGTCTCCGGGGTCGCCGTCTTCGAAGGTCTCAAGTGGAACCGTGAAAGCGAATGGTGTTTCCGCCTCGAAGGTACGGCTCGCAAGCGGTAAGGACACCACCGGTGCGTCGTTTGCGTTCGCGATCGAGACCGCAAAAACATCCGATGCCGAAATGCCGCCGCTGTCGGTCGCCGTGACCCGCAGAGTGATGACGCCGACATCCGACTGTAGAGGCGTCCCCGCGAGCACGCCGGCGTCGCGGTCGAAGGAGAGCCAGGAAGGCAGAGCAGCGCCGTCCTCAAGCGTCGCGGCGAATACCAACGGGTCGCCGTCCTCATCGACAAACAGATCGTCTATCGCAACGCTGAACGGCGAGTCTTCCCTCGCCGCCTGATTCTCCATCGAGCGGGTAAGCCGCGGCGCGCGATTGGACGGCGCCAGGACGAAAGATTGCGCTGCCCGGCCGAAAGCCGTATCACCAAGCACCGCGTGTATCTGCTCCTCGGTAAGCGCATCGGCGTTGCCTTTGGTCGCGTACTGATAGGCGAGGTCGCCGCCGAACGCCTGGTCCTCGCTCACGCCGACGAGTGCTTGCTCCATGGCCGCACCCGGCGTCCACTGCATGACCTCGGGATCTTCTTGCTGCATCACCCGGAACCGCGCAGCGAGTAGGGTGAGATCGTAGGTGCGCACGCCGTCACCGCCGAAGACCTGCAAGTTCACGGCATTGGGCGCTGCCCCATCGGCGAACCAGCCAAGCAGCCGGAGTGAATCATCCGCGTTCAAGCCCAGAACGAAATCATCGGCATCGCGGCTCAGAACGAGCTCATGGGGCGATACGTTGCCGCCAATCGACAGCGTCCCGGCGAGACCGGCGACTTGATCTGCGCCGTCTCCCGCCCTGAATGCCAGCACACCGCCCGCACTGGACGCCGCATCGACGAAGTCGTCGCCCGGTCCGCCGGCGAAGAAGTTCTGGCCGGCGTCGCCCGACAGATAGTCCGATCCGCCGCCGCCGTCGAGAATGTCGTTGCCGTCGCCGCCGAAGAGTTGATCGTCGCCCGACAGACCCGACACCCTGTCGTCGCCTCCTTCACCGAACAAGGGGTCGCCGAAGCCATCGAGCCCCGAGAGCGTGTCGGATGCGGAGGAACCGTGCAGTTGCAGCGCGGCCGCGGTGATGCTCGCGGCGCTGATCATCGTGTCGCGCGTTTCGATCAGGACATCGGGTCTCGCTACGCTGTGGTTAGCGAACCAGTCCTCAATCCGCAGGCTCTCGGAAGTGTCGGCGGAGATGATCAGTGCCTTGCCGTCCCGCGAGTAGCGGATCTCTTCTGTGAGGAAAGGAGGCGCTACCCTGATCTCCGAAATCCAGGCACGGCGCGCAACGACTTTCTCGCCCATCCCCTGCTCGAAAATGAAAGGCTGCGCGGCGACCAAGCCGCTCGCGAGCAGATCCTCCAGGCTCATCGTCGAGCCGTCGGCGAAGCGGAAGGTCTGAACGTCGGCTCCGGTTTCGGGCGTCCCCGGATCAAAGGTCTCGAGGTGTACAGCGTCACCGCCATCGCCGACATGGATCTGCAAGGACCCGAGCGAGAGCGCCAGCATTTCCCTGGTAATGCCCGCGCCAAACTCAAGAGTGTTGCTGCCGGAAAGGTCGCGGATACGGTCGACGCCGTCACCGAGGCCGAAGAGGTACGTATCATCGCCCCCGCTTCCGCTCAGGCTGTCGTTCCCACCCCTCCCGGCGAGGATGTCATTGCCCGCCGCTCCTTGAAGCACATCATCGCCGGCTCCACCGGCGAGCGCGTCGTCGAAACGGCTGCCGAAAAGCGCGCCACCCGCGGAGCCGGCCGAGGCTTGCACCGGGTCCGCGAGAATCGCTTGCATGAGGTCTTCGGTCGCCCAGAGAGTCCCGTCGGCGAACCGAAAGCCATAGTCGACGAGGTTGGTACCGATCTCTGCGATCCGTACATGATTGCCGACCGCGTAGCGCAGGTCGAAGAAAATGTTGCCTTCGGCGTCCGCGAGGAACTCTCCCGAGATGTCGATTGGCGAGATTCCGTCACCGAATTCGATCGTTGTGCTGCCCAACACGTCGGTGACGGTGTCAATGCCGTCATCCCGCTGGAACCTGTACACATCGCTACCATCGCCGCCCGCCAGCGTGTCGCTGCCCGAGCCGCCTTCGAGCACATCGTTCCCTGCGCCGCCGCTGAGGTGATCATCGAAGCGGCTGCCGAGGAGGGCGGTACCGGTGCTACCGGCAGAAAGGTCCAGCGGTGCTGGGAGCAGCTCCTCCATCACGTCTTGGGTTGTCCATTCCATGCCATCGGCAAATTGGAATACGAAATCGGCCAGATTCGTCCCGGCCTGAAGCAGCCGGACGCTGTCTTGCGGAGCGTATTGAACGGCGAGGAAGACGTTGCCTTCAGCATCGCCAGCGACTAGAGCGGTTACGCTGGAGGAGAGAATGCCGGCGCCAAAGCTGATCGTGTTGATACCGGAGCTGTCGACCACGGCGTCCTCGCCGTCCCCGATGTCGAATTGGTAACGGTCATTGCCACCGCCCCCGGCAAGCATGTCGGCACCGCCTTGGCCGATCAGAGTGTCTTCGTCTTGTCCTCCGTCCAGTAGGTCCGCACCCGCGCCGCCGCGAAGCACATCATCGCCTGCACCTCCCTCGAGCCCAATCGCGCTTAATGCGCCTGCTTCGAGCACGTCCGCATGGCCACCGCCGCGCAGCGTGATGTGCTCCGGAAGAGGTTGCGCGCCGGACCCTGCAAGAATCAAATCGCCGTCGAGCATGACCGGACCGTCCGAGTATCGATCCATCAGCTCGCGATGACTCAGGGTCTCGCCCGCGATGTGGAAGGTCGCGATGCTCGCCGTCGCAAAGCCATGCTCGATGACCACCGAGTCCCCTGTTCCGAAGCGCAGCAGCAGATCGTCGGCGCCCGACTGCGTGACGCGAACGTCAAGAGCGTGTTCGATACGGAGAGTGTTGCTGCCAAGGGCATCGGAAATCGCATCCCTCCCGCTGCCCGCGGAGACGATGTAGGTATCGTCGCCGTTGCCGCCCGTCAGTTCGTCGTTTCCGCCGCCTCCATGAAGCGTGTCGTCCCCTTCGCCGCCTGCGATGACGTCGTCGCCGTCTTCGCCGTCCAGGATGTCATTTCCGGCATCCCCGTCCAACGTGTCGTGGCCGTCGCCGCCGAATAGGGTGTCCTCGCCCGCGCCAGCAAGAAGGATGTCTTCACCATCCTCGCCGTCCAGGTAGTCGTTGCCGTCAGCGCCTTCGAGCAGATCGTCTCCTGCGCCTGCGAGCAGGGTGTCCGCACCCGAACCTCCGGCCAGCGCGTCATTTCCGTCTTCGCCGTCCAGATAGTCGTCGCCGCCATCGCCTGCGAGCTCGTCTTTGCCGTCGCCGCCGAAAAGCTCGTCGTTACCGCCGTTGCCGATGAGCTCGTCGTCGCCGCCACCACCATCCAGGTAGTCGTTCCCCTGGTTGGCGGGCGGTGTCGAATCCGAGTCTCCGATCAGAAGATCGTCGCCATCCCCGCCTAGCAGCGCATCGTCGCCGCCTTCGCCCCAGGCCTTGTTGCTGCCCGACCCGAGATCGACATAGTCGTCGCCCGCCCCCGCGATGACGAGGTCGTCGCCGTCCCCGGCGAGCAACGTGTCGTCTGCCGCGTAGCCTGCGAGACGGTCGTCACCGTCTCCGCCCTCGAGAAAGTCCTCATCGCTGCCCCCGAAAACCCGGTCATTCCCCGCGCCCGCGCGGACGTTCAACGGCCCGGTGGTAACAGGAACCGAATCCTCATGCCCCAAGGACATAGACACCCGGGCACGTCCTGGCACAGACCCGCCTTCATAGACGATATCGACGGAGCCATCGGCGTTTCGGGTAAGCACGAACGGGGAGCCTCCATCCCCGAGATTCATCGTTTCGGGAAAGACGGTCTCGAAGTTTGCACCTGGCGTCGGAATCAAGTGCAAAAGCTTTGCGACGCCCGAGTGTGTTTCTTCAAACGCGAATGTGACGCCGAACTGGAGCGTTCCGTCCGTGCGCGCTACGGGCAGCTCAGAATCATCCTCAACGGTCAGTGCCGGCCCAAAGTCCGCAAACGAGACGTCCGTGGCCACAGTATGAAGCGACCCAGGCACCAGAGTGGGATGACCCGGAGGCACGACGTAGGCCTTACCGAACCCGGGTCCACCCACCGCCTTTACGAAGTCGTCTCCTTCGCCGAGGTCGATCACGCGGCCAACCGACCCCAGCGAGCCGAACACCCAGTCGTTCCCAGCGCCAGCGTAGATATCGTCGGCATCTTTCAAGAACCCGGTCGCAGTCGTATTCCATTCCTCGATGATGCAATCGTCGCCTGCGCCCGCATTGATTTCCCCGGACGTGTGACTCCCAACGATGTAGTCGGCCAGGTCGGTGCCGTTTAATTGCGTGCGCCGCGATCGTGGGTCGTTCGACTCGCTGGTGATCGGATCCAGTTTGGCGGTGAGGACTTCGGTGCGTGGCTGGGCGTCGAACACCACCGCGAATTCAAGATCGGTCAGGTCCACCAGTGAAAGATTCGCCGCGCGGTGGGTCCGGTGCGTGGCATTGCCATCGACGTCTACAAGGGTGGCGTCGATGGCGAGCGTTTCGGTGCGGTCGAAATCGTCCGTGGCCCCGATCGCGAAGCTCACCGACCGGCGGCCCTCCGCCACGGTCAGAGCGAACTCTCCGCCGTTCGCATCGATCTCCTCCCCATGCGAAACGACGACGATCTGATCTGCGTTATCGCCTGAGAGCGTTATGCGAATGCTCTGGCCACCCTCGCCGGCGTCGTAAGGCAGGAACAGGGTGTAAGTGCCGGAATCGCGATCCAACAACCGATCCGATTCTGGTTCTGCCGACTCGGGTTTGAAATTGGGATTATCGAAAGGATCGACCGGCTTTGTGGCGAACGTCCGAACTTGGATGACTTGCCCCGCGGATTCGACGATAGATAGTTCGCGTTCCAGAAGTTCCTTGATGCGTGCGTTGCGAGGATCGCGTACCGCTTCGGCTAGAGAATCGTGAATCCGGTCGTATGCTCCAAAATCCTCCACCGGCCCAAATAGGCCGGCGTCGACGTTCTCGTACCTTCGCATCAGGTCGGGGTTGCTGTTGGCGATCTCCCTGCCGGTCTCATCAAAATGGTCGGTCAGTACCGACCAGAACTCTTCCAGGTACTCGCTATCGATTTCCGGCGTGGCAAGGACCGAGCCGTACATCGCCGCCCCGAAATTCGCATCGAGCCTCACGCGTTCGTCCGCGGCCAGGTCCGGTGTGTTCTGAACGAATTCGAGCGTCTCGCTCTCCCAGTCTGATCCGCCGCCAAGATGCCGGGCGAGCCCTTCCGGGTCCACGGCACCCAGCTCTGCCCTGAGATCTCCGCGGGATTTCAGGATCAACAGCTGTGTGCCTGCCTCCTGCAAAGAAGGTGCATCGCTTGCGTCAACGGGAGTCGTCGACCCGAACTCTTCCTGGATGGTCCTCTGAGCGTCATTCATCGACGAGCCGAACCCAGACGCCACCAGCCGCAGGAAAATCGATCCCACGAAAGTATTGATGAAAGCTAGGGGATTGCTCAGGAATGCAAACAAGGCAACCGACTTAGCCGCGGCTCCCCAGGGCATCGCCTTTAGGAAGGCGGCCTTCTCATCGGTTAGATCTCCTGCTCGCTTTGAATGATCGACGACGGCGTCGACGAGCTCACGAATCTGATCGTTCGGCGCTCGCACCGCTGTATAGAGGGCCGCGGAGAAAAGATCCAGAACGGCCGCGGTTGTATTTACGCCTTGGCGTCGGAACAAATTCCCGAAGTTGGCCGCCAAATGCTGCAGATCGGGAATAGCCAGTGGCGCGATGCTTTGCTGAACTGCGAAGGAAAAGTAGTCCGTGACATCGTTCAGATTCGCGTAGAAGCCGGATTCAATGCGATGACCAGCAACAATTCCAAGCGCGTAGGGGTTACCCGCAGGATCGATGTGGCCGAGGTCGCGAAAGTCCAGCAGATAGGTATCGCCACCGACAAGACCACCACCCAAGCGTGAAACAAGATCATTGGAGACGACATAGTGACGACCCTTGCCGAAGCCGCCAAACACGGAAGGCCGAAAGTCGCTGGACTGTTGGAGCCCGGCACGCCCACCTAGTGCATTGAAAGTAACAAGTAAAACGTTCGACTGCTTAGTGGGGTCTATTGCCCTCAAGAAATCATGCGCGGCGTACTGCGCAAGCGCGCCGCCTAGTGACTGCCCGGCAAAGTGAACCTTGTAGCCTTCTCTGAACCCTGCCTCTATCTGGCTGAAAATGAGCCCGCGATTGGGTACCCACTGGTTCCGGCCTAGGTAGTTGGCGTTTGACCACCAATCTTTGGGGTTGAGTCCATCGGTTCCTGCAAATGAAACGATTAGGTCCTTAGTGCCAGAATTTTCAAAGATCACGCTCTTAAAGCCGGTACCTGGATCCTCGAAGCCGAGACGAACGGCAAATCCGTTGCCGGTGATGTCGTACTCAGGCTCGATGATGACCGGGTCGGAGTAAGGCGCGAGCGGTTCTCCTGGGACAGCCTTGGCGCCTTTGTAGCTCATGTCGCAAGCCACTAGACATAGCTTGGCTAGGTCGACCGGAATCGCCGTGTTAAACGCCATCAGCGTTCCGCGCAGACATCGTAGATGGTCACCGTCCAGTATTCGGGACGTCGCTTGCCTGGTTCGGGCTGTCTTACCACCGCCAAACTGCATCCGTTTTCGGACAACGCGTGGTTCTCGAAAAGACCTCTACTAATGCGCCGACTCCAGCCTTTTCCGCTCAACAGATAAACCCCGTCAGAAGGTGCTTCGCCGGTGACGGTGAAGAACGTGCTGTCGAGAGCCACGATTCCGGCTTTGGTGGGAACGAGTGTGCGGCTGGCCCACCTTGCAGCGGGGACAAGTACCTCCTCAACGCTACCGTCGGGATAGAGCCATCGAACGGGCCGTGATTTCCCTTCGGGCCAAGGGCTTTGGTTGTATCCCCCCCAGGGGTGGCGAGGATCCGGTCTGAAAAATTCGCCCGCAAAAAAGTACGCACCCTTGTGGGGGTAGTACTGGACCCATGGCTGAATGAATTCCCGCCGGCGGATCGGCACTTCGATTGCCTTGTCACTTCCGTTACGCACGAGACGGACAGGCTCGTTCTTTGGCGCTATCTGTGGTCCGAGATCCAAAAATCCATGCTCAGGCCGAAGTCGCATGATCGAACGTTCTCTTGTCCAATCTGGCAGGGGCGGTAACGTGTCTACAGGCAAGCAACTCAGAGAATCGAATCTGATCGGTCCTTCAGAGCGCTTTATTTCCCCTGGGAATCGTCCGATGTGTGTCCAGCCCTTTGAGGCGGCGTGATCGATTTCCGAATAGGCTATGTTTCCGTTGTCGTAGCAGAGATTGGCAGTGACTTCACCAAATCGCTTGGTCTCTTTGGTGCGGGCATTCCAAGTCGTTAGGCGATGCACCCGCTCACGGGACCCATCGGCTCTAGTGACATGTTCGCCAGATGGACCGTAGAAAACTACTTCTTCAGGCGATATCCAGAAGACTGAGGTTTGGTCGCCTGCCTCGACCCGCGACTCAATTATCTGGATCGCGACCGCTGTGTGGCACGCGAGCAGAAGCCAAAGCGCGCTAGCAAATCGTAAGAGCTGAACGAGCCACGCTGGCATTTCTCCTCCAGAGTCATACGCTACCTCATATATGACTAGAGGCGAATCCCACGAGCGTTCTAGAACTGCAGTACTAGCGCAGCTTGGTGCTGCTATCCAATTGTCCAGCAGCCACTCATTGCCGCACTTGCGGCAGCGCACATTCATTCGGGTAGTTGCCCACCAGCTAAAGGCGCGGCTAGGCGCTGCAGGAGCCGCACATGGAGCGTTCGCCGAAACGCTCGGCCGGCTGTTGGTTGCATGCTTATCGAATCTTGCTAAGCCGCTCGGCAATGCGCGTCTGCCAACCTGGACCAGTTGCCCTCCAGCGTTGGATGACGTCCGCTGGCAGGCGGAGAGAAATGAGCCGCTTGGGATTGGGCGAGCGCGGCCGCCCGCCCTTGTTCACTACCGCGCGGGACAAGCTTCGCTTGGTCAGCGAAGGCAACTCCTTGTACTCGTGCGACCGAACTACGTGAGCGTCGACCTTCGCGAGGTCAGATTTCAAAGTACGGCGCGAGGAGCGCTTTTTCACGATCGTTGGCCTTTCGCATGGCTGAATATAATATGCCCGGGGATATGTGGCGCGCGCCACCGGAATCGACAAGCCGGTGAGTCTTCGAATGGAGCGTGCGGGTTATGTCTCTTCGGCCCTGCGACCGGGGCGTGAACGGACGACGTTCCGCTTTCGCGAGTCCGAATCAATCGTGCAAGACGCGAATTTCGCCGCCTGAAAAAACTGCGGGCGGCCGGAGCCGCCCGCGGTGTTGCGACAGGAGTGGCCTACCGGAACAGGTTCTGCGGTACGCCCGCGGCGTCG
>Ga0208454_1001249_pt1 | contig 10754 bp, 10 predicted proteins | sample EasRivMeERMZT100_FD_187530 | JGI IMG/M metagenome (GOLD analysis project Ga0208454, IMG submission 187530) | Soil microbial communities from meander-bound floodplain in the East River, Colorado, USA - East River MetaG ERMZT100 (SPAdes) (version 2) | ecosystem: Environmental > Terrestrial > Soil...
CGAGATAGAGGTCCTGGAAATCCTGGGGCGAAGGCTTCATCACCACCTGGTACTGGTAGTAGTGCTGCAGGCGGTTCGGATTCTCCCCGTAGCGGCCGTCCTTCGGGCGGCGTGAGGGCTGGACGTAGGCGGCGTTCCACGGCTCCGGCCCGATCGCGCGTAGGAAGGTCGCGGTATGAAACGTGCCCGCGCCCATCTCCATGTCGTAGGGCTGCAGCAGCACGCAGCCGTGGCGATCCCAGTACTGATTGAGCTTGAGGATGACTTGCTGGAACGTCAGCATCGGGGCGTCTGAGTTTTCGGTAAATGCCTGACGAACCATTTACCGCTGTCCACTTCCCCTCGCCACTCGGGAGAGGGGGAAGGGGTGAGGGGTCGGGCGTCGGCAGGCATTGTCACGACGCTCGTCAAGCCCCAAATCTTACAGATTTTTGTCAGGGGGCGGAACGCACGGAGCGGCGCGCGAGCCAGGCGACCACCGCGATCAGCGCGACGCACACGGCGAGCACCGCGTAGTTTCCCCAGCGCACGTACGGCGTCGCGCCGCCGTAGCCCTGGACGGCGTACGTGACAGTCGCGATCTCGAACTCGGGCGCGGCGGCGAGCACGTTGCCGCGCGGGCCGATCACGGCGGTCAATCCGGTGTTGGTCGCGCGCAGCATGGAGCGACCGGTCTCGAGTGCGCGCGCCTGCGCGATCTGCAGGTGCTGCCGGGGCGCGAGCGAGCGGCCGAACCAGGCCACGTTGCTGACGTTCGCGAGCACCGTTGCTTCGGGCAACTGGCGGATGATCTCCTCGCCGAACGCGTCCTCGTAGCAGATGTTGACCGCCACGCGCTGGCCCGCCACGGCGAGGGGCCGCTGGTCTTCCGCGCCGCGCGAGAAATCCTGCAGCGGGATCGCGAGCACGCCGACGATCCAGGCGAGCACGGGCCGCAGCGGTATGAACTCGCCGAACGGCACGAGGTGGGACACGCCGATCAGGATATCGCCGCCCCGTCCGCGGGCGGTTTCCGTGAGCGCCGACAGGTAGTCCGGCGGCACCTGCTCCAGGAAGAGGGGCAGCGCAGTCTCGGGCATGATGATGAGCTCGCCGGGTGCGGATTCGGCGAGCAGGCGGTAGGTTTCCAGGGTCGGACGCACGCGTTCCGCGCGCCACTTCAGGTCCTGAGCGACGTTGCCCTGCAGAAGGCTTGCGTTGAACGGCGCGCCGACGGGAGTGGTCCACGCGATCTGGCTCAACCCCCAGCCGCCGAGCCAGATCGCTAGAAGGATGAAGGTAGAAGGATGAAGGATGACCCGGCCTGTCTTCTGGCTTCTGCCTTCTGACTTGTCCATCGCACGCAGGCCGAGGATCACGATAAGTCCGGCTGTGAGCGCGACGGCAAGGGTGACGCCATAAATTCCCAGCACCGGAGCGTAGCCCGCCAGGGGACTTTCCGGAACCTGGGAGTAGCCGGTTGCGAGCCAGGGGAAGCCGGTGAAGAGCCAGCCGCGCATCCATTCCGCGAGCGTCCAGGCAGCTGGGGCGAGAATGCCGAATCGGACGGCGGGCGCAAGGCGTGGCCAGGCGGAGGCGTACCCCGCCGCAGCGGGACAGAGCGCGTAAATCGCGCAGAACAAGAAGGTGGCGATCGTGGCGAGCGGCGCGGGCATGGCGCCAAATTCGTGCAGGCTGACGTAGACCCACGAGGCCCCGAACAACAACAGCCCGAGACCGAAAGCAAAGCCGGTCAGTGCGGCTCCCCGGGGTGTGCGGGCCTGCGACCACAGGTAGAACAGTCCCGCCAGGGTCACGACCGGCAGCGGGAACATGTAGTACGGCGCGTAACCGATGACGGTCACCGCGCCGAGGAGAAATGCGAGGACGACCGAAAACATCAGGGATGAGGGATGAAGGATAAGGGGTTTAGACCATCGCTGGGCTGGCGTCCTTCCCTCCGCCCTCCGCCCTCCGCCTTCATCCTTACTTCTTCTTTGCGACCTGAAGCAGGTGCAGCCGCCGGCTATCGGCGCGCAGCACCTTGAACACGAGGTTGTCGAAGCTGATGCTCTCGCCGCGCTTGGGCACGCGGCCGAAACGCGACAGGAGCAGGCCGCCGATAGTGTCGAATTCCTGCTCGCCGTAGCGGGTGCCGAAAGCCCGGTTGAAGTCGGCGATCTCGGTGAGCGCCTTGACCCGGAACTGGCCCCCCTTCTCGGGGACGATGTTGTCCTCGACGTCTTCGTAGTCGTACTCGTCCTCGATGTCGCCGACGATCTGCTCGATGACGGCTTCGATCGTGATGAGGCCCGCCACGCCCCCGTACTCGTCCACCACGATCGCCATGTGGTTGCGGTTCTTGCGGAACTCCTTGAGCAGCACGTTGAGCGGCTTCGAGCCGGGGATGAACACCGCGGGGCGCAGCATGTCGCGGACGTTGAACTCCTCCTCGCCGGCATAATGGCGCAGCAGGTCCTTGGCGAGCAGGATGCCGATCACGTCGTCCTTGTTCTCGCCGATCACCGGGAAGCGCGAATGCCCGGTCTGGATCACCGTGGGGATGAACTGGTCGGGCGATTCTCGGATGTCGATGACGTCCATCTGCGCGCGCGGCACCATGACGTCGCGCGCCTGCATCTCGGAGACCTGCAGCACGCCCTCGATCATCGCGAGCGCATCGGCGTCGAGCAGGTTGCGCTCGTAGGAGGAGCGCAGCAGCTCGACCAGCTCCTCCCGGTCCTCCGGCTCGCGCGCGAGCCAGGCGCCGATACGCTCGAGCAGCGAGGGCTTGTGAGGGGGCGGATCGTTGGGCATTACCCGTTAACCCTGTAGGGGTCGGGAAAGCCGAGCCCGGCGACCACCCGGGATTCGCGCTGTTCCATCTGGCGCGCCTCACGCTCGGTTTCGTGATCGTAGCCCTGAAGGTGCAGGACCCCGTGCACCAGCAGGTGCGCGTAATGGGCGGCGGCGCTCTTCTTCCCGGCGCGCGCCTCGCGCGCGATCACGGGCGCGCACAGCGCGATGTCGCCCTCCAGGCGTGGCCGTTCGCGCATGACGAACGTGAGAACGTTCGTGGGTTGGTCCTTGCCGCGGAAGTTGCGGTTGAGCGCGCGCGCCTCCTCCGTGCCGACGATGCGCACCGTGACCCGCGCGTCGCGCTCGAGCGCGGCCCGCGCCCAGCGCTTGAGCCGCTCCCGCGACGGCAATCCGCGCGCATTGATCGCGTATTGCACGGTGAAATCGAGCGTCGGGTTCATGGTGCGCGGTCGGGGGGGCGCTGCTTGGGCACGCGCTTCTTCCGGTTATCCGCAGCCCCGGCCTTGTAGTTGCCATAGGCGTTGACGATGCGCTGCACCAGCGGGTGGCGCACCACGTCCTCGGCGTCGAAATGGGTGAAAGCAATTCCGCGCACCTTCTTCAGCACCTCGCGGGCTTCGACGAGTCCGCTCTTCTGGCCGCGCGCCAGATCGATCTGCGTCACGTCGCCCGTGACCACCGCCTTGCTGCCGAAGCCGATGCGGGTGAGGAACATCTTCATCTGCTCGGGGGTCGTGTTCTGCGCCTCGTCGAGGATCACGAACGACTGGTTGAGCGTGCGCCCGCGCATGAAGGCGAGCGGAGCGATCTCGATCGCGGCGCGGTCGAAGAGCCGCGCCACCTTGTCGAAGCCCATGAGATCGTAGAGCGCGTCGTAGAGCGGCCGCAGGTAGGGGTCCACCTTGGCCGCCATGTCCCCGGGAAGGAAGCCGAGCCGCTCGCCGGCCTCCACCGCCGGGCGCACCAGCACGATGCGCTTGACGGCCTCGCGCTCGAGCGCGTCCACAGCGCACGCGACCGCGAGATAGGTCTTGCCGGTCCCGGCGGGGCCAATGCTGAAAGTGAGGTCGTGCGAGAGGATGTTGTGCAAGTACTGCACCTGGCGTGGCGTACGCCCGTGCAGGTCCTGGCGCCGGGTGATGAGCTGGGGACTGCCCTCGGGGCCGCGGTTCTTGCGCGGGCCCGCGGCCTCGATCAGCCCGAGCTGCACGTCCTCCAGCGTAAGCCCGCCCTTCGCCTGCTCGTAGAACGACCGCAGCACCTGTGCCGCCACGCGGGTCTGGTCGGGCCGGCCGGTGAGGGCAAAGCGCTCGCCGCGGCGCGCGATGCCGACGTCGAGCGCGGTCTCGATCTGGCGAAGATTCTCGTCGAGCGCTCCGCACAGGTTGGCGAGGCGCTGGTTGTCGACCGGCCGGAAAGCGATTTCGACGGGCATCAAGCGAGTTCGCCGCGCAGGGAATGGGGCAGCGCGGCGGTGATGGTGACATCCACGAGCCGGCCGATGAGCTCGCGCGCCCCCGGAAAATTCACGACGCGGTTGTTCGCGGTACGCCCGGTAAGCTCGGCGGCGTCCTTCTTCGCGGCGCCCTCCACCAGTACGCGCTCGCGTGATCCGACCATGCCGCGGCTGATGCCCTGCGCCTGCTGCTCGATCCTCGACTGCAGCCGCTGCAGCCGCGCGAGCTTCACCTCGTGCGGCGTGTCGTCGGGCAGCGCCGCCGCGGGGGTGCCGGGGCGCCGGCTGTAGATGAAGCTGAAGCTTGCGTCGAAACCGACCTCCTCGACGAGCCGCATCGTGGCCTCGAAGTCGGCGTCGCTCTCGCCGGGGAACCCCACGATGAAGTCCGACGATATCGAAATCCCGGGGCACGCTGCGCGCAGCTTGCGCACGATCGCTTTGTACTCGAGCACGGTGTAGCCACGCTTCATCGCGGCCAGCACGCGGTCGGACCCCGCCTGGACCGGCAGGTGGACGTGGGGCGCGAGCTGGGCGATGCGGGCGTATGCGTCCACCAGGCGCTGCGTGAATTCCCTGGGATGCGAAGTCGTATAGCGCATGCGCTCGATGCCGGGTATTGCCGCCACGTATTCGAGCAGCATGGCGAGGTCCGCGGGCTCAGATTGCGCGGTGGCGCCCCGATAGGCGTTGACGTTCTGCCCGAGCAGAGTCACTTCCTTCACGCCCTGCTGCGCGAGCTCCGCGACCTCGACGAGAACGTCCTCGAACGGGCGCGAGACTTCCTCCCCGCGCGTGTAAGGCACCACGCAGAACGTGCAGTATTTGCTGCATCCCTCCATCACCGAGACGAAGGCAGTCGCGCTCTCGGCGCGCGCGGGCGGCAGGCTGTCGAATTTCTCGATCTCGGGAAAGGACACGTCGATTTGCGGCTTGCCGCTTGTGCGGCGCGCCTCGATCATCTGCGGCAGCCGGTGCAGCGTCTGCGGTCCGAACACAAGGTCGACGTAGGGCGCGCGCGCAATGATCGCCGCGCCCTCCTGGCTCGCCACGCAGCCGCCGACGCCGATGACCAGCCGCGGGTTGATGCTTTTCAGGTGCTTGACGCGCCCGAGATCCGTGAACACCTTTTCCTGGGCCTTCTCGCGCACCGAGCAGGTGTTGAAGAGAATTACGTCCGCGCAAGCGGGGTCCGAGGTTGGCTCCAGTTCATGGGACTGCCGGAGCACGTCGGCCATGCGGGCCGAGTCGTAATCGTTCATCTGGCAGCCGAAGGTTCGGATGTACAGTCGGCGCGGCACGTCGAGCAAGGATGCGCGGGTCAGGGCCGTTGGGTCCTGGCGGGCTTGGCCGGGAGGTTCAGCTTCACCCGTTCGACCTCAGCAGGCAGCAGTATGAACAGGCGCGAAATGTCGCCATGCATGTCGGGTATGAACAGCACGGAGGCGGTGTCGGGCAGGGCCCCGTGCACGATGATCCGGTTGTGCTGATCATAGATGCGCCCCCCGGGCGCGAGGCGCACGATCTTCTTGTCGATCTGGAGCAGGGGGTAGGGCTGCTGCTGCTGACCGCTCAGTGCGCCAAGCCGCCCCTCGCTGGGCAGGAAGCGTTGCAGCTGGGCCGGGCTCGCCTGGGCAAAAGCCAGTGCCGCTGTCAGCACCCATGCACCACTTCGCATCAAACCACGGTAACACAACGCCATCAGGCTTCAACCGTATTCCAGAGTTGTTCGATCCGACGCGATGCCCCGCTGTTGTTCCGAAAATGGTGGCGAGTCAGGGATTTGAACCCCGGACCAACGGATTATGATTCCGCTGCTCTAACCGCTGAGCTAACTCGCCGTGGAAAGCCGGCGAGTCTAAAGAGGGGGGCTCCCGCTGTCAAGTTAAGCCACTGAATCTTTGCCGGATTCGGGTTAGGAATCCGGTGCTTGTCGCTGCTCTTCCGAAGATGCTATGCTCGTTTTGAATAACGAATCCGTATTCCGAATCATGAAATTCGGATAAGCGGTCCACCTGAATCGAACTACGCCATGAGGATGAGACTGGCATGAGCACCCCATACAAGATTCTTATTCTGGGCGCGTCCTACGGGTCGCTCCTCGCTACCAAGCTGTTGTTCGCAGGTCATACGCTGAAGCTCGTCTGCCTGCCTGCGGAGGCGGATCTTATCAACAAGGAGGGTGCGCGCGTCCGCCTGCCGGTGAAGGGCAGGGAGGGGCTGGTCGAGATCGATACCCGGAAGCTGCCAGGTAAGTTGTCCGCGGATGGCCCGGGCGCGGTCAATCCCGCGGATTACGATCTGGTCGCGCTCGCCATGATGGAGCCGCAGTACCGTTCCGCCGGCGTGCGCGAGTTGATGGACGCGGTGGCAAGGTCCAAGGTGCCCTGCATGTCGATCATGAACATGCCGCCACTCACGTATCTGAAGCGCATAACCGGACTCAACACCGATGCGTGCAGGAGCCCCTACACGGATCCCACTGTGTGGGACGCTTTCGACCCCAAGTTGATGACGTTGTGCAGCCCGGACCCGCAGGCTTTCCGTCCTCCCGACGAGAAAGTCAACGTGTTGCAGGTCAGGCTTGCGACCAACTTCAAGGCGGCGCGTTTCGAGTCCGATGCCCACACCGCGATCCTGCGCCGGCTCGAGGCGGATATCGAGGCGATCCGGTTCGACACCGGATCCGGGAAGATCGAGCTGCCGGTCAAGTTGAAAGTGCATGATTCCATCTTCGTGCCGCTTGCGAAGTGGCCCATGCTGATCGCCGGCAATTACCGCTGTGTGCAGAAGGACGGAATGCGCTCGATCAAGGACGCCGTGCATGGCGATATCGAGGCCTCGCGGTCGGTCTACAACTGGGTCGCGAAGCTGTGCGTGTCGCTGGGCGCGAGCGAGAAGGATCTCGTTCCCTTCGAGAAGTATGCCAACGCGGCGCTGTCGCTGGGCAGCCCGTCGTCCGCAGCGCGGGCGCTATTCGGCGGCGCACCCAACATCGAGCGGGTCGACCGTTTGGTGCAGGCGATTGCCGCGCAGAAGGGCATGCGCTCGGACGTCGTCAACGAGAGAGTTGCCCTCGTCGACGCCCGGCTGGAAGCGAATCGCAAGAAAGCCGCCTGACCCGGCGCGGTCAATCCGTTCGTGGTGAGCGAACGGCAACCGCACTTCGGTGTTATCGTAGGTCGCGGGCGTTGCATGAACTCCACATTTGATGTCGTGATCATCGGCGGCGGGCTCGTCGGGCTCTCCCTCGCGCGCTCGCTCGCCGGCAGCGGGCTCTCGCTGGCGTTGATCGAGCCGCAGCCGCCGGCACCCTCCACCACCGGCGCCAACTGGGAGAGCCGCGTCTACGCGTTGAGTCCCGGATCCGCCGCGTTTCTCCAAAGCTGCGGCGCGTGGCAGCGGTTGCCACCCGAGCGGATCGCCCGAGTCGAGCGCATGCGTGTGTATGGCGATGATCCGGGCGCCCGCATCGAGTTCAGCGCATACGACGCGGGTTTGCGCGAGCTCGCCTTTATCATCGAGAACAACCGGCTCCACCACGCGCTGCGCGAAGCCGCGCGCGAGCAGGAACTGCGCATGCATTGCCCGGCCGGCTGGTCCACGCTCGAGTTTCACGAAAGTCACGCCGCGATCGGGCTCGAGGACGGCACCGGGCTCACCGCGCGCCTCGTAATCGGCGCCGATGGCGCGGAATCGCGAGTGCGCAAGCACGCGGGCATCGCCGTGCGCGCAGCCGACTACCGGCAGCTCGGCGTGGTCGCGAATTTCTCCTGCGAGAAGTCCCACGATGACACCGCTTTTCAATGGTTCATGCGCGACGGCGTGCTGGCGCTGCTGCCATTGCCGGGCCGACGCGCTTCGATGGTGTGGTCCATTGCCGAGGAAAGGGGACGCCGGCTGCTCGCGTTGCCGGAGGCCGCGCTCGCAGCCGAGGTCGAGGCCGCGAGCGGCGGCGTGCTGGGTGCTCTGCAGGTCATCACGTCCGCCCGCGGTTTTCCGTTGAAGCTGCAGCGCGTGACGCATTTCACGCGGCCGCGCCTTGCGCTGGTGGGGGATGCCGCACATCATGTGCACCCGCTTGCGGGACAGGGGGTGAACCTCGGGTTCCGCGACGCGCGTGCGCTCTCAAAGGTGCTTGGAGAGCGCGGCCCGCAGGGCGATTGCGGAGATTTCGCGCTGCTGCGGCGCTACGAGCGGGCGCGCCGGGAAGACGTGCTCGCCATGCAGGCTGCAACCGACGGGCTGCAGAAACTTTTCAACAATGACGCTGTCTTGCTCTCGAGGGTGCGCAATCTGGGTCTGACGCTCGTTGACCGACTCCCCTGGTTGAAGAGCTTCCTGGTGCATCACGCCGTTGCCTGAGTGGGATCGCTCCCTCACCCCTTCCCCCTCGGGCCCTCACCCCCGCCCCTCTCCCGGGTGGAGAGGGGAGGCTCGAGATTCCCTTCTCCCCTCGGGAGAAGGGCATGGGATGAGGGATGGGAGAGGGGAAATGGACCGCGGTAAATGGTCTGTCATCGATTTACCGAAGGCTCGACAGGAAAGAATACGACGATGATACGAAGACTTGCGACTCTCTGCGCGATCCTGGCCGGCCTTGCCGCCGGAAGCGCGATCGCCAGCGAAGCCGCGATCCGGCAATCATTCCAGGCGCGGTTTCCCAACGCGGTGGTGGAAAGCGTTGCGCGCACGCCATTCGCGGGAATCTACGAGGTGGTATTCAACGGGCAGATCGCCTATACCGACGAAAAGCTCAATTTCGTGTTCTTCGGCAATCTTGTGGACCTGCGTGCCGGCGCGGAGCGCAACCTTACGCGCGAGCGCAATGCCCAGCTGGCCGCCCAGTCGCTCAGGAAATCGGCGGACAACGCAGTGAAGCGCGTGCGAGGCAACGGCAAACGCGTGCTCTACACCTTCGAGGACCCCAACTGCGGCTATTGCCGCGAGCTGCAGAAGGAGCTGATGAAGGTGACCGACATCACGATCTATACTTTCCTGTGGCCCATCCTGTCTCCCGATTCGATCGAGAAGTCGAAAGCGGTGTGGTGCGCCAAGGATCGCGCCAAGGCGTGGGACGACCTGATGTCGCGCGGCGTGACGCCGCAGGCGGGCGCCAAGTGCGACGTGCCCTTCGATAAGAATCACGAGCTCGCGCAGCGCTTCGGCATTCGCGGCACCCCGGCGGTCTTCCTGGTCGATGGGCGCCAGGTCGGGGCGGGCTACGTGCCGGCCGCCGAGCTCGAGCAGGCGCTCAACTCCGTCGCAACGAAGTAACTCCCAGCGCCTATCGTTGAGATAGGCTCCAGTCAACAGGGGACGGCGCCGGCCGTTATCCCCTGAATGCTGCGCGCCGCCCGTTCCCGCCGTTCATCCAATTCACGACCATCACTTACCCGTTTCGGGTTTGCGCTTGCGGCGTCGGTGCTTGCGCACGGGTTGCTGCTGTCGGCCCCGCCGCGGGGCTTGCCATGGCGAGGATGGGCGTCCTATCCAGCGACCGCGCCAATGACGGTGCGGCTGCAACCCCTCCCGGTCCAGGTACCGGTGGTCGCGGTCATTCCCGCTCAGGATTCGCGCCAGGCGCTGTCGGCCACGCCGCGTCCGGCGGCACGCGCAGAGAGACCGCCCGACGGGGAATCTTCTTACGGCGCGCCGCAACCTGCCTCAGAGGCGCCTGAATTGTCCTTTGCGCCCGATACGCGCTATTACCCCGCGCGCGATCTCGACAGCTACCCCTGGCCGCTTGCGCCATTGGAGCTCGGGCGGCTCGCAGGGGAGCGCGGTGGCGAAGTGCGCCTCGAGATGCTGATCGACGAACGGGGCATCGTGCAGGAGGTGGTTTTCGTCCAGCCTACTCGATCGGGGCAGGCTGAGGAAGAGCTTCGCGCCGCCCTGGCCGCGACCCATTTCATGCCGGGCCGCAAAGACGGTCGTGCGGTAAAGAGCCGGCTGATGCTGCGATTGGACCTTGCTCCCGCGGTCGGCGTCCGGTAACGGTCCTACTGAGTCCTGTAGGAATTCGGCAGCAAGACCCACATCCTGAGCGGCTGCTTCATGCGGCCGGCCTCGCGCGCGGCCTCCTCACCGTTTCCCCAGAAGAAGTCCGCGCGCACCGCGCCGCGGATGGCGCTGCCGGTGTCCTGCGCGAGCATCAGTTGGTTGAGCGGCCGGCTGGAGAGCGGCCAGGTGGTGGAGATATAGACCGGGGCACCCAGCGGCACGAACTCGGGGTCAACCGCCAGGCTGCGGCGCGCGGTCAGCGGCGCCCCCAGCGAGCCGAGCGGGCCGGGCAAGCCGGCCGGCAGCTCGCGGAAGAACACGTAGCGCGCGTTGACATTCAGCACCTCGGTGAGCTTGTCGGGGTTTGCGCGCGCCCATGCCTGGATGCCCTGCATGGACGCCTTTTCCAGTGGCAGCTCGCCGCGTTCCGCGAGGTACCTGCCGATGGAGCGGTAGGGAAAGCCGTTGTGATCGGCGTAGCCGACGCGCAGCGTCT
>Ga0208454_1001254_pt1 | contig 10737 bp, 6 predicted proteins | sample EasRivMeERMZT100_FD_187530 | JGI IMG/M metagenome (GOLD analysis project Ga0208454, IMG submission 187530) | Soil microbial communities from meander-bound floodplain in the East River, Colorado, USA - East River MetaG ERMZT100 (SPAdes) (version 2) | ecosystem: Environmental > Terrestrial > Soil >...
GGCGTCAGTTGATCTCATTCGGCGACCAGCTCGAGCGGCATGCCGAAATCCCGGTCGGGGACGGGACCGGACGCCGCCGATCCCGCTACCAGCAGCGACTTTGCGCCGGGCCGTTGTCTTTGTCCTCTGAACCGCGCGCCTACTGCGCCGCGGTGCGCCGCTGCGGGGTCACCTCGATAATGCGGTTGGTGGCAGTCTGGTGGATCAGCAGGGTACCCTGCCGCGTCACGCGCGCGTTGCGCAGGATGCCGGAGTAGACGTTGCCGGACTTGATCGCCCAGCTCTGGAACGTTTCCGTCGCGATGTCGAAACGGACCAGCGGATCGGGCCGCATGCCGGACTCGTTGTACCAGACGGCGCCGTCGAGCACCACGATGCCGTAGGGATGCGAGCGCGGGCCGGAGGGCGAATCCCACTCCGTGATTTCTCCCGACTTCGGGTTGAGCCGGCCGATCCGGCCGCTGCCCGAATTCACGTACCAGATGATGCCGTCGGGCGCGATGTCGAAGCGGCGGACGGTCGTGGTCGACAGCGGCAGCTTGACCTCGGTGATGTCCAGGGTGTCCGGGTGGACCTTCAACAGGCAGGGGCGCGCATTGCAGGAGACCCACAGCGTGCCTTCGGCGTCGAACTTGATGTCGTAAGGCTGCGAGCGCTGTGCGGCGACCTTGACGAGCTTGATGTCGCCGGTGTCCGGATTGAGCCGTCCGATCATGTTGGCGTGCTGGAAGGTGAAATACGCGATGCCCTTCTTGTCGAAGGCGATCGTGTGCAAATCCTTCGCCTCCGGATCGGGCATCTTGTAGACGGTCGTCTTGCCGGTCGCGGGATCGAGCCAGCCGATCGAGCCGTTCTTGTTGCCGGAGAACCAGGGCCTGCCCTTGGGATCGAGCTCCACGGTGTGCGGCATCGCGTTGGCCGGCAGCGGATATTCCTTCGCCTGGCCGGTGCGCGGATCGAGCCGCCCGATCAGGTTGCCGAATTGACCGGCGTACCAGATCGAACCGTCGGCAGCCTGGATCGGATCGCGGGCGCGCTGCCCGAGCTGCGGCACTACCCACTCCTTGAACGTGACCTGGAACACACCCGGCACGAGCTTCGGCGTGCGCCGATTGTTGGGCGGGAAATTCGTCGCAAGATATTCGATGATCTCGGTCTGCTGCGCCGCGCTGCCGGAGAGGTCGATCATATAGCCGACCAGCTCTTTCCAGTGCTCGCGCGTATAGCCGGAGCTGTTGGGGATCAGCTGGAGCGCGTGACATGTGGCGCACATGCCCTCGACGAGCTGCTTGCCTTTTCCGTCAGGCAGCGGAGGGGGCGCCTTGGCCTGGCCCTGGGCCTCGGCGGCAAGCGGAACGAGCATGAAAGCGGCGGCGATCAAGAATGCGCTGAATGTCCTGGGCATTGCCTCACCCCCAAATCAGGTTAAGTTGTGTGTGGGACTGTATCAGATGAGTCCTCCCGTCGATACCGGGGAGCCAACAACTGCGACGACCCGCCGACGCAAGCCACGTCATTCCACATTGCGGGAGGCACGAGCCTGCGAAGGGGCTCGAGAAGCAGCAACGCCAATCATCCCTCACCCTCGGATCCTTCTCCCAGGGGGAGGGGGAAGGGTTACTGCACTGCGCATCGCGGGGGTTGGCGGAAGAGAGTGGGAGTCGAACCCACAAAGAACCGCAAGCGGCTCCAACCGGGTTTGAAGTCCGGCCGCCCCACCGGGGACGAATCCCTTCCTTTAGGACACGCTCCAGCGAGCGTGTCTTTAATAAACTAAACATATTGACGCCGCTTCTCTCCGGCATCAATCGTGCCCAAGGTGCCTGGCTATCCGTTCGGCGACTTTCCGTGCCTCTAGAGCGGCGTCAATCAGCAGGCCGCTGTAGCCCGACCGCACCGCGCCGATCGCCCAGATGCCCGCAACTCCGGTTTCGCAGGCGTCGTCGGCGACGAGGAAGCCGCGCTCGTCGCGGCCCACTCCGGACGGCGCGAACGCGGCGTTGGGCTCGAGGCCGACGTACGCAAATACCCCGGCGGCCGCGATCTCCTCTGTCCTCCCGTCGCGTTTCAAGCGCACCTTTTCGACCATTTTACCGCCAAGTATCGCCTCGACCATGGTGTTCCAGATGATGGATATCTTCGAGTCCGCGGCGGCGCGGTCGGCAAAGTGTTTCTGCGCGCGGAGGCGGCTGCCGCGGATCACGACGCGGACCTTGCGGCAGAATTTCGCCAGCACCAGCGCCTCCTGCAGCGCGGAGTCGCCGCCGCCGGCCACCACCACTTCCTCGTTCTGGAACATCGGCGCGTCGCAGTCGGCGCAGGAGGAAACGCCGCGGCCCTCGAATTCCTTCTCGCCGGGCACGCCCAGCTTCTTCAACCGCGCGCCGGAGGCGATAACCACCTGGCGCGCACCGTAGGCGCCGCCGGCGGCAACTTCGAAACCTGCGCCGGCCGCCCGGATGTGGGTGACCGGCTCCTGGATGCTCGTCACGCCCGCCTCGGCATTGGACTGCATCAGCCCGGAGGCAAGGTCGGTGCCCGACTCCGCGCCGGGATAACCGTGAAGCTCGTTCACGTTCAGCACCAGCCCGCCGAAGAGGTTGGCTTCGAAGGTTGCCACCTTGAGGCCGGCGCGGACGGCGTGGCTGGCGCAGATGAGGCCGCTGACGCCTTCGCCGATCACGATCAAATCGTAGGCCGTTTGTGTCATAGCACAATACCTGAATTCTTAAACCACAAAGGACACAAAGGACACGAAGGTTTGATCGACTGTAACACTAATTTCATTTCTGTATTCCTTGGAGTCCTTCGTGTCCTTAGTGGTTGATGATTTGGATCTTCTTGGCGTCTTGGTGGTTATTTTTTTACTGCTTTCGCGGGCATGCGCGCCGGCTCGGCGGCGCCCAAAATGGGGACGAAATCCTTGCGCATCTTGCGCGCATCGCCGATGCGCTGCGTAATGCCGAGCGTGTCCAGGAATTCCAGGATCTCGATCGCCAGGCCGCGCCCGACGCCGGTGGCGTCGCGGTACTGCGCCGCGGTGAATCCGTTCGGGTTGGCCTGGGCAACCGCCCTGGCGGTGGCGGCAAGCGTGGCGAGCGTGGCGCGCGGGTAGAAGCGGGCGGGCGGCACCCGCATGACGTCGCCACCGCGGCTCTTGCGGTGCAGGAAGTCCTTCAGCGTCGCTTCCTTGATCTTGAGTGCGGCGGCAAGCTCGGCCACTGGCAGCGGGGAGAACCCGCCCTGCTGCAGCGCAGGCAGCACGGTCTCCCACAGCTTTCGGTCTTCGGGATTGGAAGTCGCATCGTGTCCCGGCAGGCGCACGGTGCTGCTGGCGATCTCCAGCTTGCGCGCATCCGCGAGTTCGCGCAGCAGCGCCTGGAACGCGGCCTCCGGCAGCTGCGGCGCCAGCTGCTTGCGCAGGGCGGCGATTTCCATTCCCACCGCTTGCGGTTGCGCGTTGTGGAATTCGCGCAACGCGGCGGGCGCCCGTTCGCGCAGGCTGGCGCACCGGACTTGCGTGACGCCGGTGCGGCCTTCCTTGCCAAGGATGGCGATCCCGGCGGCAGCATAGAGACGCGCGACGCGATCCGGCTTGAGATTGAAGGTGCGCTCGAAGCGGTCGAGATCCACACCATGGGCCTCGTCCTTGAGCAACTCGGCAAGCGCAGCCTCGGGCGAACCCAGCTCGAGCGCGGCCAGTTCCGCTCGCCGCGCGGCGGAGGCGCGGCGCGTGGCGCGGGCATGCGGATCGATCACGATGCCGCCGCCCAGCGTCCGTCGCGCCGACTGGTCGCGCAGGATGAAGCGGTCGCCATTGAGCGCGCCCACCGGATTGGCCAGCACCAGCTGCACGATGGCCGAGCCGCCGGGCGCTATCGTTTCTTCCCTGGGTATCGATACCCGGGCGGCGACGTCCGCGGTGGCGAGATGCAGGTGCAGCGGTGTCCAGTGCTTCAGGGCCTGCGCTTCGGAGGCGAGGAGGGTGATGCGTGCGTCCACTCTCCGCGTCGGGGCATGGATTTCCTCGGCCAGCGCCCAATCGCCACGCGCGATGGTATCGAGATCGGCGCCCGCCAGGTTGAGCGCGCAGCGCTGGCCGGCTTCAGCGCGCTCGGCCGGCTTGCCACGCTGCTGGATGCCACGCACGCGCACCGGCACGCCCTTGGGCGAGACCACCAGCCGGTCGCCGACGGCGACGGCGCCGTTGAAGACGGTGCCCGTCACCACCGTGCCGCTGCCGGCAATGGTGAAGGCGCGGTCGATGGCGAGCCGGAAGTGTTGTCCCTCCGTCTTGCGCGCAGCGAGCTCGCCGGCGGCGGCGGCGAGTTGCGCCTTGAGTTTGTCCATGCCGGTGCCGGTCACGGCCGAAACGGCGAGCACGGGAATGCCCGCGAGCCGGGTTGGTCCCAGAAGGGCGACGACCTCCGCGTGGACCTTTTCGACGCGCTCGGGTGCCACGCGGTCGGCCTTGGTGATCACCGCGATGCCGCGGCTGATACCGAGGAGTTCGAGTATGTGCAGGTGCTCGACGGTCTGCGGCATGACGCCGTCGTCGGCCGCGACCGCGAACAGCGCAAAGTCGATGCCGCATACCCCCGCAAGCATGTTGCGGATGAAGCGCTCGTGGCCCGGCACGTCCACGAAGCCGATGACCGCGCCGCTGGCGAGCGGCCAGTAGGCGAAGCCAAGATCGATGGAGATGCCGCGCGCCTTTTCCTCCGGCAGGCGGTCGGTGTCCACGCCGGTCAGCGTTTTCACCAGCAGCGTCTTGCCGTGGTCGATGTGTCCTGCCGTCGCTACGATCATCCTAGAATCCGTGATTCGTGATTCGTGAATCGTGAATCGTGAGTCGTGAATAGTGAATCGTGAGTCGTGAATCGCTTAAGTCGAATCACGAATCACAAATCACGAATCACGCCGTTATGGCCTCCAGATTCAGATGCCGCAACTGCTCCAGAAACTCGTCCTCGTGCTCGAGACAGCGCAGGTCCATGATGAAGGCGCCGTCGTGGACGCGTCCAATGACGGGCACCGGCAGCGCGCGAAACGCGGCGGCGATGCGGGAGGCGAGCGCATTGCGCTGCCGGCCGGCCACGCTGACGGCGATGGCGCGGCTCGCGATCAGGTCCACGGGCAGCGAGCCGCTGCCGATCTGGCTCTTCGCGGCAACGACCTCGGCCTGAGCCTTGCCCTGGAGCGCTTTGCGCACGGGAGCGAGCAGCCGCTGCGCCTGGGCCTCGATGTCGGCGGCAGGGCGCGCGAGGAACCTGAGCGTGGGCAGGCGTTGCACCAATTGCGCGGGGTCGGCGTAGAGTCTCAGCACCGCTTCCAGCGCGGCGAGCGTCATCTTGTCCACGCGCAGCGCCCGCTTCATCGGGTTCCTGCGGATGCGCTCGATCAGCGCGGCGCTGCCGACGATCAGCCCCGCCTGCGGCCCGCCCAGCAGCTTGTCACCGCTGAAGGTGACGATATCGGCGCCGGCAGCGAGCGCTTCGCGCGGTGTCGGCTCGTGGGGCAGCCCGTACTCCTCGAGGTTTACCAGCATGCCGCTGCCGAGATCGGTGATCAGCGGTAAGCGGTGCTTGTGCGCGAGCGCGGCCAGCTTGTTTTCCGGCACTTCCGCGGTGAATCCCTGGATGGCGTAATTGCTGGTGTGCACCTTCATCAGCGCGCCGGTGCGCGGCGTGAGCGCGCCGGCGTAATCCCTGAGATGGGTGCGGTTGGTGGTGCCGACCTCGACCAGCTTCACGCCGGAGCGCGCCATGATGTCGGGCAAGCGGAAGGCGCCGCCGATCTCGATCAGCTCGCCGCGCGACACCGGCACTTCCTTTTTCAGCGCCAGGGTATTCAGCGTGAGATAGACCGCCGCTGCGTTGTTGTTGACCACCAGCGCTGCTTTCGCGCCGGTCAGTCGGAGGAGCCAGCGCTCCACGTGCCGGTCGCGTTCGCCGCGGTCGCCTCCATCGAGATCGTATTCGAGATTGACCGGCCGCGTCATCGCGCGCACGGCGGCCTGCGCTGCTTCGTGCGGCATCAGCGCGCGGCCGAGGTTGGTGTGCAGCACCGTGCCGGTGAGGTTGAAGACGGGCTTGAGCGACGGCTGCGTCTCACGCTCGAGCCGCGTGGTGCACGCGCGCACGAAGCCGGCGTCGTCGAAATCGGCGGGGGAGCTGGAGAGAGCGGCGCGGAGCCGCGCCAGTTCCGCGCGTGCCGCCTCGGTTACCAGCGCCCGGCCGTAGCGCGCAAGAAGGGTCGTGACTGCGCCGAGCTTGAGCAGCCGGTCAAGTGAGGGAATCGCGCGACGCGCGGCGCCGGGAGGAGTCAGCATGGCGCTGGCCGGTGCGTTGCGCTGCTGGCTGGGACGGCTCGGAATGTGCGCGACCTGCGCATGGAATTGCAGCGGAAAACGGAGGAGGGAGTTTAGCCCAAGTCCCGGCCTTGTGCTATTGTCGCTTCCGTCGTACGAAGGAGGAGCCTATGAAGAAGGCATGGATCCATTCGGGCCTGTTGCTGCTTGCCGCAGCGTGGGCGTGCGGCGCAGCAGCGCAAGTATCCGAGCCGGAGCACAAGTATCCGGCGCGGCCGATCCGGTTCATCTGTCCCTACGTCGCCGGAGGCGCCGGGGACATCTTCACCCGTACCATAGCGCAGAAGCTGACCGAGGCGCTCGGCCAGACAGTGGTGGTGGACAACCGCCCCGGGGCGAACGGCGGCATTGGCACCGAACTGGTGGCGAAGTCCCAGCCGGACGGCTACACGCTGTTGATGGGCAACAGCGGGCCGCTGACGGTCAACCCGGTGCTCTATAAGAAAGTGCCGTACGACCCGGTCAAGGACTTCGCCGCGATCACGCAGGGCACGTCCTACATGTACGTGCTGGTCGTGCAGTCGCCGCTGCCGGTCACTGGCCTCAAGGATTTTGTGGTGCTGCTCAAGTCCAAACCGGGGCAGATGACTTACGGCTCGACCGGCATCGGCGGCGGCAATCACCTCTCAGGCGAACTCTTCAACCTGATGACCGGCACGCAGTCGATCCACGTTCCCTATACCGGGAGCGCCGCCGCGCTGTCGGCGCTGCTCGGTGGGCAGCTCAATTTCATGTTCGATACCGTGATCACGGCCGTGCCGCACCTGCGCGGCGGACGGTTGCGGGGCATCGGGGTGACCGGCCCCCGGCGCGCTTTATCCCTGCCGGAAGTGCCGACCCTGGACGAACTGGGACTGAAAGGTTTCGAACTGACGCAGTGGCAGGCGGTGGTGGCTCCCGCCGGCACGCCCCGGCCGGTAGTCGACCTGCTATATCGCGAGGTGGCGAAGGCGCTGAAAATGCCGGACGTGATCGAGCGCCTGGCGACCCAGGGCGGCAACGAGCTGGTGGGGAACACGCCTGAGGAATTTGCGCAGGTCATCAAGAGCGACCTGGCAAAGTACGCGAAGCTGGTGAAGTCCGCCAACATTCAAGTGCAGTGACGCAGTGACGGAGTGACGCAGTGAGGGAGTGGCGGTAGTCGGGCGTACGCGAAAACGGTGATAAGTAACAAGCGAAGGCAATTCAAAACCTCGCTCAGCGGGACACACGTCACCGCGTTACATCGTCACTTCGTCACCTCGTCACTCAAAGAGGCGCTCCGGAAGCGGCAGCCCGGCCAGGTCCTCCGGCGTCCAGAAAAGGGGGCCACGTCCACCGCTCATGGCCCACGCGGATCGCGGTCGATTACCGGAGAGGGAAAAGCCGGCATGAACATAAGACCCGTTATGCGCAGCCTGGAATCTCCTGCGCATCCGCTCCCGGCGCCCCGGCTCGGCGACGCGAGATCGCGGCCGGATTGAATTTCCTATCGTTCACAATGTAATTAAATCAACGCACAGTTTAATTACTTCTTCGCATCAACTTATTCCATCCAGGCACTTTTCTCGTCTTGTCGCTGATCCGCGACGAGAGAAACATTTCAGAGCGCACCTGCATACACAAGCTGCAGTGGCGAAAGGGTGCCGTCAGAAATTCCCCCTCGGAGTTGTCGCGTCGAAGCGACAACCGGACGCGTTAGATTTCAACCGGTTGGTAATGCGCAACGACTTGCTGTCGTCAGACCGCGACTATTTCCACGGCCCGCGTGAGGTCTATCCCGGCCCAACTACTTGATCCAGATCACAACGCACCTCCTGGCACGTGCCGTGCGTGCGGGCGATGCCGGACTTTCTGCCAACGATAGCAAGAGTACGTTCGACCGGACAGGCAAGAGCAGGTTCCAGCGGCAGGTCCCTTTGGTGCCCGGCGTCAGCGGGGCGTGTTTCGTCGTGTTGGGGGAGGATATAGACATGAGCCATGAGAAGTTGGGAGGTTGCTGCTGTACACGGTTTATCGGCCGCTGAGCACTACGCTCAGTTCTCTCCAGGTTACTGCTCGCTCCAAGAGGAGGAGACACCATGAAAAGCATTCCAGCGCATCACCACCAGCATCGCAGTCAGTCAGGTGGAATCGATCGGCGTAAGTTTCTCGGAGCGCTCGGCTCCGGCGCAGTGGCGCTGGGCGGCTCGAGCCTGTTCGGCATCGGGGATGCGCTTGCCCAACGCTTCGTTCTTCGGGAAGACAAGTTCGGCCGCATGTTCCCGCGACTCGACCCGTTCTTCGACCGGGCGACCGATGCACTCAACGCTGCCCTCCTGGAGATCGGCAAGCCCGGGGGCATTCTGGACGCCAACGACAACCTGGCAGCCGGACCCGTGGCCCTCATCGTGGACCCGGCCCTGAACGTGAACAATCCCAACAACCCCACGCACACCGCCGGCACCACGTTCATGGGTCAGTTCATGGATCACGACATGACCTTCGACCTCACCTCGGCGCTGGGCGAGCCGACGGAGCCGGAGGACTCGCCGAACGCCCGCACTCCTGCCCTCGACCTCGACTCGGTATACGGCGGCGGGCCGAAAAAGTCTCCGCAGCTGTACGGGCATCAGGGATCCAAGATCAAGTTCAAGGTCGAATTCGGCGGTCTGTTCGAGGACTTGCCGCGCACCAACAACCAAACGGCGATCATCGCCGATCCCCGCAACGATGAGAACCTGATAATCGCCGGCCTCCAGGTCGCCTTCCTCCTGTTCCACAACAGGGCGGTGGATTACGTCAAGGCGCGCCGCCCGCGCTGGGACTCGGACGAGGTATTCGAGGAGGCCCAACGGCTCACCCGGTGGCACTACCAGTGGATGATCGTTCACGAGTTCCTGCCGCTGTTCATCGGCCAGGCGCTGACGGACGAGATTCTGCACCACGGGCGCAAGTTCTACCGGACCAGAACGGCGTTCATCCCGGTCGAGTTCCAGGGTGCCGTGTACCGCTTCGGGCATACCATGATTCGACCCTCGTACCGGGCGAACCTGGCCGGCGATCCTGGTGGCAACCCTGCCACCGGCGCCCCGGCTTTCTTCGCCATGATCTTTGACCCGGCGGGGGAAGGCCAGGCCGACCCCGTCGACCTGCGCGGCAATGCCCGCGCTCCAAGACGCTTCATCGGCTGGCAGACGTTCTTCAATTTCGGCGCGATTCCCCGGCCGAGCGGCATCGGCACTCTCGGTGAAGACGTGAGGCCGAACAAGCTGATCGACGGCAGGATCTCCACGCCGCTCTTCAATCTGCCGCTGCAAACGATTGCGGGGGCGGTGCCGCCGACTCCGCAGTCGCTGCCGCAGCGCAACTTGCTCCGCCAAGTCACCTGGTCTCTGCCGTCCGGCCAGAAGATCGCCCGGGAGATCGACGTCGACCCACTGACCAGGTCGGAGTTGAGGGAGTTGAGCCCCTACGGCTTCAACCTCGACCGTTCCACGCCGCTCTGGTACTACGTCATCAAAGAAGGCGTCAGGGCAAACGGCCTGACCCTCGGGCCGGTTGGCGGCCGTATCGTCGGCGAGGTAATCATTGGGCTGCTGGAACTCGACCGTCACTCTTATCTGTCGCGCGAACGGGGCTGGAAACCGACACTGCCGCAGATTGACGGCAATGTCACCGGCGAGTTCCGGATGATCGACTTCCTCGCCTACGCTGGCGTGGATCCGACAAGCCGCGGGCAGTAACGGAATGATGGAGCGTGTTGTGCGCCGCAGCAGGAGTTGAAATTCGGTTCCGCCATATGTACGTTACTGTACAGAAGACGCCTGGCCCGGCCCGGATACTCGCGTTCTTTGCTTCTGGCCTGAGCCCCTATGCACCACGAACCCGCGCGCGCCAAGCACGAGCAGAGCGATGGCGCGCAGACAACGGTCACAAAGGTGACCGGAAAAGTTGACACCGTAAGCGGCTGGACGCGGCGGCTTACTGCCGAGCTGGAATCGGTGTGCTTGACCGCCTCCAGCGCGATACCCTGCGCCCGAGCGGCCTCTCTTGCATTCGCCCCCGTGCAGCCTTGGTCCACATACGCCAATGTCACGCTCTGATCGGTAAGGTCTTGTACCGCCTGCGCCAGTTGTTCCGCCTGCGCCCGGTCTTGCTCAACGGCCGGGGTGACGTGCAAAGCCAACAGATATTGTTTTTCCCGCGGATAGATCGCGTACTCATCCGGTACTTCGGAGGCCGCGAAGGTCGGGCGCAGATGAGTACTAAAGGCATGCGTCGAACTGCCGCTTCTGGAACTTTGGTGGCATTCGCGTTGCATCTTGTCCAGGCGGTGGCCGCGCTCCTCCCCGGTCGAATCCACCTGGTCTTCTTGACTCTGGTGCCGACTTTCTATCTCACGTTGC
>Ga0208454_1001255_pt1 | contig 10732 bp, 12 predicted proteins | sample EasRivMeERMZT100_FD_187530 | JGI IMG/M metagenome (GOLD analysis project Ga0208454, IMG submission 187530) | Soil microbial communities from meander-bound floodplain in the East River, Colorado, USA - East River MetaG ERMZT100 (SPAdes) (version 2) | ecosystem: Environmental > Terrestrial > Soil...
GGCAGCCCGGTGAGGTCGATCACCATCTGCTGGAAATTGAGGAGCGCCTCGAGCCGGCCTTGCGAGATCTCGGCCTGGTAGGGCGTGTACGCGGTGTACCAGCCGGGGTTCTCGAGCACGTTGCGCTGGATCACGGCCGGCGTGTGCGTGCCGTAGTACCCCATGCCGATGAAGTTGCGCCACAGCTCGTTGCGCCCCGCGTGCGCGCTGATCTCCGCGAGCGCCTCGTTCTCGGTCTTCGCTTCTCCGAGCGCGAGCGGCTGCTCGAGCAGGATGTCGCGCGGCACCACCTCGCGCACCAGCGCGTCGAGCGAGGGCACGCCGAGCGCCGCGAGCATCTCGCGCTGCGCCGCCGGGGGTGGGCCGATGTGGCGGGCGGCGAAGCCGTCCTTGTCGAGCAGCTCCTCCAGCGTCATCGCACGCCCGCGGACTTCGCGTAGGCGTCGCGTGCGAGCAGCCGGTCGAGCTCCGCGCGATCGCTGACCTTGAGCTTGAACAGCCACCCGTCCTGATAGGGCGACTGGTTCACCCGCTCGGGATGCTTGGCGAGGTCTGTATTTGCGGCGAGCACCTCGCCGGCGACCGGCGCATAGACTTCCGAGGCGGCCTTGGTGGACTCCACGATCGCGCAGTTCGCGCCGCGCGCGACGCTCGTGCCCACCGGGGGCAGCTCGACGTAGACCAGGTCGCCGAGCTGCTCTGCCGCCACCGCGGTGATGCCGACGGTGACGGTGCCGTCGCCGTTGTCGGCGATCCATTCGTGCGATTCGGTGTACTTGAGCTTGTCGGGCAGCTCCAAGGCGTCCTCCTCAGGTTAGCCGCAAGTGAAACGACTTCGGGCGCGTGAACGTCTCCAGCCCGAGCTTCGAAAGCGTGCAGCCGCGCCCGGAGTCCTTCACGCCCGTCCACGCGAGCGCCGGGTCGAGGTAGTCGCAGCGGTTCATGAACCAGGTGCCGGTCTCGACGCGGTCTCCGATGCGCAGCGCCGCGTCGGCGTCCTGGGTCCAGATCGAGGCGGTGAGGCCGTAGCGGCTGTCGTTCATCAGTTTCACCGCTTCTTCGTCGTCCTTCACCGCCTGGATGCCGACCACCGGCCCGAAGCTCTCCTCGACCATCACGTCCATGCCGTGGTCGACGTCGATCAGGACCTCGGGCGGCAGATAGGGGCTGCGCGGGGTGTCCTTGAGCTGGAGGAGCGCCCTCGCTCCCTTCTTCACCGCCTGGCGGATCTGCGCGCGCACCGCGTCCGCCGCCTGCGTGCGCACCAGCGGGCCCAGGGTGGTCTCCTTTTCCAGCGGATTGCCGAGCTTGTATTGCCGCGCGAGCTCGACGAAACCCTCGACGAACGGCTTGAACAGCGGCTTCTGCACGTAGATGCGCTCGATCCCGCAGCAGGATTGCCCGGAATTGAAGTACGCGCCGTCGACGAGGTTCTCTACCGCGAACTTCAGGTCCGCGTCGGCGCGCACATACGCGGGGTCTTTGCCGCCGAGCTCGAGGCCGGTGCCGATGAAGCGCGCGGCGGCGGCCTGTTGCACCGCCCGCCCGCCGGGGACCGAGCCGGTGAACGCCACGTAGGCGATGCGAGGATCCGCGATCACCTTGGCGACCTGCGCGTGGTCGAGGTGCAGGAACTGGAACACGCCCTGCGGCAGGCCGGCGGCCTTGAACGCCTCGGCATAGCGCTCGGCGACGAGCGGCGTCTGCGCCGCCATCTTCAGGATCACGCTGTTGCCCGCGAGCAGCGCCGGCACCACCGCGTTCACCGAGGTGAGCCAGGGATAGTTCCACGGCGCGACCACGAACACCACGCCGAGCGGCTCGCGCCGGATGAAGCGCTGAAAGCCCGGCTTTGGCTCCGCCTTGAGATCCTCGAGGGTCTTTACTGCGATGCTGCACATGTAAAGCGCGCGCTCGCGGAACCCGCGATGGAGCTCGCCCGGGGTCTGTGCGACCGGCCGCCCCATCTGCCAGCTCAGCTCGGTCGCGAGCTCGTTTGCGCGGGAGACGCACCATTCGGCCATGCTGCGGCAGATCCCGGCGCGCTCGCCGACCGGCACCTGCTTCCAGGCCTTCTGCGCCTTCTCCGCCATGAAGAGGGCGCGCTCGATCGCAGAGTTCGACGCCAGGTCCCGCTCCACGTAGACCGAGCCGTCGACCGGAGTGATGGTTTTTTGCCGCTTCACGGACGCACCGCCGGGGATTCTAGTTTCATGCCGCGCGCGCGCCACATGAGGTAGAGCTCGAGCTCGACGAATTCCGGCGAGCCGGGCGCGTAGAGCTCGGCGCGCATGCCGGTGAGGCAGTTGCGGAAGCGCCGCGCGAGCGAGCCCACGGTCTGCCATTCCAGCCGGTAGATCGGATAGCCGGTCGGATGCGCCTGCGGGATGGTGTTGCCGGCGAGCTTCTTGCCCCAGTTGTCGTCGTGGCACTGGGCGCACGCGAGATTGAGCTGGCCCTGACGGCGGTGGAAGAAGTCTTTTCCGCGCTCCATTAACGGCTTGGTCTTTTCGTCAATTCGGATTTCCATGCCCTTCGACTGGCGCGCCACATAAGCGCTCAAGGCGAGTAGCTCGCGGCTCTCGGACGCGAGGCCGGGCGCTTTGTGCCGGACCTGCTGCTCCAGGCTGACGAGCTTCCCGTCCACCAGCGCCGGGTAGCGCGCGGCCACGCCTTTCATGCTGGCCTTCGCGTCGCCGTGGCAGCCGGCGCAGCCGAGCTTGCCCCACAGCGCCTCGCCGTCGAGCAGCCACAGCACCGCCGGCCCGGTGACCTCGTCGTCCTGCATGGCGCGCGTCTCGCGGCTCATGAATTCGTAGCCGCTGCGGCGCTCGGCCGATGGGATTTCACCCGCGTGGGAAACGGCGGCAACCAGCGCCGAAAGGATGACGGTGCAAAACTTCAAAGTACCTTGATCGCCGCCGTCTGGGTCGCGGAGAAGCCGTTGTCGCCGGTCCAGCGGAATTCCAGGGTGCCGCTCTCGGCGGCGACGGTGGTGAAGGTGAGAAGCGGATTGGCCGCCATCGCGGGATGGAAATCGGCGCGGAACACCTCGACGCCGTTGTAGGTGCAGACCAGGCTGCGGATGATGTCGCGCGGGATCAGCTCGCCGAGCTGGGTGCGGCGAAAGCCCGTCTCCATCGGGTGGCCGGCGAGGGTGCGGATCTCGATCACCTCGCCGCGCTTCGCCTCGGCCGGGACGTTGACCACGACGCGCGCCATCAGATCAGTCCCTCCTCCAGGCACGCCGACAGCGTCACGATGACCTTTACGCTGTCCGACCAGAACGAGCCGTCGCTCATCTGCGCAATCGCAGTCACGATGCCGGTGTCCGCGATGCGCGCGCGCGTGGCGATGCGCGCGCGGCCGGCGCGCGGACCGAGGTACGCGCTCAGCACGTACGGCTGCGGGTTTTTCTCGGTGAAGACGTGGATCGCCTTGACGTGATCGGCGGCGGTCATCGGGCTTTGGACCTCGACCGAGAGCGGCACCGTGTTGCCGTTGTCGATGAGCGGGGGCAGGTCGAGCTTGACCCTGCCCTGGCGCACCGGGTTGCTGCCGACCACCTTGCGGATCGCCTCGTCCAGCGCTTTCTTGCGTATTTCTCCGATGTTGGGCGGAAGTTGGGCGTGCGCCGTTCCCACAACACCCAAAAGCAGGAAAGCGCGCCGAGTAATCATTTCAGCGTGACGAGGAAGGCGACGATGTCTTCGATCTGTTGCGCATTGAGCACGGTCTTGCCGCGATAGGCGGGCGCCACGCGCGCCAGGTTTTCGGTCCTGAAGTACGCCGGCATGATGGTGTCCGGATTGACGCGGCTCGAGTCGACGATTCTGAGCCGGATCTGGCCCGCCGACAATCTCGCCCCCACGCCGGCGAGGCTCGGCGCGAGGTTGCCCTGGAACTGCTCCTCGGGGAACGGGCCGCTGTGGCACAGCAGGCACAGGCCGACGTGCCTGTCCAACACAATGGCGCGGCCGCGCGAGGCGTCTCCCGCCGTCCCGGTAAGGGACGACGGGATCGCATCATCTGCGACAGCCGTGCTGGTGAGGAAGGCGAGGGCGGCGGCCAACACCCTCACACGAACCTCATCTACACCAATTCGATGCCCTGGTTCTTGAGCGGCACGTCGCGCAGGCGCTTGCCGGTGGCCTTGAAGAAGGCGTTCATCACGGCCGGCGCGGCGACGCAGATCGTGGGCTCGCCGATGCCGCCCCAGATCCCGCCGCCGTTGGCGATGATGATCGTCTCCACCTTCGGCATCTGCGAGATGCGCATCGACGGGAAGGTGTGGAAGTTGTCCTCCACGATGCGTCCGTCCTTGACCGTGTTCTCCTGCATGAACAGCGCCGAGAGGCCGTAGACGAACGAGCCCGACACCTGGCGCTCGATCTGCGCCGGATTCACGGCGTAGCCCGGGTCGGTCGCCGCGACGATGCGGTGCACCTTCACCTTGTTACCGTCCTGCACCGAGATCTCGCACGCCGCTGCGACGAAGCTGTTGAAGGCCTTCATCTGCGCCAGGCCGCGGTAGATCCCCGGCTTCGCGGGCTTGCTCCAGCCGATGCGCTCGGCCACCGCGTTCAGCACGCCGAGGTTGCGCGGCAGCCCCTGCATGTTCTTGCGCCGGAACTCGAGCTCGTCCTGGCCCGCCGCCTGCGCCAGCTCGTCCATGAAGCATTCCATGAACACGGCGTTCTGGTTGATGTTGACGCCGCGCCAGAACCCCGGCGGCACGTGGGTGTTGCGCATCGCGTGGTCGATCAGCAGGTTCGGGATGCTGTAGCCGAACGAGTGCTCGCCGGTGTCGGCGAGCCCCTGGAAGGTGAGCGGGTCGCGCCCCTTCTGCTGCTCGACGATGTGCGGACGCACCGCCGCGAGGATCGACTGGCCCGACAGGCGCACGTGCAGACCGACCAGGTTGCCGCTCGCGTCGAGCCCGCCGGTCAGCTTCGCCATCATGATCGGATGGTAGTGCCCGTGCAGCATGTCCTCTTCACGCGTCCACAGCAGCTTCACCGGCACGCCGGGCATCTGCTTCGCAATAATGACCGCTTGCGTGACGTAGTCCTGGAACGCGCCGCGCCGGCCGAAGCCGCCACCGAGGTTGATCTTGTAGACCTCGCACTTGTCCGCCGGCAGGCCGGAGGCAGCGAGCAGCGCGGCGAACGAGGCTTCGCCGTCCTGCGTCGGCACCCAGACCTCGCAGCGGTCGGGCGTGTAGCGCGCGGTGGCGTTCATCGGCTCCATCGGCGCGTGGTTCAAGAAGGGGTAGAAGTACGTCGCCTCGACGGTCTTCGTAGCTTTGCCGAGGCCCGCCTTGACGTCGCCGTTCTGGTTGCCGACGAAAGCTTGCGACGCGCCGAGGCCTTCCTTCAGCGTGGCGAGGATGCTTTCCTGCGACACCTTGGCGTTCGGGCCTTCGTCCCACTGGATCGGCAGCGCATCGAGCGCGGTCTTCGCCTGCCACCAGGTTTCGGCGACCACGGCAACGGCGGAGTCGCCGACCGGCACGACCTTCTTCACACCTTTCATGCTGGTGACGCGGCCGGCGTCGAAGCTCTTCACCTTGCCGCCGAACACCGGGCAGTCCTTGATCGCGGCGTTCAGCATGCCGGGCAGCTTGAGGTCGAACCCGTAAACCTGCTTGCCGTTGACCTTGTCGACCGTGTCGAGCCGCTTCACCGGCTTGCCGATCAGCTTCCACTCCTTCGGGTCCTTGAGCTTCACGTCCTTGGGCGGCTCGAGGCGAGCGGCGGCCTCGGCGACCTTGCCGTACGTCACCTTGCGGCCCGACGGCTTGTGCGTGATGACGCTGTTCGCGGCCACGCATTCAGATGCCGGCACTTTCCACTGGTTGGCGGCGGCCTGGACCAGCATCACGCGCGCGGTCGCGCCGCCCAGGCGCACGTAGTCGTGCGAGGTGCGGATTCCGCGGCTGCCGCCGGTGGAGAAGTCACCCCAGACGCGCTTGCGCTTGAGGCTCGTGCCGGGAGTGGGGTACTCGTAGGTGACCTTGTTCCAGTCGCACTCCAGCTCCTCGGCCACCATCTGCGCGAGGCCGGTAATCGTTCCCTGGCCCATCTCGGAGCGCGCCATGCGGATGATTACGGTGTCGTTGGGCTGGATCACGACCCAGGCGGTGAGCTCGGGCGAGCCGTCCTGCGCGCGAACAATATTGGTTTGAAACGGATTAAAACCAACAGCCAAACCACCTGTGACGGCGGCGGAGCTGACGATGAACGAGCGGCGATTCATTTTCATGGCTCCCCCCTTATGCCTTCGTTGCTTTCGCGGCGGCGTGGATCGCCGTGCGCACTTCCTGGAACGTGCCGCAGCGGCAGATGTTGGTGATCGCGGCGTCGATGTCGGCGTCGGTCGGCTTCGGCTTGGACGCGAGCAGCGCCGCGGCCGCCATGATCATGCCGGACTGGCAGTAGCCGCACTGCGGCACGTCGTGCGCAATCCAGGCCTGCTGCACTCTGTGCAGCGTCTTGCCGGAGGCAAGGCCTTCGATGGTGGTGATCTTCTGGCCGACGACGGTGCTCACCGGCAGCATGCAGGAGCGCATCGGCGCGCCGTTGACGTGGACGGTGCAGGCGCCGCACTGGGCGATGCCGCAACCGTACTTGGTGCCGGTCAACCCGACCTGCTCGCGGATCACCCAGAGCAGCGGCGTATTCGGATCGACGTCTACGTTATGAGCCTTGCCATTGATGGTTAAGCGAACCATTGCCTGCCTCCTCCCGGTGGGTAACTGGTCGCGAATCGAGGTCGCTCAGCTACTCTAGTCCGGTAGCTTCCGCGGCGGCAACAGCTTTTGCGAGATTGCGGCGTCGCAGCAGCCGGGCGCCTAGGCGACCAGCACGCTCACCGTGACGAGGACGAGGCCGATGGAATAAACCCAGTAATCAAGCGTGCTCATGCCGGTATCGTGGCGCCGGCGGCTTAGCAATCGATTTCAGGGGCTTGTGTACGTTTTACAACTGAAACAAGGGCGAACAGCATGGAGATGATCGAGCGGGGACTGTCCGAAGAGCAGCGCATGATGCGCGCGAGCTGCCGGAAATTCGTGGACGGCGTGGTTACGCCGTTTATCCGGAGCCACTGGCAGCGCGAATGGCTGATGGATCCGGACGCGCGGCTGCCGCGCGAGATCCTGGAGCAGGCGGACCGCATCGGCATCCGCACCCTCGGCGTCCCCGAGGAATTCGGCGGGGTGCAGCTCGAGCCGGCGACCGAGGTGCGCACCTTCGCCCTCATCGCCGAGGAAATCGCGCGCGGCGATTCCGGGCTCGCCGACAAGCTGGTGCAGAACTGGAAGGTGTCGGTGCTGCTGCGCAACTTCGCGCCGCGCCACCTGCAGGAGAAATGGTTCTCGAAACTCACCTCTGAACCCGGTTTCCTGCTTGCCCACTGCCTCACCGAGCCGCGCGGAGCATCGGACCGCTGGCTGCCGTACAACGTGCCGGAAGCGGCCATGCACACGCGGGCAACCGAATCCAAGGATTTTTGGATTATTAATGGCCGCAAGCAGTTCATCAGCAACGGCTACGACGCGGGCCTGTTCGTGGTCTACGCCAACACCAATCCCAAGGTTGGGATGCTGCAGGGCACTTCCAGCTTCCTCGTGCCGCGAGATACGCCTGGGCTGAGCATTACGAAATGCAATGAAACCATCGGCTGCCGCTTCATGAACAACGGCGAGCTGGTATTCGAGGACATGCGCGTGCCCAAGGACCACCTTCTCGTCCAGGGCGACGCGCTCGGCAAGGCCGGCATCTATTTCCGGCCCGGCAAGATCATCCAGGCAGCGAAGAACTTGGGGGTCGGGATGGCGGCCTACGAGCGCACCGCCGAGTACGTGCAGAGCTACGTCCAGGGCGGCAGGATCCTCATCAAGCACCAGGCGGTGGCTTTGCGCCTCGCAGACATGGCGACGCGACTCTCTGCGGTCAGATCTTTGATCAAAGAAGCTGCTCTGGCAGTGGACGAGAGCGCAAGGTGTTCGCCTCCGAGGAGATCATGAAAGTGGTACAGCACGCGATGGAGCTGCACGGCGGCAACGGCGCGATGCTCGACTTCGGCATCGAGAAGCTGTTCCGCGACGGCTCGATCTTCCTGCACATGGACGCCACCGCGGACATCTCGCGCCTCAAGATCGTGAAGGCGATGTTCCCGCGCACCGCGGGCGCCTACGCCGGGCCGGAATGAACAGTCATCACAATTGGCGACGGTGTCGAGCGTGACCCCTTTGGCGGCCTACTTCCCTTTCGCCAGTGGCTTCGCGAGGGCCTGCAATTCCTTGATGAAGAGCGTTGCAATGGGGTTCGGCGTGCGGTTTTTCAGGGTGAGGATGTCCACTGGCTGTGTCTTCATCCGCGTCGGCAAGATCTTCAGCCGCCGCCCCGCCGCGCCGAAACGCAGCACCGATGACGACACCATGGTGAGGAAGCGGCCGGTTTCGGCCAGACCAATGCGCACCGACATCGAGTTGGAGTTCACCTGCGGCTGGGGCGTCGTCACGCCGTCGGAGCGGAAGGCCTCGTCGATCCAGCCCCATCCCACGCTGTTCGGTTCGGGCAGTACCCAGGCTTCGCCGGCGAGATCGGCGAGGGCAATCCGGCGTCGGCGCGCCCAGCGATTGTCCAGCCCGGCCACGACCGACAAGTAGTCCTCATAGAGCGGTTCCGAAATGAGGTCGCCGGCCACCGAACTCCCTAGGCTGCCGATCCCCACATCGATCCTGCGCTCGCGCAGCATGTGGCAGCAGATCTGCGTGTTGCCCTCGGTGACGTACCAGTCAATGCGCGGATAGCGCGCGGCCACGCGGGCGACTGCGGCCGTGACGAAATCGACGAAAGGCGAGGCGGTGCCGATCCGCACCTCCCCGGCCGTAGGGTCGGCGAGGAATTCGATGTCCTGCACGCCGCGGCGCATTTCGTCGAACACAGCCGTGCTGCAATGGATGAAGGAGCGGCCATAGGCGGTCGGCTCGACGCCCTGCGACGTGCGGTCGAGGAGACGCACGCCGAGCGCATGCTCGAGGTCGGCGATGGTCTTCGACACGACCGGCTGCGAGATGGCGAGCCGCCGTGCCGCCTTGGCCATGCTCCTCGTCTCGGCGACGGCGAGGAGGACGTGCAGGTCGCGCAGCTTGACGCGCCGGCCGATCCGATCGCTCCAGCGCATGGATTCCCGCCCTATAGCCGAAAGCCTATAACGCTATCGAAAATTCGAACTTCCGTCTATGGGCAGCAGGCGTAATCTAACCGCGAAAGGAGAACCCCATGACACGAGTTTCCGCCCCTGGGACTGACTGCAGGAAATCCCTCTACCGGGTTTTCCTATGGCAGGCACTATTGTGTGTCGTGGCGCTCACACCGCCCGGTCTGAACGCTCAACAGTACGCGACCCGGCCCGTCCGCTTCATCGTCGGATTCCCGCCGGGCACTCCCGTGGATTCTGTTGCGCGCATGGTCGGCGAGAGGCTCACGGTCAAATGGGGTCAGCCCGTGATCGTAGAAAACCGCGTCGGCGCCGCCGGCAACATCGGCACCGAGGCGGTGGCGAGGGCAGAACCGGACGGGTATACGCTGCTCTTTACGGTGCCGACGTTCGTTATCAACCCCCTGCTGTACCAGAAGTTGCCGTTCGACGCATCGCGGTTCGTTCCGCTGACCGTGATTGCGACCTTTCCCAACATCCTTGTCGTCCATCCCCGGGTGAGCGCGGCAAGCGTCCGGGACTTGATCGCCCTGGCACAAAAGAATCCCGACAGGCTGAACTATGCCTCGACGGGCGCCGGCTCCACCTTGCACCTTACGGCCGAGATGTTCAAGTCGATGGCAGGAGGACTCAAGATTGCTCACGTGCCCTACAAAGGCGGCGGGCCAATGCAAACCGCGATGCTTGCTGGAGAGGTGGAGATAGCGTTCTTCAATCCCGCAGGCGTGCTCCCCGACATCCGCGCCGGCAAGCTCAAAGCCCTGGCGGTAACGAGCGAACGGCGGTTCGTTTCGCTGCCGGACACGCCGACGATGTCCGAGATTCTGCCTGGGTTCGTTTCCGTATCATGGTGGGGCGTGCTCGCCCCGCCGAAGACGCCGATGCCCATCGCCGAAAAGCTCTCTGCCGAAATCGCCGAGACTCTGAAGCAGCCTAGGATCGCAAAGTTCTTGGCCGACATATCGGTCGATCCGGTCGGCAGCACTCCGGCCGAAATGGCGGTGTTCCTCAAAAAGGAAGCCGAGCGCTGGAGCAGCGTCATTCGCGCGGCAGGAGTGAAGGTCGACTGAACCGCGCCGCGAACGCCGCTTGCGGCGATGCTTGAGCATCCCATTGGAGCGCCAAGCGTGCTTGCAGAACGGCTTCATTTTCCTGCAGACGGCCTTGATTTTGGCCGGCGCGGCCCGGGCTGTCCGCGACGGCCGACATCTCGCGCTTCAAGCCGGGCCGGAGTAACCCAGGGAGTCGATCAGCCCAATGAGGGCAGTGGGCTCGTACGGCTTCAGGAGGTAATGGTTGAAACCGAGGCTCTGCGAGAGGAGCTGGTCGGCCCCATGTTTGTATTCGCCGCTGATCCCGATCAGCAGCGGTCGTTCCTTCCCGCACCGCTCTCGGATGCTTCGCGCGACGCCCCAACCGCTCCTGGCGGGCAGGTTGATATCGAGCACGATTACGTGCGGGTCGAAATCGATCACGCAGCCCATCACATGGCGGCCCGAGTAGA
>Ga0208454_1001263_pt1 | contig 10676 bp, 10 predicted proteins | sample EasRivMeERMZT100_FD_187530 | JGI IMG/M metagenome (GOLD analysis project Ga0208454, IMG submission 187530) | Soil microbial communities from meander-bound floodplain in the East River, Colorado, USA - East River MetaG ERMZT100 (SPAdes) (version 2) | ecosystem: Environmental > Terrestrial > Soil...
GGCTTGCGTGCGATCCGCCTGTGCCTCGCCGAGCCGCAGATGTTCCTCACCCAGCTGCGCGCGATCCTGCGCGCCTCGCACTACGGGAAAGTGCGCATGCTGCTGCCGATGCTCGCGCACGCCCACGAAATCGACCAGACGCTCGCGCTCATCGCCCAGGCCAAGGCGCAGCTCGACGAGCGCCGCCAGCCCTACGACCAGGACATCCCGATCGGCGGCATGATCGAGATCCCCGCCGCGGCGCTCGCGCTGCCGATGTTCATGCGCAGGCTCGACTTCCTGTCGATCGGGACCAACGACCTGATCCAGTACACGCTCGCCATCGACCGCACCGACGACTCGGTCGCGCACCTCTACGATCCGCTGCATCCCGCGGTGCTGACGCTCGTCGCCGGGACAATTCAAACCGCGACGCGGGGCGGAGTCCCAGTGGCGGTGTGCGGCGAGATGGCGGGCGACCTGCAGCTCACGCGCCTGCTGCTCGGGCTGGGCCTGCGCAACTTCTCGATGCACCCGTCGCAGCTCCTGCCGATCAAGGAGCGCATCCTGCGCACCAACCTCGCCGAGGTGCAGGCGCTCGCGCAGCGCGTGCTGCGGGCGAGCGACCCGGTGAAGACGCGCGAGCTGCTCGCCAAACTCAACGCCTAGGAGGCTTTGTCATGAAATGGCTGTCCTCTCTTCTCGCTGCGCTGGCCATTCCGCTCGCCCACGCTCAGACCTACCCCTCCAAGCCGGTCAAGCTGGTCGTGCCCTTCCCGGCCGGCAGCGCGACCGACCAGGTCGCGCGCGTGATCGGCCAGCAGTTCCAGGAGTCGCTCGGCCAACCATTCGTGGTCGAGAACAAGCCCGGCGCGCAGGGCTCGATCGCGTCGGCCGAGGTGGCGCGCGCCGCGCCCGACGGCTACACGCTCATGGTCGGCACCAACACGCCCCTCGCCGCGAACCCGAGCCTGTTCAAGAAGCTCACCTACGACCCGGTGAAGGACTTCGCGCCGGTCGCGCGCCTCGGCACGATCTCCTTCATGATCATGGTGCGGCCCGACTTCCCGGCGAAGAACTTCAAGGAGTTTCTCGCTCATGCGAAAGCCAACGCCGGCAAGCTCTCCGCGGGCTACGGCTCGGCGGGCTCGCAGGTGTCGCAGGCCATGCTGCGCTCGATGGGCAAGATCGATTTCATCGACGTGCCCTACAAGGGCCTCCCGCAGGCGATCACCGACGTGCTCGGCGGCCAGATCAGCTTCACCTTCGCCGACCTGGCCAACGCGCTCGCCCAGATCAAGGGCGGCAAGCTGCGCGGCATAGCCGTCACCTCGCAGAAGCGCTCCGCGCTCGCGCCCGACGTTCCAGCCATCGCCGAAGAGCTTGCCGGCTACGAGCTGATCGCCTGGTTCGCGCTGGTGGCGCCGGCGGGCACGCCGCCAGCCGTGGTCGCGCGGCTGCACGACATCACCGCCAAGTCCCTGGCCAAGCCGGAAGTCATAGCGCGCTTCGCTTCGCTGGGCACCGACGTCGCGCCGATGAACCCGGAGCAGCTCGGCGGCTTCATCCGCTCCGAGATCGCGAAGTTCGCAAGACTCGCGAAAGAAGCCGGAATCCAGCCTGAATAGCATTCGGATTGGTGCAAGGAGCGGATTCCAGGGCGACCGGCTCGCCGAGCGCACCATCGCGCTCGCGCAGCTGCGCAAGCTCGCCGATCCGGCGGCGGGATTCGACCCGCTGCTCGAGGCCTACGCGCTGCTCGAGATGGTGATCGACGCATGAGCGGCCCGCTGCACGGCGTCCGCGTCCTGGATCTCACCACCGTGGTGATGGGTCCTTACGCGACCCAGATCCTCGGCGACTTCGGCGCCGATGTGATCAAGGTGGAGCCGCTCGAAGGCGACGTGATCCGCCAAGCCTGGCCGTTCCGCAACCCGGGGATGGGCGCGATCTTCCTCAACGTCAATCGCAACAAGCGCTCGGTGGCGCTCGATTTGAAGAAGGATTCAGCCAGGGAAGCCTGCCTCGCGCTCGCGCGGGGCGCAGATGTGCTCGTATATAACATCCGCCCGCAGGCGATGACGCGCCTGAAGCTCGGCTATGAGGAAGTGAAGAAGGTGAATCCGAAGATCATCTACGTCGGCTGCTTCGGCTATAGCCAGCGCGGTCCCTATGCCGCCAAAGCCGCCTACGACGACATGATCCAGGGCGCCTCGGGGCTACCCTGGCTGCTGCAGAAGCAGGGCGCGTCCGAGCCGCGCTACGCGCCGATGATCGTCGCCGACCGCTCGGTCGGGCAGCAGGTCGCGAGCGCGGTCAGCGCCGCCCTCTACCATCGCGAGAAGACGGGCAAAGGCCAGCGCGTCGACGTGCCAATGTGGGAGCACCTCCTGCAGATCGTGCTCTCCGACCACCTCGGCGGCTACACTTTCGACCCGCAGAAGGGCGAGCCCGGCTATCTGCGCATCCTGACGCCCGACCGGCGGCCGTACCAGACCCAGGACGGCTATGTCTGCGCGCTGATCTACAACGACAAGCAGTGGAAGTCGTTCTTCGACATCATCGGAAGGCCCGAGATGCTCAAGCGCCCGGAGTTCGCCACCCACGATGCGCGCAGCCAGAACTACCAGGCCGCGTACGCCATGATCGCGGAAGAGATGAAGCAGCGCCCCACTGCGTTCTGGCTCGAAGCGCTGGAGCGCGGCGACATCCCGGTGCAGCGCATGAACTCGCTGGACGACATCGTCGCCGACCCGCACCTGAACGCCATCGGCTACCTCCAGCTCGTCGACCACCCGAGCGAAGGGCGCATCCGCATGCTCGCCGTGCCCTCGGAGTGGTCCGAATCGAAGCCCGAGTACCGGCGCCATGCGCCGCGGCTGGGCGAGCACACGCGCGAGGTTCTCGCCGAAGCCGGCCTCTCGAACGACAAGATACAAGCCCTGATCGAAACCGGTGCGGCGCGCGCCGCCGACTGAGGTTTACTTCACCGCAGCCTCGAAGACGAACAGCGTCGACTTGTCGTCGTCCGGCATGAAGTAGGCGCGCAGGCCGTTGTCGGTCGCTTCCACCCAGAACGGGTTCTGCGTCATCGGCTTGCCCGACGGCGACCACAGCTCGACCGGCACCTGGTAGACCGCCTGGTCGGTCTTCAGGTCGACGATCTCCAGTCCACCGAGCGGGAAGGCAGGCCCATCGGCCTTCATCCGGTAATTGTTCAGGCCCGAGCACAGCATGCGCCGGCCGCCGAGGTAGTGGCAATCCTGGTAGTCGATGTAGTGCGAGCGGTTTGGCACGCGCAGCTTCTCCGGCGGTGCGCCCGCATTCGTCACTTTGCCGTCGCGGCCGAGCGTCCACTTGTACAGGCGGCGCGAGCCCCAGCTCACGCCATGCAGGGTGCGATCGTCGGTGTTGTGCACGATGCCGCCGATGTGGTCGGCGAAGCGCAGCATCTCGGTCGCCTGCATCGTCTGCGGATCGACGCGGTAGATGATCGAGCGGCTGTTCGGCCGGTATTCGGCCACCGCGACCCAAAGGTGGCGGCCGTCGTAGTCGATGCCGCCGGGGTGATAGATCGAGCCTTCGCCGAGCTTGAGATCGCCGAGCAGATTGCCCTTGGCGTCGATCCTGAAGAGATGCCCGACGCCCTCGCCGGTGTCGCGGTCGTAGCCGTCCTTGAGCTCGGGGAAGCGCTTGGTCGGCACCGTGATCTCGACCGAGGAAACGAAGAACGTGTCGCCGATCTTCACCATCCCCTGCGGGTGGTGGGTCTTGAAGCCGACCGGAATTTCCGCCACCGGCTGCCAGCGCACGGCGCGGGTCAGCTTCTGCACGCGCTCGGCCACCAGCTCGCTCGCCGCCACCACGTTCGACGCCAGCAATGCAGCTATCGCAAATATGGGTCTCATGACTCCTCCTTGTGCTGCCGCTATAATGCGCCGGCGCCGATTTGAAGTCAGCTTGCGGGCGCCTTATAAATACCGCTAAAGAGACATGAACGCTCCCCACGATCCTTCTTCCGTTGGCGCGGCCACCGCGCAGAAGGCGCAGTTCGCCGAGCCGCTGCACCTGCGCGGCGGCGCCGAGCTGCCCTCGTACGAGATCGCCTACGAGACCTACGGCACGCTGAACGCGGCCAAGTCCAACGCCGTGCTCGTCTGCCACGCCCTCAACGCCTCGCACCACGTCGCCGGCTACTACGAAAAAGAAAAGGACAACATCGGCTGGTGGGACAACCTCGTCGGGCCCGGCAAGCCGCTCGACACCAACCGCTTCTTCGTCGTCGGCTCGAACTACATCGGCAGCTGCTTCGGCTCGACGGGCCCAGCGTCGGTCAATCCCGCCACCGGGAAGCCCTGGGGCGCGGACTTCCCGGTGGTCACGGTCGAGGACTGGGTCGAGGCGCAGCGCCGCCTCGCCGACCGGCTCGGGATCGAGCGCTTCGCCGCGGTCATCGGCGGCTCGCTCGGCGCGATGCAGGCGCTGCAGTGGACGCTGTCGTACCCGGAGCGCATCCGCCACTCGATCGTGATCGCGGCGTCGGCCAAGCTCACGCCGCAGAACATCGCGTTCAACGAGGTGGCGCGCCAGGCGATCATGACCGACCCGGATTTCCACGGCGGGCACTACTACGAGAAGGGCGTGGTTCCGGTGCGCGGCCTGCGCATCGCGCGCATGATCGGCCACATCACCTACATCTCGGGCGAGGCGATGGCGGAGAAGTTCGGCCGCGTGCTGCGGCGCGGCCAGCCCGGCTTCGACTTCGACATCGACTTCGAGGTCGAGTCCTACCTGCGCTACCAGGGCGACAAGTTCTCGAGCTATTTCGACGCCAACACCTATTTGCGCATCACCAAGGCGCTCGACTATTTCGACCCCGCGGCCGACTTCGGCGGCGACTTGACGCGTGCGCTGGCGCGCGCGCAGGCGGCGTTCCTCGTCGTGTCGTTCAAGTCCGACTGGCGCTTCACGCCGGCGCGCTCGCGCGAGATGGTGCGCGCGCTGCTCGACAACCGGCGCATCGTCTCGTATCTGGAGCTCGACGCTCCGGGCGGGCACGACGCGTTTCTCCTGGAAGACCCGCGCTACCATGCGGCGCTGCGCTCCTACTTCGCGAATATCGACCTGTGAGGCCCGATCAGGAGGCGATCGTGAAGTGGGTGCCGCAAGGCGCGCGCGTGCTGGACCTCGGCTGCGGCGACGGCGCGCTCCTGCGCTCGCTGTGGCTGGAGCGCGAGGCGCCGGGCTACGGCGTCGAGATCGAGGACGAAGCCGTGCTCGCGTGCGTCGCGAACGACGTCAACGTGCTGCAGGTGGACCTCGAGAGCGGGCTTTCGCTCTTCGCCGACGGCTCGTTCGACTGCGTGATCCTTTCGGAGACCTTGCAGACCATCCACCGCACGGAATTCCTGCTGCGCGAGATGCTGCGCGTCGGCCGCGAGGGCATCGTCAGCTTCCCGAACTTCGGCCACTGGGGCGCGCGCCTGCAGATCGCGCTCGGCAAGATGCCGGTCTCCGAGACCCTTCCCTACCCGTGGTACGAGACCCCCAACATCCACCACTGCACCATCACCGACTTCGAGGATCTCTGCCGCCGCATCGGCATCCGCATCCGCGAGCGGCTGGTGCTGCACGCAGGCAAGCCGGTCACGGTCATGCCCAACCTGCTCGGCAGCCTAGCGGTCTATCGCTGCACAAACGGGAAAACGCCCTAGAAGACGAGCTGCTTCCTCGGTGTAAAGATGCCGATGTCGACGAAGCGCGAGCCGCCGTGGCTCTTCGGAGAGTATTCGATGTAATAGCCGCCGAGATCCAGCTCGCTGATGGATTCGAGCGCGGCGACGAACCTTTCTCGGGAAGGGTTCTTTCCAGTGCGGCGCAGCCCCTCGACCAGGACGCGGGCCGAGATATAGCCCTCGAAGTTGGTGTAGTTGGGTTGCATGCTCGCATCGACCAGGCGCAGATGCTCGCGGAACTCCCGCACAATCCGCAGGCTGGTCTTGTTGGGTGACGGCAGCACCTGGATCACCTTGACGCCGACCGCGTCGTCCTTGAGCTCGTTGAAAAACGAGGTGCCGGCGAAGGAGCTGGTCGCGAACTCGCCGGAGTAGTTCTTGCGCCGCATGCCGCGGACGATCTCGACGATCGGCCGGTCGTTGGTGATGAACAGCACTGCCTGCGGATTGGCGGCCAGGAGCGTGTTGATCTCGGCGCTGAAGTCCTTCGAGTTGCGATCGAGCCCGACGGCCGCGACCGCCTTCAGCTTGTTGGCCGTCAGCGCGTCCTCCATCGCCTTGCGGTTCACGGTCGTGTCGGAAAGATAGACCAGCGCGATGCGCTGCATGCCGATCGCCGCCAGCGTATTGACCATGCTCCGCATCTCGTCGGCGTATCCGGCGCGGCTGTGAAACAGGTAGCGGTGGAACTCGAGGCGGATCGCGGCGTTTCCGGTCACCGGGGACAGCATCGGCACACGCGCCTCCTGGATGAACGGCAGCGCGCCTTCGACGCCGGCGCCACTGGTATAGCCGATGAGCGCAAACACCTTGTCCTTTTCGACCAGCTTCTTGGTGTTCTCCAGGACCTGGGCGCGGCTGCCCTTGTCATCCTCGGCGACGAGCTTCAGCGGTTGCCCGATCACGCCGCCCGCCCGGTTGACCGCCTCGAAGTACGCGAGGATCCCGGTTTTGACGTCCTTGCTGTACTGCGCCTGACCTCCGCTGAACCCTGCGCTCTGACCGATCAGGATCTCGGCGCCGAGCGCCGGCGCCAACGTCACCAGGGCAACAGTGAAGGTAGTGCGACACCAATTCAGGACACTCATACCAGCCCCCTTGGAAGTGCTCGCGATTCTGGGCGCAGAGAACTCGACAAAGGTGTTAAAAAAGTCACCGGTCAATCGATCTGCCACGTAACCTGACCACAACGGGCGGCACTATTGCTTCATGAGCTCCGGCCGCCGGCCCGGCGGCGCGTAGTTCGACGGCACTTCGCCGGTCAGGGATTCGAGGAAGGCTACGATCGCCTGGGTCGTGGCGTCGTCCAGAGTTCTTCCGAGCTGCACGCTCGCCATGACGCGCACCGCGCGGTCGAGCCGGTCGACCGAGCCGTCGTGGAAATACGGCGCGGTCTTGGCGACGTTGCGCAGCATCGGGACGCGGAAGACGTACTTGTCTTCGTCCTTCTTGGTAGCGGCGAAGCGGCCTTCGTCGACCTTGGTCGAGCCGGTTTCGAGCCAGTAGTCCTTCATCAAGCCGAAGCGCTGGTTCGCGGTGCCGCCGAGGAGCACGCCGCTGTGGCATGCGCCGCAACCGTTGGCCATGAAAGCGCGCAGGCCGGCCTTCTGGCGATCGCTCAGCGCGCGATCGTCGCCGCCGAGGAAGCGGTCGAACGGCGCTGGAGTGACAAGGGTGGCCTGGTAAGCGGCGACCGCGCGCCCGTAGTTCTTGGTGGTCAACGGCTCGGCGTCCTGCGGATACGCAGCGCGGAACGCCGCCAGGTAGTCGAGCTTGCGCAGCATTTCCAGCGCGGCGTCCTTGGAGCGGAAGCCCAGCGAGCCGGTGAGCGAGCCTTCCGCCTGGTCGGCGCCGGTCTTGCGGTCGCTGAGCCAGCGCAGCGCCGGCTGGCTCATCGAGTTGAAGACGGTCGGTGAATGGCGCGAGGTGAGCGCGCCGCGCGCGTCGGGCGAGAAGGCACGCCGGTCCGCGCCCCAGTCGCGCGCGAAGTGGCAGCTGCCGCATGAAGTCTTGCCGTCGAGCGACAGCCGCTCGTCCCAGAACAGAGCCCGCCCGAGCTCGGCTTCCCGCGTCGCCGCGGCTGCAGCCGGTGCTTCGAGGCGTCCGAAAAGCGCCAGCGCTTCACGTCGCAACTGCGGATCCGCCTGCGCGACGCCTGCGAGACCCAGGGCTGCCGCGAGTACCGCTGCTTCGGCCTTGAACTTCATGTTTCCCCCCTACGCTCAAAAGCTTACCGGGGACGCCGCACCGCGTGTTGTAACGTACCGCACAAGCGTGCATGACGCTTATCCGGTTGTCGCCAAGCTCGCCTAGGAAGCTGGGGTGGTCAACGTCGCCGCGCCCACGACCACTCTGGGCGAAAAGGCGATGCACGCCGGCGGCTTCATCATCCCGAAGGACAAGAAGGCCGGCGTCGAGGGCGACCTCACCCTGATCGCCGACTTCAAGCTGTCCGACCTCAAGCGGCGCTGACCTAGCGCGCCGGACCCTCTTCCCGGCCCGCGCTGCCGATCGACAGGTCGGCGAGGCCCGAGCGGATCATGAACCAGAACAGGATCACTCCGGGAAGTGCGATGATCGTGGTGAGCAGATAGAAGTTCACGTACCCGATCGCGACGATCAGCCCTCCCGCGGTCGTTCCGGTCAGGAAGCGGCCGGCAATGCTCGCCAGCGCGGAGAGCAGCGCATACTGGGTCGCGGTGAAGCGCAGGTTGCAGAGCGCGGAGAGGTAGGCGACGACCGTCACGCCGCCGATGCCGCTCGCGAAATTCTCGAATCCGATCGCCGCGGCCATGCCGGCATTGGTATGGCCGGCTGCGGCGAGGCCGGCAAAGCTCAGGTTCGATATTGCCATCAGGATCAGGCTGATGAGCACCGAGCGTTTCATCCCCAGTCGTGCGTAGAGAATTCCGCCGACGAAGATGCCGATCAGCAGGGCCACGAAGCCGATCCCGACATCGTAGAAGGCCACCTCGTCGTTGGTGAAGCCGAGGTCCTTGAAGAGCAGCCGCAGCGTGAGGTTGGCGAGGGTGTCGCCGATCTTGTGGATCAGCACGAAAAGGAGCACCACCAGCGCTCCCTGGCGCCTGAGGAACTCGACGAGCGGGCTGAAATAGGCGACCAGCGCCTCGACCACGCCGTGCGGCTTAGCGGGCTCGCGGTGGCGGACGGGCTCGCCCATGACCACGCCGACCAGCATTGCCGGAAGCGCAAATGCGGCGCAGGCGAAATAGGCGGCGGTCCAGCCGATGCGCGCGGCGAGGACCAAGGCCAGGGCGCCGGCAGCCGCCGAGCCGATGCGCCAGCCGTATTGCGACATGCCCGAGCCGGCGCCAAGCTGCCGCGGCTCGAGCAGCTCGATGCGGTAGGCGTCGATGATGATGTCGAAAGTGGCGCCCGCCACGCCCAGCGTGATCGCCGCGATCGCAACCAGATACAGCGATTCGTCCGGGTTGGCGAAACCGAGAAACGCCACCGCGGCCATGACCAGCACGCCCACCAGCCAGAGCCAGCTGCGCCGCTGCCCGAACCTGCCGATCAGCGGCAGCCGCACGTTGTCCACGATCGGCGCCCACAGGAACTTGAAGTTGTAGGCGAGGAAGGTCAGCGCGAAGGCGGTCACCGCGCTCTTGGTCACGCCGTGCTGCGCGAGGCGCGTGCTCAGAGTCGCGCCGATCATCGCGAAGGTGAACCCGGAAGAGACGCCCAGGAACAGGGCCGCGAGCGGCGCGGGCTCCAGATAGGGCCGCACGCCGAGCGACAGCCTGCTAAAGCTCATGGTCGTAGTCGATGATGAGCGGAGCGTGGTCGGAGAAGCGCTTCGCCTTGTAGATCGATTCCCTGCGCGCCGTCGCGGCGACGCCGGAGGTCGCGATCTGGTAGTCGATGCGCCAGCCGACGTTCTTCTTCCACGCCTGGCCGCGGTTCGACCACCACGTGTACTGGTCGGGCTTGTCGTTCAGCCGCCGGAACACGTCGACGAAGCCGAGCTCGTCGAACACCCGCGTGAGCCAGGCGCGCTCCTCAGGCAGGAAGCCCGAGTTCTTCTGGTTCGAGCGCCAGTTCCTGAGGTCGATCTCCTGGTGCGCGATGTTCCAGTCGCCGCACAGGATGAGCTCGTGGTTACGCTCTTTCAGCTTCTTCAGGTGGCCAAGGAACGCTTTCAGGAAGCGGAACTTGGACGCCTGGCGGTGCGGGCCGGCCGAGCCCGAAGGCATGTACATGGAGATGATCCACAGCTTTCCGAAGCGTGCTTCGACGTAGCGGCCCTCGGCGTCGAACTCGCGGCTGGCGAAGCCGCGGCGCACCTCGTCCGGTGTCTTGCGGCTATAAAGGGACACGCCGCTGTAGCCCTTCTTCTGCGCGAACGCGTGGCAGGTCTGGAACACCTTGAGGCCGTGCAGCCTGGCGTCGAGGTCGGTCTCCTGACACTTCATCTCCTGCAGGCACACCACGTCGGCGCGCTGCCCAGCGAGCCAGCGGAACAATCCTTTGCTTGCCGCTGACCTGATTCCGTTGACGTTAAGGGTAATGACCCTCAACGCGAAGAAGGAAACGCTGAGACGCCGCCGTGCGCCGCTGACCATTGCGCCGGCGCGTGCAGGAAGCTTTCCACCTCGGCGATCTGCGGGGCGCCGAGATAGCCGCCCTTCTTCACCACGGCGAGGATGTCCCACCACGTCGCGAGGTAGTGAAGCTTCACGTTCAGCTCGCCGAGGATCTTCTTCGATTCGGGAAAGATGTCGTAGTAGAAGTTCACGAACACGTGGTCGACGACGGCGCCCGCGGAGCGCAGCGCCTGACAAAAATTGATCTTCGAGCGCCCGTCGGTGGTGAGGTCCTCGACGAGCAGCGTGCGCGCGCCTTCGCGCACGTCACCCTCGATTTGCGCGTTGCGGCCGAAGCCCTTGGGCTTTTTTCTCACGTACTGCATCGGCAGCCCCAGGCGATCCGCGATCCACG
>Ga0208454_1001267_pt1 | contig 10654 bp, 8 predicted proteins | sample EasRivMeERMZT100_FD_187530 | JGI IMG/M metagenome (GOLD analysis project Ga0208454, IMG submission 187530) | Soil microbial communities from meander-bound floodplain in the East River, Colorado, USA - East River MetaG ERMZT100 (SPAdes) (version 2) | ecosystem: Environmental > Terrestrial > Soil >...
GCGTGATGCTCGGACACCCAGTTTCGTTGGAGGCTAGCACCATGCAAATAGGCGCGCAACAGCGCGTGTCCTTCAATGGCGTTGCCGATCCGCAACACGATCGACCTCGAAATCGTCTTGAAACTGGGCGCTGCGAATTGTGGCGGATTGCGACGAAGCCGGCGGCGGCGACGGCAACGCCGTTACGTCAAGAAGAGTGGCGCAGCGCCGTGCATCGCGGCATCCGCTTCGACGTTCCGCGGACGACGCGCGTGACCTGGACGCCGCGTGTCCCGAGCGAGAGCCGTCGACTCCACTACGCTCGAGGGGTACGCTTCCGCACCGGGCCCAGTTACCACCGTTACGAAGCCAACGGAATGACGCACTACCCCAATCCACTGCGCACGCGCCGGCGAGGCGCCAAAGCGTGCATCGCGATACATGCCGTTTGCGGTCTGGTTTACCTCGAAGCGACGTTGGCTCAGGAGCCAGGTCGAGTCACGATCGACGCGCAGCGTTGCCTCGAGCTCGAGTCGCCGGACGAGCGGCTCGCGTGCTTCGAAACGCAAGTCGACGAGGCCGAGAGCCGCGGGTCAACGGCTCCGGCGACCGCAGGCGCGCCGACGCCAAGCTCGCAGCAATCGATACCCACGGTGGACGTTGCGGCCCTGCCGGGGCAAGGCGCTGCTGCAGACGCGCCGGGCCAAAGCGAATGGGTCGGGAACATCACGTCGCTGCGAGAGCGCGAGCCGAACCAACACGTAATCACGCTCGACAGCGGCCAAGTCTGGCAGCAACGGGGCACGGAGCGTTACCCACTGCGTGTCGGCCAACGCGTGCGGATTCACGAGACCAGGTTTGGCCTACGACTCCAAGCCGACGGCGTGAACCGCTACATCCCAGTCGAGCGCATCCAATGATCCTGGCAGTTGGCTAGGAACGGATTCCTGAGCGCCGCTGCGGACTCGTTGGGGCCGACGGCTAGCGACGGCGGGGAGGCCGCGGTCTAGTCCTTCCTCGAGTTTGTTCCTGCGCTCTTTCTTGGTGCTACACTTCCAGGCAGCGACCAATCACTGGTCGGGCGGAGTATGAATCGATCGGAGTGATCCGATGGCGTCGTACGTAGTGCCAGACACGCCGAAAGTAACGGCAAGCATCCTGCTCCTCGCCGCTCTTGCCGTCTCGCCCCTTGTCTTCGGTCAGCAGCTGTTCGAGCCTGTCGCACGCGATGGCCGACAGGCAGAGATCGTCGATCGTATCCGCGGCGAGCAAGTACTGAACGGCGCGTACTCCGCGGCGTTGGTCGAGCCTCTGCGAGCCTTGAGCTTTCTCTATCAGGAAAGCGGCGATCGCGATCTCGCGGTCGCGGCCATCGAGCGAGCGTTACAAGTGCAGCGGGTCAACTACGGCCTCTACACGCTCGACCAGGCGCCGCTGATGCGGCAATGGATCAAGAACGAAGAAACGGCGGGCAATTTCAAAATGGCCTGGGACCTCGAGCAGGCGCTGCTCGTGCTTGTGCACAGAAACCCGAACGATTTGCGCACGATCCCCATTCTCCGCGAGATCGGCGACAAACGAATGGATCTCCTCGAACGGTACGCCAAAGGCGAGGAGTTTCCGCCGCAGATCGTTCTCGGCTGCTACTACGACCCGGCGCGAGACGCGCGCATCATGCTCGGCGAGCAGCGACACTGCTCCGCCGGCAGTCGACGGGTCGCGATACAAGCGATCCTTTCCGAGGCGCAACGATATTACTGGGACGCGATCCAAGTGATGCGGCGTAACGAGCTCTACTCGAGCGATGAGCTGCGGAACCTCGAGATCGAGATGGTTCGCTCTAGCTATCTGCACGGCCGCAACCCTGCCGTCGGTAAACAGGGCCTGCGCCGCCTGCTGACCTACGACGTGGCAAGCGCCGCCCCCCAGGAGACTCGCGTCGAGTCGCTCGTGCAACTGGCCGACTGGGACCTCATGTTCGCGAACGGCCGCAGTGAGCACGACGCCGTGCTGGCGACCTATGAGGCGGCCTACCGGGAACTCGAGAACGGAGCCTCGCAAGCGTCGATCGACGATATTTTCTCCCCCAAGACCCCGGTCGTCCTTCCCAGCTTTCTCCCGAATCCTTTGGCGTCCGAGGAGACGCCGGAGTCGAAGGGCTATATCGACGTTGCGTTTAAGATCGGCAAGTACGGGAAGAGCAACGGGATCGAGATCATCGGCAGCACCAACAATGTGACGGACGCCGCCAAGAAGAATCTCGTCCGCATGATCGCCCGAAGCACGTTCCGGCCGAGGTTGACTGCCGGCCGTGTCGCCGACAACTCGCCGATCGTCGTTCGCTACTATCTCGATAACTAGCGTCGAGCGCGTTGCGACCGCTCGAGCAGCCCTCTCGACGGAAGCCGTGCTCGAGCCGCCCGCACTTTCAGATACCCCTCGTTCCTCTGTTACCCTTCAGTCAGGAAAGGCAACTTCGGGAACGCCGCGGCGCGATGCAAACGCAACGCAACTTGCTACTGACCCTGGCCGCGGCCTCGCTGTTCGTGGCCGCGATCGCCGGGGCTGTCGGCAGCCACGCGCTGTCATTCGCCGACGAGCGCGCGCTGCGTAGCTTCTCCACGGCCGTGGAGTTCCAGTTTTTTCACGGTTTGGGCGTGATCGGCGTGACGCTGGTCGGACTCGACGGCCGCGGCGGCGGCCTCCGCGCCGCAACGGCCTGGCTCATGCTCGCGGGCGCGCTCTTGTTCTGCGGCAGCATCTACGCGAAGGCGCTCGGCGCGCCGGCCGAAATCACGGCCGCCGCTCCCTACGGCGGCGTGGCGTTCATGCTCGGATGGGCGCTGTTCGCAATCAGCGTCTGGCTGCGCGACGGCGCCACCGCAACGACGCCGGATGGCAGCTAGCGCCGCTTCGCGAGCGCGCCCTTGCAGATGCGCTCACAGAGCTCGGGGAAGTCCATGCCTGTGGCTGCCGCTGCGCGCGGCAACAAGCTCGTCGCTGCAAGACCAGGCAAGGTGTTGACCTCGAGACACCAAAGACCGCCTTTGGCATCCATGCGGAAGTCGACTCGGCTGTAGCTCTCGAGCTTGAGCGCACGGTGAGCCAGTAGCGCAAACTTCTGAGCCTGCTCGGCTTGTGTGGCGCTGATGTGCGCCGGGAAAACCTCCTCCGCACCGCCCACTTGATACTTCGCCGCATAGTCGAAAATCGGCCCGCTCTTCGGAATGATCTCCCCCACCGGCAGCGCCTCGTCGTCGAGGATAGCCACGGTGAGCTCCCGGCCCGCGATATAGCGCTCGAGCATGACGGCGCTGTCGAACTGCGCGGCCAACTCGATCGCGCCTTGCAGGTCGTGTGGATTTTTCACGAGCGTGAGCCCCACCGTCGAACCTTGCCCGTTCGGTTTCACGATGAGCGGAAAGCCGAGTCGCTCGGTGACGAGCGCCGGCGGGGCCGGCGCCATGAGCCACTCGGGAGTCGGCACGCCGGCCGCAACGAACAGTCGTTTGGCAATGTCCTTATCCCAGCCGAGCGCGCTGCCGAGCATCCCGCTACCGGTGTAAGGAATCCGCGCAAGGTCGAGCAGCGCTTGAATCGTGCCGTTCTCGCCGGTACCGCCGTGCAGCGCGAGAAAGACGAGATCGACCCCCTGCAGCGCCGGCACCGCGATCGTGGGCGACGTCTCCGTCACGGCACGCTCGGGCGGCAACCGATCGATGCGGCCTGTCAGCAGCTTCTTTTCCTCGGCCGACGACAGTTGACCGCGGCCGGAATCGACAGCGATGACCTCATGCCCACGGCTACGCAGCGCAGCGACGACTTGCGAAGCACTCGCGATCGACACATCGCGTTCCATGCTATCGCCCCCGAACAAAACGGCGATTTTCAACGCGGTCCCTCCCGCAGCGGAAAGCCCGCGCATTGTACTTGAACGTTTTGGCCGGATTGGCGACGGGATGCCGCTATTTCGCGGTATATACTCCCGAGCGAAAGGCCAATGGCGCAGCGCAGGGGGTAGCATGCAACTGCAACGCTTGGTCGTCGTTTCTCTGCTAGCGGCCGTTTTCTTCAGCGGCTGCGACAGCGGTTCCTCGACCGGACCCGCCCCGATCTTCTTCAGCGCCGCTCCGGCCCCGGCCGGCACCGGGTTCGTCGCCTTGTACGCGCCACCGGTCGATGTGGTGCCCTATCCGAATGACTTATACAACCCCACCGGCACGAAGCTCGCGGTGCCGGTCAAGATCACGAGCCCCCTCGCGGCGGCGCTCAACACGCTCGATGGTTTCTCGACCACGGCCGTGATCAGCGCGCCGTTCAATGCACCGGTCGATCCCGCGTCGCTGATTCCGTGGAACCCCCTGTCGATGGCCCCCGGGGCGGCATCGATTTTCGTGCTGAACGCTACGCAGGGCGCGCCGCTGGTGCCCGGCCTGCACTACACCGTTCGTCTGTCGACGGCTGCGGGCACCGGTGGCAGCGTGATCGAGATCGTGCCGCTCCGCCCGCTCGCGCCGCGCACGCGCTACGCCTTCATTATTACTGACCGCATCCGCAGCACGGTGGGCACCGCCGCCGGCGCCGATACGGTGTTTCGCGCCATCCGCGACGCGCATCTCGCTGGACTCACGAGCGTGCCCGGCGCGCCGCAGCTCACGCCGTTGTTCCCGGCCGTCACGCCGCTGCTGAACACCGCCACCAACGTGCTTGGCCTGCCGGGCAGCAACGTAGTCGTAGCGTGGAGCATGCAGACCCAGTCGATCAGCAACGTCCTCGACGTCATCGAAGCGTCGGCCACGCCGCGGCCGGCGGTGCTCGCTTCCGCAGGCATCACGACGGCGCAGCTCGGCGTGGGCTTGCCGGGTTTCGCGAGCATCTACACGGGGTTCATCGAGGTGCCCTATTACGGCGATCCCGCCAATCCGCTGACGAGCTTCTGGGTGACTTCGGCGCTCGCACCACCCAACGTCACGAATCCCACGCCGATCGCGCGCGTGCCGAACCGACGCATCCCGCTGCTCGCGACGCTGCCCAACGCCACGAGCGGTCGCACGCAACCGACAGCCGGTTGGCCCGTGGTGATCTTTCAGCACGGCGTCACGGTCAATCGCACGGTGATGCTCGCGATCGCCGATGCTTTCGCTCAGGCGGGCTTCGCCGTGGTGGCCATCGACCTGCCGCTACACGGCATCGCAGACGCCACCAATCCGTTCTATCAGGGCCCGAACAGTCCCTTCGGCAACAACGAACGACACTTCAATCTCGACAACGTGGGCGCCACGGGCGTCTTTGCGCCCGACGGACAGATCGACAACGGGTGGCAGATCTTCAATGTCGGCAATCCGCTGAACGCACGCGACCACATCCGCCAAGCAGTCGCCGATACGATCGGGCTCACGCGGACGCTGCCGGGTTTGAGCTTCCCCGACGGCGATTCGAACCCGGATCTCGACGGCTCGCGCATCCACTTCGTCGGCAGCTCTCTCGGTAGCATCATCAGCGGCGTGTTCCTCGGCGTGAACGCCGAGGTCACCACAGCGACGCTCGCAAGCCCCGCCGGCCCATGGACCTCGCTTCTCACCGAGCCCGAGGCCGTCGACTTCGGGGACCCGATACGCACGGTGTTGTCCGCGCAGGGCCTGCCACCCGGCACCGTGGGCTTCGACAACTTCGTCCGCGATCTGCAGACCGTGATCGACGCCGTCGATCCGGTCAATTACGCGGCCGACGCAGCGGCGAGCCATCCGCTGCACGTGATCGAGGTGCTCGGCGATACGACCGTGCCGAACAAGCCGAACGACTACATCGCCGCGCTTTGGGAGCTACCCGGCGTCAGCACGACGCGTGCCGTGGCGCCGCCGGGTACCGTGAGCGGCATCGTCCGCTTCAATGCGGGGGGCCATTCGTCATTGCTCAATCCCGCCATCAACCTCGCCGTCACCACGGAGATGCAGCGGCAGATGGTCACCTACGCCGCATCGCGAGGGAGCGCGATTCAAATCACCAATACGAGCGTTGTGAATTGAGCCGAGGAGCCTTGGGATGAACCGCCAATCTCGCTTCCTTGCCGCGGCCGGTCTGTTCGCTGCCACCGCCATCGCCCTGCCCGTCGTGGCCCAAGAGCAGGGCATCGAAGAAGTCGTGGTGACGGGCACCTACATCCGGCGCGAATCGCAATTCGACTCGCCCTCGCCGCTGCTCAGCGTGACGAGCGACGACATCGCGGCCGCAGGCGCGAACGAGATCGGCCGCGTGCTCGAGGACCTCACGATCAACACGGGGTCACAGAACAACCCCGACGCATTCACGCAGAACTTCACCACGGGCACGAGCAACGTGAACCTCCGTGGTCTCGGCGTCAGCTCCACGCTCGTGCTCATCAATAGCCGCCGGCAAACGCAAAGCGCGGTGGCCACGGACCGCGGCGAGAACTTCGTCGACACCTCATCGCTACCGCCGATGATTGCGTTCGACCGCATCGAAATCCTGAAGGACGGCGCGACAGCGTTGTACGGCTCGGAGGCCGTCGCGGGAGTGGTGAACTTCATCACGCGCAGCAACTTCGTCGGCTTCGATCTCGAGCTCGCTGTGCAAACCAACGACCAGTTCCCGCAAGAAGATCAGGAAATCAGCGCGCTCTACGGCGCTCGCTCCGACACCACGCACGTGCTGGTCGCCTACAACCATCTCGAGCGCGACGCATTGTCCACGTTCGACCGGCGGCTGTCGGGGCCCACGGACGATCTCAGCCAGGCCGGCAACCCGGGCTCGTTCTTGGTGCCGTCGCTACCGGGCAATCCGGCCTACCGCGCCGTGTGGACCGTGGCGTTCGACGGCAATCGCAACGGCGTGGCCGACTTCGTCGAGCCTCAGCTCGGCTTGCCTCCCGTGCCCGGCGCGCAGCCGCCGGTATTCGCCGATCAGGACTGCTTAGGCGTAGCGGCGCAGGACCCGAAGGTCGTGCCGGCCATCGCGGTGTCCGTCCCGAGCCCGATCGGCACCATTCCTATCGGGTTGTGCCAGTTCGACTTCGGCGGCTTCTACTCGATCGTGCCCGACGAGTCACGCGACAGCGCGTTCGTCGAAGTCACGCATCAGATGACCGAGAGCCTGCAAGGTCGCTTCGAGCTGCACTTCGCCGACAACGAAGCCACACGCAGCAACTCGCCCTCGTTCCCGTTCGCGGCCTTCCCGACGGTCGCGGCGAGCCACCCCGACAATCCCTACGGCAGCGACGTGCTGTTCATCGGGCGCATCATCGGCGCTGGCGGCGTGCCCGCCGAGAGCATCCACGACTCCGACACGCGGCGGTTCGCCGGCTCGCTGACCGGCGACATCGGCGACGGATGGTTGTGGGAGCTCGGCGCGCAGTACAGCGACAACGACTTCTTCGTCTCGGCTCCCGACGTGCTCGTCGATCGCTTCGACCTCGCGATCCGCGGCTTCGGCGGACCGAGCTGCGACCCCGCCACAGGCACGGCTGGCGTCGCGCCGTGCGTCTACTTCAACCCGTTCGGCAGCTCACTGACGGGCACCGGCACACGCAATAGCCCCGACCTCCTTCACTACCTCGTCGGCTTTGAGAGCTTCGACGCACACAGCGAGCTGCTCTCGGTCGAGAGCTTCGTCTCGCGGCAATTCGGCGATCTCGGCGGTGGTCCCCTGGGCTTCGCCATCGGTGTGCAGTATCGCGCCGATGAGCTCACCTACGACTACGACGACAACGCGAATCGCGACAACTTCTTGTTCCTCGTCGGCAATCCGGACTTCGGCGACAAGCGCAACGTGGACGCGATGTTCGTCGAGCTCGCGCTGCCGATCACCGCTGCACTGAACCTGCAGGTCGCCGGGCGTTACGAGAACTACGGTGACGGCGTCGACTCGGCGGACCCCAAGGTGTCGCTCCTGTGGCGGCCCTCGCTCAAGGTCTCCGTGCGCGGCTCGCTCGGCACGTCGTTCCGCGCGCCGTCGCTGTTCCAAGCATTCGGCACTCAGACCACGCTGGCCGAGCTCATCGATCCGAACGTCGGCACGCCGCAGTTTTTCCCGGTGCGCACGCAGCCGAACCCGAGCGGCGAGCCGCTGGCACCCGAGGAGGCCGACGTGGTGAATCTCGGTGTGAGCTATGCGCCCACCGATCGATGGGAGCTCGCCATCGACTATTGGTCGTTCGACTATGCGAGCGTGATCATCGAGCAAAACGCGCAAGCGCTCTTGAACGCCGCGGCGCAAGGCGACGCGCAGGCACAAACCCAGGTGATCCGCGATCCGACCAGCGGTCTACTGCTGCGCGTCGACTCCTTCTACGACAACGCCTCATCGCTCGAGACCGACGGCTTCGATCTGCGCATCGCCTACGACTTCGATCTTACGTCCGGTGGCTCGTTGCGCGTGGGCGCCGACGCCACCGATATCGTGACCTACGATTTGGACGATCCTCAGGCCGGCACCATCAGTGGCGCGGGCCGGCGCAACTTCGCAAACTTCGGGACGTCCACGCCCGAGTGGCGCATCAACGCGTTCGTGAATTGGCGTCGCGAGCGGCACAGCGTGAACGCCTTCGTCCGTTACATCGACTCGTACGTCGATGACGAGGTGGACATCGGCCAGGGCGCGGAGGCGTACCGCGAAGTCGACAGCCAAGTCACCGTGGACGCGCAGTACAACCTGAGTCTACGCGCCGAGAACGCGCCCACTCTCACGTTCGGAGCGATCAACCTGTTCGATGAGGATCCGCCGCGCGTGCAAACGAGCGGCGGCTACGACTCGAAGGTGCACGATCCGCGCGGCCGGATGTACTACGCGAAGGCCGTGTTCAGGTTCTGACGGCTAGTCGCCTTCACCTGCGTCGAGTAACTGCGCGGCATCGACCGTCGTCTCAGCGACCGTGCTGAAACGCGACGGCGATAGATTCGTATAGCGCTTGAATATCTTGCAGAAGTAGGACGGATCGTTGAAGCCGGCGAGCTGAGCGACATCGGCCACTTGCGCGGCGGGATTTTTCAGCAAGCGACACGCTTCCCGGATACGGAACCGCTGCAGATACTCTTGGAACGTGACCGCGTAAGCTTCTTTGAACACTCGACTGAACTGAAACGCCGACAGGCCGCACAGCGCAGCGGCTTTGGCGCTCGTCACCTTACCGCGGAAGTTTTCCTCGACGTAAACGATCGCGGGCGCAAGCGTCGCCGGATCCTGACGATACGAGCCGGCCATCCGATGCTCTTCGGGGATCGTCGAGTGCGGGATCGCGGCGGTACGTCGGACGGAACTCGCTTTGCGCAGCGCCAGCATCTCATTGAGCGAGCTCAGGCACCGCTCGACGTCGTTTCTCGACAACGGCTTTACGAAGTAGTCCCAGACGCGTGCTCTGAACGCCCATACGGCTAGCGCTTCCGAGTGTTGCACGGTCAGCATGATCAACGGCAACGAAGGACACGCGCGCTTCGTCTCCCTTAGCAAGTTGAGCCCCTGCTTGGTGGGGAAATCGAAGTCGAAAAAAGCCACGGCCGGCGCCAGTCGCTCGACATCGGCGCGAATCGAAGTCAAAGGTGCCAGTCGGTGTACGTCGAATGCGCGCTCGAATTCAGCGCTTGATCCCGCATCCTTTACCGAGACTGTCATGTCGAGCCACAGCAGAGAATACTTCATTGCGGCTAAGGTCGCGTCCAAACGGACTCAAGTAGAACAGAGATGCCGCATCGGCTGCAGAGAGGTACTGCACAGTTGCGCGGGAACGCGCCCCCTCCCCTCGCGAATTATGTAAGTAGACGACCGATTGTGAGGCGTAAACCCGAGTCAACGCAGCGAGCTGTTAACTGCATCACACGTCGACGCAAGGCTCTACCCACCAAACGCAAAGCGCTCCTAACGGCTCGATGCAGGCGGGCCGTATAAATGTGCCCACGGATCGAGACGCTTTTGGTCTGATCCGTCTCGGCAGATGTGCACATCGAACGACAAGGGTAATTCAAGGAGCAAATATGAAGAGTCTGATGAAGTTTGTTCGCGACGAGAAAGGCCTCACCACCGTTGAGTACGCCATCGCTGGCGGTCTCGTAGGCGCCGGCGTCATCGTGGCGTTCGGCTTTTTGGGTGATGAGGTCAACCGCGTCATTACGGAGATCTTTACCGCGTTGCAGCAGGTCCAAATCTAAAGGGACAAGCGGTGGGGGGACAATGACCCCCACCGCGTTTCTTCCCAACCAGGAATTCACAGATGCCCGCTGACAACCTCATCGTCGCCGCTCCGCTGCTCGCGATACTCGCGCTCGCGACGATGAGCGACGTGGTCGAGCGGCGCATCCCGAACGGCTTGAGCATCGGCGGGGCAGCGATCGCACTGTTGATACACGCGGCCGCGTTTGGCCCAAGCGCTTTCGGTCTCGCGGTGCTCGGCTGGGCAGTGTGCCTCGCGTGCTTCATGCCTCTTTACGTCAACGGCGGCATGGCGGCCGGTGACGTAAAGCTCATGGCCATGGTCGGCGCCTTTCTCGGCCCCGTAAACGGTTTCGTGGCCTGCATCTGCACGTTGATCGCCGGCGCTCTGCTCGCTTCCCTCTGCCTAGTGTGGCGGAAGCTTGCGCGCCGCTTCGGCACGGAAGCGCGCTGGGCGACCTCGAGCGCGGCGCAACAAACGGAAGCGGTACCGGCCGTCAACCACGCGCTCGACAAG
>Ga0208454_1001271_pt1 | contig 10586 bp, 1 predicted proteins | sample EasRivMeERMZT100_FD_187530 | JGI IMG/M metagenome (GOLD analysis project Ga0208454, IMG submission 187530) | Soil microbial communities from meander-bound floodplain in the East River, Colorado, USA - East River MetaG ERMZT100 (SPAdes) (version 2) | ecosystem: Environmental > Terrestrial > Soil >...
AGAGGGAAGGTGGCGGCGGCGCCGGCGCCGGATTCGCGCAGCAGCACGTCGTGCGCGTGCGTGACCAGCGGCAGGTCGTCGCGCGCCGGCGGGCTCACCACGACTTCGCCCTGGTCGACCGCCTCGCCCATCGCGCTCTCGACTGCGCGCAGCAGGTTGGCGCGCTCGTCGAACTGCGCCGAGTGCGAGACGCCGACCAGCTTGATCGAGCGCCCCTTCAGCACGCCGACCGCGACCCGCTCGCAGCCCAGGCGCGTCGCGACTTCGGTGGAGAAGGCCGCCGCCGATTCGCGCAGCGAGCCCTGCTCGAGCAGCGTGCCCACCAGGTCCAGCGCGAGCTTCAGCCTGAGCTGCGCCGCGGTGGCCGGGTCGACGTGCCGGCGCAGCAGCACTTCCAGCCAGCCCGAGCCCCATTGCAGCGCGCGCATCGCCGACTGCAGCTGCACCTCGGGGCGGCCGTCCATCTCCAACCCAACGGCGCCGCGGACGTCGCCATCCACGCGGATCGGATAGCCCAGCTGATAGCGTGGCTCGTTTGCGGGGACTTCCAGCGGCAACACCACCCCGCGGCCTTCCTTCAGCGTGCGCTCGGCGACCTCGGCAAGATGCGTTCGGTCTCGAGTCGCTTCCGGGTAGAAGGCGACCGGGACGAACTCGCGCGAGCCGGGAGTCTGCAGCAGCACCACGCCGTCGGAGACGCCGCCGATGCTGTCGCACTGGATGGCGAGCCAGCTCGAGCAGAACTCCTCGTGCGACTGGGCCTGGGCAAAGCGGCTCCACGCCTGCTCGGAGCCGCGCCGGCTCGCGAGCTCGGCGACGCTGGCGAGGCGGCGGCTCTCCTGGATCTCTGGCTGCACCGGGCTCATTGGATAACTCCCGGCGTGGCGAGCGCCTTACTTCTTGGCGTCGCCGCCCGCAAGCTCGATGTTCAGCGTGCCGAAGCGCTTCTCATATTCGGTCACGACACCTTGCAGGAGCATGCTGAGCCGCTTCGCGGCGTACGGGCTGACCACGATGCGGTCGGTGAGGTGGATGGTGACTTCCTTCTGCCCGCGGTTCCACGCCTGGTTCATGCCGAACAGCAGGACGACTTCCTCGCGCGTGCTGGTGACGTTGCACACGTTGGCGTACGAGCTCTTCATGCTCGAGTCGTCCCACTTGATGCGGGTGCCCTCTAGTGCCGCGCGCGCGTCGGTGCGCGTGTCCGTCCTCGTATCCGCCGCGTCTGCCCCTTTTGTCGCCATGGTATTGCCGTCCCTTGTTGAACTGCCTGTTCGAGATTGGATGCTGGAGCGATCTTAACTCGGCCCGGGCTTGCCAGGCTGTTGCTTGAACTCCGAGATGTTGGGCTGCGCGGGCCTGCTTGCCCCGCCGCCGCCGCGGGACAGGAGCGACACCCCGAAGCTCGCCAATGCGCCTTTCCAGTCGACCTTGCCGTCGCCCTTGCAATCTTTTTCAGCCGCTTCGTTGACTTTCGCTTCGGACCTGGCAACGACGATCCAGTCGCTGTCCTTGGATGCGGCATTCTCGCCGCCGTCGGTGTGGAACTGCAGCTCCGGCTTCATAGGCTCGATGCCCTGCTCGAGCACGCTCGAGGAGCCCGAGGAGGGCTCCGGCGCGCCCGGCTCGCGGCCGTCGAAGGTGCCGAGGTCGACGGTGTCGTTCAGCCCGAAGAACGTGGCGGTGTTGGTGAGCGCCGCGTCGGTGAGCGCCGTGCTTCGCAGCGTGCTCGGCGCCGCCGGGCTCGCATGCGCCGGGTCGGCGAACGCGAATTTCTCGATCGACACGAAGGTGTCGTTCGCGTCCTCGGGCGCGGTGCCGAAGAACGCCACCTCGTCGATCGCGCCGTCCAAGCGATCGGTCGCCCTCAGAACCAACAGCAGCGCCACCCACAGGAGCGGCGGCCTGCCGTGGAAGTCCAGCGTGAGTCGCTGCACGACCCAGGTGTCGCGTCCGGCGCCGCCGTCGATCACGTCCTCGCCGCCGCGGCCGGCGAGCACGTCATTGCCCGGACCGCCGAGCAGCGTGTCGTTGCCCGAGCCGCCGGTGAGCTCGTCGTTGCCCTCGCCTCCCGCGAGCGTGACGCCCACAGCGTGAACGTCAGAGGCGTCGATCGCGTCGTCGCCCGCGCCGCCCTTCACGAGCGCAGTCACGGTCAGGTCGTGCAGCGTGATGACGTCGTTCCCGTCGCGGGCGTCGATGTCGACCGAAGCCGCGTTGACCACGGTAGTAGCCCCGCCGTTGACCGTCACGACCACGTCGGCGAGCGCCTGCTCGATCTCGATGATGTCCTCGCCGTCGGTGGCCGCGATGACCGTCGGAACGCCGGACACGAGCGTGTTGTCGCCGCCACTCGCGTCGACGATGAACTCGAAGGCCGGATTACCGCCGGCGTTGTTCACGACGATAATCGTGTCGTCGCCCTCGCCTGCCTGGAGGGTGAGGCTGTCGGTTGGGTTGTTGAAGGTGACCGTCTCGCTGCTCGGGCTCACGAGCGTCGCGGTGCCGTTGGCGTTGAGCGTCAGCGTGACGAGATCGTCGCCCGCCCCGAAGACGAACGTGCGATGCGCGACGGTCAGCGAATCGGTGACCGGCTCGACGCCGGTGTAATGGATCACCGAGCCGTCGAGCGTGATGCGGCCCGAGTGCGCGTCGAATGCCTCGTACGCCACCGAGGTCGCCGTGCCGCGGATCAGCTCGAGATCGTCGCTGCCCGCGCCGCCGCCGTAGAACAGGCCGAGCGGCACGATCGGATCACCGCCCGAGAAGTCGATCGTCAGCGTGTCGGCGTCGCCCGAGCCGGTGATGGTCAGCGGCAAGCCGGCCAGCGAGTCGAACGGCCGGGCGAACACTGGAACTGGAGTGACGCCCGCCGGCAGGAGGTACTCGTTCAGGTAGGCCTCGAGGTTGGCGCCGTTGCGCACGATGCGGAACTTGTCGGCGAGCGTGTCGTTGCCCTGCGGGCCCGCGTCGATGTTCGTGTCCTCGGTCACCGTGATGGTGATGGTTTCCGCGTCGGAAAGCACCGGCGAGCCGTTGTCCGCCACGCTGAAGGTCACGAGATAGGGCGCCGGACCATCGATCTCACCCGGCCGCCAGCTGAACGTACGGGTCGCGGGGTCGAACTGCGCATCGCCCGGAAGACCGAAGGCACTGAAGCTGAGCGCGTTGAACGGCAGATCGGGATCGGTCGCGCCGATCGTGAATGTCAGAAGCTCGCCTTCGCTGACGGACTTGTTGCCGATGGCGCCGAGCGCCGGCGCCACGTTCACCTCGTCCACCGTGACCGTAATCTCCTCCTCATCGGAGAGACCCGGATTGCCATGATCGGTCACACGCACCGTGAACGTGTACGCGCCGGCACCCTGCGCCTCGCTCGGCGTCCAGCCGAACACGCCAGCCGTGGTGATGCTCGCGCCGTCCGGAGCACCGACCAGGCTGAAGGTCCGCCCGTTCGGCGGCAGGTCGACATCGCTCGATGTGGCGGCGAAGGTAAGCAACTCGCCTTCTCTGGCGGACTTGTCGCCGATGGCGCCGAGCACCGGCGCCACGTTCACCTCGTTCACCGTGACCGTGATCCTCTCGTCGTCGAACTTCTCGGGCTCCCGGTCGTCGCTCACGCGCACGGCGAAGGTGTATTCGCCGGGACCCTGCGCCTCGCTCGGCGTCCAGGTGAACAGGCCCGAAGCCGGATCGATGCTGGCACCGGCGGGCGCGCCCACGAGGCTGAAGGTGAGCGCGCCGGGCGGCGCGTCCTCGTCGTTCGCCGTGGCGGTAAAGCTCAGCAGAACACCCTCGTCCACCTCCCGGTCTTCCAGCGAGGCCAGCGTCAGAGGATCGTCCACCGAGATCACGGTAATGCCGATCGTGTGCGTCGTGATCAACCGGCCGCCCGCCCCACTGTGTCCCTGGTCGTCGGTCGTGACCGCGATGCTCGCCGCACCGTTGAAGTTGTGTGCCGGGACGAACACGAAGCCTTCGAGGAAATTGTTGATGGCGGCGACGGTGTCGGTGATCGTGTGCGTGCTGTGGTCGATGCCCGGCAAGGAATCGAAGCGCAGCGTCCCGTTGGTTGCCGTCAACGTAACCGTCACCGGATCTGCGCCCGCATCGACGTCGCGGATCGTCAGCGCGTTGTCGCGGCGGGCGGAGAAGACGAGCTTCGTGTCTTCGTCGACCTGTTGTAACAGGTCGACTTCATGCACTGGCGCATCGTTGACCGGATTGACCGTGATGCGCACGGTGGCGGGGACGCCCGAGCGCAGCTGCCCGTCATCCGCGCGGTAGGTGAACTGGTCCTGCCCGTTAAAGTCGTCATTCGGGGTGTACGTGAACGTGCCGTCGGCCCGGAACTGGAGCTCGCCGTGCTGCGGCCCGTCCACCAGAACGGCCGTCAGCGCATCGAGATTCGCATCGCTGTCGTTCACAAGCAGTCTCTGCAGCAGTCCGACCGTGAGAACCGTGTCCTCGTTCAGGCTGTAAACGTCGTCCCCAGCGACCGGCGCCACGTTCAGCACGTTTGCAATGTCCACGCCTTCGGCGATCAGTCCCGCGCTCGCGAAGCTCACCACGCGCGGCAGGGTGCCGACCTTCGGTCGCAGACCGGGCGGATCGGTTTCGTCGATGGTGTGGACGAACGGCCCGCTCCCCAAGGCGGCCAGGCCGCGGAAGGCGTAGTCGCCGTTCGCATCGGTGTAGGTGCGCACCCCGGTGTCCAGGAAGAGCTCGACGCCGTCCAGTCCGGGCTCGCCCGCGTCGCGTACGCCGTTGCCGTTCGCGTCGAAGTACTTGGTGCCGTAGATGGCGTTCACGCCCGCCGTGAAATCGAAGCTCGCGACGCCGACCCCGCCGAGCGGGTCATCGGGCGTGCCGTCCTCGGCCGTCAGGGTGATCGCGGCCGTGCCGTTGAAGTTCTGCGCCGCGCTGATCTCGATCGCGCCCCCCTGCAGCGTCGCCACGACGGCGGGGTCGCTGCTGCGCACGCTGAGGAACACGTTGTCGCCGTCGGGCTCGAGCACCGAGATGTTGAGCCGGCCCACGCGCTGCGCCGGGCTCGCCCCCGAGATGATGGTCCCGTCGTTGTTGTTGGGCGTGGCGTCCTGCGCGGCACTCCCGCCCGCTTCTTCCAGCTTCCAGAGCGCCGCGAGCCCCGCCTCGTTGCCGCTCAGGCTCGCGTTCAGCGTGGCGCCGATCTGCGCGGCCGAGCGCGAGGTGCTCCAGATCCGCACCTCGTCGATGACACCGTGGAACGGGGAGAACGCCGAATTGTTCTCGTGCGTGGCCCCGATGAGCAGCGGGAGGTTGTTCGTGACAGCGTCGAAGCGCTGCAGCGGCGTGCCCGGGACGAGGGTGATCGTGCCGAAGAACGGCAGCGTGATCGTGACCGGCGGCCTCGGCGGATTGAACGGGATGTTCACCCGCCCGACGAGTTCTCCGTCGAGGTACGCTGACATTACCCCGGTGGCGCGGTCCATGACGCCCGCGAACCGGTAGGTGACGCCCTTCTGGATGGATCCCGCCGCCGTGTTGACGGAGGTCTGGCCGAACTGGCTGTCGGCAGACGTGAAGTGCAGGAACCCGCTATCGCTCGAGTTGCGGCCGACCCAGAGCGTGTAGGTGCGCCCGTTGGCATTCGTACCGTCGCCCTTGTAGACAAGAGGCATCCAGGCATTGGCGAAGTCCTCGACCGTGAACGTCGCCTCCACCGTCAGGAACCTCGGCCGATCTATGCTCGGGCTGTCCGCCACCGTGATGCGGTCGTCTCCGTTGAAGCGTACGGCGCCGGTAATCGAGGCCGCCGTCTGCGGGCCGGGCGAAGCGACCTGCGGCGCCTGGTTCGCGACGAACCTCAGGTCCGCCACGGTGCCCGCGAGGCGCGGCGCGGCGATCGCCTGGGCGCGGCTATCCAGCGGGTTGCCGGTGAGCGAGAGCGTTTCCAGGTTCGGCAGCACCGGCTCACCGGTGCGCTCGAGGCGCACGGCGTCGGCGACGACGAACCCGTCGGCCGCGCCCTTTAGCGTGACGCGCAGGACGCCGCCGGTCACGGTCACATGGCCCAGCTGCTTCCAGTCCTGTCCGCCGACCGTCTCGCCGGAGGGCGCCTGCCGCTGGTCGAGCGTGAACGTCGCGAGTACCTTGCCGTTCACGTCGGATACCACGTAACTCGCACCCGCGGTGCGGTTCGCGTTCGCCAGCCACGTCGCGGAAAGCGCGTACGTGCCGTCGTTGAGATCCTCGAAGCTCCACGTGGCCACCGCGGCGCCCGCGCTCGACGCCGGCGCGAACCGGTAGTCCTCCTCGAACGCGCTGTCGACCGGATTGATGTTGCGCTGGAACTCCCCGCTCGCCGTGAACGCCGGGTCACCGTCGTCCACGATGGCGAAACCGGCGAGCGGGTTGATGTCGCGGATCGCGTTGCCCTCGAGGTAGAGCTGCTCGAGGCTGTCGAGCGTCGCGAGCGCGCTGATGTCGACGACGCCGCTGTGGGCGAGGCTGAGCCAGCGCAGCATATCGACGCGGGCGAGGCCTCGTCGAGGTCGGGGAAACACCAGCCGCGCCGACCCGGCGGGGGACGCCCAGGCGAGGACGACGCCCATGTTCCCGGCGTTCAGCCCGACCACCTCGTAGCGCAGGCTATGCAAGCCCTGGCCCAGCGCTACCGTTGCGCTACCCGATGACAGGACCACGGACGCTTCCTCGCCGGAGAAGCCGAGCTCCGCGGGGCCGCTATCGCCTTCCTCCAGGGTTACCTCGATAGGCAGGGCGGCGCCGATGCGCGTGAACGTGATGCGCTCGCCGTCCTGGTCCGCCACAAAGCCCGACCCTGCGAGAGCACCATTCAGCGCGTCGATCAGGTCGATCAGGTCGTCGTGATCCTCCGTGCCGGCGGCGGCCAGCTCGACCAGGGCTGTCGCCTCGCCCTGCTTCAGGGTGAAACGCACGTCCTCGGCGATACGACCGTCCGCGGGAGCGTCGCGCGACGCCGTGAGCACAGCCATCGGGCCTACAGGCATCGCCATGTCGTCGATGAAGAGGCGCGCCGCGCTACCGCCCGTCAGTGTGAAGGTGAACGCGCCACCTGTTTCGACGAGCAGCTGGCCCGTCCAGCGCGCGCCCAGCACGCCTTGCAGCTCGGGGAAGCCGGCAAGGCCGCTGCCGAAGGTATTCGGTGCAGCCTGCAAGTCGGTGCGTGTCGCGATCGACTCGAGCGCCGCCCAATCCGGGAATTGCGCCGGGCCCGCCGCATCGTCGAGCTCGAAGTATTCGGCCTGCAGCGGGCCGGCGCTGCTCGTGGTGAGCACGAACCGGTCCATGCTGAGCGAGCGCAGGCTCGGCAGCGACTCGAGCGGCAGCAGATCGGTCACTGAAGTCGCATCCAGCGCGAGCGCCTCGAGCCGCGAGAACCCGATCAGGTTGCCTACCGCCTCGCCGCTCAGCACGCGGCCCGGCCGCATCTCCGAGATGTCGGTGAGCGCCGGATTGCCGGAGAGGTTCAGCGCGCGCAGGTTGATCGCGTACTCGAGGCCCGCGAGATCGGCGATGCCGCGCGAGCCCAGGTCCAGGCGCGTGAGCTCGGCCAGGTCGCTGGCGAAGATCGACGACTTCATCACCGGCTTGCCGTCGAACCCGAGTGTGACGGGCTTGCCGAGCGCCGCGCCGATCGCCGCACGCAGGCCGGCGTCGGGCATGTCGACGCGCACGTCTACGGGACGCGGCTCCTGATTCTGCATTTCGGCTGCGGCCGGCAGCTGGAAATCCTCACCGTCGTCGAGATCGCGAATCTCCAGCGATTCCGCGCGATAGCCGTCGGCGCCGCTGTCGCCTATGAGCCGGTCGACGCCGAAGTTGCCGACCAGCAGGTCGTCACCGTCACCGCCGCGGATGGTGTCGCGGTCAGTTTGTGGGTGCACGTCGCCTTGGAGCGGCGCCTTGATGGCGATGTCGAAGTCCTCGCCCGTACCGCCCGCGCCGGGCAGGGGATCGTACACGCGCAGGAAATAGGTGCCGGCTTCCAGCGCGCGCATGTCGATGATGGACTTGGCCGCATCGAGCTGCGCCCCGTCCCCGTCGTAGAGGTCGGCGAGCACGCCGGTCGTGCGCGTCGTTACCTCGAGGCGGCTTGCGCCCAGGTCGAAGGTCGCATCGCTCGCGCCCGTGAGGCCGTCGAGCCGGATCGTCAGGCGCGTGCGGCCGTTCGCCAGCGCCTCGCGCACCTGCGCGGTGAGGTCGAGCGGCGCCATGCCCGTCGCATTCGGGAGGCGCGCGGTTCCCGCGCTCGCCGCCGCCGCGGACACGTCAGCCAGTGCCGCGTCCAGATCGCCTTCCCCCGCCAGCACGCTGACCGCCACGCTCGGAATCGCTTCCGGCACATCGAGGAACGCGGACGTCTCGCCGAGCGCGCCGGTGGTGAAGAACAGGTCCTCGCCGCCAGTGAAGAACAGCTTGTCGTCCGAGGTGCCGCTCGCGCTTTGCCCTTGCTCGAAGCCGAGGGTGTCGAAGGCATCGATGAAGCGCAGCTCCAGCGTGACGTCGGATCCCTTGTCGGCCACGGTGAAGAAGTTGAGCCGGTTCGACCCGGCGTCGAAGCTGACATCCACGACGCCGCTGAGTGTCGGGCCCAGCTTCGTCCTCAGGTACCCGGCGAGCTGCCCGCCGCTCGAGAAGGCCGCCGTCTCCGAGGCCGAATACGTAATCGAGCCCACATCCGCGCCGTTGATGCGGAAAGCGAGGACATTGCCTTCGCCTACGACGCGGCCTTGTGCGGGCGCGTCGTCGACCGACTGCACGATCGCCGCCGTCTCCGTAGCCACCACGCCCGCCAGTTGCCGGGCCGTGCCCGGGGCTTCCTCCAAGGGCGCCGGCGCAAGCAGCAGCGGATTGATGCCGGGCGTATCGGCGGGCACCTCGATCAACTCGAGCAATTGCGCGCCGTCGCTCTCGCCGGTATCGCCGACGAAGAACAGCCGGCCGTTCAGGTCGGTTAGCCGGTCGAGCGTGCTGCCGGAGGCGAATGTCGCGATACGGGTGGTTCCCGCTTCCGTGCCGTTGCTACCCCAGAGCTCGGGCCCGTCGGTTCCGGGAAGCGTGAAGAACAGGCGGCCGCCGGAGGCGGTCATCTGGCTCGGCGCATCCGCGAGCATCGCGAGGCGTGTGATCTCGAATTCGGGGTTGCCGAAGGCGTCGGCCCCGCTTTGCGTCGCGCTCCACAGCTCGACCGGCTGGCCCGACGGGCTGTTCACAAAGTAAAGGACATCGCCCGTGCCCTCGGCTCCCTGCACCACAGTCAGCTGCGACGCGTCCTGCACGGGGCTGACCTGCGGCAGGGTCACAATTAGATCCGCGCCGGTTGTGCTCTGCCCGTCGTCAAAGCCGAGTTGATCCGGGTCGGCATTGACGCCGGTCGCTTGCTGGTCCTGGTCGAAGCCGAGCTGATCCGGCACGGCATCGGTCGTGACCGCGCTCTCGCCTCCCACGAAGCCGAGACTGTCGGAGGCGTCGAAGTTGACTCGCAGCGTCACGCCGCTTCCCGGCGCCACGGTGGCGAACATGAGCCGGTTCAAGCCGTCGATGCCCGCAACGCTGCCCGCGACGATACGATCGGCCAATCCAGCGCCGGCAATCTTGGCGTTTAGGTAAGCGACGAGCTGCGATGGGCTCGTGAAAGCCTGCGTTTCAGAGGCCCGGTAAACGACCTCGCCGACACGCACGTCGTCGAGGAAGAAGATCGCCAGATTGCTTTCACCGATCACCTGACCGTTCGCCGGCGCCGCATCCTGCGCGATCACGGTGGCGGGTTCGGTCGCCTCGAAGTGCACGCGCAGCGCGACGTCGCTCCCCGTCGCGACGGTGGCGAAGGCAAGGCGGTTCTCGGCGGCGTCGTAGTCCGCCACAACCTGGTTCGCGAATCCGGCGGCCGCGATTTTGCCGTTGAAGTAGTTGGCGAGTTGCGCGGCACTGGTGAAGCTCTGGGTTTCCGACGCCCTGTAGGTCACCGCCCCGACCTCTGCGCCGCCGATGAAGAAGTTCACCACGTTCACGCCGCTCCCGGTCACGCGCCCGTCCGCCGGCGGGGCATTCGTTGCAGTCACGACAGCCGGATCGGCTTGGGTGTCGAAGTGGAGCTGGAGGCTCGCGCCGGCGCCGCGGGCAACGGTCGAGAAGACCAGCTGCGAAGTGTCCGCCAAAGTGCCCGCACGCAGCGATGCCACGACCTTGCCCGCGAGCGTGGTTGCGTCGATCCTGTCGTTCAGCAGGTTGACGACTTGTTCCGCAGTGAGTCCGGCCGTTTCGTCGGCCCGGTAGCTGATCGTCGCCGACTCGCCGCTCACCAGGAAAGTCAGCGTGTTGCTGCCGGCCCCTTCCACTTCGAAGGGATCCTGCCGACCGTCTCCCGCGAGCGTCGCCGGCGCGAAGTTCTTGGTCAGCCAGAAAAGCTCCCCCTGCGCGTTGACGAAGAACTGGGTGCCTTCGAAGCCGACGAGCTGCAGTGGCGCCGCGATAGTCTGCGGTCCACCGGCGACCAGCACCGGCGCAGCGCTCCCGCCCGTCGCGGACGCCTGCCACAGGATGGCGCCCGGCAACAAGGC